>Ga0182030_10010923_pt1 | contig 18360 bp, 16 predicted proteins | sample 812S3MmetaG_FD_121299 | JGI IMG/M metagenome (GOLD analysis project Ga0182030, IMG submission 121299) | Permafrost microbial communities from Stordalen Mire, Sweden - 812S3M metaG (Illumina Assembly) | ecosystem: Environmental > Terrestrial > Soil > Wetlands > Permafrost | place: Sweden...
CTAGCCTTATGGGCAAGTGTACGCACAAGGGCTAACCCTGTCAAGCAAAAAATGGGCTACAACTACAGCCTATGGATTAGAAAACAGGTCAGGGGCGGGGCTGAGCCGCATTTTTCACCATGGGTTTGGCGGGGCGGGGCTTTGCAGGCTGCAGATAAACTCGAAAGTGCTGTCATTCTCGACGCCCTCTTTGTCCCTTGTCAGCACCACCCCGGCGCTCGGCGCGCCACCCCTCCTCATTGGAGGCGGGGAGTTCCTTAATAGCTCCCCTCCTGATTCAGGAGGGGTGGCGCCTTGGGCGCCGGGGTGGTTGTCCGCGGTGGGGCGTCTTTCCGCAGCCAATCCAGCACCACCCTTGCGGCCGCCCCCAGTGAGTATCTAAGCGTGGTAAGAAATGCGGGCTAGGCGTTAAAGGAAGGGGGGGCGACGATGCGGGACCCGCGAACTATAAATGTTATCTTATTCTTTCCCCAGCCGCGAAAAAGACCGGTCGATGGTGAACGACAAGGTGGCGCGGGCGATCTCGGCGTAATTCACCAGGGCCTCCCGATAGAACGTCAAGCTGCGTTCGCGCACGACTTCTTCGGTGGCTTGGGGCGCTACCATGTGGTGGGTTTCGTGCAACAGGATGCTGAGCAGGCGAAAGCGCAATTGTTGGTCGTGGAACTCTTCCCGCCGGCTTCCGGCGATGAACTGGGTATCGAGCGCGGTATCCATGATCGGCTGGGCCAGCCAGCTTTCCACGCGGTCAAAGGCGATATCCATCTCCCCCACGGCGGCATCGCCAAAAGCGTCATGGGACTCGCAGAAGGGCGCTTCCTTCACCACCATGTGCCGGTGGCCCAGGCATCCGCACACATTCTTGCGGCGCAACTGGACCACGATCAGCCCCGGGGCGTTTTCCAGGATTTCCTCGTACCCCTCGCGGCATTGCGCAGGGGTCTCCGCCCAATCGCGTTCCACGGCGCGCACCACCTGTTCCGCCCTCGCCGGATCGCGGTAGCGATGCGCCACCACCACCACGGGCCGCGGGCGGTCCGGAAAAGCCGCCAGCCGATACCGCCGCCCCGCCAGCCATTCCACCCAGCGCGCCGCCCGCGGGCGAGATGCGAGGTAGTTCTCGACGGCTTGCGCCAGTGGTGGGCGGTCAGGAACCATAGGGTTTTATTCTAACCCCACTGAGGGACACGCGGGAGTTGAAGAGGCAGGACACCGTCAAAGTCTAATGGGGTTGAAAGGGCCCCTCACCTTCCCTCCTCCGTCGGGCACCCTCCCCCCTGGGAGAGGGCTGTGATTTTGATTTCTCTCCCTCTCCCTTGGGCAGAGGAAGGACCGCAAGGCGGGGGGTGAGGGGTTTCTTCGGGGGTGATACATTCACGGCCACGGAGGTACGCGACACCCGCAACTTTGACGGAACCCTGGTTGAAGAGGTTAGAAGTTAGCGATTTGGAGGACTCGAAAGTTGAGGAGTTGAAGAACTTGGGGTAAGGACTAGCCCGGCGTCTTGCCGCCTTCTGCCGTGGGGCTGATCTTTCTAGCTGCCCAGGACGAGCAAACCCGCGGCCCGGGCCAGCTTGGCTTGGTCTCGGTCGAAGGTATAGAAATCGTCAGCAGCGAGAATCAAGGCGGAGGCGACATGCAGGGCGTCTAGGGCGCGGCACCCCAGCGCAGGCGCGTGGCGCCGAGACAGTTCGCGCGCTCGCGCCCACGTTTCCGGGGGGAAATGCTCCGACTGCCAAATGCCTGCTTGCAAGTCGTCCGTAAAGTCCTCCTCTATCGCCTTCGCCTCATTGACCGTCCAACCTTTTGGGCGAGCCGTAACGGCAAAAACGATGCTCGTGAATTCTGTCTCTCCAAAGGGCGTAACCATAAACGCGGGCCGATGCTCGTTGACCAACGAAATGGCCGAGGGGGAGTTGACGTCTCGACCATACAAGGACACAAGGAAACTGGTATCCGCGTAGGAGTTCAAAAGCGACTTCGTTCCTTTCGGAGGATCTCGGCGACGTTGAGACGAATGGGGCGGTTGCCGAAGATTTGTTTCTGGCGCGCGGCAAAGTCAGGGTATGCTCCACCTTTGGCGGGCTCCGGAATGATTCGGCCTAGCACTTCTTCCCGCTTGCGGAGTACCAAGGTCTCGCCGCGGCGGAGCGGTGCCTCAACCTTGCGCGAGAACTGCTGGCGAACCTCCCGAACCGTCACGCTTTTCATGTTACACATTCTAGGTGTAACAGAGGGAAGAAGTCAACTGCACAGAGCCCGAAGGCTAAAGGGTAAAGGTTAAAAGCTAAAGCCGAATCAGAGGGAACTTCCGGGATCATCCTTTACCATTTACCCTTTACCTCCCATTTCCTAACGCAGGACCAGCGGTTTTTCTTCCGACCCCAGGATATCGGCGGGCAATCCCATGACTCGCGCCAGGGTAGGCGCGATCTGCTTCAGCGACATGCGCCCGAGGTTTTTCCCTGGGGCGATATCCCGGCCTACCGCGGTGAACATTGCTTCCATGCCCTGGTGGGAGGGGAGGTATCCGTGCGTGCCGCGATCTTTGGAAGTGTCGCTCAACACCGGCCCCTCCAGCCGGTCGGAGAAACAAAAGCCGGGCGCCGCCTCGATCATAAGTTCGGCGTCGGGGTCCGCTTGCAGCGCTTCCAATTGCCGCCGGTCAACGATCGCCTGCACTGCGCCTGTGGCGCGCAGCCGATCCACGGCGGTCGCCAACCGCCGCCGGTCGTCGGCCGAAGGTTCCTCCAGCCAGTAAACCGCGAGCGACCCGCCGGCGCTCACGGCGCCCAGCCGCCGCAACGTCAGCGAGCCGTCGGCGCCGCGCGCGAAAAGTCCGTGCTCGGCGAAAACCACCAGGGGCGCAGCTTCTTTTTCCACCGGCACGAAGCCGTGATCGGAAAGCACCACCAGCGTGGTCGCGGGATCGGAGGAAATGGCGTCGCGAATCTTTCCCACCGCCTGGTCGGCCGATTCCAGCGCCGCGAGCGCCTGCGGTGATGCCGGGCCGAATGCATGCGCCTGCGAGTCGTACCAAACGAAATGCACCAGCAGCAAATCCGGCCGATAGCGATTCCAAAGGTAGAGCGCTGCTTCACCGCGCAATTGGTCGGGATCAGCCTTGCCGAGCATCGGCGCGAGCCCTTGCGCCACTTCCGCGAAGAGTCCGGGAGTGGCATGCCGCGCGGGGGTTTCAAAATCGCGATGCGGATCGGCTACGGCGGGATTCCAGATTTCCGGAATGTTCCAGTCGATGGCCGCGCCGGCGCTCACCGGCCAACTGAGGGCGGCGATTTTGCGTCCGCTGACGCGCGCCACATCCCACAATGCCGGCGCCCGCAGCGCCGCCGCGAACCAGCACCAAGGGCGTGCTTTTTCCGTGGGATCGAGCGAAGCAAGATGGCTGTAAATGCCATGATCGCGCGGGGGAAGGCCGGTAACAATCGTGGCGTGCGCGGGGTACGTGGTGGAGGGATAGACGCTCTCCACCCCTTCCGCACTGGCGCCTGCCTTCTCGATCGCCGCGAGATTTGGGAAGCGGTGGCGCGATTCAGCCGCGCGATAAATATCCGGCCGCAGGCCATCCACGGAAAGCACTACCAGACGTCCGCGTCGAGATGCCGTGGGGTTCACTTGGTCATACCTCGATTGCCCTTACAGACATCGGGCGCTTTGCTTTGTTGCGCTCGCGCCAATGCCGGCAGCAGAAAAAAAATCAGACAAAGCAGCGTTCGTCGTCTCACCCTTGTTCCTTTCTCTGCGTCGCGCTGAAACCGCTGGACAATGTTTACCACGTTTCGAGACATCGGGCTACTTCCGGGGAACGGGCTGCGTAGCGGTGCTCGCCTCTCCCCTTGGGGGAACAAGTCTGCGGTGCGCTCATCTGGAAATATATCACCGCCGACACGGCCGCACCACGCGCTCTCGGGAAGGCGCAAATGGGTATAATATAACCGTTCCAGGTGATGGAGGTCCCCTTTAAGCGTCCTTATTATAGGACTGGTGATTCACGGCCACTCACCGGCGCCCAGGAGTTTTTTTGGGGGGGGATGCGGAACATATTCGGGAAAGTTCGCGACATCCTATATCGACCCAAGACGAAGTAGGGCTATGCATTCATCGCGGCCCCCAGCTTGAACGGGGCGGAGTCCGGGAAGAAGTCCAAACCTCCGCCCGCTGAGGGCCACGGTGATACACAAAGGCGTGTATGGCTTTGGACGAACTTCACGCGCGACGGCTTGCGACCGTGGCGAATCTGTTCGACGCTGCCTTGGACCGGATGGAACTGGTTCTCCGTTCGGCCGAAGAGAGCCCTGACGGTCGAGAGGCCTCCCGGCTTTCAGCGGAGCAGGCCCGGTTCATTCGCGACAGGATGGCGGCAATTCGCGGCCGCCTGCACGAAGGCCTGCGGCGCTTCTCCGTTCGACTGCAAAAACCCGAGCCCAAGCAGATGCTGATTGCAGAGCTTTCCACGCTTTGGGTCATCCTGGAGAATGCTCGCCCCGATCGCATGAAAGGGTACGGGCTGAGATTTGCTCCTGAGGACAAGGCCGAATGGGAAAGTCTCGTCCAGGCCCTCCTGCAAGAGACTGAGCTGATTCGCGGCACGGTACTAAAAGGAAAAGTGAAGATTTGACTCTCCCCCCCTGCCGCGATCCTATAGGGCGCCTCCCCCTCACAGAGTGCGGATGTGAATTGACCCACCGCTGGTGTGGAGACGCAATTCTTCTCCCCCCGAGCCTATCGATCCCTGCATGCGGGAGTGGGAGACAGTGCCTACCACGCGCACGGGCAGGTCGCTTGAAACCGAACCACCGGAGGTTGAGGCGTCAAGATTCAAATTGGCGGAGGGGTCAATCGCAATTTCGATGTGCCCGCCGGAAGTCTCCAGCACTCCTCCGTGGCGGTTGCCAGGGCTGTAAGTGGCGTGGATGGATCCGCCGGAAGTCTTAGCCTCCACGTAGCCGGAAACGCGTTCGATCTTAATCCCCCCGCCACTGGTGTGGGCCGTGAGGCTTCCATCGATCCCCTCCGCGTCAATCGGCCCCCCCGAGGTTCCCACGTGCGCATCGCCTGTAACCTCACGGACGCGGATCGGGCCTCCGGAGGTGTAAGCTTCCAGGTTGCCGTTCAAGCCGGTAACCTCGATGGGGCCCCCCGACGTTTTTACGTCGGCGGCGCCGCGCAGGCCGGAAAGGGTGATGCTACCCCCACCGGTGCGAAGCTCCGTGCGGGTTTCTGCCGGTACTTCTATTTCAAAATGCACGGAAAGATTGTGCGGCCAGGCGGACTCGTGCTTGCGCCGAGCCGTCACGCTCGCCCATCCCGCGCTGCTGGTAAAGCTGAACTCAAGCTCGCTGTTCAAATCTTCCCGGTCAGAAGTGATCACGATGTGCGCACCCGAGCGCGGTGTGCCCGTCACCGTAACGCTTCCCACTTCCGATTCAATAACGAACCGGCCCTTGGGCTGGAGATCCAGATTCTTCTCGATGCGAGACTCCGCCGCGGCGGGCGATGCCATCGCCACGAGGGATAGGGCCGCCACCAGGATTCCCAGACTTCGGTAACTTCTCATCTTTTCCTCCTTCGGAATACTTCTATGGTTTGTTACGTTAGACGGGCGGCCCGAGTTCCGGATAGCAGGATATTTTCGGTTTGAATCGCTTTCTTGGGTCCCTGCAGGAGATAAATTCCACAGCCGCGGGAAACGCCTCAGCAAAACGCCGTCATGAATACGACGCCAAAACCATGAATTCTTCTTCCCTCGCCCCCTTGGGGGAGAGGGGGGACCGCAAGGCGGTGGGTGAGGGGTCAACACGAGCATAAGTACACTGGGTCAGGTTTCAATATGGGACGAAGGTTTAGACCTCCTCACTCCAAGCTGCTATAGACGTACACGCCGCCCATGCGCACGCGAACCTTGATGTCCTGATCGCCGTTAATATTCCAGAACATAATTCTGCGGCCCCAGCCGGCGCTGTTTTCCCCGTGCAAATCGCTTTGCACGTAGCCCAAGAGGGACCGTGCGTTCAACGAGCGCAGACGGTAGATGGAGGGAACGTTGACTTCCACGTCGCCGTAGTTGACGCTGATTTCCTGTTTGCCAACGAGGCCGCTGACGCGCACATCCCCGTCCACGCACTTCATCGCCACGTTGGCGTCAAAAGGCATATGGATGCGAAAGTTCACGGAGAGCTTTGACTCATCGCGGAATGGCCGCCACAGCCGGCGCGCGGGATAAAGCGTGCGCAGCAGAACTTGCTTGTCCTTTCCCTCCAGCGTTACCTGCACCTGGTCATAAAGCGGCTCGGCTTTTTTCTGGTTCCCCGCTTCCACCACCTTCTCGGCCGTGATTTCCAGGCGCGGCTCGTCCCAGCCTTCCACCTGGATGTCGCCCATGCGCGTGTCAATGGTGAGCGTGCCATAGGAAAACATGCGTACCGAATATTGAAATGATTTGCTGAATTCATCGGCGCGCAGCGGAACATGCCCGCAAAACATCACCGCCCCCAGCAGGCAGAGAGACAGGACGGAGATGGGAGATTTCGCCAGGACTTTCACGCCATGATGTTACGACCGCGAAAAAGGAAGAGCAAGCGCCGCGCGGACCTGTTCTGTAGGTCCGCGGCTCGTCTCCCATGGGCAAAAAAAGCCGCGGACCTACCGATCAGGTCCGCGCTACCATTTTGGTTTTTCAACTTTTGCCCTTTGCCTTTTGCGCTTTGCCTTTTGACTTTCTTTTGCGGTTCAATCGGCCTGCGCTGCACGCACGAGGATCAAGCCCTACTGTCCCAGCCCAATCTGGCAGGCGTGGGCTTCACGCGTTTGGCGTTCCTGGTCGAGGTAGGCGCGCGTACGGCGGGTTAGTTCTTCGAAATCCACTTGGTGCGCGTCGAATTCCGGGCCGTCCACGCAGGCGAACTTTACTTTGTCGCCCACGGTAACGCGGCAGCCGCCGCACATTCCGGTGCCATCAACCATGATAGGATTCAGGCTGGCCATGGTGTGTACGCCCCACTCACGGGTGAGTGCCGAGGCGTAGCGCATCATGGGAATAGGTCCGATCACGTGTGCGGCGCCCACCGGCGACGTTTGCGCGGCCTTCCAAGCCTTCATCAGGTCCACCACCGTGCCCTTCATTCCCGCCGAGCCATCGTCGGTGGCCCACTGGACCTCATCACAGGCCGTGCGGAGTTCCGCGTCGAGAATGATTTGCGCCGTCGATCGCGCTCCGCACAAAGCCGTGACGCGATTGCCCGCTTTGCGGAAAGCGCGGGCCACGGGCAGCAGCTCCGCCACGCCTACGCCTCCGGCGATACACACCACGTGCCCAACGTTTTCAATTGCCGCGGCCTGCCCCAGCGGACCGAGCAAGTCAGCCAGGATCTCGCCGGGCTCCATGGCCACCAAGACGCGGCTGGTCTTGCCGATCCCTTGAACCACCAGAGTGATGGTGCCTTTTTCGGGGTCGCCGTCCACAAGGGTCAGCGGGATGCGCTCGCTGTCGGCGCAGGGACGCAAAATCACGAATTGCCCTGCCTGCCAGTGCCGGGAAACGCCGGTGGCCTGCACCTCAAACCAGGCAATTTCCGGAGTAATCAGCCGCTTCGCCAGGATGCGATTCTCTGCCCTTGCATCTGTAGCGCCGGGCTTTAGCCCGGCACCAACCGATGCCGGGCTAAAGCCCGGCGCTACATCAGCCCCCGTACCTGTTGCGGATTGGTGATCCCGCAAAGCATCATGAATCGCCGCCGCGGCGGCGCGCCCATCACGCATGGCCAAAATCACGGTGGAGCCTCCACGCACCACGTCGCCGCCGGCAAACACCCGCGCCATACTCGTCTGCCCCTTGGGGTCCACTACGATCTTCCCGCGTTGGGTCACTAGCTGCGGCGTGGAGCGCTGCACCGTGGGGTTGGGGCTCTGCCCGATCGCCATGACCACGGTATCCACCGGCACTCGATACTCCGAGCCCTCCAGGGGAACCGGCGAAGGACGCCCGGATTCATCGGGCTCGGCCAGCTTCATGCGGATGCACTCCATCTCGTGCAGGGTTCCCTTCTCGTCACCAAACAGGCGGACCGGCGCCGCCAGAAATTCAAAGTGCACGCCTTCTTCTTCGGCATGTTCGACCTCTTCCAGGCGAGCGCGCAGCTCGGCGCGCCCACGCCGGAACAAGATGGTGGTCTCGCTGCCCATGCGTCGCGCCCAACGCGCCGCGTCCATGGCGGAATTCCCTCCGCCCACCACCACCGTTCGCGCTCCGATGCGCACGGGGGTGTCCGCTTCCGGAAAGCGAAATGCTTCCATCAAATTCAGCCGCGTCAAGAATTCATTCGCGGTGTAAACACCCACCAGGTTTTCCCCCGGGATATTCATCAAATGCGGCAGGCCTGCGCCGGTGCCCAGGAAAACCGCCTCAAACCCTTCCGCAAACAACTCTTCCACGGAGTAAGTTTTCCCCACGATGACATCTTTGCGGAATTCCACTCCCATCGCCCGCAGACGGTCGATTTCCCCGCCGATGATTTCCCTCGGCAGGCGGAAATTGGGAATGCCGTAAGCGAGCACGCCGCCCAATTGGTGCAAGGCTTCAAACACCGTCACGCGATAACCATTCCGCACCAGGTCATACGCCGCAATCAGGGATGCCGGACCACTGCCAATCAGAGCAACACGCGCACCCTCCGGGGCGGGCGTGGCGGAAGGCGTGGCAGACCCCATCTCGCGATGCTGGTCGGCGGCAAAGCGTTCAAGCGAACCAATCGCCACCGGCTCGAGCTTTTTCCCCAGCAGGCAGGATTTCTCGCAGAACAATTCGTGCTGGCAGACCCGGCCGCAGATTCCCGGAAAAGGGCTTTCTTCGCTGATTTTCTGGAAAGCAGCGTCAAAATTCCCCTGCGCCATTAAGTCGATGAAGCTCTTGACGTTGATGTGGAGGGGGCAGGCTTGCACGCAAACTGGATCTTTGCATTGCAAGCATCGCAGCGCCTCAACCCGGGCTTGCTCCAAGGAAAAGCCCAGCGAGACCTCATCGGACCCCTGCACCCGCTCCTCGGGTAACCGCACCGGCAACACTTGGCGAGGCGCCTTGGGATTCCGCCGCAGCTTCGGTTTGGCTTCCACCGGGCGTGAATTAGCCTGCTTAGGAGTTTGTGAATCCACTGTTTTCCCCCTCGGACCGCCTTGGCGCTGCGCCGTTATACTCAGCGTACGCGTTTCCCCCACTCGGAAAGCGTTTGCGCACAGCAACTTCCGCCTTAGTGACGGCCCCACGTAAAATGGGAGCAATTCAGGTGCCAGCCGACATCGGCCGAGAATGGCCAACTTCGACCCAAGGAAGTGGGATCGTAGGCAACGGTGTCATTTACGAGACGCGGCCGCTCCCGGGAGCGGTCATTACCGCGAATTGGCCAGGGCATCTTAGCCGTGCAAAGTCATGGCCAAGATGGCCATGCCACAAGGACTCGAATTCCGCTCCCGCGTGAGTGACTAGGGCTGCAAAAGGGATCGCATTCCCAATGACACCCCTACAGGGTTCTCACATTGTGACCATACAAATTGTCATCCATGACACTATGTCCTAGTCACATTATAGCAGTTGTATTTGACGATGGGTTGCTCCATACTCCCGCTGGATCCCAGTTGTCTCTCGCAAAATGGGGGTGTTCGAAATGGAAGCATCTACTCAAGCAGTCAAGACAGCTTACGACTCCGCCATGGAGAATTTCGATCTCGCGGCGGATGCACTGAATTTGAGCGTCGATGTTCGCAACATGCTGAAGTACCCGGAGCGGATTTTGCACGTGAACCTCCCGGTACGGATGGACAGCGGACATATTCAAAGGTTCGAGGGTTACCGGGTTCAGCACAGCACGGCGCGGGGCCCGGCCAAAGGAGGAATTCGCTATCATCCCGGAGTTACGCTGGATGAAGTGAAAGCGCTTGCCACTTGGATGACTTGGAAGTGCGCAGTGGTCAACATTCCATTTGGCGGGGGTAAAGGGGGTGTAACCTGTAATCCCAAAGAGATGACGCAGACAGAACTCGAGCGTATGACTCGCCGTTATGCCAGCGCGATTCTGCCGCTCATTGGTCCGGAACGAGACATTCCTGCTCCGGACGTCTATACCAATTCCCAAATCATGGCCTGGATCATGGACACGTACAGCATGACCAAAGGCTATCCCATCCCCGGAGTGGTCACAGGAAAGCCGATTGCCCTGGGCGGCTCGCTGGGACGGAATGAGGCCACCGGGCGCGGCGTTTACTACACCGTTCAGAGTGCCGCCGAGCACCTGCGCATCCCTATCAAGGGTGCGAAGGTGGTGGTGCAGGGCTTTGGCAATGCCGGTTCCATTGCCGCGCAATTGCTCGACAGCAATCAAGCTTACGTCATCGCCGCGAGCGATTCGCGCGGTTGCGTTTTCAACGCCAATGGGCTCGACATTCCCAAGCTCATCGCGCACAAAGAGAAGACCGGCGGCGTGGCGGGCATGCCCAATGCTGAGTCCATCAGCCCGCAGGAACTGCTGGCGCTCGAATGTGAAATCCTCATCCCCGCCGCCTTGGAGAACGCGATAGACGCCACCAATGCCGGGGCGGTGAAAGCCAAGATCGTGGGTGAGGCGGCCAACGGACCGGTCACGCCGGAAGGAGACGCCATCCTGGAGAAGAACGGGGTGTTCGTGATTCCCGATATCCTCTGCAATGCCGGGGGCGTTACGGTCTCCTACTTTGAGTGGGTACAAGATGAGCAACACCTGTTCTGGGAAGCGCAGGACGTTTACAACCGACTGGAGCGAGTGATGAAGAACAGCTTTGCCGAGGTGCTGAAGATCTACCTCGATCACAAGGTCAGCATGCGTACCGCCGCCAACATGCTGGGCATCGGCCGAGTTGCTGAGGCCACTGTGTTGCGCGGTCTGTACCCCTGATTTGATTCTCGAATTCTGAATCTGGAATTCCAAGTTGTCTCACTCCCGCCAGGGGCCGCGCCACGCACGGCCTCTGGCTCGCTTTTGTCGAAGCAATCAGTGACCCCCTAACCCAGACTTCTCACCAGGTTTGGACGATGCTGGAAGGGCGGGGCTTCAGCCCCGCCGAAATCGCGGCTCCTGCCCTCTATTCGTCCCGCACCCCGCGCCGCTTGCGGCTGCAAGCGGCGCGGGATGCGGGACTTGGATATAATCAGGACGGCCTTGCAACGGCGGGGCTAAAGCCCCGCCCTTCCAGAGTCGTGGTGAGAAATCTGGGCTAACAGAACGCCGCCGTAACCCCGGCTTCCAGCCGGCAACTGGAGTTTCTATATTTTGAGCCGGAGGGCCACCCAGTTAAACGCAGGCGGTTGGCCAGTGCACGGTAAGGCCGTTAAAGGGCCGGTTCTGCGCCGCCCGGCCCGCCTAGCCCCGCGCCACAGGGCGGGTGAAGCCGCCGCGGGGTAAAATGTGAGGCGTCGGCCCCCGCGCGTCCCGAGCTTCCTTTCCTGACGGTTTTCGCTAAGCTCCTTTCTTTTCATAAACATCCTGACAAAGATTTCATAAGGCATTTGCTTTCATAGACATCCTGGCAAGGCGGATATGCGACATTTTTTCTATATGTGTTTTCAATAACATCGCGAAACTAGGTTGCATTTTTTAATTCCCCTTTTTCTCGCCCTCGGACTCGACCTAGACGATAAATGCCTTTAATTGAGTAAGATACGATTTCACGGAAATCCCTTAGATTCCGCCTAAATCATTGTGTTTTCATGCACATCCTGGCAAGCGGGGAGATCTTTCCCTGCCCGCGCCTCTCCCGCGGCGGCTTTCCCGCCCCCCTTTAGGCTAGCACATAGGCAAGAGGTAGCGTCAAGAAGATTCTGGTGGAATTTCCTGCGGGCAGGAAAAATCTTAGCCTCCCCGCCGTCGATTTCCTATCGGTAGGAAATGGGGTCGCGAGGTTCGGAGAAACTCAGGGCCCCGTCATTGTCCAGGGTGCCGCACACGTCCAGAGCTACGAATGCATCATCTGCGAATAGACCCCTCACCCACCGCCTTGCGGTCCCCCCTCTCCCCAAGGGAGAGGGGGGGGTTGATTTTTATCCCTCTCCAGGGGGAGAGGGGGGACCGCAAGGCGGTGGGTGAGGGGTCCCCTTCAACCCAATCGACTTTGACGGAACCTTGCGGAGAAACTACCAGCCTATTGCCACTTTTGACAAACCATGTTAACGTTGCGATTACTAAGAGTCCTGCTTGGAGCGCCAAGCGGCGCTTAAGCTCGTTCGCCCGATCCCCTCGGGGGCAAGCCTATGGGACGATCTCGAGTCGAGCTGGTAGCTGCAATCGCCGCCCTAACTCTGCCCACGGTTTTCTCTCTTGTGCTTCCTGGTCTGGTTGCGGACGCTCAAAATCCAGCCATCCGCCGGGCCACTACGCGCTTGGTGGTTGTAAACGTCCTTGTTCACGATAAGAATGGCGAGCCGGTCAGGGGCCTGGCGCGCGATGACTTCACCCTTCTGGACGGCGGCAAGCAAGAGAAGATCGCGGCACGGTCTGGGTGACGCCGCCCGAAAGATTCTCCTTCGCGGCCTGGGGGCGCCCGGGTGGTTTGGCGTCCACAAAAGAAGAAGGCCTCGGATTAACCAAGGCCTTCCCTTGCCGGCGTTGCGTATACGGTTATTTGTTGTATCTTTCTTGTAGTCTTTCCACGATGCGGTGCGCCTCATCGACGTGAGCAATGATACGGCCTTGGAGCCCCTGCGATTGAGGATCGTCTTCCTCCATGGTCACGTCCCTATGCGCGGAGTCGAGCAGTTCCAGCGCCTTGCGAAAGCGCTCGCCTCTCTTCAGGTGAGTATCGATGGGCGGGTGATCGTTGAGGTCTTTGCCGTCGTCGATGGAGGCACGCTTGATTTCGTTAATGGCGTCATCGATCTTGCGAATGGCATGGAGTTCCTCGTCGTCCCGCTTCTCATTGGCAGCAAGATGGTTGAGGTACCCGCGGGCATGGCGTAGATCGGACAGTGCGTGCAGGTAATGAGGATGGTGGCCCGGCTTGTCGGCGAGCGCCATTCCTGCAAAAGTGGCAGTCAGAATGCTCAAAAGGGTTAATCGGATGAGAATCTTCATGGGTTAAACTCTTCTCCTGGTTAGAATTTGACAAATCTTTCACAGCGTTTAATGTCCGCTTGGTGCGGTTCTTGAAAATTCACGGAGTCTCGACTCACACTACGCCGCCTCCTGCCGGCTAATACTTCGCCGCACACTGAAACTACCAGCCTGGGCTCGCGAACCAGATGGGACAGCGTTCAAACCAGTTGGTCTATCGAACGTCCAAACACTCTATTCTCGTCGTTATCTCTGCTAGTAGCACGGAGGGGGCCAAGATGCCATTTACGGCGGTCAATAATTAAGGATTGTATTTTCAAGGCCATGGATGGATTCTTTTCAATTCCTGCTTCCCCGTCAACCCCTCGCCCGACGTAATGGGATATACCAGTTGGTATGGCGGCATACGAGTTAAGGGCAGGAGGAGTGGCGCTCCCATGCCGCGTTCATGAACGCTCTCCAGGCTGAGGGCTTTGTGCTGGTCGGAGGACCGCTCGAGGGAACGCCAAATGTCCTGCTGATCGTTCGAGCCGAGGATGAGGAAGGGATCGGGTCTCGCCTCTCCGAGGACTCCTGGGCTCGCAATGACCTGCTGCGGATTGCCGAGGTGGCGGCTTGGACACTTCGGCTTGGCTCGCTTGAGTAGGGGCGGGCGGGTGCGTATGCCCGACGCTTGAAGCAGCAAGTGACCATTCGGCTCGACCATGATACGGTGAAGTACTGCAAGCACCTGGCAAAGGAAACGGGCATTCGTTATCAAACGCCCGGAAGGGCGGAGCTAAATAGGCTGCGGAAAAACCCAAAAGCGCTGTCATTCTGAGCATTGACAGCCTTGCGGCTGCCCATGATAGACAGAAACTCGGGCCGAGGAAGGGTAGCGCGGACCTGTTTTTTAGGTCCGCGGCTTTTCCTTGTCCAGCGGGGACGTGCCGCGGACCTAAAAAACAGCTCCGCGCTACGCCTGCTGAATTCCAGGGACTTACGCGTCGAGCTTCTGCAGAGTAGCAGCGGCGGTCCTGAGCCTTGCGAAGGAAGAATCTCGCATTGCCTTGCAAATACTCAGTGCGCGATCCTTCGCTGCGCTCAGGATGACAGTATTGTAGGGTTTTTCCGTAGCCTGTAAAGCCCCGCCCTTCCGAACGAGTGGTGGGGAATCCGGGCTAATCAGGCAGAGATCTCAGCAGGAGGAATGGCTATGGATACGGTGGCATTAAGCGCGGGGATGCTTCGCGTCGTGAACTCGGCGGAAGAGATTCTTCGGGTCGTCAGCGCCGAGGAAAGCAGGGCGCCAGTCCTGGCGGGCGGATGGTCACGCCGTCAAGTGATGGGTCACCTGATTGATTCCGCCTCCAACAACCATCAGAGGTTCGTACGGGCGTCTCTCCAGGACTCACTGGAATTTCCCGGCTATGATCAGAACGGTTGGGCGCACATGCAAGCTGCCGAGGAAGCCGATTGGTCCTTACTGCTTGCGCTCTGGGCGAACTATAACCGCTATCTCGCCCACATCATAGCTCACCTGCCGCCGGCCAAGCTGGAAGTCCCTATTCGGATTGGCCAGAGTGAACCCGTGACGCTCCAATTCCTGGCGGAGGATTACCTGCGGCATATGGTTCATCACCTCCGCCAAATCGACGCCGCGCCCGCGGCTGCGGGGTAGCCACGGTCAGGGCAGTTCTGACCGTGGGTTCTTAGGGCGGTGGTCGAGTTCCAACTATTTTGTTTTGGACAACGCAATCGTGGCTGCGTACTCCGTCCAGATTGACTACGCGCAATAGCCATGGGGGTATGCCGCATGAGAAAAGCCCACGGTCACAAGAGCAGTGACCATGGCTACCCGCTAATCAAGAGAGGTGGGACGATGAAAGTTCCAATCAGTTTTATGGCCGTCTTACTACAACTGCTTATTATCCCTGCCGCGGAATGCCAGATGAATTATGGATCAAACCAACAAGTGGGGAAGTATGCCGCTGTAAACGACATCAAGGTTTACTACGAGATCTACGGAGCAGGAGAGCCCTTACTCTTATTGCATGGGAATGGCGGATCCATTGGGGATTTTGTGTTCCAGATTCCGGAATTGTCGAAGCATTTCAGAGTTATCGCCGTTGACAGCAGGGCACAGGGTAAATCGACCGACTCGAAAAAGGAGATCACGTATGCACTGATGGCTTCCGACATGAGCGCACTGATTGACAAACTTAACCTTGGCAATGTTCATGTTGTGGGTTGGAGCGACGGTGGAAACGTCGGTCTGGAGCTGGCTTTTGCCCATCCCCAAAAGGTCAAGAAGCTGATTACTTTCGGCGCAAATTACACGCATGTGAATTATGCCGCTCCGCCCGACAGGGTCGCGATGGACGCCAACGATCCCAGGCTTTTGCAGGTCGCCCCCGTGCTGAAGAAATACAAGGAGGGACAGGACAAAGTCTCTCCCCTGGTAAAGAAAAAACTTTCCGACCTATCCGATAATTATCCAAATCTTACTTTGGACCAGCTCAAACAGATCAAGGTTCCGGTTCTTGTCGTGGTTGGGGACCGTGACCTGATCAGACTTGACCAGACAATTTCGTTGTTTACGACCCTGCCGCATGCACAGTTGTTTATAGTCCCCGGTGCTTCCCATATGGTACCTCTCGAACAGCCGGAAGTGATCAACCGGGAGGTAATCCATTTCTTGTCCACACCGTATCGTGATCTCGACCGCTACTATTGGAGGGGTTTGACGAACTAGGGGTCTTCGTAAAGACGCAGCCGTGGGCAGGCGCCGACCCCGGTTCAGGGGCTCTGCGGTTTCCCGATCCAAAAACTCTACCTTATCCGCTCCGCCCAATCTGCGTCGCGGCGGAAGAGCCGCAAAGCCTGCCCTGAGCCTGTCGAAGGGGCTGGAGGGCGAGCCTTGCGTTACAGATTCTTCTCGCGAGCGCGGGTCCGCGAACAGTGCCGACCTAAAGGTCGGCGCTACGAAGGCGAGCGGCGTGTCCTGTGCCCCTAATCCCTAATCCCTAACCCCTAATCCCCAGCCCCTAGCCCCTGCTCTTCCACCACCTTGCTGGTTTCCTCCCATTCGCGCATGAGCCGGGTGATTTCTTCGCGCCCTTGCTCGATCTGCTTGGCGAGCCGCACGCTCTCCTCGGCGTTTATGAAGTGGGCCGATTCCTGCCCATAGCCCTCGATTTCAGCTTCCAGGCGCGCCACCTGCTCCTCGATCTCGCGGCAGCGATCCTTCATTTGTTGGAGGCGAAGGGGATTGACCTTTTTTGCTTTCGGCGTGGGCAGTGCTTCCGGCTGTGCTGCGGCATGTCCGCCTTCTCGCGCGTGGTGCGCCACGGCGCGCTCCGCCACCAAATCCGGCAGGCCGGGCAGGGTGAGATCAATTTCCTTCCCCTCCTTGCGCCACAGATAATCCTCGTAGTTGCCGGGGAAAACATTCACCTCGCCGCCGCCGATTTCAAACACCCGCGTGGCCAGCTTATCGATAAAGTAGCGATCGTGAGAGACAAACACCACCGTGCCGGTGTACTTTTCCAGCGCATCCAGCAGCACATCCTTGGCGCGCAGGTCGAGGTGGTTGGTGGGTTCATCGAGCAGCAGGAAGTTGGAAGGGCGCAGCAGCAGGCGCGCCAAGGCATAGCGGTTGCGCTCGCCGCCGGAAAGCACGCGGATGCGCTTGAATACATCATCTTCGGTAAACAGGAAGCACCCCAGCAGGCCGCGCAATTCCGTCTGCGTGCTCATCGCCATCGGGGCGGCGCGCGACAGGTCGTCGAGCAGTCGCGCCTCCGGGTCAAGCGCCTTGTACTGGTCCTGGGCGAAGTAATCCGCCTCAACATTGTGGCCCAGATTGAATTCCCCAGCGCTTAGCGGCTCGATGCCCGCCAGCAGTTTGATCAGGGTGGATTTTCCCGCCCCGTTCACGCCCACCAGGGCCACACGATCGCCGCGGTCGATGATGAAGCTCACGTCGCGGAACACCTGCTTCGAGCCGTAGCTCTTGGCCACGCGCTGGAACTCCGCCACGCGCCGGCCGCTCGGCTTGGGCTGCGGAAATTTGAAGTGGATGGCCTTTTCTTCCTTCGGAATCTCGATCCGATCCATGCGCTCGAGTTCCTTGATGCGGCTCTGCACCTGCTTAGCTTTGGTGGCCGTATAGCGGAAGCGGTTGATGAACACTTCGAGCTGCTCCACACGATCCTTCTGGTTCTGGTAGGCCGCTTCGATTTGGGCCCGCCGCTCCGTCTTTTCCTTCAGGTACTTCTCGTAATTGCCGGTGTAGAAATGAACCCGCTGGTTCCAGATCTCGGCGATCTTTTTTACGGTAACGTCGAGAAAGAAGCGGTCGTGCGAAATCAACACGCAAGCGTGGGGATAATCGTGCAAGTATTCTTCCAGCCAGTTGCGGGCTTCGAGGTCCAAGTGATTGGTGGGCTCATCGAGCAGCAGCAGGTTGGGCTTTTCCAGCAGCAGTTTGGCCAAGGCGATGCGCATCTGCCAGCCGCCGGAGAATTCTTCCGTGCGGCGATGCCAATCGGAGGGGGGGAATCCCAGACCGCCCAGCACCATTCCTGCTTGGGCTTCAAGGGAGTATCCGTCGCGGTGCTGGAACTCGGTTTCAATGGTGTGGAAGCGGTCGGCGACCTGTTGGTATTCTTCGCCGGCCGGGTCGATTTCCGCCATCTTATTCATCAGGCTTTCCATCTCCTGCTCCATGGAAAGCAGATCGCCGAACACCGACATGCACTCCGTCATGACCGAGCGCCCGGAAAGCGTCAGGCCGTCCTGGGGCAGGTAGCCGGCGGTGGTCCCTTTGGCGAAGGTGATCTCGCCGTAGTCGAGGGGCTCAAGGCGCGCCAAGGCCTTGAGCAAGGTGGTCTTGCCCGTGCCATTCGCGCCCACCAGGCCCACGCGTTCGCGCGGCGTGATGAGCCAGTCGAGATTCTCAAACAATGCTTTGGGGCCGAAGCGTTTTCCGGCCGATGAAAGTTGAATCATAAGAAAAAGGGGGAGTGAAGAAGTTTTCGGCCGTGCCCGCGGACCGGGGGTACGCCTAGAGCTGAACTCGACATTACACCGATACCTTTGCCTTCATAGACTTACGCACAGGTTCTGTTATTGCGATGTCTTGCAACGGGGCGATTGGGCTTGATTCGGGTTAAGATGCCCGCACACTAGTGAACATGGCAGAAGCCCAAACCCCTCCCCCCCGGCCAAATCCTCCCCTCGATTTAAGAATAGCAGTTTTTGCGGATTCATCGCAGGCTTTCAGGGA
>Ga0182030_10010924_pt1 | contig 18358 bp, 15 predicted proteins | sample 812S3MmetaG_FD_121299 | JGI IMG/M metagenome (GOLD analysis project Ga0182030, IMG submission 121299) | Permafrost microbial communities from Stordalen Mire, Sweden - 812S3M metaG (Illumina Assembly) | ecosystem: Environmental > Terrestrial > Soil > Wetlands > Permafrost | place: Sweden...
CAATCACCATAATGGCAAGGATTACCCGGGTGCTCAAATACCGATAATTAATCAAGATCTATTCGAACAAGTGCAAAAAAAATTACACAGGGGTAGACCCGCGGTTTATAGAAAACATAATCCTGTACTAAAAAACATGGTTCACTGCAGTGATTGCGGGGGGATCGTAACTTGGCAACTGCAAAAGGGGAGGTTCTATGGTGCATGCCAGCGAAAAGATGAAGCCTGCAAAAATAAGACGTTATTAAGAGAAGATAGAGTTGAGGAAGTAGTTATGGAACATCTGAAGAAGTTATCCTGCCAATCACAAGACATTATGGAATGGATATCTAATTCATTACGTAACGAATTTGAAGAAAACATTAATAATAAGAATCGTATAGTCACATCTATTAATACCCAGCTTGCAAGACTGCGTCGGATGGATGATGAGCTATATGACGACAAATTAGCTGGGCTTATAACGATGGAAAAATATGAGGCTAAACACGAACAGTTGATTAAAGAACAGGAGGCTTTTAGTAAGAAGATACTTGAGATTGATGGCTCATTAGGAATGGGCCTAGAAAAAAGGTTAATAATCATGGAATTAACTTTAAAAGCTGCTGATATTTACCAAAGTAAGACGCCAAATCAAAAGCGTCAGATAATAAGTAAACTGTTCAAAAATATGGTAGACAGTGATGGATCTATATCTGTTACATACACAAATTTTACTAATTCGATTGCTGAAAGATTGTTAAAAACAACTAAATTGCTAGGAGGCAAGATATGATAAACCAAACCACTAAAAAAGCCCCATTTAACAGGGGCGACGAGAAGCTAATGATGGCCATGCGTTCTATTTGGCTGAGCATCACGGTCTAGAACCTTGTATCAGGGTTGACTGGAAATGAGACACTAATTGCTAGCTTTGTCTCACTATTTATAGTCTAACACCTAAGAATGAGACAAATAAGACATATTTTTAAGTATTTCGAAACCAGAAGACTAGTCAGTGGTAGTGGGCTCTGTTTCCGATGTTTTTTGTAAGCTATCTAGCTCTTCTCTGGAAATTATGCCCTTTGAGAATAAGAGAGCTGCTAAAGATGCTAAAACTTCAGCTTCTTCGCCTTTATAAGCTCGAGCAAGTAGGCTCTGCCAAACATTGGTCATATCTTCATTCATCCCAGCATCTTGTCTTCTATCGTAGCAATATGACTATCGGCAATATCACTGTTCCACTCACCGTCACCAAGTTTGTAGATTTGAGCAATTTGAGCATCAACAAAGCCGGTGCCGTTTGTATACTTAGTTTCTTCGAACATAATATCGCTGTTGTGCTTAGCGTCGAGGATTCTCTGTAAATTAGTGCGAGCTTCGAGTTCGGTCATGTATCTATCTTATCATCATCGTGGTTTTGAAGATTATCTTAACCATGTCCACAGATGGCTAGTCATAGACTGAAAATTGAAGAGGATGGCAATTAGTAGGAGCAAATAGACACCGACACCGCCTCCAAGTAGTCCGATTTGCCACTTTAGCCAGAACTTAGATGTTTCAGTCTCTACTTCACCCAATAAACTATCGGTCTTAGTCCCTGCTTCTTCAAAGTTCTTGAAATCCACGTTGCTATGCATAGTCACGACATCATTTAAAGCTTTAGCCCACTTAAGGTAGAAATGCATTAGTTCAAAGTAATATTTGACTCCTGCAACGATTGATAGAATTAGAGATAGGACACCAGCTACTATTAGTAATTTCTGAGCCGGCGTTATATCTTTTAGAATGCTGTTATTGGCTACAACTAGTACCGTGGCCGATAAGAGCACGGTTGTGACAAGCATAAGTTGGCCACAAGCGAAGCGTTCTGTCGCATTTTCTTGGTTCAGTGATCGGTCACGCTGCGCAATGTAGTCACGACGCGTAGAGTCTATAAAATTGGTTACTTTTTCGTTGGTAAGATCTAGAGCGTTATCGTCCGGCGCTGGAGAGTTCTTAGTCCTTAACATCGGAACCATCCGATTGCGGTTGAGGAGGTTGCTGAGGAGCGGGTGCCGAATCAGTTATTGGTATGGCAGGCGCTGCAACTTGAGGCTCACCGCTTGACGGTGGATTACTATCGGTTGGTATGACTGGTGCCATTCCCATAGGTGTCGGAAAGTTGGATCCCTTAATAACTCCGTCATTTCCCGGATCAACTGACCTAATCATTGTGTCTTTGTCGCTCATAGCTTAATTATAGCTTATATGGTTAAAGTAGTCTTATTTCTCGGCCTAGCTTATCTTTGCTGACTTTAGGGATCTCGTCATCACCCGGGCCCATTTTAAAATCATACGTTCGGACAAACTCTGGTACTGTGTCATCGTTTTCCCTTATCGGTATTATGACCCTCAGTAAAGGGTTCATGTCAGCGAAGATGTATGGGATACTCGTTTTCTTAACTTGGCCGCTTTTTAGAGTTATTTCAGCGGGCTTAGAACCAAGAAACATTTGATCCATATAAACAAGGGCTGCTTCACGCATCCTCAGGCCTTCATATTTGCGTGGTTTTTCCTCGGCCGGTTCAGGTGCTTGCTTCTTTGCGGGTGCTAAAGAACCACTCTTAATACGTTGTTCAACTAATTTCTTAAGATCCTCTTCTTTTTCGTAAGCCTTAAACCGGCCACTCAAATACCCTAGCCGATAATCCACGCCTTCGCTCATTAATCGCCAATTAGTATCATCCAGCGTCTTATTAATAAGTTTCTGGAGATCTTTCTTACTGTCATATTCCTTACGCTCCGATTTACCATCTAAACAGTTGAAGCCGATGGCTACCTGTTGGCCTAATTCGGGATCGCCAAGCTTGAATTCCCGGTAGCCAGCTTTTTCTAGAGCTTCTTTAAGAATATCGGACAATTGAGCTATCTTTAGCTGCTTGATTGTCTTTATAGCCTCGTAAACATCCACATGCTCAGTTCGGTCATCAGCATCGAGCTCTAACTTTGCCATTCTCAAAAGGTGGTTCATCTTGGCCTTAAATTTCTGCTCCATCTCATCATCAAAAACAAAGCGCCTACGATCCAGCTCGTATAGCGGATCGGCCGGTTCTTCTTCAGCTGGATCGTCTTTATTTAGGTCAAGCGTTTCAGTCTCGACGTGTTTACACTTAGTGCATTTATAGGTAGTGGTTACGACACCGAACTTTTTACTGTAAGCGGTAGTCATCTCACCACCACATTTTTCACAGTGAATTTTATCGGCACCTTCCCACTCTGTACCGTCTTGCCAGAACGTATAGCGCTTATGACAGGATTTACACTCAAACATTAGAAGAATATCGTCCTCGTCATCACGGCCAACACGTTTACGGTGCAGATATTCCTTCATGACCAATTCCATGTCTTTACCGCAGCTTCGACAATAAGGTTTTTTGGCTAGCTCGGCATCGGCCAGTCGCCGGTCTTTTTGCTCGTCACGCTCCATCCATTTATCGATTGTTTCTTGCCGCTTATGCCGGCGCATGGCAGCAACCGATTCAACGTAACCACAGTAAGTCTGGCTATATAGCAAATACCAGCCAGCCTTTTTTTCTTTAAGTTCAGATTTAGGCAACTTCTTCTCAGTTATGCTAAAAGCCTTATTAACAACCCGTTCGCCCGAACGGCATTGTTCAACGGTTATTTCGTCATAAAGGTCTTCGTAGTACTCACGATCTTTAAGATATACATAGCTCATGGAATAATTTTATCAGCACTAACGATTGTCTATCTATAACATCGAGTGTACTTTAAACTTTATATGGGGATGTAGCTCAGTGGCTAGAGCGCCGGCGAGTCGTGTCGGAGGTCGGGGGTTCAAATCCCCTCATCTCCAGATAGGCATAGCTTACTTAACTGCATCACGAAATCCGGAGTAACCCTGAGCGACGAGCAGATTAGCCTGTTCAATAGCTAGCTTTTTTGCTTCAGCGTCGCCTGAGTTAAACGCAATAGTTATTATATTCATAGCACTTTCTCTCCAGCTATCAATTGACCACTTTTCTCTAGCTCCGGCTATCATAGCCTTAAGGATCTGCATAGATTTTAGAGGGAATTCACTAGATAGCTGACTAAGTTTTTCTATTACCATGAAATCAGGTTCAGCTCTATGGGCAATTTTTATAGCGTCTTGCAGATTAGTTATTGCCCAATCTTTGTCAAACACGTTTGAAGCGAACCAGCTGCCAAATTCTTCGAGCTCTTGAACGCCTTGGTCTGGTTTTTCGGTAATTGTTTTTAGCCGATATAGCCATAAGTCCGTAAGTCTTTGTTTTAATGCGTCGTTTAAAGTTGACATCTTACGTAGCTCGAAACCAATAAACCGAAGAGCCTCGGCTCTGTAATGCACATCAGCGGTTTCAAAAAATAGTAGTGTAACGCTGTCTTTGTCTAGGTTAATCAGGCCTCGCCAATAGTAAACCATTATATGTTGGGCAAATTGAGATCTAGCATCTCTCGCGCCCTGGGGCTTGTCCGAATACTCTTTTAGACTTGTAATTCGCTCACGAATTATAGGCTCAGTTAGCTCTAAAATATCGTCAAATGCTTGAGTTAAGGTTATATAGGCGTTCCATGCCGCATCGCCTAAAAGATCCTTGCTGAATATTTTTTTTAGGTTAGCAGCAGCCCACTCCTTGTTTAGGCTCCATATCCAAGGCAACCATTGTCCATAAACTGATCGTATCGCAGCGGAAGGATCGTTTTTACTATTAAGATGCCAATCATATTCAGCATAGATTTTTGCGAGAATACTTTCATCTTTCGGTTTATTACGGCCTGTCCAAAGTAGAAGTCGCGACATGGCATGCATAGCTTCGCCCCGGGTTGTGTTGATTGCTAGGGTTGCGGAATCCATGTTGTCGCCACCGTATTTTTCCTCATGCTCTAACGAAGGCTGTTTGTCGCGTGTCAGCATAAGTATGCTCTCTAGGACATTGCCAATATTTTTCTCATCAGAAACGTAGTTTGACTTATTCGGCCGTTGTGCGACGAGTTTGTAGAGGAATCTAGCAAATGACATTCTTGACCATTCAAGATATTGGTTTTCTGTTGCTTCGCTGCCTTCTTCTTTTTCCGACACTGTTTTTCCAAGATCCAGAACCATTATCAAATCTTGCTCGTCTAAGTCATCCATGACTTCGGTTATAGCCGAGATAAATGCGTTTATAAACTCACTGTTTAATGATTTGAATTGGTCGGCCAACTTAACGTACCGGCTAGGGCTATTTTTAATTAGTGTGGTCAGAAAATCTGCTACAGAGTCATGCCAGAATCCCATAACCTCAGCTTTCTGGTGAGCTCTGAGCTTATCTATAAGTTCCTCATCAGAAAAACTAGCCAGCTCTTGATAATTAGTACCAGAATCGTTCTTGAGGTCATAGGGCTCCTCACTAAAGACTAAGGAATCGTTAATAGAGTCAACCTGCTTAGTTAAGTATTTATAGAATATCTTAAATGGTTTGGTATCTTTATAGTCACGGAGCGCATATTCAACTATACGTCCGAAGACTTTGTATTTACGAGTTGCGGTCTTCTTCATAAGCCCGAGCTTTTCTCCATCGGGTCGAGATGATTGTAAAACTGTTGCTAGACAGTCACCTATAGCAGTTACTAAGCCTTGTCTAGGTTGATCCATATAACCATGGCGTGGCCCAGAAACCTCTGGTCTCCATATCGTGGAGAAATCTTCATCTGAGTCATCTTCGCTACCAACATCTGAAGCGAATTCTGATTTCTTATATTTTATGGCTCGTTCCAGTAATGTGCTGTACAGATCTAAAGTCTCGTCAGGTGCTTTCTCTGCTAGCACAGGAGTAATCTTCTTAACAATTTGTTCATATTCGTAGTCGTGGTATTTTATCTGCGGTTCCAACAGGAGGAATTTTTCATCTTCTTTTTTGCTCGTCACTGCTTTCGGGTCTGGCTTTACTTCAAGAAGTGCTTCAGCAATTTGAAGAGCTGCCTTTTTATGTCCGTCCTGAGCAAATCTAACAACTAAGTCAGCTGCGTAGTCGGGAAAGCGTAAAGGAATGGGGACGTTTAAAAATTTCAACACTTTTGAGGTAAACCGAACAGCTTTTGCCGGGTCAAGTTTTAGTAGAATTTGTACATAGTCCTCTATAACTCTCTGGTTCTCGATATCATCTGGAATAGAGCGGAGGGCAAGTATAACTTCGTTTTGTGCTTTGTCTGCCACTCTGACTAAGTATTGGCTCTCAGGCCAGTTAGGGAAACTTACATACCCATCTTCTCTTATGGGTGGTTCGGGTGATTTGAAGTACCCGGCATTTAACAGCGGGGCCACCCACGCCGGGTCGTTAAGTGAATTGAAAAAATGTACGTATGTGGCTCTATCAACCTTAATTTTATTTTGAATTTTTTTAATAAGGTCTTGTGTAATCATGATGACTCTCCTTCCGCAATCAAAGCATCCAATTCGTCCATAACCGGTATTGGCTGTGGGTGTATGAGGCTTAGTAAAAATTCTTCAAGCAACTGCACCTCTAATTCAAATTCTGCTGGGTCTGCAACAGCGCCATGGTGCGCTATCTTCATAAAATATTTGCTAAGCTCCCCCCACTCTTTTACTCTTATCTCAATCAATTTAGCCGGTAACGGCTGCCCGCTTTTGTCTAGTGCCGTAATGGCCTTGGCAACTTGTTGCTTACGCGTTTCGTGATTTTTGCCAAAGTCTTCAAAAAAGGTCTCAGCCTTGCCAAGCCAACTCTCAAGAGTGTTGTCTATAGAGCCTTTCCAAGGAGGGGCAGACTTCCATGCCCCTGATTTAATGATCTTCCAGGCCTCATGCAAAACCCTTACGTCTTCAGATAGGCTACCCGTACCTTGCTTGACTGGTACGTCTGGAATAAGGTCAGGTGCTTTTTCCATAAGTTCTCGAATTGAATGAGCAGCTTGAGGATATGCCTCAGGATTTTTTGTATCATTAACTGAATACCACGAGCCATAAAGCATTCGGCCAAGTAGCTCATCTTTTTCATTAAGCGCTTCCAATAATAGTAAGGTCTGGGTTGATAAGAAAGAATCATCCCGATTATCTGCATCAAAGTCAGTTACTCCGTTTGCCATATATACCATTATATTACTGAGGAGCCGTCAAGTCATCAGGCTAGAGAATAGGCTTGCATTATTAACGTAATTGGTTATACAATCAAAATATCTTGAGTGCCAACTAAGGTTGAGTGATCAGGAGGCCGTGAATCTGCCAAGAGGATGGCTAGTGTAAACGAATTGGTTCCCCGCCAAGTAAATAATGGGAGGCTCCCGCGAGGGAGATCCGTAGCGTGAAGAGTTACGAGGTTGATCGATACCGATCAGCTTCAAATACAAACTCTAACAACTACGGATTTTTTTATATTAAGGAGCAATTATTATGGCAGATTCACCATTATCGATTCAGCATATCAAAATAACGGAGCTAAACCCGGCTCCATATAATCCTCGTAAGTGGAGCGAGGGAGCAATCGCCCAACTAACCGATAGTATCAAGCAATTCGGCTTGGTCGACCCGATCCTTGTTAACGGCGCCAAGGAGCGTCACAACGTGGTCATTGGCGGCCACTTCCGGCTTAAGGTTGCCAAAGACCTTGGCTTTAAGGAAGTGCCGGTCGTATATATAGAGATTCCGGACCTTGAACGGGAAAAACAGCTGAACATCCGTCTTAACAAAAACCTTGGGGACTGGGACTACACCCTGCTAGCTGAGTTTGACGAAAAGCTGTTAGCTGACATTGGTTTTAGTAGCGAAGAAATTGATGACGTTTTCGACCTAAATCCTGACCTACCGGAAGTATTTGACCTTAAAAAAGAGTTAGATAAGCTCGGCATTAAGAAAGTCAGTGTTAAAAAGGGCGATATCTACCAAGTCGGTGATTCCCGGGTTATGTGTGGCGATAGCACGGTTGAAGCGGATGTCATCAAGCTTATGAACGGCCAGCAAGCCGATATGTGTCTAACCGATCCGCCCTACATTCTTGATTATCTACGTGCTAAGCGACATGGTAACCCAACCGAAGGGTTTGGAGCCAAGAAGAACCGCCGGTACCTAGAAACAGACGTACTGCCGGAAAACTTCACAGAGCTATGGATGGCTAACATAGCCAAAGTGGCCAAGCCGGACTTCTCAATCATCTGTTACGAAAATTGGAAAAATATCCGAACCATTTGGGGCGAGATGGAAAAGCACTGGAAAGTTAAGAACATGATCGTCTGGCATCTACCAAACCGGCATCAAGGTTTCTCGGCTAAGTATAAGTTCTTCTCAAAGCACGATATAGCCATGGTCGGCGGCTTGGGTACGATTGAGTATAATCATGACGAGGAAACTGAGGGCTTGCAGGAGGAATACGAAACAGCCCTCTACGCCATAACCGGCAAACCTCAATGGGAGGGCTACAAGCACGGTAAAGCCACGCAACCGACTGATTTCATTGACTTTATTGCTAGTGACGAAATGCATTCCGGCCAAGGTGTCGTTTTTGGTACAAAACCGATCCAGATCCTAATACCCTACATTAAAGTCCTAACCAAGCGTGATGATCTAGTAGTTGAGCCGTTTGGTGGATCCGGATCAACGCTGATTGCAGCGAGTACCTTAAAACGCCGGTGCTACCTCATGGAAAAATCCCCAACCTATACCGAAGTCATATTGAAGCGGTGGGAAAAACAAACTGGCCAAAAGAGGGTGAAAATTAATGGCGTGGAATCAAAAAAAGCTTAAAGCGCAGATTATAGACATCCTAAGTCAAAGGAGAATCATGGAGGTGGCCAGTAAGAAGACCGGCGTACCTAGGAGTACTATTTATCGATGGATTAAGGATGATGATGAGTTTAGCGAGCGAGTCGAGGAAGCCAGAAGACTAGGAACCGATCAATTGATTGACCGGGCCGAGTTAGTAATTGAAAGTAAGGCCATGGCTGGTGACTTAGGAGCCGCTAAATATATACTTGAACACCACTCTCGCGACTATAAACCACGAATGAGAGCTCCGGCAGAAAGGTTAGCCAATGAGGAAGTTAGACACGAAGAGCCAATATATGGGGGCTTAAGTATGGAAGAAAATAAACGTGCTTGGAAAATAATTGAAGACCTTAAGGCCATAGAAGATCAAAACCACACAAATAACAAACATGGTGGGGCTAATAATCACAATGGGCTTGATCCACCCGGAGATTCAAATAGGGTTTTGCCAGAAAAACCGTTCATGAACTAGGTCGTACTGGAACAATAATCTAATTTTATATCTCTTTTAGCTCTCTGGTTGATGGGTCATATGTGTAATTAACTATATCTCCCGTAGATATCATATGTACGATCTGGTCAATTATGTCTAAGGGTACTACAAACCACTCGGTTGGGATATAGTCGTGGCCTTGTTTATCTGTTAGGGTGATATTTAGTTTACTACCTGATAGAACGCGATGCAGAAGATGCTCGAACTTATGAGTATCCATGTTATAGGCCTTATAGGTTGCTACGACCTTAACTGGAGCCATGAGATAAGTTGGGTCATTTGACGCGCTTTTTATGCGTTGCTCAACAGAAGTCGTTGAAAATCCAATCTTATATAGATTACTAATGTTGGCAACTCGGGGTTCATCACTAAGGGAGGATAATATATAAATGTGACCGCTTTCCTTATCTTCACTACCAATATCCTCACGCTCATCAGCGAATAAGTCTATTTCGCCCACAATTCGGCTACCACCTCTATATAACCCTCGTGCAAGGGCTCTGGATAGCAGATCGGATTCAGTACCGTTTTCATAAATAACCCGTAGTCGAGCATCCCGCTTGCCATGCTTCCGGTAGTCTGTGCCACGCTCAGCCACGTAAACAATCTGCCCCCTAAGTACGAAGAATTCACCCTTTGTGATCTGTTGCTCTGTCATAAAACGTTTCATATGCATTTGACCTGACCGTAACTTCGCCTGTACGTCTTTGAAAAGAGGTTCGAATTTATCAAAATCTTTACAAGGACGCTGGCGAGCCTTATATTCGGCAGTCTTTATTACCTTGGGAACATTTTTTATGGTTAAGATACCTGTTGGATCATCAAGAATACCCAATTCATCACCCTGAAGAACATCCTTAATAGACTCTGGAGGCTTTTCTGGTTGTAGTAAATTTTGTGTGTCTAGGTGCTTTAATGCCTCAATCTTTTCGTCATCTGCGAGTATCCCACGAAGACGCACCCCCAGCTTACGCTCTGACATATCGGCAGTTCCGGCCACTGGTATTCGACCATTTTCGATATAAAAATCGACGATTTCTATAAAGGATGCTTCTAGCCGGTCGCTAGAAGTCTGTGGCTTAGTTCGTTTTGGGGTATTGAGCAGCCCCATATCATCATCATCGAACAAAGCTTTTAATTTTTTCGATATCATACAGCCTGGGCCTCTCTCTTTTTTCTTTGTAGGTATATGAGTGCCTCAGCCATGCGCTTCTCTGAAGGATCATGCGAATTAATGTCTGGTTTTCGACCTTTTACTTCTACGAATAATTTTATCTTTGGCCAAAGTAATAGGGCTTCATCCTCCGTTATTTCTATGCGGGTTTCTGCAATTACATCTTGAATCACTTTTAGTACCTGCACTGTTACCGATTTAGAAAGTATTTCAAATGCCTTTTGGAATGGGTTTACCTGATCAATAAGGTCGATATTTATATCGTCAATGTTAACAAATTTGCCGGCCATTGTGACAAATTTCTTATCACCTACGGTTTTTATTTCCCCATTCTTAATAACTGAATCAACCACCACTTGTTGGCGAACTTCTTCGACTTCCTCCTCTGTAAGATCAGGATATTTATCACGTATGATTTTTGGTATCAAAACCTTATTAATAACTTCTGGATCGAGGTTCCCCGGCGCAGCTTTGATAAACGTGTCGTCTTGCAGTATTGCAGCCTTGAGGTCATTTAAATCAGTTTCTGTTATCTGCTTGGTTCGTTCGGTACTCGGCTGTTTAAAATCTTTTATGAATATCTCACCGGGTTGAGGCGCATCATCGTTACCGAGTTTAGTTTTGAACTTAAAGTTTGGAGCAAGTACCTGTTCCATAAGCAAGGATGCGGTAATTGCCTTAAGCATATTATTCACGGATAACTTGACTTCACTATCTGCAGCTTCTGGTTGTGCGATAAGGTTTGTAAATTGAGCGTGCGATTTGTTTTCGCTGTCTCTAGTGCATCGACCGATTATTTGAATGATTTCTGTAAGAGACGCGCGATATCCTACCGTTAAAGCTTGCTCACAGAATGGCCAATCAAATCCTTCCTTGGCCATGCCTAGAGCAATAATGAGATCGACTGCGTCTATGTCTTCTCGAGCATACTGGCTAAGATAAGCTAAAGTATTTGCTCTGGCCGTAGGGTTAGTATCATCCACTAAGTCGGCTACCTTAATTATCTTTCCATCATCCTTACGCTTTACGTGTATTATGCCGGTCTCAATGTTCTGATCAACCACTGTCCCGATACTGTCTAAAATGAAACCCACTTCTTCAATCTTATCTTTTGTAGATTCTCCGGAATTGACGTTAGGTATATGGAGGATGGTTTTCTTGTCGGTATCTAGAATCTCGTGAATAGCTGAAGTGTAGCGACCTTGGTAGAAATGGTAACCTATACCTAAGGATTTCAAGAATTTGTACCCATTTAGCTGCTCATAATAGTTATAGGTTACTGGAGTAAACTTTGCTTCATCTTCTGGTGAAAGAATTGGCACTCCATCACCACGGAAGTATGACCCAGTCATCGCAACTATATGAACATCTGAACCACGCATTACACTTCGGACCAGTTCACCTAGCCGGCTGTTATTAACATCAGCAGATACATGGTGAAATTCGTCTATTGCCAATAAACATCCATTAAAATCGCTAGCCGGTATTGCCTCAAAAGCAAATCGTAAAGTAGCGTGAGTACATACCAAAACCGGATCACTGCTTTTCATAAATCGCTTAAAAGCCTCAACTTTGCTCTTTTCACCCCCGGGTGTGCATAAATTATTATTTGGTTTGACTTCCCAGTCGGCAAAAAAACCGCTGCTAGTCAAGTTAGTGGTGTCAAAGGATGCACCAATTGAGCGTTCAGGGGCAGCAACTATCACTTTTTTTCGGTCTTGATTAAAAAGCTTATCTAAACCGACGAACATTAACGCTCGCGATTTTCCGGAAGCTGGAGGAGCCTTGATAAGTAAATGTTTTGAGTTGCGTTGCTCAAACACTTTGCGCTGCATTTCGCGCATACCCATTTCATCAAGCTGGATACTCTTACCGGTTCGTTCGTAAGTTACATCAACGGTATTTATCGGCTTTTTGACATTTTTCATAGCAATTTTCCTTCATTCATTTTATTCTCCCGCATTTTTTCGTAAAGCTCAAACAGATGCGAGAGACGATCCTCGTCATTTTCGAATGGCTTTGTGCGGTAAATACTATCAAATATCTTGTCAAGCTTGTCGTGGGAGGCTCTAAGATCCTCGGGCATAGATTCTGGATTATAAAGTTCGGCCAATGTCATTTCGCTATGATGTTCTCTAGCATCTAGAAGATCATAGACTTGAATTTCAATATTGTGCTTATCAGAGTCACTCAAATGCGGTACTGGCATATTGTTATAGGCTATCGCTGAAGAATATCGAATTCGTGTTTCAAGCTGGCCGGCAACCACCCTTACCCAGGCCATATGCATTGAACTTGAAATCATACCGAAAATCCAAGGTTCAGGATCATAAATTGCCTGTGCTGAATTAGGAATGATTACGCTTGCATCTAAAAAACCGCACGGTATATATAAACGTCTCTCTGAAAAAACAATTGGCACAATGATAGATTGTTTTTGTGCCGTCTTGAAGTCACGGAATTGGTAAGGTCGTGAAGCTAATTTTTTCATTGCTGGATCCGGGCTCTTTAGTCGGGTAGTTTTTACTGCTTCAATTCGCTTTTTTATTTCTGGTATTGAAAGTGCTAAAGCCAAATCACTGGTATCAATCCATAGACAGTAGCGTTCAATCCCTTTATTCAGTTCTTCTGACCCGATAAGCTTTTTTATGAAAATACTTGATTCTGGGTGTAATTCAATTAATTCATTTTTTTCGGGTGGTGACAGTATTAAAGTTTCACAACCCCCTGTGTAATTGCCGTAACTCATTGTGGGTAAATCTGCTATTGGTTCGCTTCTTCTACCTACAAATATATTTGGTGCCGCTGCAAGGTATGCATTAATATTATCAACTACCAACGAGACGGACTCCTCATATAAACGTTTAGGAGCAGATGAGGGGTTGCGTAAAGCTATTACTGCGACTGTAACACCCGCGTTTCTTTTTGCATTATTCGCCCACTTGAATGAAGTGTAGGCGAAATCAATCTCTAGATTTGCTAGGATCGTTGGCCAGAGTATTGCGACTTGGTCACCTTGTGTTATCGAGTTTGTTGTAACAAATGCTAGCTTTGATTTGGAATTACCTTCAATGTATTTAGCACCCTTATAAAACCATATTGCAATATAATCTAAGTTTTTATAATTTTTAATGTTTTTTATTGACCTGTCCTTATCGGCTTTGTGCATAGGCTTCTGGTTTCTGGTACCAAGATATGGAGGATTACTTATAAGGTAAATCTCGTCCCATTCTTTGGAATCTAGTTCTAGAAGTTGCGCCTGTTCGTATTCATCTTCAATCAGCTTGCTTTGTTGTAGTATGGGTCTATTTGAAGGGTGAGATTTATTGGGGCACACATTTTTCCAGTCAAGACGTGCTGCATTACCGTGAACAATATTACCAGCCTCTCTAAGCGGGATGAGCGGTAACTCTGTACCGAATTTTTGTTTAAAATCTAGATTCATTTGATGTTTAGCTAACCATAGAGAAAGAACAGCCACTTCGTGGGCAAAATCATCAATTTCAATCCCATAGAAATTCTCAATACTTACTCGTGACATCAAGGCAGCATTTGTCTTGCCCAACTCTCCTTGTCGTTCCAAAATTGCATGCTCAAGTTTTCTTAACTCTTTGTATGCAATGACAAGAAAATTACCAGAGCCGCAAGCAGGGTCAAATACTTTGATATTACCAATCCTACCCAATAGTCTCTCGAGCCTATTTGCATCGTCGTATCGCTTATTGAACTCATCTTTGAGGTCGTTTAGAAATAGGGGTTCAATGGTCTTCATAATATTCGGAACAGACGTATAGTGCATGCCTAGCCCGGCCCTTTGACCAGGGTTAACTACTGCCTGAATCATACTTCCGAAGATATCTGGATTAATATCACTCCAGTCGAGACTGCCACACTCTAAGAGTAATTGTCGTGCTTTCGAGTTAAAACCAGGAGATTTGTGATTTGTGTGAAAAAGCCCACCGTTTACGTATGGAAAGGCTGCGACATGGGCTGGGTAACCTTCTTTATCTTCGGCATCTAGAGCAAAAAATAACTCATCTAGGTATTCCGCCAAGTCACTCCCGTCTGATTGGGTATGGGACTCTATGCTCTTAGTAAACTGACCTTTATTAAAAATCTCAGTGTCTTCAGCAAAGAAGCAAAATAATAGTCTCGAGAAAAATACGTTAAGACCATGATAGTATTCGGCATTACCTGCACGATGGTTATATGAGACTATTTCATCGAACAATTTTGACATTTTATAAGCGGCTTTAATATCTGCATGATTCTCGGCTACATATTGAGCTTTTTCCATGCCCGCCCAAGGTAAGAAGAATGTAAAGTATTTATTAATCTGAGTTATAGGGATGTCTAGTGTTTCATTTGTTTTTGTATCGATTGCTAATAACTGCTTATAGTCAGTGACTATTACAAATCGAATACTATAGCGAATTACTGTCTGGTCAGTCTTGAGTGTGTCTATTACTCCATATAAACTGTCATTATTAGTCACCGGCCTGAAGAAAACGATATTCTTTTGAGCTATGTCTTTAGAAGTATCGGGAGCAACGTTGAGGGATCCGTTTTTCAGCCTGGTTATATTACCGGTAGATCGTCCATAAGCTGCCAGAAGATCAAAGATAAACTCTTTACCATAGGAAGTTTGCCCGCCAAGCGGAGCAATACTTTCTTCGATACTTTTTAGTGTAATTCTCATATAGTATTTGGCTATCATTTTACACCTTAGCGAATCTGTTGCCTAATTGTCATTTTTAACTAGACTTCCATCTTTATTGCGGTATCCTTGCTGTGTCATGGAGACAGCACAACCACTCAAGTATTGCTTGTATGCTCGCAAATCAAGCGAGTCAGACGAACGTCAGGCTATGTCAATTGACTCGCAAATCAAAGAGATGACCGACATGGCAAAACGTGAGAGCTTGAACATAGTGAAAGTACTAAAAGAAAGTCACTCAGCCAAGGATTCTGGTCAGCGCAAGGTTTTTAATCAACTTATTAAGGAGATTGATGCCGGAGAATACAACGCCACGTTGGTGTGGGATCCTTCAAGGCTTAGCAGGTGTGCTGGTGACCTAGGGTCACTAGTAGATCTCATGGATCGTGGCAAATTAATAAGTATCCGTACTTTCTCTCAAACATTTGGCAATAATCCCAATGAGAAATTCTTGCTGATGATTCTGTGCTCTCAAGCCAAACTAGAGAACGACAATCGAGGCATTAATGTTAAACGTGGCATTAGAGCCAAGTGTGAGATGGGCTGGCGCCCGGGTACTGCGCCACTTGGCTATATGAACCGGGCGTTCGCAGGGGTTAAAGACATAATTCTTGACCCGGATCGTGCGCCGCTGGTTACTGAGACCTTTAATAGAGCTGCTCAAGGCTGGAGTGGTCGTAGACTGCATACATGGCTACAATCCGAAGGCTTTACTAATAGAACCGGCACTAAGGTATCAATAAGTCAGATATTCCTGATGCTCAACAATACCTTCTACTACGGCGAGTTCGAGTTCCCAGAAGGAAGTGGCAAGATTTACAAGGGCTCTCATCAACCACTGACGACTAAGCCCATATTCGATCAAATTCAACAGAATCGTTCTATACCAAGCAAGGCTGCTTGGGGGACAAAGAACTTCGCCTTCAAAGACATTTTCAAATGTGGTACGTGCGGAGCTAGTATTACTGCAGAGGAAAAATTCAAAGTTCGCTCTGACGGTGGTTTCAACCGACATGTCTATTATCACTGTACCAAGAAGGTTGATCCTAATTGTCCGGAGAGATATGTCAATGAACAGGACTTAATAGCCCAACTTATCAACTTTATAGCTGAAAATGCTGATAATATTCAAGTAAGCGATGAAGTGGCTCGTAAAATGGTTCATCATTCAGAGATTATTGAGCATGCACTTGATGCACGAGGGGTAACTCATGACGAAATTGATCCCCTAAACGAATATGCTCGTTATGTACTTACAAATGGCACTTACCAAGAACAAGGTCAATTAATCGAAGGCATCAAAAGTAAATTCGTAATTCGTGATCAGACAATATTATCTACCTAGAAAAACGATGGGAGTATAGACTAAAAACTTGCTGCGCTGCCACTTGCATCTGAATATTCTTCTAAATAATCTATAAGATGTCGATACGGGACTAATTTATCAGGAGTTTCATAGTAATTTAATTTACCATCGACAACATCATAGCCTCCAACGAATTCACTACTACCGTCCGAGAGCCTTCTATATAGTGGACCTGTGACTAAACCACTAAAGCCTAAAGGCGTAATAGCAATAGGTACAAAATTTCCACCAACCGAAGGGTAGCCTCTTTCTGCGGCTATTTTATTGGAGAAGTTAATCATCACTTCAGATTCCTTGCCCAGAACCTTCATACCATCTTCACCGCTTGCCGAATCAATAGGAAAGTCTACTTGGCTTAATACTTCATCTGGCGTCAGTATCCTCTCCGTTTTATAGTTTGGGTGAAAGGAAATTGATTCATAGCAACTAATTTCGGTAGTTTCAATATCGACACCCGATGAGTCTGAGGGATCAGCCTTAATATCAATCGCTTTAATTACTGGTTTCGGAGTATCCACCGTTATCATCCACCCACGGCCCGGCTGTGCGCCCATCTTCTTAGCTTTCTCCATGGTATCCGTGAGAGCTTTTAGTACGTCTGGATCCGCATATAGCTGAACTTGATTGCCTTCTCCTGCCGCTATTACTGTTTTAGACATTACATCACCTAATCTTGCAGCATCTACTTGTAGCTTCTTAGTCGAATCAAATCCACCAAAAATTAAACCTGCCGTATCGGCTAGTCCGTCTCCGTACCTAGCGTAATATGCTTTAGCCATTACGGGTAATTGATTATCAAGGATATCGTCCAGGTCCGAAAACGTGGATTTACTATTTAATTGACCTATTATCTGCCCGATAAGAGTACACGCTAATCTGGCATTGCCAGATGCAATTACGATTAACTTGGAGTTTAAATTTGTCCATTTAGCGAAGTCGTCAACATAAGACTCAGTACCATCTTCACGTCGAGTAGTTAGGCGGCTATCACTAACCATATATATTCTTTTAGCAAGACAAGTACCTAGAACAAGCGTCATAGTTTAACCAGCCCAAGACTAAATAATACAAACCACTTAAACTTAGTCATCCAACTCCTCGTATATTGTTATAAGCATTTCTACCCATCCAATTTTGTTGGCTAATGCTCGTCGTAAGTCATCAGCATGCCAACCTCTATCAAAGATTTCTTGAATGTCTTTTGAGCCACCGCTCAGTCCGTATTGACAGATCTGCCGGAGCTTTGTGAAATCCTCCGGAGTAGAGTATCTAATCTCTTGAGCAGGTGTATGGGTGCCCGGCTTACCAACGATAACTCTAAGAACTTCAGGTGCACCTTTGAATTTTTGAGCGTGATCCTTATAGAGTTCTTTACTGACTTCACTACCTTGAGCCTTAGCACTGAGTTCACTATCGGCGATTGCAATATTCTCCCAACCAATCAGCAAAAACAATATATGACCTGCATCTTGAGTTGGAGGTGGAAGCTTATTTGCAGCGTCTAAATAATATTTCGCATTCTTTAGGTGCTGCTTAATTGTTGTCGGTACTAGCATAGGGGTAATTATAGTCTTATTTGTTAGGTCACAGAACCTGATCATTAAAAATGATGTCCAGTCTAACGACAGAACCCGGTCATCATAGTTTTACAAGTTTCTCATCAGGTGTAATCTCAGATAACAATGGCCAGTCACAGAACCCGGTCGCCACCTCTGTTGTACAGTCTGGCTGGGGCGGAGGGATTCGAACCCCCGAATGCCAGTACCAAAAACTGGTGCCTTACCACTTGGCCACGCCCCAATAACAGATAGAAGTTTACCCTATTTACCACCAAGACACAAAAGATA
>Ga0182030_10010926_pt1 | contig 18357 bp, 20 predicted proteins | sample 812S3MmetaG_FD_121299 | JGI IMG/M metagenome (GOLD analysis project Ga0182030, IMG submission 121299) | Permafrost microbial communities from Stordalen Mire, Sweden - 812S3M metaG (Illumina Assembly) | ecosystem: Environmental > Terrestrial > Soil > Wetlands > Permafrost | place: Sweden...
CGCCGGGACGACTTTCAGGTTTTTCTCACTCATGGCGATCAACCATTGGCTGCTTGTTGGGGTGACGGGTTGCGGTTGATGGCGCCGCGTAGATTATCTCGCATCGTTTGCAGATCGTGCAGCAGCCGTTCGACCGCCTTGTCGTCGAGCCCGCAAAGCACCGTTTCCATCATGCCTTCGCCGAGTTCGGTGAGCCGTTCGAGCAACGGCCGCGCCGCCGGCGTAAGGAATAACCGGTTGGCGCGACGATCGTTCGGATCGGGACGGCGTTCGATCAATCCATTTTCGGCCAGCCGGTCGAGCAGGCGCGTCAGCGAGATCGGTTGCAGATCGAGCAATTCGGCGAGTTCCGACTGCTTGAGGCCCTCGGAACGATCCAGCCGGAACAACACGGCCCATTGCGCGCGAGTCATGCCGTATTGGCGCGCCCGCTGATCCACAAAGGTTTTCTGCAGCCGCGCTACATCCATGACGGTAAAGGCAATTTCGCGCTGAACGGTCGGCAAACGGAATACTCCAGTTTCTCTAGCGCTGCTTATAATAAGGAAGCTTATTATCACTTTCAAGTCGCCTTTCGGCCAATGCCGTGGCCCGGCGCTTCGGGATGACGCCATCGCTGGCGTGGGGCAAAGTCGCCGCCGGCGTCCGCGTAATGGGAATTCACAGCATGGACATCGGCTTTATCGGACTGGGCAATATGGGGCAGCCGATGGCGCGCCGGCTGATCGAGGCTGGGCACACGCTGGTGATTTACGACACGCGCAACGACGCGGTCGCGCCGCTGGTGGCGCTCGGCGCCAAGCTTGCGTCGTCGCCCCAGGATGTCGCCGACCGGGTCGAGACGGTGATGGCGAGCCTGCCGTCGCTTCAAATCTCGCAAAAGGTGGCGACCGGCGAAGGCGGCGTTATTCACGGCAAACGCATCAAGCGCTTCGTCGATCTTTCCACCACCGGCTCGCGTGCAGCGGCGGAAATAGCGGCCGCGCTCGCTCAAAAAAACATCGTGCAGATCGACTCGCCAGTGAGCGGCGGCGTCGGCGGCGCCAACAAGGGCACACTCGCGGTCATGGTGTCGGGTCCGCAAGCCGATATCGACGTGGTCAAGGACGCGCTCTCGGTATTCGGCAAGGTATTTGTGATCGGGCAAGAGCCCGGCATGGCGCAAACCATGAAGCTCGCCAATAATTTCCTGTCCGCCACCGCCATGGCGGCGACCGCCGAAGCGGTCGCCATGGGCGTCAAAGCGGGCTTAGATGCCAAGGTGATGATCGACGTCATCAATGCCGGCTCCGGCCGCACCACCGCGTCGGACGGCAAATTTCCGCAAGCCATTCTGCCGCGCACCTTCAATTACGGATTCGCCACCGCGCTGATGCTCAAGGATGTGCGGCTGTGCGCCGACGAGGCGAGGGCGCTTGATACGCCAAACCATGTGATGAGCGCCGTGCTCGACCAATGGGAGCTCACCAATACGGAATTCGGCGGCGACTCTGACTTCACCGCCGTCGTTAAGATGATCGAACGGCGCGCCGGCGTCATCATTGGCGGGAACAAATCATGAGCGACGACATCCACGAAGTCTACGCGGTCTGCTACGCCGGCCATGCGCGACAAACCGCGGAAAACTACATTTTCGGCGATCCGCACGATCATCTGAGTTCGATCGCCTATTTCGTTTGGGCGATCAAAGGGCCGCATGGCACTTTCGTCGTCGATACCGGATTTGACGAGATCGCGGAAAAGGAACGCAACCGCCAGATCCTCAATCCGGTCGGCAAAAGCCTCAAGGCGCTCGGCGTCGAACCCGACAAGGTCGAGAACGTCATCCTCACCCATATGCATTGGGATCACGCCGGCAATTACGACCTGTTCCCGAATGCGCGCTATCATATTCAAGACACCGAAATGGCCTACGCCACCGGGCGCTGCATGTGCCACCCGATGCTGCGCATGCCGTTCAGCGAACGCGACGTGCACGCCATGGTGAGCAAGATTTACGCCTACCGCTGCGATTTCCACGACGGCACCGACGAGCTGGCGCCCGGCATCACCTTGCACAAGATCGGCGGTCATTCCAAAGGCTTGCAATGCGTGCGGGTGAAAACCAAGCGCGGCATGGTCGTGATTGCCTCCGACTGCTGTCATCTCTATTCGCATATCGACGAGGGCCGCGTGTTCCCGATCACCTATAGCGTCGGCGATACGCTTGAGGGTTACAAAACGCTGCAGAAGCTGGCGAGTTCGCGCCACCACATCGTGCCGGGCCATGATCCGGAAGTGTTGAAACTTTATCCGGCGGCCAAACCCGGATTGGAAAATTGGATTGTGCGGCTGGATGAAGCGCCGAAAGTCTAGCTTTTATAGGCTATCCCCACTCCGAATAAACTTCGGCACAGAGATCGACGCTTGAGCGCAGGCCGATATCGTCATAATGCGCGTCGAGGAAGCGGCGCGCCGCGCGCTGGCCGAGCTTGCGCAACAGTTCGAAAGACTCGTAGTCGTTGCGTGACTTGCCGGCCGCCACAAAGCGCTCGCCGAGCCCCTCCAGCACAATGCGATGCACTTTGATCTTGCGGTATTCGTTGGGGCGATTGCCGTGCGGCAACCGGCCTTGGTCGATCAGCCGGTTGACGAATTCGATCGCGCGCAATTCCGATAGCAGCGAGGAATTGAACGTGATCTCGTTCACCCGATTCACGATGTCATGCGTCGAGGTCGGGATTTTCTTGCGCACCAGCGGATTGATCTGGACGATCAGGACGTCCTCGGTGTCGGTCGAGCGGAAGAACGGATAAAGTACCGGATTGCCGAGATAGCCGCCGTCCCAATAGGGCACGCCGTCGATCTCGACCGCGTGGAACACTGCCGGCAGGCAGGCCGAGGCCATAATCACCTCGGGCGAGACCTGGTCGCGCGAAAAAATATGCAGCCGCCCGGTTTGCACATTGGTGGCGGCGATGAAAATCGGGCGCCCGTCGGCGCGCAAGCCCGGGAAATCGACAAAGCGCTCAATCAAATCCTTGAGCGGATTGATGTTGAGCGGATTGACGTCGTAGGGCGACAGATATCGCGACCAGGATGACAGCCAATTGAACGTCGGCGAGTCTTCGTTCGGCAAAAACGAAAACAGCCGGTCGGTCACCGCGCGCTGCACCGCCGGCAGGTCGCCGCCCAGGCTCGCCGCGCGCCAGAAATCGGCAAGCCGCTTGCGCGCTTCCTCGGGGCCGCCGCGCTTGAGCCCATCGGCCAGCATCACCGCATTGACGGCGCCGGCCGAGGTGCCGGAGATTCCTTCGACCGACAGCCGGCCGTCCTCGAGCAAATGATCGAGTACACCCCAGGTGAAGGCGCCATGCGCGCCGCCGCCCTGCAGCGCGAGGTTGACGCGCTTCTTGCCCTTCGGCGGTTCCGCTTTGTCGCCGCCGAAGGCGCGCGCGAGAAATTCAATCATCGAGACCCATTATTGCGCGACCCAGCCGCCATCGATGGAATAGGCCGAACCTGTGATGGTTGCGGCGGCGTCGCTGCACAGGAATACCGCCAGCGCGCCGATACTTTCCGGCTTGGTAAACGAATGCATCGGCTGCTTCTCCGACAGCAGCGCGATTTCCTCCTCGCGTACCGACTTACCGGACGCCTTGGCGCGGTCGTCGATCTGCTTTTGCACCAAGGGCGTCAACACCCAGCCCGGGCAGATCGCGTTGCAAGTGACGCCGTCATTGGCGGCTTCGATCGCGACCACTTTGCTCATGCCGACGATGCCGTGCTTGGCCGCCACATAGGCAACCTTCTGTGCGCTGGCGACCAGGCCATGCGCCGAGGCGATGTTGATGATGCGGCCCCATTTGCGCCTCTTCATGCCGGGCATGGCCGCGCGAATGCCGTGAAACGCCGACGACAGATTGATGGCGATCACCGCGTCCCATTTCTCGGGCGGGAAATCCTCGATATTGGCCACGAACTGAATGCCGGCGTTGTTCACCAGCACGTCGAGCGAGCCGAAAGTCTTCTCGGCCAGCGCGATCATCGCGACGATCTCGGCCGGCTTGCTCATGTCGGCACCCGAATAGATCGCCTTGATGCCGAAATCCTTCTCGAGCCCGGCACGCTCTTTTTCGATGTCGGCCTTGTCGCCGAAGCCGTTGATCACAATGTTAGCGCCTGCCTCCGCCAGCGCGCGGGCGGTGGCCAGCCCAATGCCGGAAGTGGAGCCGGTGACCAATGCTGTCTTGCCCTTGAGCATGGCAGTCCTCGTTTGCTTTGCGGCCGGAAATTGGCCGTCATGCCGGTTGTCGAGAGTGGCGGGGGAACCTGCCCCTATTTTTGTTGCAGTGCAATATATATGTTGGCGATAGCGCGATTCAACGCCGAACGGGTTAAACTAAAAGCGATGAAGCCCAAGCAATCTCACGTCCAAGTCAAAGCCAAAAAGCGTCACTTGCACCTGGCGTTTCCGACGCCCGGTCACGACCATGACCGCTGCGCCAGCGACGCTATTGCGCATGCCGAAGCAATCTGTGCCGCGCGCAAGGAACGCCTCACACCCATTCGCCGCAGCGTGCTGGAAGCTTTGCTGGCGAGCCATGCGCCGCTCGGCGCCTATGAGCTCATTGACCGGCTGGCGCAGAAAAAGGGTAACGAAGTCGGCGCGCGCCCGGCGCCGATCACGATTTACCGCGCACTCGATTTTCTGCGCGAGCAGGGGCTGGTTCACCGAATCGAAAGTTGTAATGCGTTTATCGCCTGCGTGCAAAATCACGACAGCCACGACCCGGTGGTGTTCCTGATTTGCGAAAAATGCGGCGCGGTGGGCGAGGCTGCCTCTGCGGCGGTCGCCGACACCATCAAGACCGCCTCGCGCGCCGCCGGCTTTACGCCGAAAACGCCGGTGATCGAGATTTCCGGCATCTGCGCGCATTGCAAGGCGGCGTGACACAGGCTTCGACCCATCACATCACCCGTCCGCTCGATCCGATCGCCGCGGCGATCGTGGTCGTGCTCTGCCTGTCCTGGGGCTTCAACCAGGTGGCGGTGAAACTCGCCATCCACGACATACCGCCGCTGGTGCAGGGCGCGATCCGCTCGCTCGTGGCATCGCTGATCGTCGCCGGCTGGTGCTGGCTGCGCGGCATTTCGTTATTTAGGCGCGACACCTCGTTGTGGCCTGGGCTCGCCGCCGGATTTTTCTTCAGCCTGGAATTCATTTTGATCTTCCAGGGCCTCGCCTATACAACGGCGACGCGCGCGGTGCTGTTCATCTATCTCGCGCCGTTTTTCGTGGTGCTGGGCGGGCGCATCTTTCTGCCGGCCGACCGCTTCGGCGCGTCGCAATGGCTAGGCCTCGCGCTATCCTTTGCCGGCATGCTGGTGGCTTTCGGCCTGCCGACGCCGGCGCTCGATCCGCGCCAGACCGTCGGCGATTTGATGATGGTGGGTGCCGCGCTGTTCTGGGCGGCGACCACGCTGGTCATCAAATCGAGTTCGCTCAACCGCGTGCCGGCCGAAAAGGTTATGCTCTACCAGCTCGTCGTTTCGGTTCCGCTTCTGGCGGCGGCCATGCTGGCCTTCGGCGAACGCATGACGGCCGTGCCGTCCGCGCTGGCGATCGGTGCGCTCGCCTATCAGACCGTCTGGGTGGTGAGCGTCACCTTCGTGGTGTGGTTTGCGGTCATGGCGCGTTATTCGGCCAACCGTCTTTCGGTATTCACATTCCTGACGCCATTATTCGGCGTCGCCGCCGGCCATCTGGTGCTGGGCGAGCCGCTGACGCCGGCTTTCGCCGCCGCCGTGGCGCTGGTGGCGGTGGGTTTGGTGCTGGTGAATAGGACGCGGTGATTGTATTATATTCGATGGGAACTGCACAGGCCGGAATAGCGCAATGAGCACGAGCGCCCAGGAACGTCACAAGTCGATAGCCGTCGATGTCGGCGGCATTGTCGTCGGCGGCGGCGCGCCCATTGTCGTGCAGTCGATGACCAATACCGACACCGCCGACGTGGAATCGACCGCGCGTCAGGTCGCGGCGCTGGCGCGGGCCGGATCCGAACTCGTTCGCGTCACGGTCGACCGTCCCGAGGCCGCTGCCGCGGTGCCGCGCATCAAGGAGCGGCTCGCCAAGATGAATGTGGTCGTGCCGATCGTCGGCGACTTCCATTACAACGGCCACACGCTGCTCAACGAATATCCGGGCTGCGCCGAGGCGCTCGACAAATACCGCATCAATCCTGGCAATGTCGGCTTCAAGAACAAGCGCGATCCGCAGTTCACCCAGATAGTCGAAATGGCGATCAAACACGGCAAGCCGGTGCGCATCGGCGTCAATTGGGGCTCGCTCGATCAGGAGCTTCTCACCAAACTGATGGACGAGAACTCGGCCTCGGCTAACCCGCGCGGCGCGCGCGAAGTCACGCATGAGGCCATGGTGCAGTCGGCCCTGTTGTCGGCCGCGCGTGCCGAGGAAATCGGCTTGGCGCGCAACCGCATTATTTTGTCGGCGAAAGTCTCGGCGGTGCAGGATCTCATTGCCGTTTATACCGAACTGGCGCGCCGCTCGGATTACGCGCTGCATCTCGGCCTCACTGAAGCCGGCATGGGCTCCAAGGGCATCGTCGCCTCGTCGGCCGCCATGGGCGTGTTGCTGCAACAGGGCATCGGCGACACGGTGCGCATTTCGTTGACGCCGGAGCCCAATGGCGACCGCACGCTCGAAGTCCAGGTCGCGCAAGAACTTTTGCAGACCATGGGCTTGCGCACCTTCGTGCCGCTGGTCGCCGCCTGTCCGGGTTGCGGGCGCACCACCTCGACCACGTTCCAGCAGCTCGCCGGGGATATTCAGGGCTTTATCCGCGACTCGATGCCGGAATGGAAGACGCGCTATCCGGGCGTCGAGACGCTCACGGTCGCGGTCATGGGCTGCATCGTAAACGGCCCGGGCGAGAGCAAGCATGCCGACATCGGCATTTCGCTGCCCGGCACCGGCGAAACGCCGACCGCGCCGGTGTTCATCGATGGCAAGAAGGTCGCCACCTTGCGCGGCGCGACCCTGACCGCCGATTTCAAGCAGATGGTGCTGGACTATATCGAGCGCCGCTTCGGCTCGCATAAACGCGCGGCGGAATGAAATCGAAGCCGTTTATCGCCGGCTTTGGCGTCGTCATCGTAATCATCGCCGCGATTTCGATCTATATGGCGGCAACGGTCGAGCGTGCCGACACGACGATTGTAACGGCCGTGTCGCCCGATCGCCGGTTCAAGGTGGTGCGAACCACGCTTGAACGCGGCGGCACCTCGCCGTTTTGCTTCGACACGATTGCTTTGCTGCCGGCCATCTACCCGGACGATTTCGACGAACACAAAAACGCCTATGAGGTCTACGCCGCGCCGTGCGGGCATTTTGCCGGCGGCGCGCCGTCGCCGACATTCGAATGGCTCTCGCCCTTGGCGCTGCAAATCACTTATGCGGCGCTGCCCAACGCCAAACCGCCGCGCAGCAAGGACCGCGACATCACCGGGACGGTGCAGGTGACGTTTGTGAAACGGGAGTAAGGCGGGTGCGCTCCATTCCCCGTATGGGGATTAGCGCCGCGCGCTACATCCACCCGCCGCCATCCGCGCCGCGATTGGCGACCGCGGCTTCTTCCAAATCCAATTCATATTCAATGCGGCGGCGCGCCTCGTCGGTGATCTTGCCGTCGCGCAGTAGCTGATAAATGAAATCGCGCTCGGAATTGATCAGGTCAAGTTTGAGCGCCGCGGTTTGGCGCATGTGAACGAGGCCTTCGGTCAAGTTTTCCGGCAGCACTTGCAGGCGGCTTTTATTGCGGGTGCGCAAATGCTCGATGGCGTCGGCCGGCAAGCCGCAATTCTTGATGGCTTTCTCCAGCCGTTTTTCGACCTGTTTCAGCGCCGACTGGCGCGCGCGCAGTTCGGCCTTTAATTCGTCCTTGTGCTCTTTTTTGCCGGCCTGGCTCAGGCCGAGCCATTGCACCACATAAGGCAGCATCGAGCCTTGCCCGACCAGCGTGATAATGATGACGCCGAAGGTGACGAACAATATCAGGTCGCGGTGTGGAAACGGCTCGCCGCTCAAAATCGTGTAGGGTATGGCGAGCGCGACCGCCAGCGAGTCGACGCCGCGTACGCCGGTAAATGACAAGAAGAACAGTGCCTGCCAGGACGGCGACGGACCGCGCTTGGCCAGCTTCGGGCTCAGCCAGCGCGGCAGATAGTTCGCCGGAAATACCCAGATGAATCGCGCGGCAATCGTAATCAGCGTCACCCAGGCCGTCGCTACCAGTAGGTCATGGATCGAGAAGGCATGGCCCTGATCCATGAGCGAGCGCGCCTGCAAGCCGGTGAGCAGGAACACCATGCCTTCGATCAGATAGACGATCAGATCCCAGAAGAAAATTCCCTGCAGCCGCGTGGCGGGCGGGATCAGCCGCGGCCCGACCCAACTGACATAAAGTCCGCAGGCGACGGTCGCCAGCACGCCGGAGCCGCCGAAATGCGCCGGCACCCAGAAGGCGAGATAGGGCGTCATCAGCGACAGCGTGATCTCGACGCGCGAATCGCGCGCCCAGCGCCGCAGATTAAGGCTGAGCCAGCCGACCGCGAGCCCGTAGGCGACCTCGCCGACCACAATGAGCGCGAAAGTCCCGGCCGCGTCCGATAGCGAAAACGTTCCGGTGCTCACGGCCACGACGGCGAAGCGATAGAGCACCAGCGCGGTGGCGTCATTGGCGAGGCCTTCGCCCTCCAGCACCACGACAATACGGCGCGGCAGTCCGAGCTTGCGGGCAATCGACAGTGGCGCCACCACGTCGGGCGGCGAAACGATCGCGCCCAGCAGAAAGCCGACGGACCAGTCGAAATGCAGCAAATAATGCGCCGCTGCCGCCACCAGGCAGGTAGTGAACAACACGCAGCCGAAAGCCAAAAGCGTAATCGGCCGCAGGTTGAAACGGAATTCGCGCCAGCTCATGGCAACGCCGGCCGAATAGATCAGCGGCGGCAGGATTACCAGCAGCACGAGTTCGGGCGCCAGTTCCACTTTCGGCAGGCCCGGTATCAGCGCCATGCCGATGCCGGCGACCACGAGCAAAATCGAGGGCGCGATATGCAGCCGTTTGGCCGCGACCGCGACAACCGCCAGCACGGCCATCATGAATAAAATGGTCTGCGCAACCGCAGTCATATCAGGTTCGACACCATGTTCACGGTTAGCGCCAGCACGGTCAAATTAAAGAAAAACGACAACACGCCGTGCATGGTGACCACCTGGCGGATGACCTTGCTGGTGACGGCAACGTCGGACACCTGGCTTGTCATGGCGATGACCAGCGAGAAATACAGGAAATCCCAATAGTCCGGCTTGGCGTCGCCGGGAAATTTGAGGCCGCCGAGTTTTTTGTCGCGGCGCTCGCCATAATATTCATGCGCATAGTGGATCGAAAAGATCGTGTGGATGAAGGCCCATGATAGCAGGATGGTGCATGTCGCCAGCAGCACTTGGCTGACGGCATGGCTGGGCGTCGCCTGCTTGATGCCGCCAAGCTCGAACACGATCGCAACCAGGCTGGCGATGGTAGCGACAATGGTGAGCAGGAGAATGGCGAAGGCGCCTTCGTCCTGTTCCGAGGCACGCTTGCGGATGCGATCGATCCCGCAACGCATGAACATCGATTGCATCAGCACAAGATAGATCGCGACGCCGACATTCCAGCCGGCGAGCAGTTGCGTCGTCATGCGCCAATTGCCGGGCGTAATTACGCTGATCGCAATCCCGATAAGGGCGGCGATAATCAGCCTGGCGTGTAATTTGGCCACGCGGATCGGCATCGGCCGCAGTGGGGGAATTTCGACGGTGATTTTCTTGGCCATGGCTGGGTCCGGCTTGCCCGCGTTCTAGATTTGCCGCTGGGCGACGAAGCGCGCGGCGGCGCGCAGTGTATCGGCTTTCGCGCCGAAGGTCGCCATGGCGGCGTCGGCTTGCGCCACAAGCTTATTGAGACGGCTCCGGGCCGCGCTCACGCCAAGCGCCGCGACCAGTGTCGCCTTACCGGCGGCGGCATCCTTGGCGGTTGCCTTGCCGATGGTGGCGCTGTCGCCCTCGACATCGAGCAAATCGTCGGCGATCTGGAATGCCTGGCCGATGGCCGCGCCATAGAGGTCCAATTGGGCGCAGGCCTTGGCGTCGGCGTTGCCCAGGATCGCGCCGGCCCGGCAGGCAAAACGGATCAACGCGCCGGTCTTCATGGCCTGCATGACGGCAATCGCGTCTTCGCCGAGCGGGCGCTTTTTCTCGAAACGGCCTTCGGCGGCAAGATCGAGCATCTGCCCGCCGGCCATGCCGCCAATACCTGCCGCGCGCGCCAGTTCCGAAATCAGCGCAACGCGCAGCTCGGCATCGGGGTGCACTTCGCGCCGCGCCATCACATCGAACGCCAAGGTGAGCAGCGCGTCACCCGCCAGGATCGCGGTCGCCTCGTCGAAGGCCTTGTGCACGGTCGGCCGGCCGCGGCGCAGCTCATCGTCGTCCATGGCCGGCAGATCGTCATGTACCAACGAATAACAATGGACGCATTCCAACGCGGCGCCCGCCATGAGCGCGCCGTCGCGCGACACGCCAAACAGCGCGGCGCTCTCGAGCAACAAAAATGGCCGCAGCCTTTTGCCGCCGCCGAGCGCGGCATGGCGCATGGCGTCGAGCAGACGCTGCGGCCGCGCGATTTCGCCCTCGGCGGGTTCTGCGCCAAGCAGGCGGTCGAGCAGCGCGTCGGTCTCTGTTGCGACGGCGGCGAGCCGTTGCGCGAAGGGGTCTGGCGGGTTCATGACGTATTTCTGCCTTAGCGCCGCACCCTCCGCAATCGGCCAGGCAATGGGCTAATATCCCGACTATGGATCGCCCGGGCCGAAGGCTGAGCCTCGCCTATGACATGCTGCGGTTGCCGCGCCTGCCAAGGCCGCTGCGCGTGCTGGGCATCGCGATACTCGTCTTATTGGCGCTGCCTTACGTGATCACGCCGTTCTATGCGGTGGTGGAGCCGATCTCGACCGTGATGTTGTGGCGCGACGTCACCGGGGCGCGGGTCGAGCGCCAATATGTCCCGATTTCGGGCGTTTCGCCGGCATTGTCGCTGGCGGTCATCATTGCCGAGGATGGCCGTTTTTGCAGCCATTACGGCGTGGATTTCAAGGAAATCCGCGATGCCATCGCCGACGCCGACGATCTCGACGGTCTGCGCGGCGGCTCCACGATCACCCAGCAGGTGGCGAAAAATCTGTTTCTCTGGCCGGGCCGCAGCTTTCTGCGCAAGGCGCTGGAATTTCCCTTGGCGCTCTGGATCGATCTGGTGCTGTCGAAGCGCCGGATCCTGGAAATTTACCTCAATATCGCGGAATGGGGCCCGAACGGCGAATTCGGCGTGGAGGCGGGCAGCCGTCACGCTTTTGGTAAAGCGGCGCGCGATCTGTCGCATTACCAGGCCGCATTGCTGGCGGCTATATTGCCAAATCCGGCCGTCCGCGATGCCCATTCGCCAGGTCCTGGCCTGCGAAGGCTTGCCGGGCTCTATGTCGGCCGCTCGGCCCGCTCGCCGGAAGCGGCCTTTTGCCTGCGCCAAAACCGCTAGGAAACGGGCACTAGCCTTGGGCTAGGTCATCCTCTATAAGCCCGGCTTCCTATCGACATTTTGCTGATCTTTTTGGAGTTCCTGCCATGGCTGTGCCGAAACGAAAAACGTCGCCGTCGCGCCGCGGCATGCGCCGCTCCGCCGATGCGCTCAAGCGGCCGAGCTATATCGAGGACAAGGATTCCGGCGAATTGCGCCGTCCGCATCACATCGACCTGAAGACCGGCATGTATAAAGGCCGCCAGGTGCTGAAGGTGAAGACCGAGGCGTAAGCGCGCCAGTAAAATCTGGGAAGTTGGTTATGTTCATCCTCGGCTTCCCCCTGCTGCTGGTCCCGTTCGCGATCTACAACATCATCGCCTTCCTGATGCCGGGCCTTGCCTGGACCGGCGCCGTGACGACCGTGCATCTGGCGTCCGGCGGCGACTGGTCCATGTCGCCCGGCGACATGTTGGTTGTCTTGGCAATTCTGACGCTGTTTGGCGAAATGATGAAATCGACCCGCATCGGCATGCGCACGGTGGTCGACCACGGGCTCTCGCTGGTGCTGTTCCTCGTTTTCATGGCTGAGTTCCTGCTGGTCAAACAAGCGGCGAGCGCGACCTTTTTCATCTTGCTGGTGATTAGTTTCGTCGATGTGCTCGGCGGATTTGCTGTGAGCCTGCGTTCCGCTCAGCGCGGCCTCACGGTCGAAGGCACGCTGCCGAATATCTCGTCCTGACCCTCCCAAAAAAAAGCAAATTATGAGCCGCGATTTTCAGCTCCCCGGCCGCTCGCCCGTGATTGCCCAAGAAGGCATGGCCGCGACCTCGCATCCGCTCGCCACCCTCACCGCCATCGACACGCTGCGCGCTGGTGGCAATGCGGTCGATGCCGCGGTCGCCGCGACCGCGGTGCTGGGCGTGGTCGAGCCGCAAAGCACCGGCATCGGCGGCGATTGTTTCTGCATGATCTCGCAGCTGCGCAAACCGGTGTGGGGCTACAACGGTTGCGGGCGCGCCGGCGCCGCTGCATCGACTGAGGCGCTGCTCAAGCAGGGTCTCACCGAGGTCGGTTTGTCGGTCCATGCGGTGACGGTGCCGGGCGCCATCGAAGCCTGGGAGACGATCCTCAAGGCGCATGGCCGCTTCGGCCTCGACCGCGCGTTGGCGCCCGCCATCCGCTTTGCCGAAAACGGCTTTCCGGTTGCCGCGCGCATCGCCGATGCCTGGGCCAAGCAGAAGGCCAAGCTCGCCGCCGATCCCGGCGCGACAAAGCATTTCCTGTTCAATGGCAGCGCGCCCAAGGAAGGCGACGTGATCAAGTTTCCGGCGCTGGCGGCCACCATGAAAACGATCGCGCAAAAAGGCGCGCGCGCTTTCTATGAAGGCGACATCGCGCAGGACATGGTCAAGACACTGCGCGCACGCGGCTCGTTTCAGACCGAGGCGGATTTCGCCAATCATCGCGGCGAGATCGTTACGCCGATTTCGACCAATTACCGCGGTCTCGACATTCTCGAACTGCCGCCGAACGGGCAGGGCCTCACCGCGCTGGTGTTGCTCAATATCCTGGAAAATTTCGACATGGCGGCGCTCGATCCGCTCGGTCCCGAGCGCTTCCACATCATGCTGGAAGCGGCCCGCATGGCCTATGGCGTGCGCGACACGCATATCGCCGATCCGGCCCATATGCGTGTCGAAGTGCCGGCATTGCTCGACAAGGCTTTCGCCATACGGCTCGCCGGCAAGATCGACCTTACAAAGCGCAGCGCGCTGCCGGCCCATCCGACTCCCGACAACGATACGGTCTATCTCTCGGTGGTCGACAAGGACCGCATGGCGGTTTCCTTCATCAACTCGCTTTATTCGAATTTCGGCGTCGGCCTATGCACCGAGAAAACCGGCATCATGCTGACCAACCGCGGTGGCTGCTTCGTGCTCGATCCCAAGCATCCCAATACGTTCGGCGCCGGCAAGCGGCCGATGCACACCATCATTCCGGCGCTCGCCATGCGCAATGGGCGTTGCGAAATGTCGTTTGGCGTCATGGGCTCGCATTTCCAGCCCATGGGTCACACCCAGGTCGTGCTCAACATGGTCGATTACGGCATGGACGTTCAGCAAGCGATCGACGCGCCGCGAATTTTCTTCGAGGGCGAAGACACCATGCCGGAGCGTGGCGTGTCGGCGGCGACGCTCGAAGGCCTGCGCGCCAGGGGCCATAGACTGGTTACGGCAAGCTCGCCCTGGGGCGGCGGCCAGACCATCAAGATCGATTGGGATCGCGGCGTGCTGATCGGCGGCTCCGAGCCGCGCAAAGACGGCTGCGCGCTAGGATACTAGCGCCTCGACCGCGCGATAGGCGGCAATCGCTTCGCCCGGTTCGGCGCGCCGGCGCTCGCGCGTCTGGGGATGCTGTTCTTTCGTGGCGATGAGATGGGCGAGGAACGCCGGCTGGCGATAAATCGCGCCCGGCTCACGCTCAGCCGCAGACTCAAGCACGACGAGCGCACGGCTTTCGCATTCTGCAGTATCGGACGCCTGCGCGTCATTGTGCGCTGCCGCGCCGGTTTTCCGGTAAGCCGCTTGTTTGGAGCCTTCGACTCGCATAGGCCCTTCCTGTCTCACTTCGGGACAGGTTGATCCTGTCTCAGTTTAAGTTCGCAAGTGCCATGCCGTTAACCGAAACCGCTGCCGGGGGCCGTGCAACCGAGCGTTTTTTCTAATTGTTTAAGGGTTAGCCGTAGTTTCGGCACGCCATCGACTCACAAGGCAACGCCCGGCACGGCGTGGCGTTCCAAAAAGGGGCGAACTTGACCCGTTTCGACCAACCGCCAGGTCGCCCGGACGCCGCGGCAATTCTCGCCTCGCTCGGTGAGGTCACCTATGAATGGCGGCTCGACACCGACGCATTGAGCTGGAGCACCAACGCCGCCGCGGTCCTCGGCGAGGCCGACATCGCCAATGGCAAAGCCTATGCGCGGCAGGTCGACGCCGACGGCGGGCAAAGCCGGGCCGACGCCATCCTGCTGGCCACGCAACGCGATGCCGGTGATGGCGTTCCATACCAAGTTCAATACGCGATCAGGCGCGGTGACGAGAAAATGTGGCTGGAGGATACCGGCCGTTGGCTTGCCGGCCCCGACGGCAAGCCGCTCCGGGCGCATGGCATCGTGCGGTCGATCAATGAGCGCCACGCGCGCGAAAGCCAGCTTTTGCAGCGCGCGAATTTCGATCCGCTGACCGGCGAACTCAACCATGTCCGCCTGATCGAAGTGCTCGGCGCCACTCTCGACGACGCGGTAAAATTCCGCGGCTCCTGCGGTTTCTTGCTGGTCGCCATCGATAATCTCGGCCGGCTCAACGAAGCCTATGGCTTCGATACCGCCGAGGTTATGATTGCCGAGGTCGCCAAACGCATCCGTTCGCGCCTGCGCGGCAAGGATCATTTCGGCCGCTTCTCCGGCAATAAATTCGGCGTGGTGCTGACCAGTTGCACGCCCGACGAATTGACGAGCGCGGCCGAACGCCTGCTGGCCGGCGTGCGCGATGAGATCATTACGACCGATGCCGGCTCGGTCGCGGTGACGGTTTCGATCGGCGGCGTGAACGCGCCGCGTCACGCCCGCACGCTGTCGGAAATTCTCAGCCGCGCCCAAGACGCGCTGCATGCCGCGCGCGCCAAGCGCCACGGCTCGTTCATCGCCTATCGGCCCAATGTCGAACGCGACGCCATCCGCAAGGAAAGCGCGCGCGCCACTGACGAGATCGTCGCCGCGCTTAACGAGCGGCGCATCGCGCTCGCCTTCGAGCCGGTGGTCGAGGCGCAAAGCCGCAACGTGGCGTTCTATGAATGCCTGATGCGGGTCTACCGCCCCGACGGCGGGATCGCCCATGCCAACGAGATCATTCCGGTGGCCGAGCGCGTCGGACTGGTGCGCATGCTGGATTTTCGTGTGCTCGAGCTGGTTATCAACGAACTGGCCGTCGCGCCGGCTCTTACCGCCAGCGTCAATGTTTCGCCGGCCTCCACCATCGATCCAGACTGGTGGGCGGGCCTCGGCGCCATGCTGCGCGCCAATTCAAACGTGGCCGGGCGGCTTATCATCGAGATCACCGAAACCGCGGCGATTCAGGATATCGACGACACGCGCGGATTCGTGACACGCGTGAAGGATCTCGGCTGCCGCATCGCCATCGACGATTTCGGCGCCGGCCACACTTCGTTCCGTAATTTGCGCAAGCTCGGCGTCGATATCGTCAAGATCGACGGTGCATTCGTGCAAAACATCATGAAGTCGAGCGACGACCGCGCGTTCGTGCAAACCATGGTCGATCTGGGCCGCCGCCTCGGCCTCAAAACCGTCGCCGAATGGGTGCAGGACGAGGAAGCTGCAAAGCTTCTGACGGGCTGGAACTGCGATTACTTGCAAGGTGCGCTGGTCGGGCTCGCCAATGCCGAGCGGCCATGGCTGGCCGGCAAAGATCGCGCCGCCAGCGCCTAACTTGATCCGTCACCCCAAGGTGACGGTTTTCCGAATTATTATTTACCGCCGAGCTTATCGAGACGCTTTTGCATCTCGTCGAGCTGCTGCTTGAGCTCGTCCATCTCGCTGCCCGAGCTGGGCGCCGAACCTTGCGCTTTGTCGGACGCGGCTTTCGCCTGTCCCTGCGCGAAGGGCGCGAACATGGCGAAGGTCTTTTGGAACATCTCCATATTCCGCCGCACCTGATCTTCCATCGTGCCGAAGCCGCCGGCGCCGAAGGCTTGCGTGATCTGTTCGCGGAATTTGTCCTGTTGGCTGGTGAGCGATTCCATCGACTGCTCGAGGAAACTCGGCACCAGCATCTGCATGCCGTTGCCATAGAAGCGGATCAGTTGCCGCAGGAAGGCGATCGGCAGCAGGCTTTGGCCTTCCTTATTTTCCTGCTCGAAAATAATCTGCGCCATTACTGAACGGGTTATGTCTTCGCTGGTCTTGGCGTCGAAGACGACAAAATTGTCGCCGTCCTTGAGCATGGTGGCGAGGTCTTCGAGCGTAACGTAGGTGCTGGTACCGGTGTTGTAGAGCCGCCGGTTGGCGTATTTCTTGATAGTAATCGGCTCTTTTTCTTCTGCCATGTTGGTCGCTTATCCCCTGCCCAGGGCTCAAGCATAGCCGTAATCCCGTCCCGCCTGCTACCGTTTTGTGGCAGCGCGGGAGACATCCCATGCAATGCGGTATCCCTTGCGGAAGGTGCTAAAAGAGCCCAATTCTCGCTGAAATCCGCGGAGTGGCGTTGTTGACAGGGCCGCCTGGCTGGCCTGAGGATGCGGCAGTGCCATAAAGGCGAGCTCGGTTTACGGGCCCCGCTTTGCCCCGCTTTCGCCTGCTAACAGGAGTTTCGCATGCAAGACGACATCGTCATCGTAAGCGCCGTCCGTACGCCGGTCGGCAGCTTCAACGGGGCTTTCGCGAATTTGCCGGCCCATGAACTCGGCAAAGCGGCGATTCAAGAGGCCCTCAAGCGGGCAGGCGTCGAAGGCGGCCGCGTTTCTGAAGTGATCATGGGCCAGATCCTCACCGCCGGTCAGGGCCAGAACCCCGCGCGCCAGGCTTCGATTGCGGCCGGCATTCCAGTCGAGAGTCCTGCCTGGGGCGTAAACCAGCTATGCGGTTCCGGCTTGCGCGCAGTCGCGCTCGGCTATCAGGCGATCCTCACCGGCGACAGTGACATCGTGGTGGCCGGCGGCCAGGAGTCGATGAGCATGGCGCCGCATGCGCAGCATCTGCGCAACGGCGTCAAGATGGGCGCGTTCGAAATGGTCGATACCATGATCAAGGATGGGCTTTGGGATGCCTTCAACGGCTATCACATGGGCACCACCGCCGAGAACGTCGCCAAGCAGTATCAGATCACCCGCGCCCAACAGGACGAGTTCGCGGTCAAGTCGCAGAACAAGGCCGAGGCCGCCCAGGCCGCCGGTAAGTTCAAGGATGAGATCGTTGCCGTCACCATCAAGTCGCGCAAAGGTGACATCGTCGTCGATACCGACGAATATCCGAAAAAGGGCGTCACGCTCGACGCGCTCGCCAAGCTTCGTCCTGCTTTCGACAAGGAAGGCACCGTCACCGCGGCCTCGGCCTCCGGCATCAATGACGGCGCCGCCGCCGTGGTGCTAATGAAGGCGTCGGAAGCTGCCAAGCTCGGCAAGACGCCACTCGCCCGTATCGTTTCCTGGGCTCAGGCCGGCGTCGATCCCTCGATCATGGGCACCGGACCGATTCCCGCCTCGCGCGCCGCGCTCAAGAAGGCCGGCTGGAAGCACGACGATCTCGATCTCGTCGAAGCCAACGAGGCCTTTGCTGCGCAGGCCTGCGCGGTCAACAAGGACCTCGGCTGGGATACCTCCAAGGTCAACGTCAATGGCGGCGCCATCGCCATCGGCCACCCGATCGGCGCTTCCGGCGCGCGTGTGCTGGTGACGCTGCTGCACGAAATGGGCAAGCGCAACGCCAAGAAGGGCCTTGCCACATTGTGTATCGGCGGCGGAATGGGCATTGCTATGTGCGTGGAGCGTGGCTAAACCACGCGAACACGCATTGGCCATAAGCGTCGAGCGCGGTTAAGCAATCCAGCATAACGCATCGCACATTGTGCGCTGCGTCACATTTTGAGTCTTGTTATGGCCGGCTCGATCCGGCCATAACTATTATAAATACCGTTGGGAGGACTGGGTTATGTCTCGCGTTGCATTGGTC
>Ga0182030_10010927_pt1 | contig 18356 bp, 17 predicted proteins | sample 812S3MmetaG_FD_121299 | JGI IMG/M metagenome (GOLD analysis project Ga0182030, IMG submission 121299) | Permafrost microbial communities from Stordalen Mire, Sweden - 812S3M metaG (Illumina Assembly) | ecosystem: Environmental > Terrestrial > Soil > Wetlands > Permafrost | place: Sweden...
AGTCGCGGGCTTTAGCCCCTGAGGGATGGCCCGCTGCGAACCCAGTCGGCTATGAAACAGCCTTTAAGTATCTGTCGTGACCTGAGAATAAAGCTCTTCAAATCCCATAAGCCAGTTCAGCGCCTGATGTCGTTCCTGGGTGATGCTGCAAACCTCGTGGTATCTCGCTTCACTCACACGGTCGATTCGCACGCCGTCAATGGCCAAATCCCGATCCACAATCTCCAGATCATCCAATCGCATGTTCGCCCATGTGCAAGCCGAGGCATATGCAACGAAGTCGATTGGAGAAGGAGCGAGCGAATGCTGTCTCAATCGCCAATGCAAAGTCAAGTAGGTATTGGTTAGATTCTTAATCGTAACGGCATCGCGCAAGCGAGGGTTCTGAATCGGTGTGTTTTCGGCGTCATCGAGAAAGCCGAGACAGTTTGCGACGTCGCTTGGTTCACATTGAATATTCACCGGTGGAAGATCTGAGACATTCAGGACCCAGGCCAGCGCGGCCATCCCTTCGGATCGCCATGAAACGTTCAATCCTCGCTTATCATCAAGTGCCCCAAGCGGTGTCGCAATCAAATCGACTTCGGACGATTCGGCTTCTCCCAGTGTGCCAATCGATTCGAGCCAAGGGAGAATGGACGCCCTTAGCTCCTCCGCACCATCCTTGGCGGCGTCGTCCTCGATCAGCGCCCGACAACTGATAGCAGCGAGTATGAGCGCCCGAGCAGCCACACGCCTTGCGCTCGGCGGCTCTGGCTCGAAATCATCGTCAGGAATGTCTTTCATGGAAATGAGTGTGCGTAAACTCTCAGCCCAGATTCTACACTCGCGCTCACAAGCTCCGCGCCGGCTCCATGGCCGGTTTGGCCAATTGCACGGCGTCCAAGGGGAAGCCCAATCGCTTCCACTCGTCGTAGCCGCCGCGCAGGGGGCGCACACGGTCGATGCCAAGCTTGTGCAGCGTCATCGCTGTCTTGGCAGCCGTCGCTTCGCTGGGACAGGTGCAGAAAAGGATGATGTCGCGGTCGCGCGGAATCTCCAGGTGCCGCGCGGCCAGCGAGTCGGGCGAAAAATGCAGCGCGCCCGGCAGCGTGAACGGATCAGGTAGCAATTCCAGCGGGTGGCGCAGGTCCACAATGTAAACCAGCTCGCCGGCATCCAGTTGGCGCTTCAGTTCTTCCGGCTCCAGCCGCGCCGCAGCCAGATCCTTGAGCACCATGCGGCGGCGCAGGATGCGCGCCACCAGGAAGCCGATCACACCCAGAATCAGCAGCGCGCCGGAGAACCGCCCCGCCCAGTTCAGCAGGCTGGGATCGCGCTTGAGCGCATCGCCAAACAGCCGGCCCACGCACAGCAGGGCGCCCACCCAGGCCGCAGCGCCGATTCCGTCAAAGAGCAGGAATCGCGGATAACTCATGCCGTTCTGCCCCGCCACCGGAGGAGCCAGCGTGGCCAGGCCCGGAACAAATTTTGCAATCATCAGCGTCACCTCTCTGCGCCGCCCAAACGAGTCCTGGGTGCGGCGCACGCAGATGGTTGGTTCGAGCGAGAGCTTGCACAGCAGGCGCAGAACGTGGTGGCCGTACTTGCGGCCGATGAGGAACCATGTGGTGTCGGCCATGAGCGCGGCAGTCACACCGGCGATCATGGCGAGGGAAAAGCTGAGTTGGCCCTCGGCAGAGAGCGCCCCGCCCGCCAGCAGGATCGGCGTCGCCGGCAGCGGAATCCCAAACTGCTCGATCAGAATCCACGAGAACAGAAGCAGGTAGCCGTAGGTGATCAGAATGTGTGTGGGTAGTTCCATGGGGAAGCTCCTATGCTCGCTGCTGGTAGATGAGACCGCATCCTTTGGGGGCGCGGACGATTCCTCCGCCGCAGGGAATGAGGAAACACTCATCCTATCCGATGACTCTTGTCGAGAATCGTCGCAAATGCTGCAAACAAGCCCGGCGCGACACGTTCATTCTTCGTCTGCGCTCAGTCAAACATCTTCTCAATTGTCTTCATGGGAAGAAAGAGCCGGTTCGGCTGACCTGGGAACGGGATGAAGTCATGCTTGATATAAAACTCCCGCGCACCCTCCTTGGCGTCCACTAAAACGGCCCACGAAGCAACCTGGCGGGAAGCCTGTAACGCGCGCTCCAGCGAGTGCAGCAGCAGAAATTCTCCCAGCCCCTGACCTCGCATAGTTTGGGCAATCGCCATGCGGCCCAGCAGCGTAGCCGGAATCGGAAATCGAGGCAGCTTTCTGGCCAGATCGTCCGGTAGCCTGTCAGCCTCGATCGCATGTGCGGAAAGCGTGTAAAAGCCTGCAACAGATTTGCCGTCCGGCGTCAGGATGAAGACAGCTGCGAGATTTCGTTTCTGGTCCTGGGATGCCTGCCGCTGAAGATACTCATCCAGGCTGGGAACTCCGCATGAGAATGCGGCTCGATCATGATTGGGCCCCAGCGGCTCAATTATGTAGTCGCCCTTCGCGGTCACACCTTTTCCGATCGTTCCCGGTATCGAATGACGGCGGTTTTCATCCGGGCACTCGGCTCGGGCGGGTCAAGCAGTGCCTGGACGAAAACATCTCGATCCGCTTCTTCCAAGCTCCAACTGGTATGCAATTGGATGGTTCTGATGGCAGCTTCGTCCGCCTGTTGAACCATAAAAGCAGAGAGCGACAATCCCTTGAGACTGGCTGCTCGCTCTATGCGTTCTTTCTGCTCCGGAAGCAGACGAGCCTCTGTTCGTTCTGTGCGAAGGATCAGAGCCATGAAATTCGCCTCCCGTTTGTACGGTGAACTACCGTACTTTTGTAAACTATACTCGTTAGCAGATTCCATGACAACTGACACCCCTGGCAACAGAAAAGCCGCCCGAAGGCGGCTGGTCTGACAGCGCTGTCGCAGTGTCCGGAGGGTTATCGCGGAAGCTGCGGCAGGAAGGCCGGGGCTGCAGGCAACTGCCGCAGCGAGACGCGGGTTGCGGCAGGCAGCGTGGTGCGCGCCTCCTGCTGGCTCCTGTTGGCAAAGTAGTTCCGGTCGGACAGGTTCTTGTAGAACGCGCCCGTCAGCTCCGCGGCGCGGGGTCCGAAGGTCGGCCGTCCGCCCTCAAGAAAGAAGACCGTTACCAGGCCGCCCTGCGGCGACGCGGAGTAGGAAGCGAACCAGCCGAAGCGGGTGCCCTTGTCTGAGCAGGTGCCGGTTTTGCCGAAGACCGGAAAGTCGTGAAAAGTCGCGCTCAGCCGCCGCGCCGTGCCGTACTCCACCGCGCCTGCCATGCCGTCCTGCATCTCTGGAACATACTTTGCAATATCCAGCGTCCGCTTCACCTTGGGCTGCAGACCCAGAGCCTCTTCCTGCGTCGCCGGATGCTGCAGGTAATAGAGCGTTCCCCCGTTGGCCAGCGCCGCAACATATGCGCCCAGTTGCAGGGGGGTCAGCGAGACGCCTTGCCCAAAGCTGCACATCCGGCCCACGCCGCCTTCGGCTGCCGGCAGTTCCTGGTCAGGATAGACGCCCAACTGCTCGCCGGGAATTTGGTACCCGGCCAGCTCGCCCAGGCCAAACTGGTTGGCGTAGTGGCGTACGCGCTCAAAGCCAAGCTCGCGGCCAAGCTCTTCAAAATAAAGGTTGTTGCTGTGGGCCAGCGCCTGCGTCATGTTCATCCGGAAGCCCGGCAGTTGGACCATCGTGTCGCTGGTCACCAGCCCCTCGGACAGGGCCGCCATGGCCACCGTGATCTTGATGGTGGAGCAAGGCTCGGCGCCCGGCGACAGCGCCAGCTTCTGGTTGACCATGGCCAGAATGCGGCCGTTCGAAGGGTCAATCACAACCGCCGTTCCGTTCATGCCGTCGAGCGCATCGATGGCGGCCTGGCGGATCACAGGATCCTCGCCCGCGGTCACGTCTCCGGCGAAGATGTCTCCGCTGGCAAACGAGCTGGCGGTAAATCGCTCAAAAAAGCGGTGTCGATGGGTGGTAAGAGAGGCGCGACGCGCGGTGGCAATCGCGCCGCCCCGCGCTGAGAGCCCGGCATGGCGGCCGGCCGAAGCAACTCGCGCCGAACCGCGGCCCGATCCAGCGTGGCCGGTTCCGGCGTGGGTTGACGCCGTTCCAGCAGCCGAGTGACTCGCAGCACGCGCGGCGCCATGATGGTGATGCAGCTCGGCCAGATGCGAAGTGCCGCTGCGCACATGATGCAGTGCGTGCGGCACGTCCATTGCCAAAGCGGGAACAGTACCCAAAGCGATTACCAGCAAGGCAGGGATCAACTTGGATGCCCAAACGCGCGAAGCCTTCATTCAGCAAATCCTCTCAACTATGAAGTTCGTGCCATGCATCCGACTGGGGGCGGAGCACTTCGTACTTATCGGCCATTGTGCGGGCGGCTTCCAGTTCCTGCCCGGAATGGGCTAACCTTAGCGTCCATTCGACCCGTGCGGATGTGATTTGAGTCACCCAAATCAGCGGAACCATGAGTTCTTGCACATTAACGGGAAAATCGGTTTCCCGCGATTCCACTTTCGGGGAACAACATCCATCCTGAGCGCTCTATCGGACTATACAGCCCGAAACCTAAGGGTCTCAAAGGGGAGAATCGAAAGAACAACCCTCCCCTTTCCCATTTTAGAACCTCAACCGGCGCAGGAATGACGGCGTGTCCAAATCCCGCTGCGAATCTTCGTCCGCTTCCGGGAAAAGTCCCGGCGTCGACGAGGGTTGATTGTCCGCCGTCTCCGCCGCTCCCAGAGCGCCGTTGGAAAAGTCTGATGCGTAATCCCGAGGCAATGGCGTGTAAGACGGTTCTTCGCTCATCTCCGCAAACTGGGGCCGGGCTACGGCCGTCACCAGTGCCGGAGCCTCCGTCTCAAATCGGGACCCGAACTGCGCGCCGAAATCGGCCGCAGCAGCCGGAGCCACCACCGGCTCGGCCACCGCTGTACCGGTGGATGCGCCGGGATTGGTCCGCGTCACGGCTGACGACGACCCGAAGAAGAACGAGTCTCCAGCATCCTCGGCGTCCGCCATGTCGTCTTCCTCTTCGCTTAGAAACGTAGCCGGAGCAGCTGCCTTGGTCACAATCGGCACCGCCGGCTCTTCCATCCACTTGCCGGCCACCACCGGAACGGACATCACCGGCTCTTCCACCACGGCTACTTCGCCGATCGAAAGCATGCGTGAGCGGCGCTCCGGCGACTGGTCGCGGAAGCCGGTGGCGATGACCGTGATCTTGACCTCTTCGCCCATTTTCTCGTCCAGCACCGCGCCGAAGATGATGTTCGCATCTTCGTGCGCCGAGGATTGAATCAGCGACGAAGCCTCGTTGACTTCGGAGAGTTTCAGCGAACTCGACCCGGTAATGTTGATCAGGATACCGCGCGCGCCGTCGATGGCGCCCGCTTCGAGCAAGGGAGAAGCCATGGCCGCCTGCGCCGCTTCAATGGCGCGATTGGCGCCCGAGCGCACCGCCGTGCCCATCACCGCGTGGCCCATGCCCGCCATCGTTGTCTTCACGTCGGCGAAGTCGCGGTTGATGATGCCGCTGATGGTGATAATGTCGCTGATGCCCTGCACGCCCTGGCGCAGCACGTCGTCGGCAATGCGGAAACTCTCGAAGAAGCCCGCGTCCTTGGCCACCGCCAATAGCTTCTCGTTGGGGATCACGATCATCGTGTCCACGCTGTCCAGCAGTTCCTTCAAGCCGCGCTCGGCCTGCTGCAGACGCCGCTTGCCTTCGAAGCCGAACGGCCGCGTGATGACGGCAACGGTGAGAATGCCCATCTCGCTGGCCAGCGACGCGATCACCGGCGCAGCGCCCGTCCCCGTGCCGCCCCCGAGACCTGCGGTGACGAAGACCATATCCGCGCCTTCGAGAGCCTCAATGATCTTCTCCGAATCTTCAAGCGCGGCGCGACGACCCACGTCGGGGTTGGCGCCCGCGCCAAGGCCCTGCGTCAGCCTGACGCCAAGCTGCAGCTTAACCGGCGCCTGCGACAGCTTGAGCGCCTGCACGTCGGTGTTGGCGGCGATAAACTCCACGCCCTCCATGCGGGCCTGGATCATGCGGTTGACGGCATTACCGCCGCCGCCGCCCACGCCGATCACCTTGATGCGGGCGCCGCGAATTGGCTCATCGTGATATTGAATGCGCATCTCTCCGGCTTGTGTGTTTTCGTTTTCCATGGCGGCTCCGCCTCCTTGTTGGGTAAAACAACTTAAAGCAAAAATCGTCTTGAGAACTTGCTACAGAAATCAAGTTGAAAGCTTCTTACTAAACCTGGTTTAAAAACTGGCTACAAAAATCAGGTCAAAAACTTGCCGCAAAAATGGCACGTAGCTTGGCGCGCAGACTGTTGTTCTCCGCGGCGCGGGTTACACGTGTGCGGTGAGCATATAAAAGCATGCCGATGGCTGTGGCAAAGCCGGGGTGAACAAGCTCACCCGGCATATGCGACAGACGCACCGGCAATCCCGTGCGCGCCGGAACGCGCAGATGGCTCTCTGTAACGTCGAGCATGCCCGGCAGCATCGCTCCGCCACCGGTCAGCACGCAGCCCGCGCCCAGCGCATCCACCACCGCGCCCTGCCGCAGGCTCTCTTTCACGAAATAAAGCAGCTCCCGCGCCCGCGGCTCCAGAATCTCCGCAATGGCCCGCAGGCGCAGCGATTGCGGCTGCGGGTTGGCAATCTCAATCTCCGCCAGTTGCGGCACCGCGGTCACCACCGCATTACCGTAGAGCCGCTTCAACTCTTCCGCCTGCGCGACCGGCATATTCAGCCCCGCGGCCAGGTCGTTGGTAAAGTGCTGCCCGCCGATCGGGATGGACGCCGTATGCGCCACCGCCCCTTCAAAGAACACCGCCAGGTCGCTCGAGTGCGCGCCAATGTCCAGCAGGCACACGCCCAGCTCGCGCTCGTCGGCTGAGAGCGTAGCCTCAGCCGAAGCGATCGACTCCAGCACCACATCTGTGACTTCAAGGCCCGCGCGGTTGGCGCAGGTGATGGTGCTCTGCAGCGCGCTGCCGGAGCAGGTGGCAATGTGCAGATGCACCTCAAGCCGCGCCCCCACCATTCCCACGGGGTCAAATATCCCGGGCTGGTCGTCGAGAATAAATTGCCGCGGCAGCAGATGGAGAATCTCGCGGTCCGGCGGCCGCTCCACGGCACGCGCACGCTCAACAGCAGTGCGCACATCCTCGCGCGTAATCTCCCGCATGCGGCTGCCCAGCTCGAAGCCACCCTTGGTGTTGATGCCGCGAATGTGCGGCCCGCCAACGCCCACCGCGCACACATCGATGTTGGCGCGGGCCATATTCTCCGCCTGTTCATTGGCGGCTTTCACAGCCTTGGCAGCCGGGCCCAATTCGCTAATCAGCCCCTTGCGCATCCCCGCTGACTCGACAATCCCGTGCCCGCGATAGCGCAGCGCGCCCTCATTCAAATCGCACGCCAGCACCCGCGTCCAGGCGGAGCCCATGTCCAGAACGACGATCAGGTTGTCCTGCTTCTGGCTCATGCGGTTACTGTCCCTCGGCGGTGGCGCGGGTGGCTGCGGACGGCTTTTGCCGTGCGGGGTGGGCGTTCAGCGCGGCGTGCTGCGGCTGCGCATGCTTCTTGTCGTGCTCGGCTTTCTCGTGCGCAATCTTCTCGCGTTCGACCCTCTGCTTGGCATGCGCTCGCTCTTCCCTTTGCCGCGCTGCCATTGCCTCTACAGCAGCGGCGCGCTTCTGCGCCGCGGTCTTCGCCTTGGCTGCCGCCGGACTCTGCTTCACAACCTCTTGCTTCACGCCTGCCTGCTTTACAGCAGCCTGCTTCACCGCTGCCGGCTTGATCTCCGCAGCGCTAGGCGCATCATTCGCTGCCCGTGTGCTTGCGGAAGGCTTGCTGGCTGCCGGCTTGGCGCTCGGTGCATCGCTCTCCGCCGCCGCCAGGGTAGGCTTGGCACTCGGATCGGGCGCAGGCCCTCCGTCGAGTGCCGCAGACACAGCGTTCGTCCCCGGCGTCATCTCCAGCACCACCTGGTTGTCGTAGCGCAGGTCAACCGCCGTCAACTTCGGATACTGCTGCCGCCACTCTGCGATGTGCGCCTTGTACCGCTGATACCGATCAAGAAACCGGTCGTCGCCAAAGTGCCCCAGAATGTCTACACCCGGCTCCGGCAACAGCACGCGCGCATCCTGCGGGTCGCTCAGGTCAATCTCAGAGATCTGCTCGGACAGGTGCTGCCCATTCGCATCCAGTTCCGCCAGCAGCCGCTCGTACACAGCCATCCGCGCCTTGCGCATCTCGGGCGCATCACCTGCGTCAACGCCCGTTACCACCGGGAAGGAGTAATGATGCTGCGCCATCATCGCCGCAGGCATGGTCAGCAGAACGCCATCCTTATCAACAAGCCCGATCTGCTGCCCCTGGCGCACAAACGCCACCGGCTCGCGCTCTTGAATTGTCACGCGAATCTGATCCGGCAAGAGGCGCATCACCGTTGCATGCTCCACCCATGGAATCGCCTCAAGCTGCCTGCGCCGATCGCCTAGTGGAACGAAAAAAATGTTGCGCCCAAAGTCTTCGCCGAAGACCGGCAGCATCTCTGCGCGACTTACCTCGGTCAGGCCGGAAGCGTCAATGTTGCCCGCGCCCGTTATGCGGAAGCGCGAGTCGCGGCCGAGGTAGGTCTTCATCGCCAGCACTCCCGCCGTAAACCCGCCCAGAACCGCCAGTATCCCCACGCCCAGCGCCACGCGCCCCAGCGTGCTCGCCGGCCGCCACCAGGCGCCCGTGCTCGGCTGGCTGAAACGCCGGTTGCCAAACTTGCTCCCGAAGCGCGCGCCGGCCTCTTGCGGAGGATCGTCGTCCGCGTCGTCCATCTCCAGAGGCATGCCCGGCAGCACGCGCCCACTGGGGGGCACAGCTGTCTGCACGCGCCGGTAGCGGGAGTCCGCGGGCGCATCATCCTCCCAAATGAGAGGTCGGGATTGAGTTCTACCTTGGTTAGCCACGCCTTGAGCAGGGTCGTAGAGAGTCGCCAGCCTTCACTATAGCCAGCATTGGCGCGCCTTTTTTCCGCAGTCAGGCAGGAGGAACCCAGCTTGATACGGGCTTGTTCCCCCCTGTTGGAATAGTTCGCGAGGACCAGTCCCTCGCGAACTCGCCAACTTGCCATCGCGGCGAAGCCGCAGCCAACTTGCTGATTCTGTCTGACCGGATTTCCCAAACGCGATGAAATACTCTGAATGCATGCATCGCCAGCGATCGCTTCTTTGTTTCAGCCTGTTCGTCGGCTTGTTGTCAGCAAACCTATCGCAGGCCCAGCCCTCGCCCACCTACCGCTACATCCGCGCCGGCAATGCCATCAATATTGCCGCCACGCCGCAACCCGGCTACGCGCTCATGGGCGGCGGCACGGATCTCGACGAAGCCTTTCAATGGCTCTGTGCCCGCGCCGGCGGCGGCGATCTCCTTGTCCTGCGCGCCACCGGCGATGACGACTACAACGCCTACATCGCCAAGCTCTGCCACCTCAACTCCGTCGCCACGCTCATCATCCCGGACCGCGCCGCCGCCGCCGACCCTTTCGTAGAACAGACCATCGCCCACGCCGCTGCCATCTTCATCGCCGGCGGAGACCAGGCCAACTACATCAACTTCTGGCAGGGCACTCCATTGCAGTCCGCACTGAACAGCGCCATCCAGCGGGGCGTGCCCATCGGCGGCACCAGCGCCGGCATCGCCGTGCTCGGCGAATACGCCTACACTGCACAAGGCGACAAGCCCGACGACCCCAATCTCGATGGCAAGACCGCGATCGCCGACCCCTTCGGTCCGCGCGTTACCCTCAGCCACAACTTCCTTGAGATTCCGATTCTCAAAGCAATCATCACCGATAGCCATTTCGCAAAGAGAGATCGCATGGGCCGCCTACTGGTCTTTCTTGCTCGGCTGAATGAACCTGACGGAGAATCGGTGCCACCGACCGCGCCCAAAGTACGCGGCATCGGCGTGGAGCAAGGCGCAGCTGTCTTGGTCGAGCCGGACGGCAAAGCCACCGTCGTCGGGCAGGGAAGCGCTTACTTCGTGGAGGCACAGAATGCTGGCCGCGCACTCGCCAAAGGCAAACCGCTCGCTTCCGGCGATTTCACGGTCCAAAAGGTCGCCCCGAAACGCAGCTTCAACCTGAAAACCTGGACCGGAGACTCAATCGGCTACAATCTCTCGATTGAAGCCGGGACAATCCACTCCACGCAACCGGGCGGCGCAATCTATTGAGTCTTGTTTATCGCAGCCGCTTGCGCAGCACCCAAGTCGTCATGCATCGGTAATCCTGCACGATCGTCGTCTTCAGCGGGTCAACCAGCACCGCATTCATCTCCTCGGTAAGCTGCAGCAGCATCTGCTGATCAACCAGGAACCACTCCGACCCATCTGCGATGTGGAAGATGTTCCCGCGCACCCGCTCAAAGTCCATGCCGATGCGCGACCCGAGCCGGCAGAACAACATGCCGCCCGGCTTCAGCACCCGCCACAACTCCGCCAGCATGGCGCGGAAGTGCCGGTCGTCGCGAGCAAAGTGAAGCACGGAACTGCACAGCACCACGTCCGCAAATTCATCGGCAAACGGCAGATCTTCAATCACGCCGGCACGAAAGTTCTCCGCCGGCAAGCCAGTATGGAGAGACGCCGACAACTGCCGCACGTGCTCCACGCCCTCAGCGTTCTGGTCCAGCGCAAAGACCTCGCAGCCCTCGCGCAGCAGATGCACCAGGTTGCGCCCGTACCCGCAGCCTGCGTCCAGCACCCGCATACCGGTTCCAATGTTCCCGCGCAGAATCTGATCGAACACATAAATATCGATCTGCCCAAACTGCTCCTGCACCTTCATCGCCACTTGAAACCTCTTCCCAGCCTTGCGCCCATCCTGTTCAGGCAAACCTTTACGGCTGAAAATGCGAGTTGCCCGACCGGCAAAACAGTTCCGTGCCCCGTCCTCTTCGCGTACTTTGCGAAATGGGCGGGAAACAACAATCCTTATCCCACAACTCGAAACCTATGCACAGAAAATGAGCCGAGCTGTTAGCTCATCGATGGCTGGAAACCACAGCCGCGGCCGCACTTCCCTCGGCCTCCAGCGCGCTCAGAATCAGCGGCGCCAGTTGGCTCACATTCCCCGCGCCCAGCGTCAAAATTAGATCGCCCTCGCTGGCCTGCGCCGCCACCAGCGCCACCGCCACCGCAAAGTCGGGCACAAACTGCGTCAGCGGCCCTTCAATTCGCGCCTGCAGGGCCTCCGCCGTCACGCCCGGAATCGGCTCCTCGCTGGCCGCATAAATCGGAAGTACGGCTACCGTGTCCGCATCCGTAAATGCGCCGGCGAACTGGTCCAGAAGATCAAGAGTCCGCGTGTACCGATGCGGCTGAAACACCACATGCACGCGCTTGTAGCCGCACTCGCGCGCCGCGGCCAGCGTGGCGCGAATCTCCGTCGGATGGTGCCCGTAGTCATCCACCACGGTCACGCCGCGCATCACCCCGCGCAGTTGGAAGCGCCGATCCACGCCGCGGAAATGGCTGAGGCCCTCTGCAATCTTGTCTTCGCTCACGCCCAGTTGGCAGGCGATGGCCACTGCCGCCGTAGCATTCAGCACGTTGTGCCGCCCCGGCACATGCAGCTCAAACGGCCCCAGCGGCCCCTTCTCCGTATGCACCACAAACCGCACAAACCGTCCCGGCGCAGCATCCAGAAACTCAACGCGATAGTCCGCCTCATCGGCCACGCCATACGTAAATACGCGCCGCCGCGCCCGCGGCAAAATCGCCTTCAGCAGCGCATTGTCCACGCATGCTGTCACCGCGCCATAGAACGGCACCTTGTCCATGAAATCGAGGAAGGCACGCTCCACGTCAGCCATGTCACGGTAGCAGTCCATGTGCTCGCGATCGAGATTCGTCACTACGGCAAGAATCGGAGAAAGCTTCAAAAATGAGCGGTCGCTCTCATCGGCCTCAGCCACAAGATATTGCGTCGTGCCAAGCCGCGCATTCGATCCAAGCGCGTCAACACGGCCGCCCACCACCACTGTTGGATCAAGGCCGCCCGCCGCCAGCACCGACGCCACCATCGATGTAGTCGTCGTCTTGCCATGCATGCCGGCAATGGCGATGCCATACTTCAGCCGCATTAGCTCAGCCAGCATCTCCGCGCGCTGAATTACCGGAATCTTGCGCGCGTGCGCCTCCAGCACTTCCGGGTTCAGCGGGCTCACCGCGGAGCTAGTCACAACCACCGTTGCGTCGCCCACGTTGCTCGCGTCGTGGCCTTCGTAAATCGTAGCGCCCAGGCTGGCCAGTCGATCCGTCACCGCCCCGCGCCGCAGATCGGATCCCGAGACCTCGACGCCAAGGTTAAGCAGGATCTCGGCAATGCCGCTCATGCCGATGCCGCCGATGCCGATGAAGTGCGCGTGCTGTGAGGTGGTGAACATGAAGGACGAAATTCAACTTTAACATTCGGGTCGGCGCCAAGCACATGCATCACCACTGCCAGCGCCGCTGCTCACTTTAGCGAATGGCTGCAGGATAAAAGCGCGGGTCAAAAACAAACTCAGCAGAATCCAAAGTCTTAATAAGCGAAAACGCCGGATGCGCTGGATTGAGGACAAAATTCGACTCCAACCGATTCACCGCAACGCTGGGCACGCGCAACACCGCGCTGCGTGCCTGTTCCACCCAAGCGTCACCGAATGCCTGCGATGCGGACGGCTCCATCCATGCAGCGGTCTCCATCGGTACAGAGTCAGGGATCTCAATCTGCGTGAGCAACCGGGAGGGTATCTTTCGCCCGCCTGCATGAATCAGCGTTTCCAGCACAGCCAGACTGGCGTGCTCTGCCGCATACACCACGCGGGTCCATCGCGAGTGCCAGCGGCCGCCGTACAAGAACGCCCCGCTGGTGTCGAAAGGTTGATACCGGCTTGCATGCATCCGGAAGATGACCATCTCTACTAGACCGGGAAGCCATATTCGAGCGCAGCCAGGAGGGATTCGACTGCACGTCCTCCAGCCTCCGTTTTCAGCATGGAATAAGGACTCGCACTCTTCAGCTCTGGATGCGGACCGAGCAGCCATTCCACAGCGTCGGCATGGTTACCCCACACCCGCTCGGCAAACCCCAACACATACCCCAGCCGCGCAGTGGTCTGGCTGGCCTGCGGCCCCAATATCTTCGGGGCTCGCTTCCAGCTTGAATCGGGAATCAACTCCGCTCTCAGCTTTCCCGGCGCCCGAGGCACTACCGCGGCAATGCTCTCAAACAGGCGCGACGCAACCGGCTTTGCAATCCCGTCCCCGGCCTGAAAGGCCGCCGTCACGGGGTCCGCAAACAAATCCACCCGCTCACGGCCGCCGGCCTGCGATAATCGCGGACCTTTCTTCGGCCGCGGTACTCGATGTGCGGGGGGCAATGCAATGCCATGTGCGTGCGCCATCATCGAACCTCGTATAGGTCCATTCTACACCAATACGAAGGACCATGTGAACCTGCCTTGCGGATTTTGAGTTCGCCGTTAACACTGTCCCCACGCGAAAGTTGCGCCCATTTATTTTCACGTCGAAACCGCAACCTTTCCCCTAAACCACTGTTGAATCAGTACATAACCGGATGGACCGGGAGGCGGCAAGAGCAAAGCTTCCCCGGCAAGCCAGACCGGAGCCGCTTGATGTTTCGACTTGAAATCGAAGCCTCTCGCCGGCAGGAAAGAAGGGTCTATGGGGAGCATGCGGAACTGGATGTTGGGTGCAGCAGTGGTGGCCGGCGCGGCGGCTCTGGGAGCGACAACCGCGCAGGCAGCCGAGTTTGGATTTCACATGCGCGGGCCGGTAGCTTACGTTCCGCCCTCCCCTGGCCCCGGCTACATCTGGGTCAACGGCTACATGGCCAATGGCTATTGGGTCGGGGGCTACTGGAACCTCAATGCCGGTTACCGTGGACCCGTGGTCCGCTACGACCGCGGATTCGACCGAGGCTATAACAGGGGCTTTGCTGCCGAGCGCGGTCGGGAACGCTTCCGCAGGTAGTCTTCTCTGCCCGACTGCTTGAACTGCGGCCTCTCCCAAACAGGAGGGGCCGCTCTTTTTGCGCGCAAAGGAACGAGCCTCGGTTGAAACAAAGTTTTTGCTTCTCGAACCAGCCCGCGCTCCTTATGATTCTTTTCAGCACCACCGCAACTATTCTGCGGCATTGCTGTTTGAGAGTGTAGAAGCCGGCGGGGTGAAGAGCCCAGGCGCCGGCAAGTGCTGAGGAACGGAGGCAACTCCGACTCCCCGATCCGGATCGAACAGGACAGGGCAGCACGAGGAGGATTTATGCAGAGATTTCGCCTGGTTCTGTTTGCAATGCTTCTGATGGCGCTGCCGTTCGCGGCCACCACAGCAAATGCCCAAGTTGCTGTCGGTGTGGGAGTTGGCCCGGCAGTAGTGGACGCACCCGCGGACTACGGTCCGCCCGCCTGCGAATGGGGCTATTACTCGTATTACCCCTATGGTTGCGCCCCGTATGGCTACTACGGCCCGCAATGGTTTAACGGCGGCATGTTCCTCGGCGTTGGCCCGTGGTACGGCTGGGGCTGGCGTCACGGCTACGGTGGCGGATACGGCTACGGTCGTGGCGGATATGGCTACGGTCGCGGCGGCTACGGATACGGCGCTCGCGGCGGGTACGCAGGTCGTGGGGCATACGGCGGCGGTGCACGTGGATATGCCGGCGGAGCGCGTGGTTATGCCGGCGGCGGTGCTCGCGGCGGATACTCGGGCGGTGCCCGCGGTGGATATAGCGGCGGCGGCGCTCGCGGTGGATTCAGCGGCGGTGGTCATGCCGGCGGTGGCGGCGGCCATGGCGGTGGCGGTCATCGGTAAGGCAGAAGTTCTTCGCAGTTGACCCCAGATCGCTGCGGAGTTCCAGCAAAGCCCGTCTGCCTCGGCAGGCGGGCTTTTGCTTTGCATGCCACTTTGCACCCCGGGTAGCGCCGGTCTCCAGACCGGCTGTCCTGCGGGCCTCCTGGCCCGCAGCGGATTAGCTACCAAGCCTGCGGCGGACTAGCCACGCATTTCTCACAGACGGTGCGACAGCTCAAAACTCAAGGGCTGGCGAGGTCTCTGAGGGCCGGGAGGCCCTAAGTTCAGCCGATCTGGAGATCGGCGCTACGGTTTGTGGTGATCCGCGAGAGATGCGAACTAGCCAGGCGGCCAATGGCGCACTCTACTTAAGGAATCCCCGCCAGCCTCGCCAGCCGCTCCGCAATTCGTTCCGCCGCGTCCGGGTGAGCCTGCGTTCGGGCAGCCGCCCCCATCGACGCAAGCCAGTTCCAGTCGGTCAGCATTCCCAGCAGCGCCTGCAACAACCTGCCCGGAATGGCAAGATCCTTCTCTTCCAGCATCACAGCCGCCCCGGCCGCAACCATTGCCTCCGCATTCCGCTTCTGGTGCTCATCGGCAGCAGCGGCAAAAGGAACCAGCAGGCTCGGCTTGCCGGCAGCGGCCAGTTCCGCCACCGACGATGCCCCGCTCCGCGCCATCACCAGGTGAGACTCAGCAAATCGCGCCGGCATATCGTCCAGAAATGCCTCCACGCGCCAACGCGCCGGATCGGCACCCGAGTCGGCAAAGGCTGTTCTCGTCTGATCCAGCAGGCGCGCGCCGCTCTGGTGCAGAACCGTTAGGCCCGGAACCGCTTCCAGCAACTCCCGTATCAACACCGGCACTGCATTGTTGAAGATGCGCGCCCCCTGCGACCCGCCAAAGATAAGCAGGTGCGGCGCAGAGCTCGTCGGCGGCTGCAAGTTGAAGAACTCCGGCCGAACCGGAATGCCCGTCACCTCGCAGTGGCGAAACCACTTCGCAGCTGCCGGAAAATTCACTGCGGCGGCCTGCACCCGTTTGCCCACCAGGCGATTGGCAAGCCCCGGCATGGCGTTCGGCTCAAACACCATCGTCGGCAGGCCCAGCTGAATGGCGGCAGCCATCGCCGGACCCGATGCGTAGCCCCCCACACCGAACACAACCCCCGGCTGGAACGCGCGAAGGATGCGCCGGCAGGCAAAGATGCTGCGCGGCAGGTCGATGAAGGTCCGCATGCGCGTGGCCAGCGAGACGTTTTTTAGCTGACCCACTTCGACAAGGCGGAGTTCAAATCCCGCAGCCGGAACCAGCCGGCTCTCCATGCCCCGCGGCGTGCCCACGAAAAGGACTTCAGCTCCGTAGCGAGCCACCAGTTCCCGCGCAACCGCCAGCGCCGGGATGATGTGCCCGCCCGTGCCGCCGCCGGCGATGAGAACGCGGAGTTGGGGCTGGCTCACCGGTTCCCCGCTCAATCGGCCTTGCGGGTAATATTCAGCAGTATCCCGATGCTGGCCAGCGTCACAAACACTGACGTCCCGCCCGACGAGATCAGCGGCAGCGGAATGCCCTTCGTCGGCACCAGCGACAGAACCACGCTGATGTTGAAGAACGCCTGCAGCACGATGGTCGTCGTCAGGCCGAATGCCACCAGCCGCGCAAATGGATCCTGCGACCGGAACGCCGCCCGCAGCCCGCGCCAGCCGAACACAACAAACAGCAGCACGATCAGAATGGATCCTATAAACCCAAGCTCCTCGGCAATATTCGCAAAGATGAAATCGGTAGAAGCCTCGGGCAGATAAAACAGCTTCTGCATGCCTTCCATGTAGCCGCGGCCGGTGAGTCCGCCTGTGCCCACGGCAATCAGCGACTGGTTGATGTGGAAGCCCGCGCCCTGCGGGTCGGACTCTGGATTGAGAAACACCAGCATCCGTTTCATGCGCCAGCTGACAAGCAGGAGCAGCGCCGCCAGCGGCGGTAGAGACACGCCCAAGCCCACCAGCAGGTACTTCCACTCCATGCCCGCCAGCAGCAGCGTCAGCCCGGTCACGCCGAAGACCACCAGCGCCGTGCCCAGGTCCGGCTCCTTCACAATCAGCAGAATGAATAGCACCGGCATCGACGCAGCTTTCAGCAGCGTGTGCCTCCAGTCCGTCATCTTGTCCAGCCGCGTGTGCAGAAACCAGGCCAGGAACAGCACCGTGACCGGCTTTGCAATCTCCGAAGGCTGAAACGTGAACAGGCCGCCGAAGCGGATCCATCGATGGACGGCGTGCGATCCGGGAAAGAAAAACACTGAGGCCAGCAGCAGCGTGGTAACGCCCAGCGCGGTATAGATAAATCGCGTCGACTTGTAGAAATTGGAGTCGACCTGCATGAGCACCAGCATGGCCAGCACGCCGGCGAACGCCCACCCTGCCTGCCGACCGACAAATGCATACGGCGAGTTGAACCGCTCCTGCGCCACCACGGCCGAAGCAGAAAACACCATCACCAGGCCCACCACCACCAGCAGCAGCGTGGTGAAGAACAGCCATTTGTCCACCCCTACGCGTGCTGCCATGCTTTCCACCCCTTGCGCTCGGCCACCAATTCCTTGAAGGCCCGGCCACGCTGCTCGTAGTTTTCAAACTGGTCGTAGCTTGAGCAGGCAGGCGCCAGCAGCACCACCTCGCCAGGACGTGCGGCTGAGGCTGCCGAAGTCACCGCATTCTCCAGCGTCTCGCAGGAGAGGATCGGCACCACGCCGCGCAGTTCGCCTTCAATCTTTGCCGCAGCTGCGCCAATCGTATACACCGCCCGCACCCGCGCCCGCAGCAGTTGCGAGAGCTGCGTGTAGTCCGAGCCCTTGTCTTTGCCGCCCAGGATAAGGTGAACGCCGCCAGAGAACGCAGCAACCGCCTTCGCCGTCGCATCCACGTTGGTAGCCTTCGAGTCGTTATAAAAATCAACGCCATTGATTTTGGCTACGAATTCAAGCCGATGCTCCACAGCCTTGAACTTCTCAATGGCTTCTCGAATCGCCTCTGCCGAAGCACCCGCCTGCCTCGCGGCACACACAGCGGCCAGCACGTTCTCCACGTTATGCGCGCCCTTCAGCGGAACGCCGCTTAACGGCATGATCTTCTCGATGGGCTGGCCCACCCCTGCGCGATAGACTAGAAAACCATCTTCCACCCACGCGCCCTGCAGCACCGAGTGCTCCACGGAAAAGAAGAAGACGCGAGCCACAGACCGTGCGGCGGCCTGCGCGGCGCGGGCGTTATCGGCGTTCAAAATCACGCAGTCCTGCTCGTCCTGGGATGCGAAGATCCGCTCCTTGGCCAGCGCGTAGTTCTCGAAGCTGCCATGGCGGTCAAGATGGTCAGGCGTAATGTTCAGGATCACCGCGATGCGGGGATGAAACTGCTGCGTGCTCTCCAACTGAAAGCTCGAAACCTCAAGCACCGACCAGGTCTCGTCCGTGCTTTGATCGATCAG
>Ga0182030_10010928_pt1 | contig 18355 bp, 12 predicted proteins | sample 812S3MmetaG_FD_121299 | JGI IMG/M metagenome (GOLD analysis project Ga0182030, IMG submission 121299) | Permafrost microbial communities from Stordalen Mire, Sweden - 812S3M metaG (Illumina Assembly) | ecosystem: Environmental > Terrestrial > Soil > Wetlands > Permafrost | place: Sweden...
CGCGATTCCCGGACGGGTGGACCCGATGACCCGACCGGTGCATCGCGATTCCCGGACGGGTGGACCCGATGACCCGACCGGTGCATCGCGATTCCCGGACGGGTGGACCCGATGACCCGACCGGTGCATCGAGATTCCCGGACGGGTGGGCGCGATGACCCGAACGGTCCACCATGCCGGCCGCCGTGAGAAGCGCGATGACCCGAACGGTCCACCATGCCGGCCGCCGTGGGAAGCGCGATGACCCGGACGGTCCACCGTGCCGGGCGTCGTGGGAAGCCCGATGACCTGGACGGTCCACCTAGGCGGCCGCCGTGGGAAGCGCGATGACCTGGACGGTCCACCGCGAAGACCGCTCCCGGACGCGCGATGACCTGAACGGTCCACCGCGATGACCGCTTCCGGACGCGCGATGACCTGGACGGCAAACCGCGATGGCCACTCCGGTGCGGGCGATGACCTCGACGGTAAACCGCTCTGGACCTGTTCAGGGCGGCTGTTCGCGCGCAGAACGACGCCACCCAGCGCAGCCCACTCGCGGCCATGCGGCTCACGTCGTATCGAAAGCCGTCCTCCGGGCACCCGGGCGCACTCAAGGCCCCCTGGCGCACCGCAGCCCGAGGCAGATGCTGCGAACCGTGGGGGGATCGTCGCTGCGGCCCGGGGGGAGCAAGTACGACGGGTCGTTGTCGAAGTAGCCGCCGCGGATCACGCGGAAGGATGCGGCCGTGCGATCGGCGCAATCCGTACACGGACCGGCGTAGCTGGCGAACCAGGTAGCCTCGCTCCTCGCTGCCGCCCGCCGCCGCGTACTCCCACTCCGACTCGCTCGGCAGGAAACCGCCGTCCCAGATGCAGAACGCGAAGGACTCCCGCTCAACCCCAGGATCCCCAGTCCGAGAAGGAGCCGTCTCGTCACTCGTCCGCCTACTGGCACACGCACGAGCCGCTCTTGCAGGATTCACCCGGCGCGCAGGACGTGCCGCACGAGCCGCAGTTGAAGGGATCGCCGCCGAGGTCGACGCACGCTCCTCCGCAGAGCATCGGGCACGTCACGCACGCGCCGCTGGTGCAGACCGCGCTGGCGGGGCAGGCCTGGCCACAGGAGCCGCAGTTGGCCGGATCGGAGCCGAGGTCGACGCACGCTCCTCCGCAGACCGTGGCGCAGGGCGCGCAGGCGCCGCTCGTACAGGCCTCGCCGGCGAGGCACGCGTGACCGCACGAGCCGCAGTTGGCGTCATCCGCGGTGAGGTCCACGCACGCTCCACCGCAGACGGGGGAGCACGGCAGGCACGCGCCACCGGCGCAGAACTGGTCCGGAGCGCAGGCATTTCCGCAGGAGCCGCAGTTGGCGACGTCCCCGCTCAGATTGCTGCACGAGGTTCCGCAGAGAGCCCCACCGCAGCAGAGGATCTGCCCCGCTTCGCCCGTGTCCGCTGCGCCCGTGTCCGCTGCGCCGGCGTCCGCTGCGCCGGCGTCGACCCCCGCCTCCCCGCCGGAGCTGTCGGCCGCGGTGCTGTCGAGGCCGGCCTCGGAGCTGCCGCCCGAGCTACTGCCGGAGCCGGTGTCGGCGCCCTGGCTGGAGTCGACTCCCGCTTCGGCGCCCGCTTCGCCGCCCGCACCGGCCGCCGAGGCGCAATTCAGGATGGAGACGTCGTTGGTGTCCATCGTCACCGCGCCGTTGCGCGCCAGGGCGCGTCCGCTCACCGTCGCGCCCGTGTTCAACGTGATGCTCGTGAGGGCGATGACACTGCCCTTGAACGCGGTGGTCGTCCCGAGGGTCGCGGAGCTTCCCACCTGCCAGAAGACGTTGCAGTCCTGTCCGCTGTTGACGACGAGGACGGAGGAGTTGCTCGCGGTCGTGAGTGTGCTCCCCATCTGGAAGACGAAGACCGCGTCGGGATTGCCCTGCGCATCGAGGGTGAGCGCGCCCGTCAGCTGTGCCGACGACGAGAAGTGGTAGACGCCGGCCGTGAGCCTCATTCCACCGAGGTCCTGTCCCGTCAGATCCATCGTGGGCGCCTCGCCCGCGAGCGTGGTGTACGCCGTGGTGATGTCGCTCTGGGCCTGGAGAGCGACCGGGTCACCGGCGTAGACACTGCCGCCGGCGACGATGCCGGGGGGGAAGCCGGTGAGCACCAGCCCTTCGCCACCCCCGATCTGCCGGACGATCCCGAGATTGCCGTAGACGGTCGTGGGGCCGGTGTTGGTCACCGTCTCGCCTGCGAGCACTGCGAAGCTCTGCCCGGTACCGAGGACGGTCTGCTCGAGGGCACCCTTCGTCTCGGCGGCGGGCGGTGGATGGGACGTGGTGCTGCAGGCTCCCGCGGCGAGTGCGGTCAGCGCAGCGAGGGTGAGAGTCCGCTTCGCGGTGTTCATGCTGAAGACATGGTGTGCATCTCGCGAGCCATGGGTCCTGTCGGGCGAAAGCGTGCGTGAGGTCGCCGGCAGCGAACGCACGGATGTCGCGAGTGTGGCGATCCCGCCAGCGTTGACTCGCATCTCGGGCGCCATGACCCCAGTGGCCCGCGGCGCCGTAACGCTCTATCCCTCTTCCCATGACATTTTCCATCGTCACGGGCGCCAACCGGGGCATCGGGCTCGCGCTCGTCGCCGAGCTCCAGCAGCGTGGCCATACCGTGCTCGCGGCATGTCGCCAGTCCTCTCCCGCGCTCGTGAAGCTCGGGGTGGAGATCGTGGAGCGCGTGGACGTCGCGACCGACGCGGGCGTCGCGGCGCTCGTCGCCGCCGTCGGCACGCGCTCGATCGATCTGCTCGTGAACAACGCGGGGATCGCGGTGTTGGGCGATCGCCTGGGAGAGCTCAACGTGGAAGGGATCCGCAAGCAGTTCGAGGTGAACGCGCTCGGGCCGCTCCGCGGCGGGCATGCCGGCGCGGTGGAGCCTGCGGAATCCGCGCGAGGCCTCGTCGCACGCATCGACGCCCTCACGATGGAGACGACGGGCGGCTTCTGGCACGCGAACGGAGAACGCCTGCCCTGGTGAGCCCCGGCTACTCGCCGGAGTTCACCGGCGTGCCCGTGTCTGACCTCCTACCACGCTCGCCCCGAAATCGGCGAGGATGCGGCCCATGCCGATCGACGTCCCCACGGCCGGGATCCCCGCTGCGCCGCTGTCGCCGAGCGAGACGGCCGAGCGCGACCAGGGTTCGAGCGAGACGGCGAACGAGGCGGCGCGCAGCGAACGGCGCGCCCTCGGGTGGGCGGCGATCGCGGCGGTGGGGGCCATCTTCTGGATCGTCATGCCGGTCGGTGTCGGGATCCTGCTCGGGACGCTGCTTGCCTTCGCGCTCCAGCCCGTGTTCGAGCGGCTAAAGCCGCGGCTCGGGGTCCGGTGGGCGGGGCTGACCGTCGTCTTCGCGACCATCCTCACCGTGGCGGGGACGATCGGCGGGCTGGCGTGGCTGCTGGTGTCGAAGGCGACGGCGTTGACGCAGGAGTGGCTCGCGTCCCTCGGTCCGGGCGGCCCCGGTGGAGTCGTCGTGAGCGCGGTCGGCGGGGTGACGAGCCGCCTGGGGGTGCCCGCCACCGAGCTCACCACCCGTGCCCACGCGCTGGCCGAGTCCACGGCGGCCGGCGCGGCGACCGTCGCCGAGATCATCATCGCGGCCACCGCGAGCTCGGCGCTGGCGCTCCTCTTCGCGATGCTGTCGATGCACTTCATCCTGCGAAACTGGCAGGCCATCGCGCTCGGCGCACAGGAGACGTTCCCGCTCCGTCCGGACTACACGGCCGGGCTCCTCGCCGAGTTCCGGACCGTCGGGCGCTCGACGCTGCTCGGCACCATCGGCACCGGGGTGGCCCAGGGACTCCTCGCCACGTTCGGCTTCTGGATCAGCGGGGTGCCCGAGCCTCTCTTCTTCGGCGCGGCCGCGGCGGTGGCATCGCTCGTCCCCGGCATCGGAGCGACGCTCGTGTGGGCCCCCGTGGGCATCGTCTTGATCCTCGTCGGTCAGCCGGGTCACGGCATCCTCGAGCTCATCTGGGGAGCGCTGGTGGTCGGTGTCCTCGCGGACTACGTCATCCGGCCGCGCCTCGTCGGCGGGGCAGGGCACCTTCCGTCCCTCGTGACGTTCGCGGCGCTGCTCGGCGGCGTCCAGGTGTTCGGCCTGAAGGGCCTCATCATCGGGCCCGTCCTGATGTCGCTCGCGATCGCCGTCTTGCGCCTCTACGCCATCGAGGCCAGAAAGCGTCGGTCGGACCTCCTCGCCAAACCGCGCTGAGCCATGGCATGCTCCGCTTCTCTTCCGGGCGGGTAGCTCAGTGGTAGAGCGCTGGCTTTACACGCCGGTGGTCGCAGGTTCGACCCCTGTCCCGCTCACCTGGCGCTTGCACCCCACGGTTCTGGGAAAGAAGAGAAGAGGAGCGCGCCTCGTCGCGTCAAACCGTTTCATTGGGGGCGGGTTCGGCGTTACGCTGTGCGGGGAGTATGTCCGAGGAGCCTCCGAAGCCGGCAGCGCCTGAGGTGCCCGCGCGCCCCCCCGAGGGCCCGTCCGAGCCCAAGGTCCAGCAGATCGACGAGGTCGACCCCGACGGCGCGGGCGGCAAGGCGTCGTCGGGCAAGCTGGAGGCCGCTGCGCCCGTGTCGAGGAGTAGCATCCCGCGGGTCAGCTCGACGCCCCCGCCCGTGGCGTCGGCCGTGCGCGACGGGGACGATCCGCTCCTCGGGACGGTCCTGATGGACCGGGTGCGCATCGAGCGGCCCATCGCTCGCGGCGGCATGGGCAAGGTCTACTACGGCGAGCAGGTGCGCATGAAGCGCCCGTGCGCCATCAAGATCCTCGACCCGCGCCTGGCCGGGGGAGGGGACGCCGCGGAGTTCGGGCGGCGGTTCCTGCTGGAGGCGAGCGTTTCGGCCAAGCTCACTCACCCGAATGTGGTGACCATCTTCGACTACGGCGAGACGGAGGACGGGCGCTGCTTCATCGCCATGGAGTACCTGGAGGGTCGCACGCTCTCCGACGAGCTGAAGAAGAGCGGGGCGATCTCGGCCGAGCGCGCCATCCACATCGCCAAGCAGGTCTGCCGCGCGCTCCGCGAGGCGCACACGCTCGGCGTCGTGCACCGCGACATGAAGCCCGGCAACGTCTTTCTCCTGAAGCAGGACGACGACGACGACTTCGTGAAGGTGCTCGACTTCGGCCTGGTGAAGGAGACCTCGCAGTCCGAGGCGCAGGATCACACGCAGATCGGGCAGATCATGGGCTCGCCGCGCTACATGGCGCCCGAGCAGGTGCAGGGCAAGGCGGTCGACGGGCGGACGGACATCTATTCGCTCGGGGTGATGCTCTACGCGATGCTGGCGGGGAGGCCCCCGTTCGACAAGGCCACGGAGCTGTCGACGATGATGGCCCAGGTGTCCGATCCGCCGCCGCCCATCGCGTCGGTGGCGCCCGACGTGCTGCTGCCGCCGGGCCTCGAGGCGGTGGTGATGAAGTGCCTGGCCAAGCGGCCGGAGGACCGCTTTGCCTCGATGGAGGAGCTCATCACGGCGCTGAAGCTCCGACCCGGGGCGATGACGACGGCGTCCGACTCGGGGAGGCACACCTCGCCGCTCCTGCTCATGGCGGCGGCCGACGCTCCGGCGCCGGTGCAGCAACGCCGCGGCACGATGACGTTCATCCTCGCGGTGGGGGCCGTCGTCGGCGTCGCGTTGACCGCGGCGCTGCTGACGCGGCAAGACGCGGGTCCGCCGGCGACCGCGCTCCCCTCGGCCGCGCCTTTGCCGCCCGTGGCACCCACCGCCCCTGCTCCGCCGCCCGCCCCCAAGCTGACGGCGACGCTGCACGTCGAGACGGATCCCGCTGGCGCCAAGGTGAAGGAAGAGGGCGACCTCGTGTGCGACGCGACGCCGTGCGACATCGTCTATCACGGCGAGCAGGCCGACCCGACGTACGAGCACCTGCTGACGTTCCTGAAGTCCGACTACCGACTCGAGCGCAAGCTCGTGAAGATCGGCGCGTCGCCCATCACCGTGAAGATGACCCGCGCGCGCTGAGCGCCGCTGCCCCGCGCTACCAGCGCCCCTCGTCGACCGAGCGCACCGTCTCTTCGAGCGACATCCGCGGCGCAAAGCCGAGCACCTGCCGCGCGCGCCGGTCGTCGACCATGCAGACGTAGCGGATGTGGTCGAGCTCCGGGGCAGGGAAGGTCGTGAGGCGCAGCGACCAGAGCCGCCGCAGGACCATGCGCGCGAGCGAGTAGGGGACGCTGAGGCGCTGCCGTTCGAGGATCTTCACGAGGCGCGAGAGGGGCACGGGCTCGGGGCCCGCGACGTTGAAGATGCCGCGGATCCCGGGGCGGAGGGCGAGCTCGAGGGCGTGGACCACGTCCGCCTGCTGGATGACCTGCGCCATCGGGTCGAACCCCATGACGGTCATGACGGGGTTCAGGCGGAGGAAGTTCGAGGGCGCGTTGTGCACGGCCCCGAGGATGTGCACCGGCCGGAGGATGACGGTCTCGGTCTCCGGTAGCTTCCAGAAGAAGCTCTGCGCGAGCATGTCGACCTCGACGAGATCGCGGATGTCGCTGAAGTTCTGCCCGCCCAGCAGCGGCGACTCCTCGGTGAGAAACTGCGGATTGCTCGCCTGGGGGCCGTAGACGTTGGCGCTCGAGAGCACGACGAGCTTCGGGATCTGGAACTGCCCGACGTACTCGAGGAGCTTGGTGAACCCGGCGACGTTCCACGAGTGGTGGTCCGCGGCGGAGGCGCGCGGATCGTGCATGACGCCGAGGTGAACGACCGCCTCGATGTCGCCGGCCCGGAAGACGTCCTTCAGCTTCTTCCGCCGGACGTCGACCTGGGCGTGCTCGACGTCCTTCGGCTTGTCGAGGAAGGGGCGGCGGTCCACGCCCACGACGCGCCGCTCGCGGTGGAGCACGCGGGCCAGGTGCTTGCCGAGACGACCGCAGATGCCCGTGATGAGGACGGCGCCGCCGGTGTCAGTCACGAGCGGCTCACCAGAAGATGTGCTTCCGCTCCTTGAGGCCTCGGTTGAGCATCGACTGGATGGTCTGCTTCACGAGCCAGACCTTCTCGTCCATGACCGAGTCGTCGTCGTCGGGGTCGCCGGAGAAGCGCATCGGCTCGCCGAACCAGAGCCGGTACTTGGTCGGCAGGGGGAGCTGCCCGCCGGGCAAGAGGAGCTGCGGGATGATGGGGAAGGACGGCATGCGAAAGAGCTTCGCCAGCGAGTCGACGTTCGCGAACGAGACATACTGCTCCTCGGCTCCGACGACGGCGACGGGAATGATGGGCGTGTCGGTCTCGATGGCGAGGCGCATGAAGCCGAGGCCGAACTCCGTCAGCTTGTAGCGCTGGTCGAACGGCTTCGAGATGCCGCGGGCGCCCTCGGGGAAGACGAGGAGCGCCTCCCCCTGGGCCAGGAGGCGCGTGGCGTTCTCCGGGACGCCGACGACCTGTCCGATGCGCGTGAAGAGGAGCGAGACGAAGGGCAGGCTCACCGCCCACTTCTCGACCATGGCGCGGACGATGCGAGGCGGCTCGGCGTCCATGAACATCGCGGCGCCGATGAGGGCCCCGTCGATGGGGACCTGGCCCGAGTGGTTGGCGACGAGGAGCAAGCGCCCGGGGGGGACGTTCTCGATGCCGTGCACCTCACTGCGGAAGTACTTCCGGTGCAGCATGGCCACGGTCGAGAGGGCGTACTTGGCCCACTGCGGATCGAGGCCGAACGGGTCGACGCCCGAGGTGCCCAGGGCGAGAGGGACGCGCGCCATGCGGTCGTCGAAGCGCTCGCCGAGGAGGCGCTCGAGCGCGTCGTCGACGGTCTGCTCGGCCGAGCCGACGAGACGACGCAGGAGGCCCGGCGCGCCGCGAGCGGCGGCGTCGAAGCGAGCGAGGGCGCGAGAGGCTGTGGTCGCCAAGGAGGGAGGCGCCATTATGGTCGCCGTGCGGCTGCATTCAACGAGTTATGCTCCCGGTCCGATGCTGGCCTTGCCGCCGCCGCTGGCGCCGGGGGATCTGGTGGCGGTCGTGGCGCCGTCGAGCCCGTTCCCGCGCGAGGAGCTCCTGCGGGGGCTGGCGTGGCTGCGGCTTCGCTATCGCCTGCGGATGAGACCCGGAATCCTCGCCCGCGACGGGTTTCTGGCCGGGAGCGACGCCCGCCGCCGGGACGAGCTGGCGCACGCGATGACGGATCCCGAGGTCAAGGCGATCGTGGCGGCGCGCGGAGGCTACGGCGCCATCCGTCTCATCGACACGCTGCCCTGGGAGGACTTCACGCGTCGCCCCACGTGGCTCGTCGGTTTCAGCGACGTGACGGCGCTGCATGCGATGGCATGGCGGGCCGGCGTGGCCTCGGTGCATGCGCCCAACGTCACGGGCCTCGGCCGGGACGCGACGCCCGCGATCCGCGCGCGTTGGCTGGCCTCCCTCGAGCGGCCACGAGCCCCGCACTCCTGGCCGGGCCTGCGCGTCCTCCAGCCCGGGTCGGCGGCCGGCCCGATCGTCGGGGGGAACCTCTCGCTCGTTCACGCGATGGCGGCCGCGGGGCGCCTCGTCGTTCCGGAGGGGGCGATGCTCGCTCTCGAGGACGTGACGGAGTCCCCGTACCGGATCGACCGGATGCTCACGTCGCTGCGCCTCGGGGGGTACTTCGCGCGCGCGGCGGGGCTGGTCTTCGGGGGCTTCGACCGCTGCTCGCCCGGTACCGACGGCCGCACGGCCGACGAGGTGATCGAAGAGAGGACCGCCGACCTGGGGGTGCCGGTCCTCGCGGGGGCACCTTTCGGCCACGGGCTGCGCAACGACGCGTTCGTCCTCGGCTCGGCCGCGCGCATCGAGGGCGACACGCTCTTCTTCGGCGGCTGAAGCCGATGGGACGACGGACTACTGACGCGGGATCGGCGGCGGAATGGAGCGCTTGGACTTGTGCTCGTCCGGCGACTCCTCCGTGGGCGGCGCGGATTCGTCTTCGGCGTCGATCATCTCGGCCAGATCGTCGGCGATGATGACCTCCTCTTCGAAGTCGTCCTCGCCCTCGCCCTCGCCGACGCCCTCGCCCTCGCGCATGTCGGCCATCGCATGCTCGCCGGTGTCGAGCAGGGCAGGGGGCTCGGAGAGCTTCGGCGGCCGCGCGAGGGTCGCGTCCAGAAAGTCGAGGGCGGCTCCCTCGCTCGTTCGCAAGAGCTCGTCGGTCGCCAGACCCGGTGCGAACGTCTGGTCGAGGACGGCGCGGTCTTGCTCGTCCGCGGGACGCGTCGCGCGGTTCATCTCCGGCTGTGTGCCGGGGGCGCTCACCGTGACCTCCTCGAGGGAGCTGCGGAAGAAGAGCCCCTCGGGTCGCAGGGGGCGATGCTCGCCCGGGTGGACGTCGTTCGTTCCCTCGTGCTCCTCCGGCTCCGGGGCGAGCGCGGCCCGCAGGCTCGCGGCCAGCGGATCGATCTTCGGCTGCGGCGGCAGCGACGACACGGGCGCCGGCGCGGGATCAGTGTTCATCGGCGCTTCCGCCTTCGGCTCGGGCTTGGGCGGCGGAGGGGAAGGGGGCGTCTGCTGGAGCTTGGGCGGAGCGTAGGCCTCGCGCTCCCCGCCGGGCTCCGGCTTCTTCAGCATGTTGGACTTCGCGCGCTCGAGCCCGGCCGTCGCCTCCGTGTCCGCCTGCTTCATGCGGAGGACCCGCCGCCACGCGTCGGCCGCCTCGCGCGGATCCGTGAGCTGCTCTTCCCACATGCGCGCCACCTTGCGCGCGAGCTCGGCCCGGGCGTTCATGTCCTTGCCGCGGAGGATCTGGTCCTCGTAGAGCTGCACCATCCCGCGGAAGTCCCCGAGCTCGGTCAGCAGCGCCGAGAGCTCGTCCATCACGGCCTGATCGTTGGGCGACAGGTCGTGCAGCTTCTTCAGGTCGGCGCCCGCGCCCGTCTTGTCGTCGAGCTGCTCGCGCCGGAGCTTGGCGCGACGCGCGAGGAGCTGGCGAACGAGAGGCCCGTCGAACACTTCGCCGAGCGCGCGCGAGAGGGTGGCCTCGGCGCGACGCGGATCGCCCACCTCGCGGGAGAGGCCTTCGAGGGCATCGAGGGTGAGAGGATCGACGTGGGCGATGAGCGCGTCTCCCAGCCACGTGAACGCCTGCTCGAGGTCGTTCAGATCACGGTGCGCCATCGAGGCGGCGCGTCGCATCAGCGAGCCGCGCGTCTTGCCGCCGTCACGCGCCCCCTGTCCGCCGTTCGCCATCGACGCGCACAGCGCGCGACGCAGCCGCTCGCCGCCCGTCTGGCTGTCGCCGTCTCGCGCGGCCTGCTCGAGGACCGCCAGCGTCTCGTCGCTGGGCGTGCCGCTGAGCGCCAGCTCGAGGAAGCCACGCGCCCGATCGACCTGCCCCTTGGAAGCGGACATCTGCGCCGCCCGCGCGAGCGCGCGGACGCGATCCGCCGGCGCCTTGCAGCGCGAGATCTGCCGCTCGTAGAGATCGACGACGTCGCTCGGCTTCTCGGCGATGGCGGCGAGCCGCACGAGTAGCTCCTCGGCCTCTCCGGGAGGGACGCTCGTCAGCCCGGCCTCGCCGTGCTGGAGCGCCTCGAGCCTCGGCGCGCCGGCCTTGACGCGTGCCTCCGCCTGCCGGACGAGCTCCTTCGCGCGGTCCTGCCCCGTGAGATCGCGCGCCAGCAGATCCTGCGCGATGGCGAGGGCGTCGAGGTCGCTCGTCTTCACCGAGAGCTGCTCGAGCCGCTCGGCCAGCTCGCGGTCTGCGCCCTTGCTGCGGACGATCTCGCACGCGACGCGCACGGCGTCCTGCTCGCGGCCCACCTCGGAGAAGCGCTCGAACGCGCCGCGGAGGTTGGTGAGGCGCTCGGGGCTCTGCTTGGCCTCGAACCACCATTCGACCAGCTTGGTCGCGACGATTCCCCGCCACCCGAGGCGGTCGCCGAGGTCGACGTACGCGTCGCGAATGCTGTCGTCGCCCTGATCGGCCAGCTCGGTCAGCGCGGCGAGCGCCTCGTCGCCCCGGTCGAGCTTGTCGGCCAGGATGCCGGCGAGCTTTTTCGTCAGCGTGCTCACCTCGGCCTCGTCGGCTTCGACCTCGATGCGCTGCGCCAGGAGCTCGGCGACCTTGTCCCAGAGCTCGGCCTTCTCGCAGAGGTCGCACAGACGCGTCAGCGCGTCGAAGTCCTCGAGGTCCGCCTTGCGCACGATCTCCAGGGACCGGATGGCGTTCTTGGCGTCGTCGAGCAGCTCGTAGAGGCGCGCCAGTCGGCCCGCGATCTGCCCTCGCTCGGTGCCGTCGGCGACGAGCTTGAGCTCCCTCTCGAGCGCGTCGGCGGCCGCGGCCGGGTTGTCCCGCGCCTCTTGAAGGTCGGCGATGGCCTGCAGGGCCGGACGGCACGTGGCGTCGAGATCGGCGAGGATCCGCTCGTAGCAGGCGATGGCCGTGTCCACGTCCCCCACGCCCTCGGCCAGGAGCTCCGCCTCGCGCAGCGCGATTCGCGCTCGCTCGGCGCGGTCGACCGCGGTGTTGCCCAGGCGGCGCAGCAGCGTCGTCGCCTCGGTGTGATCCTCGCGCTCGACGGCGTCGTCGATGAGGCGCTCGAGGGCCTCCTTGTCGTCGCCGTCCTCGAGGACCTTCAGCCACGTCTCCCGGGCGGCTTCCTTGTCGGCGAGCTGCCCGGCATACAGGTTCGCGGCCTGACGGCGCATGGCGACGCGCGCGGCCCGGTCGGTCAGCCGGTCCCCGCGCCGCACGAGCAGCTGCACGAGGTCGGTCCACTTCTGCGCGCTCGTGTACCTGTCCGTCAGCAGGTGCGCGTACTCGTCGCTGGTCGGATCGAGGTCGGTCGCTCGTTCGAGGTTCGTGACGACGTTCTCGTCGTCGTTGGCGCGCCCGAAGTAGTCGGCGCCGCGCGCGAAGCTCTGGGCCTGCTGCTTGGAGTCGCCCGCCATGTGGGCGCGTTGCACGGCGGCCTGCCCTGCGCGATCCCAGCGCTCGGCCGCCACGAAGCACCGCTCGGCGGCCTCCCACAGCTTGGGATTCTTCTGCGCCTCGGCGGCGTCCGCGTACGCCTCGCCGGACCCGCCCGGATCGTTGAGTTGCTCGCGCAGCTCCCCGAGGCGCTCGAGCAGGGTGCCGCGCGCCTGCGTGTCGTTGATCGACGTCGCGTTCTCCGCGATGACCTGGGCCGCGCGGTCGATGGCGCCGGCCTTCTCGAACATCTTCGACGCCGTGGCCACGGCGCGGTCGTCCTCCGGCGTCAGGTTCGCGATGCGTCCCCACGCCTCGGCCGCGGCGGCGAAGTCCCGCCGCTTCAGCTCCTGCATCGTGGCGAGTTTCTTCTCGAGCGCGATCTTCTTCTCGATGTCGCCCTCGGCGGTCGCCTCCTGCTCGAGCAGGTTGGCGAGATCGTCCCAGCGCTGGGTCTTCTCGAGCATGCGCGTCAACGACAGCCTCGCGCCGTCGTCGCCGCGGTCGATCGTGAGGAGCTGCTTCCACGCGTTGATGGCGCCGTCGGTGTCGCGGAGGTTGCCCTCGCACAGGCCCGCCACCTCGCGCAGCCTCTCCTTGCGCGCCTCGACCGACTCGCCGGGCGCCCGCACCGCCGCGAGGAGCACATCTCGCAGCGAGCCGTAGTCGCGCTTCGTGCGCAGGTAGTCCTCGACCCAGGAGAGCGCCTCGGGGTGCGCGGGATCGGACTCGAGCACCTCGCGGTACTTCTGGTAGGCCTCGGGGCGCTTGCCCTTGTTGGCCATCATCTGCGCCGCGTCGAGCACGCCTTGAAGCTTTTCGGCCGCGACCGGCGCCCGCTCGCGATGTGCGCTCGCGCCCGGCGGGGGCGTCGCGCCTCCGGGGCCTTGCGCCTGCGGTCGTGACCTCGCCTGGGGAGCCTGCTGCGGCTGCGCGGGCGGCGGCGGGACGGACGGCATCTGCTGCCCGCTCTGCGCGTAGAGCTCGCGGAGCTTCGCCGTCGCCTGCTCGTCGCCGAGGCCGCGCAGGGGTTCCAGGATCTGGATGGCGTGATCGATCTGGCCGGCGCCCTCGTAGCTCGCCTCGAGGAGCCAGCGCGCGTCGCCCGCCATCGCGCCGTTGGGGTTCGCGTCGACGTAGGCCAGGTAGCGGGCGGCGAGGTCGTCCTGCCGCTCGAGCGACTGCGCGTAATGCGCGTAGAGCTGGAGGGCGCGGTCGTGGCCGGGCTGGATGTCGAGCGCGCCGCCGGAATACGCGAAGCCGTGCTCGCCGTCGTAGACCTCCGCGAGCCCCACGAGGAGCTCCGCCCCCACGGTGCGCTCCTGCGCGGGCACGTCCTCGCCCGCCGAGAGCCGCTCCACGATGAGCGACGCGAACTCCTGCTGCAACCCTGCGTCCTGCTCGTCGAGCTGCCGCGCGCGCGACAGGGCCCGCGAGGCGCCGGCGAGGTCGTTCGCGGCGCGGCGCGTGGTCGCCTCGTCGCGCAAGAGGGCGAGCTGCCGCTGCGGATCGCGCTCGACCGAGAGCTCCGCCTCGTACATCTGGATGGCGTCGTCCCACTGCCCGAGCGACTTGTAGATCTCGCGCGCGCCGTAGATGGCGTAGGCGCTTGCCGGCTCGAGGTCGATCGACCGCCGGAAGTTCTCGAGCGCCTTCTTGGGCTGCTGGAGGCTGTCGCTCCACAGGCGCCCGAGCTCCTCGTGCATCGCCGCCAGCTCGCCGCGGATCTCAGCGCTCTGGGGGGCCAGGGGGGCAAGCGCCTTGGCGCGTCTCTCGAGGAGCGCGACGAGGGCCTTCACGTCCCCCTTGTCCCGATAGAGCTGCGCGAGCCGGTCGGACGCCGTGCGCTGCGTCGGGTCCCGGTCGATGGCCTGCATGAGGACGCGGGCGGCGCGATGCGCGTCGCCGAGCGTCGTCGACCAGACGTTCGCCGCCTCGCTCAGCCAGTGCGAGGCGTAGGCAGGATCGCGCGTCTCCGCCCCCACGCGTTCGAGGAGCAGGGCGTACGACTTCGGATCCGCCGCGCCTGCTTGGTGCGCGTAGGACAGGGCTTCTTCATCGTGCGGGTTCGCGACGAGCCGCTGGACGAGGGCATCGATCTGGCTCGGATCCATCCGCGGCGGAGGCTATCACTTTCTTGTTTTTACGAGCAATTGCGGGAAATGACTCGACCGTCTCCAAAGGGTCCGGAGGGGTCGGACAGCGCAGTCCTACTCCAAATAGCCGTAGCCGACGGACGAGGTGCCTGCCGGCTTCGACCCCGGCCGTGGGTGTCCGTTGCGCGGCTCCGGGTGGGTGGGCTCCGGATGGGGGAGGGCGCTGGCCGCCATGGTCGGGATGATGGGCTCCGTCGGCGAAGGAGCGGGGGAGGCCTTGGCGGTGGTCGTCGCGGTCGGGGGGGGCGAGGTCGTCGCGGGGGCAGTGACGGGGGGGCGGGTCGCGACGGCGCTGGGCACGGCGACGGGCGGCGTGCGCCACGAGGCGGACGCGTAGAAGAGGACGGCCGCGGCCAGCGTGGCGAGGATGGCGAGCCCCAGAACCGGTATGAGCCAGCGCCTCGACCGGGAGGGCAGCCCGGCCGGTACGCTCAGCGTGTCGTTGGCCAGCGCGCTCGCCGTCAGCGGAGCCGCGGGCGGCGGCACCGACCGCGGGACGCCCTCGAGCACCATCTCGAGCCCGCTCGCCAGCGACGCCCGCACGCCGCTCGTCACGACCGCGGACTCCTTCACGCGCGTCAGCTCCGCGATCATCGCCTCGGCGTTGTCGGGTCGCTTCTCGGGCTCCTTGGAGAGGAGGCGCATGACCAGCGCTTCGACCTCGGGCGGAACGCGCGCTTCCGGCGACACTTCGCTGATGAGGCGCGCGGGCGTCTTGATGTGGCGCGCCATGACGACGATGGCGTCGTCGTCCGTGTAGGGCGGGCGGCCCGCGAGCATGTGATAGAGGATGACCCCCAGCGAGTAGAGGTCGCTGCGCGCGTCGAGGGGCTTGCCCTGCGCCTGCTCGGGCGACATGTACCGCGGCGTGCCGAACACCGTGCCGGCCTGCGTCTCGACGACGTTCATCGCCTCGGTGTCGGTCTGCAGCATCTTGGCGATGCCGAAGTCGAGGACCTTGACGATCTCTTGGTACTTGTCGTTCGTGTGAACGCGCGCGAAAAAGAGGTTATCCGGCTTGAGATCGCGGTGGATGATGCCCTTGGCGTGCGCCTCGGAGAGCGACTGGAGCGCCTGCTTGGTCGTCTCGATGGCCTCCTCGACGCCGATGCGCCCGACCCGCTTGATGCGCTGGCCGAGCGACTCGCCCTCCAGGAGCTCCATCGCCAGATAGAAGTCGCCGTTCTCGCTCTGGCCGAAGTCGAACACGGTTACGGTGTTCGGCGACGTCAGGAGGCTATTGGCGCGCGCCTCACGCAGGAAGCGCGCGCGGCTCACCTCGTCGATGGCGCGATCGCTGCGGAGGATCTTGATGGCCACCTCGCGCCCGATGGGAGCCTGCTTGGCCCGATAGACGGTGCCCATCGAGCCGGCGCCGAGCCGCGAGAGAATGGAGAATCGCCCCGCGAGGACGCGCCCGAGCATGGGGTCGCCATCGGCTGCCGCGAGATCGGCGAGGCGGATGAGGGGGCCGCCGTCGTCCGGGCAGATGGCACGGGGTATCCCTTCGTCGAACCGCCGCTGGCACCGCGGGCAGACGAACCCTTTCGCGGCGCGCTGGGGCGGGCCGGTGTCGTCCGGGGGACGGGCGGCGGCGGGGTGGGACAAGTACTTGGACGTAATGTTCGCGCGCGCGCGCAACTGGCGCAAGGTAAGCGTGAAGGGGTAGGCCCCCCGGCCCGAGAAAGGGGGGGGCAAGTCAGCGCAACGGAAGCACGTTCCGGGGGTCGCACACGACGCTGTTCTCGTTGGCGATCATCGCGGCGCCCCCGGCCCAGCCTGAGCTCGCCAGTTTCCCTACGTCCACCTCGCTCCGCACCCGCCGTGCCTCGAGGTGCAGGTGGACGAGCTCAGGCGACCCGGTGTCCCCGACGAAGCCGACGAGATCGCCCTCCTTGAGATGCGCGCCGACCTGGAGCCCGGGCGCAGGTGCGTCGAGGTGACCGAAGAGGAGGAGGTAGTCGCGGAGCTGCCCCCCCTCGCGCAGCGCGTGCTTCGTGATGACGGTGGTGCCGAAGAGGGAGCCGACGAAGACGACCTCGGCGTCGCCCTCCTGGTGCTCGAGCGGCAGCATGGCGATGGGCGTCCCCTTCTTCTGGGGTAGGTCGACCGCGCCGTGACCGACGTGGCTGAGTCGCCGGCCGCGGCGCTGGCTCTCGTCGGGGCGGTCGAGGTCGTAGCCGCTGACGACGCACCCGCGCGCGCACGGGACGGGGTAGCGATAGGCGTCGTAGTCGGCGGGGCGCTCGGGACGGCGCGGGATCTGATCGTAGACGATCCATCGCCCGCGCTTGTCGTGGTGGGCGTTGCTCTCCGCCTCCGCCTCGGGGCTGTCGTCATCGCCGGGAAGGCGCACGCACGCGTCGCCATCGGGGATCGTATCGACGGGGCAGAGCGCGGGCGAGAGCGGGATCTCGGTCGAGGCGGGGGACGACAGGCTCGCGCCGGCCGCGACATGCACCGCAGTACCTTGCGCCGCGCCTGCGCCGAGCGAGAGGAGCGCGACGAGCGCCGCGGCGGCGGTCTGCGAGGTCACCTCGGTCATAGTGCCAGTGCCGCCTGGGCATTCCCAGACTATGCTCGGCCCACCATGCCGGAACTCGCTGCCACGCTCGTGGCGCTCTTTGACGCCGAGCGCGCGGCTCGCGCTGCCCACGACGAGCTGGTCGATGCCGAGCTCGAGGCGGTCCTGCCGATCCTCGAGCGCACGACGCGCGATGCGTTGACGCTCGACGAGCTCGACGAGGACGAGTCGTCCTTGCGCCTCGTGCGGATGGCGGCGGTCCTCGGCGAGATGCAGGGGCCGCGCGTCGTGGACCTGCTCGTCGACATCCTCGGGAGCGACGAGCCGGAGGCGCGCCACGCGGCGGGCGAGGCGCTGGAGGGGCTGGCGTTCGACCGATTCAAGGAGGTCGCCCTGGGGGTGGAGCGCGCGCTCGAGCGGTTGCCGGACGGTAGCCCCGCGCTCTCCGAGCTGCCCTACTTGCTCGCCCAGGTGCCGGAGCCGGGGGTGACCAAGCTCCTCGCGCGTTTCCTCGCGCACAAGAGCCCGGACGCGGTGGCGTCGGCCATCGAGGCACTCGTCGAGATCGGCGATCCCGCGGCGCTCCCCTTGCTCGACGCGCTCGCCGACGACAAGCGCAAGGTGCAGCTCGAGGACGAGGGCGGCACCGAAGGCGAGGCCACCCTCGGGGAGCTCGTGGCGGAGGCCAGGACGCTCCTGTCGAAGGAGGGCGCTTGAGCGCCGAGCCCTCCGGCCCGCATCGCCAGCCGACGCCGCCGTCGGGCGTGCCGCGAGGTCGCCTGCGCCTAGGGCCGGCCGAAGCGGCGATCTTCGAGACGTTCGTGGTGCCGCGCTACCTGTCGCTCTTCGGCGAGCTGGCGCTGGAGATGATGGCGGAGAGCGAGGAGGCGCAGATCGCGCACCTCTACTGCCGTACGGGCTATCCCGATCGCGGCATCGCGCTCCGGATGCCGGGGGCGCACGTCGTGGGCGTCGACGCATCGAAGGCGGCGCTCGAGCTCGCGCGGGCGAAGGCGTCGACGATGCCCGGGATGGTGAGCGACTACCGCCTCCTCGAGGAGCTGCCAACGACGCTGCCGGCGTCGGCCTTCTCGCACGCGCTGACGCTGCACCCGTTGGCGAACCCCGACGAGCGCGCCAAGGTGCTGACGGAGTTTGCGCGCGTGCTCGCTCCGCACGGTCAGGCGCTGGTGGCGATGCCGCTGCGAGGAAGCTTCCAGGAGCTGGCGGATCTCCTGCGCGAGTACGCGCTGAAGTTCGACGACCCGGAGGTCGGCCGCGCGGTGGAGGAGGCCTCGCTGGTGAGGCCGACGGTGGAGATGTTCGGCGCGGAGTTCGAGGAGGCGGGGTTCGACTTCGTCGACGTGAGCCTCCGCCCGACGACGCTGGGCTTCCAGAGCGGGCGCGACTTCTTCGAGGACCCGGTGGCGAGGCTGCTCATCCTCCCGGAGGCCCAGCTGAACCTGAAGCTCGCCGACCCGGACAAGGCCTTCAATTACGTGCGCGAAGCCATCGACAAGTACTGGAGTGACGGCACCTTCGAGCTGACTGTGAACGTCGGCTGCGCGACCGGGAGACGGCTGCCCTAGCGACGGAGAGGGAGAGGGAGAACGGCGTGGGCCTCGCCCGCCGTCGTCGGCTCGGTGCTCGCGCCCGAGGGCGGCTGCGGAGACTTGGCGACGGCCGCCAGGAGGCGTCCGTCGCCTTCGGACAGTCCTCGCCGCCCTCGGTCGCTGCGCTC
>Ga0182030_10010930_pt1 | contig 18355 bp, 21 predicted proteins | sample 812S3MmetaG_FD_121299 | JGI IMG/M metagenome (GOLD analysis project Ga0182030, IMG submission 121299) | Permafrost microbial communities from Stordalen Mire, Sweden - 812S3M metaG (Illumina Assembly) | ecosystem: Environmental > Terrestrial > Soil > Wetlands > Permafrost | place: Sweden...
GCGCTGCATCTGGCCGCCCGAAAGCGTATCCAGGGTGCGATTCTCGAAGCCCTCCAGCCGCACCGCCGCCAATGCGGCCCCGATGCGGTCAAGCTCCGCATCGTCGACGCGGGAGAAAAGACCTTTGCGGCGCAGCGCGCCCAGAGCGACGAAATCCTGAACATTGATCGGGAAAGAACGGTCGATGTCGATAACTTGCGGCAGATAGGCAATGTCCCGGGGGCTGAGGCCCCCGCGATCAATCCGGCCGCCGAGCGGCGCGATGAGCCCCGCGATCCCCTTGAGAAGCGTGGATTTTCCCGCGCCATTTGGACCGCATATGGCGAGCAGGGCGCCTGCGGGAATGACGCCGGAGAGATGATGCACGGCGGGATGGCGGTCATAGCCGAACGTGACGTCGGCGAAGCGGATCGGGGCAGCCTCACGCATGAAAAAGCCTCAACGCAAAGCCCAATAGATCCCGGCCCAGAGCACTGCCAGAACGAGCGCGACGCCAAACAGACGGTCCGCGCCGGAAAGACGCAGCGCCGACATGGCCCTTCGTGGGGGCGCCGCCGCGTGAGAATGCTCGTGATGGTGAGTGGAGGCGCTGGCGGGCGGCGAATGAGACATGCGAGATGTTATAATGTAACATCTCGGCCGCGCCAAGCTCCTCCTTGTGGCGCAAGATCGGCCCGGATGCCTGTCTTTTCCCCGCCTGAAGGGCTTTTCCCCGTGGACAGGCACACGCGATTCTGCTATCCCGCCGCCACGGGTCAGGCGCTCCGTCAGCGCCCGGTCTCCTTTTCGCTTTTCTCAGGCCCAGGACGCATCCGCGCCGGCCGCAGCAACCAAGGATCGCTTCGTGCAAGTTCTCGTTCGCGACAACAATGTCGACCAAGCTCTTAAGGCGCTCAAGAAAAAGATGCAGCGCGAAGGCATTTTCCGCGAAATGAAGCTGCGTGGCCATTACGAGAAGCCGTCCGAGAAGCGGGCGCGCGAAAAGGCCGAAGCCGTCCGCCGCGCCCGCAAGCTGGCGCGCAAGAAATTGCAGCGCGAAGGCCTGCTGCCGATGAAGCCCAAGCCGGCTTTCGGCGCCGCCCGCTAAACCTTGATAAAGCCTGCGGAGTCGAAAAATCGCCTCGGTGGCGGCATTCTGTAGAGGCGGTCGTGCTAGCGATTCGCCTTTGGATGGAACTGCAATCTCGTTCGGGAGGATTTTCGGCATGGGCGAGACCCCGGCGGCGACCCGCCGCAGCTTTCCCCAGCTTTTCGGCTTTGGCTCGCTCGCGCTGATCGCGCTGACGTTTGGCGGCTGCGAGACCGCCGGCGGCCTTCGCCCGCCGGGACGAGGCATCGCCGAAGTCGCCGACACAGACCCGAAAGCCGCCTCCGCGAACATCGATTCGCTCTCCGACGTGATCCGGCGCAATCCGTCCAGTCCCGAGGCCTACAACACGCGCGGCGTCGCCTATGCCCGCATCGGGCGCTTCAGCGAAGCCATCGACGACTTCACGCATGCGATCCAGCTCGACCCGAACAATTTCGCGGCCTACACCAACCGGGCGCTGGCCTATCGCCAGACCGGCCACAACGACCTTGCGAGGGTGGACTTCGACCGCGCCATCTCGGCCAATCCGAACCACGCGCCCGCCTATATCGGCCGCGCGAATCTGCTGCGCACGCAGGGCAATCTCGATCAGGCGCTCAGCGATCTCGACACCGCTATCCGCCTCAATCCCGAGAACGCCCAGGCCTTTCACGCGCGCGGCCTTATTCATCAAAAGCGCGGCGACAATGTGCGCGCCGTGACGGACTTCGACAACGCCATCGATCGCGACCCCTTCGCGGCGGCGCCTTATCAGGCGCGCGGCGAAAGCCTCGTCACGCTCGGCAAATACGACAAGGCGATCGAGGACTTCAACGCGGCGCTCAACGTCGACAGCAAGAGCGCCGTCTCCTGGGCCTGGCTCGGCCTTGCCTATGACCGCAGCGGCAATCGCGCCAAGGCGCAGGAATCCTACCAGCGCGCCCTTTATATCGACCCCAGCCAACCCATCGCGAAGCAGGGCGCGCGCGGCTGATCCGGCGGCGCCTGGCTATTCCGCCCTGCGCGCCTTGACCCACTCAATCGCAGCCGCGAGAGCGAGCACGAGCAGGCATCCGGCGGCGCCTGCGGCCGTCTCCAGCTTCATCTCGGCCACTCCGAAACGATCCCAGAAGGGGTCGCTTGCCGCCATGCCTCCCGCGACCCAGCCCAGCACGCCCGCTCCCGCCCAAACCAGAATGGGAAAACGCTCCAGAGCCTTGAGCATGAATCCGGCGCCGAACATGACGATCGGAGCCGACAGCGCCAGTCCAAAGACGATTAAATGCATGCGGCCATGCGCGGCGGCGGCGATGGCGACGACATTATCGAGCGACATCACGGCGTCCGCGACGATGATCGACATTACGGCGCCGAGAAGATTGGGCTTGGCCTCGACCTCCGAATGATCGGTTTCGTCGATCAACAGCTTTATCGCGACGCCCAGCAGCAACAGGCCGCCCACGGTTTTAAGCAGCGGAACGCCCATCAACTGCACGATCACCAGCGTGAAGCCGATGCGCAATATGACGCCGCCCAGTGCGCCCAGAAAAACGCCCCAGCGCCGGGTCTGCGCCGGTAACTGCCGACAGGCGAGCGCGATCAGGATCGCGTTGTCGCCGGAAAGCAGAATATTTATCCAGATGATCTCGAAGATTTCCCAGGCGAGCAGGCCATTGCCAGACATTTATATGGTTCCGGTTCGAACACGGCGAAGCAATTCACGGGCCGCGCGCGACTTGGAGGAATGCATAAAGCCTTTAGCCTCTCGCCATGACGGCGCGGCGAAGCGCCTGTCCCTAGCGCACTAGAATTACCGCTTTTCCGCCAGCGGCGAAAGAGAGGTGAGCAAAGCTGCTCCATCATGCCCTGTCACGCAAATGTCAATCATCTCTCCCGCTACGGCGCCTGGCGTGCGCACAAGCGTAAAATCCTCGGCGCGCGCGACTCCGCCGCGCTCGGCCAGAACGCGCAGCGTCTTGCCGTCTTGCGCCGCAAGGTGGCGCGTCAGCGTCGCGTCGCCCAGCGCGCGCAGCTGCCGCGCGCGTTGCTTGACGATTTCTCCTCCCACCGGAGGCATGCGCGCCGCCGGCGTTTGCGGACGCGGCGAAAAGGGAAAGACATGCAGATGTGTCAGTCCGCATTCTTCGACGAGTTCCTGCGTGCGAAGAAACATCTCTTCGGTTTCGGTCGGAAAGCCGACGATGAAATCCGCGCCGAACACAATATCTGGCCGAAGCGCGCGCAGCTCCTTGCAGAAGGCGATTGCGTCGGCGCGCGAATGACGCCGCTTCATGCGCTTCAGAGTCAGATCGTCGCCTGACTGCAATGACAGATGCAGATGCGGCATGAGGCGTTCTTCAGTGGCGATGGCGTCGATCAGATCCGCGTCGGCCTCGATGCAGTCGATGGAGGAAATACGCAGCCGGGCAAGTTCCGGCAGCTCCTTGAGCAGCAAACGCGCAAGAGTTCCCAGCGTCTCCCTGCCGCCTAGGTCGGCGCCATAAGAGGTCAGATCGACGCCGGTGAGCACGATCTCGCGCTTGCCCGCCTCGACCAATTCTCGCGCCCTGGCGATCACACTATCCGCGGGCGCGGAGCGAGACGGGCCGCGCCCGAAGGGGATCACGCAGAATGTGCAGCGATGATCGCAGCCGTTCTGCACCGCGAGGAAGCCGCGAGTGCCTTCGCTGGCGGTGATGGCTCGCGGCGCGGACGCCGCGCTCCAGTCGCTATGCGATGACGCGGCGAGGCGCTTGTCCGCATTGCCGACGACGCGCGTGACGCCTTCGATCCGAGCGAAATCCTGCGGCGCGATGGTGGCGGCGCAACCGGTGACGATGATGCACGCCTCCGGGCGTTCACGATGCAGGCGGCGAATGCGCTGGCGGGCCTGACGCGTCGATTCCGCCGTCACCGCGCAAGTGTTGACGATGACGATGTCGTCCTCTCCGGCGGCGCGCGCCTCCCGCGCCAGTTCCTCGGATTCGACGATATTCAGCCGACAGCCGAAGGTGACAACCTCGGGGGCGGCGGCCTTGAGCGCGCTCAAGCCGCCAATTCCTCGAATATGCAGGGATCGAGCGTGGTTTCGAACTCGAACTCCACCGGCCCCGTCATCCAGACGTGATCGTCGTCGCGCCAGTCGATGACGAGATCGCCGCCGGGCAGCTTGACGTTTGCGGTCCTTCCCGCGCGGCTCGTGAGCGCCGCCGCGACCAGCGTCGCGCAAGCGGCCGAACCACAGGCCTTGGTCGCTCCGGTCCCTCGCTCCCAAACGCGCAAAAGGATTTCGTTGCGCGGCAGAATTTGCGCGAAGGATATGTTGGCGCGCTGCGGAAACAGAGGGTGGTTCTCCAGCAAGGGTCCGAGCTTTTCGAGATCGACCGCCGCTGCGTCGGCGACGAAAAACACCGCATGAGGATTGCCCATGCTCACGGCCGAGAAGCGGTCCGGCGCGCCTGCGACGGCGGGCGAAAGAGCAATGTCGCTTGTGTCGCCAATCTCTTGCGCGAGAGGAATCTCAAGCGCGGCGAGGCGCGGGCGGCCCATGTCCACGGTGAAGGTCGTCTCGTTCTCACGCCAGCTTTGCACGAGGCCGGCGTCGGTCTCCAGCCGGAGCCGCGCGGGGCCGCCATTGCGCGCGAGAGCATAAGCGACACAGCGCGTCCCATTGCCACAGGCGGCGGAGAGCGAGCCGTCGATATTATAGATGCGCATGGCCGCGTCTGCGCCCGTCTCGCTCGGATCGTGCAGGACCATGAGCTGATCGAATTTCAGGCCCGGCTGGCGCGCGATGGCGCGCGCCTCCTCGGGCTTCAGAACAATGTCCGAGCCGCGCAGGTCGAGCACGAGAATTTCATTGCCGATCCCGTTCATGCGCAGGATCGGACGCCGGTCGAGCTTGTGGGTCATGGCCTCGTTCAGGTGAATTGTCCGTGTCAAGATAAGTCCGCTCCTGTATAGAAGAAGCAATCCCGGCGCGCCAGAGTCAGGGGCTCTGCAAGCCGGGCCGTATCTCGCCTGCGCCACGCAGGTGGGCGACGAAACAACCGGCGGCGGAAGGAAAGAGGACGCATCAATGGGCTTTTTCGACGAGTTCAAGGACTTCTGGTCGACTCTTCGCCGCCTTGCCGCACATTGGCGCTTTCTAGGCGCGCTTGTTCTGTTGCTCGCCGTAGGCGCCCTTTTCCTTCAAAAGAAGTATTTCCCTTCCACTCCCGCGCCGAGCAGTTCGACGGCGCCGGAGCGCGGCCTACCCGCCGACAAGAACGCCGCCGCCGACAAGGCCGCGCCATCCGACAAAAGCGAGACCGAGACCCCCGCCGAGAGCATTGCAAGCCAGACCGTCGACGTCGCCGCACGTCCCGTCCTGGTGTTCAAGGGTGAAGGAAAATGGGACGACGCCACCAAAATCCTCACCGAAGGCATCGCCAAAGTGACCGCCGCCGCCGCCAAGGCGGGCATTGCAGCCAGTGGCCGACCGCTCGCCGTATTCACGCAGACCGACGACAATGGCTTCCACTACGAGGCGATGCTGCCGATCGCCAAGGCGCCCGACGGCAAGATCAAGTTGCCCGATGGCGTCGAGGTCGGTTCCTCCCCGGCGGGCAAGGCGCTGAAATTCGAGCATCGCGGCTCATACGACGAGATCGACGCGACCTATGAGGCGATCACCGCCTATCTTGACGAGAAAGGCCTCGACACAAAGAATGTCTTTATCGAGGAGTATCTTACGGACCTAAAAGCCGCCGATGACGCTCCCATCGACGTTGATATTTACGTCTTTGTGAAGTGAGGCGGGCGAATTGCTCATAATTGCGAGCCGATAGAAGATGTTCGGCTCATGGGTCGACAATGCGATTGACTGGCTCGCCGACAATCCAGATTCCAGGTTGATCGCCATTGTTCCCGCAATCTACGCAGGCCTATGGATTACGACGCTCGTTCACGAGTTTGGACACGCCGTCTGTGGACGGTTGGCGGGAATGCATATTCGACAAGTCTGGGTCGGCCGCGGGTTCACTTTGGGCCGATGGCGAATGGGGGAAACGACCTTCGAATTGCGCATCCCCGTACCCGGCGGACACGTTGCGGTATACCCCGATCTGACCTTTAAGAAATCGCAGCGCGCATTGTTTTATGCCGGCGGCATTCTGGCCAATCTGGCGTTTGCGGTTGCGCTTGTTTTATTGGACGAGACAAAAACGCTCCCGGACGCTTTCGCACCTGCTCTGGAGATAATGATCCTTTTTCAGGCCCTCGGCGCGGTGGGCAATGGGGTCCCAATGCAAAAAGCCGGGCGCACCAATGACGGAATGCATTTATGGCGCCTGTGGAAGCTTTCCTATTCCAATGGATCGCTTACGAAGGCGGGCACATTATATTCAGGGTTTCTCGCCCCCTACGGCTGGCATGGTGGGCCGTTCGCACACGCAGCTCCGCGCATTTATCATCTCTATATGCTGAACATTGACGCCAACCAGCGCGGCGACGCGGAACTGCTGCGGCAGTCCATAGAGGCGGCGCAGCGCGAGTTGAAGCGGGGACTTCCCGAGCCGGAAGAGAGATTTGTTCTCGATATTTTGATCACCAACGTACTGCTCTCGCCAGAGTTCGCGCGTCCAGATGAACTCGACCAGTGGTCGTCCCGCGCGCTCGAACTTGCAGCGGATGCGCCGACGCTTCAAGGAAGCCGCGGAGCCGCCCTTGTCGCCCTGGGGCGCTTCGACGAAGGCAAGGCGCTACTAGCGGACTTCTTGAAAAATGAACTCAGCGTCGCATACGCCTTTCTGACACTCGCCTTTTTGACGCTCGCTGAAACAGGACTTGGCGACGCCGAAGCGGCCCGCGTCTCGCTCAAATTGACGCGTGATCATTTTTCCCATCTTCCGCCGGAAATATTGCTTGAAGCGAGATGGCGCGCCTTGCTTGAAAGAGCCGAAGCGGCCGTGGCCCCCTGAAACGGCGGCATGCGAGCTCTCGACCGCATTTGCTACTTCGCCTCCTCCTCCGGGCGATATTCGAGAATGTCGCCCGGCTGGCAGTCCAGTATTTCGCAGATTTTTTCCAGCGTATCGAAGCGAACGCCCTTCACCTTGCCGGATTTGAGCAGGCTCACATTCTGTTCGGCGATCCCGATATGCGCTGCAAGATCGCGCGAGCGCATCTTGCGCTTGGCGAGCATCACATCGAGATTGACGATGATTGGCATGGGCTCACACGAACTGCGCGTTCTCGGCGGCAATCTCGGCGGCGGTGCGAAACACGACGCTCAGCGCGAGAATGAATCCGAAAAACATGAAATGAAGCAGATCAAGCGGGTGAAACCATTGGTGCAGCGGCTCCATTCTCAGGAGCTCGGTTGAAATCAGCGAGGCGCCAAGGGGACGCGCCACAAGATCGGCCACCCAGGAGGCGACCCCGGCCATGGCGACATCGCGCAAACGCCCGGCGGCCTCGATCGTGAAGACCTGGCCATCGAGATAGATGCGCGCGAGGCGCCATATGTAAAAGACCAGTCTTGCCGAGACCGACCAGCTGGCGAGCGCCACCGCGAAAGCGACGTAATAACGGACGTCCGTCACGGTCGCCGGATCAAGCCCGAAAAGCCTGTTCAGCCTGCCAAGGAACCCCGCGCGGTCTATGTAGATCCAGGAAACCAGCCCAAGCGTCCAAAAGCACCAGACCAGCGCAACGATTCGAATCGCGTGACAGGCCCACCGCAGCTTCTTGTTCAGGGCGACCACATGCGCCAGCTGCGCCGGGCCATCGGCCCCGGAACTGTCGATGATAGCCATCTCGTTCTCCTGTCACGTTTTTTGGCGTCGACCAGATCGAAGAAACCATATTCACGCATTACACGATCCAAGGGGCTCCGCGCGAGAGCCGCGCGATGAAACCCGGAAAACTCCAGAAAGGTGTGACCTGAATTCCCTTTCAACGATTTGGTTGACGCGAATCTTTTTTAATGTAAAACGTTAAATTATTCATTTAGAACATTAGCCTACTCTCAAGGCTTCCGTTGCGCGGCCCGAGCCTCCAGCTTGGGCCCGGCTACCTCGGGGCGACGACCGTGAAGAATGCTATCGTGATCTCAAGCCTCCCCAGCGACGTCGCGCTCTTCGGATGCCTGAGCTTCCTCGATGAATTGACGAAACAAGTAGAATCCTGCAATCCGCGATAGCACCAGAGGCGCAGCAAAACATGCAAAGCAGCAGGTCTCGGAAGACAGCAACCCTGGCGGAAGATTACGTCGCCGATGCGCCTCCCCTTCGGTTGAACAACGGTGTTAAAAACGCCACTCGGAACGCGCCGGCAATGATCGAAGATCGCAAAAAGGCGAAAACCGTCACGCGAGAAGACATCGCCAGCGCGATCAGCGATACCCTTGAAAGCCTCTCCCGCAGGCGCGCCAAAGCTTTGGTCGACAGCGTTATCGAAGAAATCTGCAACGCGATCGAAAGCGGAGAAAACGTCAAGCTGCACGGGTTCGGCAATTTCGTCCTGCGCGACAAGGGCAAGCGGACAGGACGCAATCCTCGCACAATGGCCCCCGTTCCGATAACAGAACGACGGATTGTCTCCTTCAAAGCCTCCCCGCTGCTCAAGACAAAGGTTAATCGCGAATAGGCTAGCTGGATCCCCATCGGCGCGCGGGCGGCGCAATGGCAGGCGAGGAGCGATGACAGAAGAGGCCCCTTGAGGTAACAATGGCCGGAAACGTTGCCGCCATGCATTTGGCGCCGCCCACAGAGCCTTAATGCGCAGGTTTTTTTCCCTGTTTCTCCTGCTCTCGCTTTCCGCCTGCAACGGGGCGTCGATCTCGACGCAATGGAAGCTGCGAAATTTCAACATCGCGAAAGCGGATCTGGCGCAGACCCGTTTCGCGCTCGCCGGCCCCTCATGGACCGCCGCGACGCCCGAGAGCGCCATTATCGAATTGCGCTATTGGCGCGATGGCGACGATGAAACCAAAGCGAAAAGCCTCGCCCTGCATCTGCAAAAGGCCGCGCATGGCTCCGACAAGGACGCCCTTTTGCGAGCAGGGGGCTCGTCCTCCTTAGCTGTGATGGAGCTTTCGCCAGCAAGCCTCGCTGCGGCGCGCGCGGCGCAAGAGGAATCGGCGCGACTTAGAGCCGAAGGCGCAAAGACGCGCGGGAGGATTCATCTCGCCGGAGCTGTTGCCTGCCGCCGCGCGGAAATCCCCCCGGGTCCTATCCCCATCGAGCTGTTCATTCATGCGGATGACGAGACCGGCTGGCTGCCCTTCCATGAGCATTTCGACGCGCGCGGCGCCGTCAAGGACGAAGCGGAACTGAACGGGATGCTGCCGCCGTGCCCTGACAGAGCAAAGGCCGGCTAAGGAAAACAGGGCTCGGTCCTGAGGCGGCTACCCGCCCGATTGTGGCGCCTCTGCAACAGTTCAAGCCAAAAAATGCTGCAAATAGACATAGTTGATGCATATGGGATACCGCAGGCGCTTAAGGCGCCTTAGGGTTCCTGGAATTTATCGGCGAAAGGCCAAGCGCCATGTATTGGGGTTACAACTGGTCATGGGGATTGCCTCTCCTCGTGCTGACCGTGGTCTTCCATGTCAGCATGTTCGTACTGATGGAAAAGGCGCTTCTGTCCCCGACGAACGGCGTCCGACGCCTCCGTCGTCTGGCGCGGTTCATAATCCCCATCGCGCTTGTTGGACTCGGCGCCGCGACGCTACACGGCGTCGAGGCTGTCGCCTGGGCAGCGCTTTATGTCTGGGTGGGCGCGATGTCGGACCCCTCCACCGCAATATTGTACTCCTTGAGCGCGATCACCAGCTACGGGCATTCCGAAGTGTTTCTGCAAGATCGCTGGAAACTGCTCGGCGCCATAGAGGCAATGGACGGTCTCATTCTGTTTGGCCTGACGACGGCTTTTCTTTTCGCGGCAATTGAACGCGTGCGAAGTTCGCCGCAGGCCTCCAGAGGCGCGTGAGACCGACCCGAGAATTCATGCGGTGTGTAACAGAGAGTGATGAGCATGCAGTTCAAACGAGTGACGAAACCGGGCTTCTTCGCGGCGGCGACCTGCCTTCTGCTTTTGTCCGCATGCTCCACGCTGGATCGCCGTGTCGCGGTTCCCTTGGCCGAGCGGCGCGAAGCTGTGGTCCTCGGACTTCCCAACGCGCGCTTTTTCGTGGATGAACCTGCGGCGATGGCCGCGGAACAACAGCGAGCGCTGCTTCGCGAAGCGCACAGCCTCGGCGTCGAAAAAGGCGGCACGCTGCCGACAGCCAATCTTCTGGCGCTGTCGGGCGGCGGCGACAATGGAGCCTTTGGCGCCGGGCTGCTGGTCGGCTGGACGGCGCATGGCGATCGGCCCAAGTTCAAACTCGTGACGGGCGTGAGCACGGGCGCCTTGATCGCGCCTTTCGCCTTCCTCGGCTCCGAATATGACCAACCCCTGACCGACGTCTACACCAACATCAATCCGGGCAAAGTCTTCGAGAAGAGATTCACGATCTACGCCGCCGTCGCCCAGGACGCGCTGTCGGACACCAGCCCGCTTTATCAAACCATCTCGCATTATATCGACGAATCCGTCATCGCGCGGATCGGGGCCGAATATGAAAAAGGCCGCCTGCTGCTTATCCAGACAACCGATCTCGACGCGGGACGGCCCGTCCTCTGGAACATTGGCGCGATCGCCGCGAGCCGCGACCCGCGCGCGCTCGATCTCATCCGGCATATCATGCTCGCGTCCGCCTCGATCCCGGCGGCGTTCCCGCCGGTCATGTTCGACGTGGAAGCCAATGGCGTCCCCTATCAGGAAATGCATGTGGATGGCGGCGCGGTCAGCCAGGCCTTTCTGGTGCCGCCCTCCCTCAACGCGCGCGCCGCGCTCGACAAGACCGGATATCGCAGAAACGTCGCCGCCTATATCATCCGCAATTCGCGCCTGACGACGGAATGGAGCGACGTCGAGCGGAGCACCCTGACCATCGCCGGCAAGGCCGTGTCGACGCTCATCAACTACAATGGCGTCGGCGACCTCTACCGTATGTATATGGTCACGAACCGCGCCAAGGCGTCATTCAACCTCGCCTTCGTCGGAGAGGATTTCCAGGCGCCGCATCCCACAGAATTCGATCCCGAGTTCATGCGCACGCTTTATCACTTCGCCTATAACAAGGCCGCGAAGGGCTACCCCTGGGAACACGCGCCGCCGGGCTTTCAGAAGTAGGGGCGCGGACAACGACGCCAAAGCAGGGCGTGGAAAGTGTTAGAGCCAATAGATCCCGAATAAAACGCTCAACACGGTCAGGGGCGCGCCGACCTTGAAATAGGCCCAGAAACCGATGGAGACGCCCTCCGCTTCGGCCCGTTGCGCGACGATGAGGTTAGCCACCGATCCAACCAGCGTGAAATTGCCCGCCAGCGTGGAGGCCATGGCCACAATCAGCCAGGTGTGCTGTGGATTGGCTGACGCGGCGACCAACGGCTTCAGCACCAGAACCGCAGGCACATTGCTCACCAGATTCGACAAAGCCGCCGTCGCCAGCGACAGGGCGCCGGCGTGGTCGAGATCCAGACCGCTCACAAGCCGGATCGTGTCGGGAGAAAGAACGCTGGCCTCAAAGCCCGCGACGACAATGAACAATCCCACGAACATCAGCAGCAGCGGCCAATCAATCTCTCGGTATACCTTCTCGGCTTTGATCGAGCGGGTGAACAAGAGCAGCGCGCCCCCTACAATCGCCACCTTGGCGACTGATTGCCCCGCGAAGAACAGGACCATCATGGCGGCAGTCACGAACACGGACCTGAAGACGAGAAAGCGATGGACTCTGGTGGGGCGCATCGGGAGTTCGGGAAGGCGCTCGGTTGTCAGAAATTCGCGCCGATAGATGAGGAAGATGAGCAGCGCGGTCAGCAGCATTCCCATTGCGGCAACAGGCCAGAGCGCCGCGGCGAAAGCATCATAGGGGATTTGCGAGAAGCCGCCGATGATCATGTTTTGCGGATTGCCCGTGATCGTCGCCGTGCTTCCCGCGTTGGAAGCCATCGCAATCGCCAGCAAATAGGGAACCGGGTCGCGCTTGAGCCGCCTGACGAAATCAAGAACAAGCGGCGTCATGACAAGGCACACCGTATCGTTGACCAGGAACGCGGAGAACGCCCCCGCAATGAGCACGATGGCGATCAGCAAGACTAATGGGTGACGGGCGCGCATCACAACCCAGTTGCTTACAAGCTGAAAGAAGCCCGAGAGACGCAGGTTCGCGACGACGATCATCATGCCGAGCAATAGCGTGATCGTTCCAAAATCGATGGCGCGATAGGCCTGATCGAGCGAGATCGCGCCCACGCCGACCATCAGACTTGCGCCAAGCAGCGCCGCGCCTGCCCTGTCGAGCTGATAGCCGGGCAGTTTGCCGATCGCCATGACGAGATAGGTCACCCCGAAAATGGCGACGGCGGCCAGTTTCGTTCCACTGTCCCACGTCGTCAGTCCCGACAGAAAACCCCTGTCGAAACTCTGCGGCAAACGGCTGGCCGCTGAAACGAGCATCGCAACTAGCGTGACGACCACCGCCGACGCGACCGCGATGGCCGTGACGATGCCGACAGCCACGACAGCGACAGCGAAGCCGCTCCGATGGTGCGGTTTGCTCCGTGAGGCGCGGGAAGTCGTGCTGTCTCTTTCCATTTGATCGCGGGGCGCCGGGTTTGGTGACACGAAATTCCTTCGGTTTGACGCGATCGCCCTCTTTCATCGCGGCGGCGCGCGCGACGGGGAAATTTGTAGGGAATTTTCGTATTTCCAAGACTAGCTGTAATGCCATATGACCAAGCTGGGAAACGCGGCGCTTCGCCTTGATTGTCTCAATCACGCATTTAACGCTGCTTGCGACGGTCTTGCGCAACGGGGCGCAAGACGCAATATCGAGCTGATATCTGGCCGCCCTGGAGACGCCATGCCAATCTACGCCTATGCCTGCGCCGATTGCGCGCATGAATTCGAAACGCTCGTTCGCTCGGATGAGACACCCGCCTGCCCCGCCTGCGGAAGCGCGCGTCTGGAGCGCCAGCTTTCCCTGATCGCCAAGCCCGCTGCCGGCGGGCCGTCCGCCGCTGGCGAGGCCGCCTGTCCCGCAATGAGCGGCGGAACGCCCTGCGGCTCCGGCTGTCCGGCGCTTGGCGGCATGACGTGAGCTTGACCGCTGGGCCCGGCGCCAGGGACACAATCCCGGGATTTTCGGCGGAAGCGGGGCCTGCAAGATTGACTTGCGCCTGAATCGTGAGAAATTCTGACCGCGTTTGGCCCGCTCCGACTGGAGATTCGGGCTCAAACGCGCTATGCATCCGCTTTGGCCAATATGGTTTGGCCCCGTTTCGAGGAGAACATCCATTCGCCGTCCAATGAAGAGCACTGCGGCCCCGACGAAGGAAGGCCCCAGAATAAACAAGGAGATTCGCGCGCGCGAGGTGCGCCTGATCGATTCCGAAGGCAAAAATCACGGCGTCGTTCCATTTGTTGACGCGCTGGAGCTTGCCGATACGGCCGGGCTGGATCTCGTGGAGATCGATCCCAATTCCGAGCCGCCGGTCTGCAAAATTCTGGATTACGGTCGCTTCCGGTTCCTTGAGCAAAAACGCGCCGCTGAGACCCGCAAGAAGCAGAAGATCGTCGAAGTCAAGGAAATCAAGCTGCGTCCGGGCATCGACGACCATGATTACGACACCAAGATGAAAGCCGCTCGCCGCTTCTTCGAGGAGGGCGACAAGGTCAAGATCACTTTGCGTTTCCGCGGCCGCGAGATTGCGCACCAGGACATCGGCTACCGCTTGATGACCAGGGTCAAGGCGGAGACGGCCACGATAGCCAAAGTTGAACTCGAGCCTTCGATGGAAGGCCGGCAAATGATCATGGTGCTGTCGCCGCGCTAAGCCGCGGCTCACTTTTTTCTGGCGCCGAATTTTCCCGGCGCTCTCATTCCTGGTTGTCGCGAATCATGTCGAACCGTTGGTCCCCCATGCCTTACTGGCGGCGCGCCGCGGTTATGGCCTCGTTATTCGCGCTGCTTCCGCCCCACCCCGCCCGCGCCCAGTTCGCCCTGCCGGGAGCTGTCGCGCCAGCGGAAGAAGGCTCCGTCGCCGTTGGCGAACAAAGGCCGTCCGCCGCCAAGCCCGCGAAAAAGAAGCGCCCGAGGACTCCCGGCGAGGACGGTGCGGCTGGTCCCGCGATCGCGCCAAAGACGCCGACCGAAGAAAGCGCCATCGGCAAGCCGCTCTTTCTGGACGGCGCGCGCAGCGTCATCGAACTGCAGCGATCAGGCGGCGATTTTCAGGTCGCCAAACTCGCGCTGACCGGCGACCGCATTTCGCGCTCGGGCGAGGTCTGCCGCGTCGAAGTCGCGGGAATGCCGCTCAAGCTGACGCAGCGCGACAACGACTCGGGCCTGCGCCACTATCAGGTCGACTTTCCGGCCTGCCCTTTCAGTTTCGACATTCTGGATGGCGCCATTCTGGTCGCCGCTCAGAACGGCGCCTGCGAGCTCAAGGCAGCCGATTGCCGCGCCGATCCGAGCGGGCTTTGGGGCGTGGGCGGGGGCGAACTGACCGACCCGAAGCGCGCCGCCGAGATGTTGAACCAGCGCGCGCGCACTGAAAAGACTGTTCGCGCCAATTTCCAGGCGCTTTACGCCAAGAACAAGAAAGACAAGATCGTGCGCAAGATCCTTGTGCGCGCGCAGGCGGGCTTTTCTTCGCTTCGCGAAGAAATCTGCCGCTCTTACGCACAGGAGTCGGATTTCGGCTATTGCGCGCTGCGTGTGACCGAGGCGCGTGCGCTCACTCTCGGCACGCAACTCGCGAAAGGCGTCAAGCTGCCCGCGAATGTCGCCGAAGAGGAGGAAGCCGCTCCGCCGCGCAAAGGCGCCAAAGGCAAGAAGTAAGGACGAGCGCGGCTCGGCTCACCCGCCCTTGCGCGTAATTACGTTTCCGGCGCGATTCGCTCGACACAGCTTAACGTCCCTTTAGATCGTTTTGGAGCATCCTCGCGTTTTCTCCGAATATTTGGAGGCGTCGATGGCTCGCTTTATCCTTTGGCTCATGTTTTCGTGGCGTGGCCGCATTAGTAAAACAACCTTCATCCTCGCTATCCTGGCGCTCTTCACACTCAAGAACATGGCGTTGGACCTTGGGGCCAAACCTTCAGCGCCAGCGGCGATTTGCTTCCTAATCGGGATTTGGGCGGTTCTCGCGCTTTGCGCCAAGCGCTTGCATGATCTTGGCTGGAGCGTCTGGTGGTTGCTGCTCTATGCGCCGGCCCTCGGCTCAATATTCGGCCTGTTGCCCCAGAACATCGAAGTCAGCGGCCTGGTCGGCTACGCCGAACTGGGCATTTTCATTGTCGCTCCAACGGCGTTGTTTATCCTTCTAGCGCTGAAAAAGGGAGATGAGGCCGCGAACGCCCATGGAGTGAGAACCCCGCCGCCCCCTGAATTGCAGGCTCTTGGCCGCAAGCGGGCTCCCGTCGCCACGACCAGCATTCCTCAGCCGGCGCCGGTGACGGTGTTCAACGGCGCTCCGCGAAAGGTTTTTGGCCGCCGCGGCGCCAATTAAGGCTCTCCTCTCACCCGCCCTTGCGCGTCAGCAGCCCTTTGGCCGGGTCGTATGCTCGGATCGCCGCGATCAGAAAAACGCTTGTGTAAGCCAGCACGGCCGCCGCAGAATCCCATGCGATCTTTTGATAGAAGGCGAAGCGGATCAGCTCCACCGCATGGGTGAAGGGATTTATCGCACAAGCGTAATAGAGCCACGGGCTCGACTCCTTGACGCGCCACAATGGATAAAGCGCGGAGGAGGCGAAGAACATCGGGAAGATGACGAAGTTCATCACGCCAGCGAAATTTTCGAGCTGCTTGATCAGCGAGGACAGCAGCATGCCAAGCGCGCCAAGCATCAGCCCCGCGAGCGCCAGCGCTGGCAGCACCGTGAGATAGCCCCATTTCGTCGGCGGCTCGATCTCCCAGAAATAAGCGATCAGCAGATAGGCGTAGACCTGCAGGATCGACACGGCGACGCCCGCGAAAAGCTTGGCGCCAAGCAAGAACCAGCGCGGGAACGGCGAAATGAGCAGCGTGCGCATGTTCCCCATCTCGCGGTCATAGACCATCGACAGCGACGACTGCATGCCGTTGAAGAGCTGGATCATCGCCATCAGGCCGGGCGTGATGTAGACCTCATACAGCACATAGGTCTCGTAGGGTGGGATGATCGAAATGCCGAGCACCGAGCGAAAGCCCGCCGCGAAGATGAACAGCCACACCAGAGGGCGCACCAGCGCCGAGACGAAACGCTCGCGCTGATGCAGAAAGCGTAGCGCCTCGCGCCACACCACGCCGCCAAGGCAGATGGCGTATTGGCGAAAGGCGAGGGGGTGCGCGCACTCGCTCTCCCCGTTTGCGGGGAGAGGGGTGGAGTCAGGGGCCGGGACGGTTGTCATCGCGTCGCTCCCCCTGTCAGCCGCTCGAAAGCCTCGCCGATATTCTTTGCGCCCTGCGCGCTCACGATCCCGGCGGCGGCGCCGCTCGCCAGCATCTTGCCCTGATGCAGCACGACGACCTGATCGCCGTCATCAATCTCGTCGATGAGATGCGTCGTCCACAGCACGCCGAGCCCCTGCGTGCGCACGAGATCGCGCACATGCGCCAGAATATCCGCGCGCGCCTTGATGTCGAGGCCGACGGTCGGCTCGTCCAGCAGCAGCAAGCGCGGCCCATGCAATAGCGCACGCGCGATTTCGACGCGCCGCATCTGCCCGCCGGAGAGATCGCGCGCCTTGTCATTGGCGCGCTCGGCGAGTCCGGCCCGCGCCAGAGCCGCTTGCGCCAGACGCCTGCCCTCGACCGGGCCAATGCCATGCAACGCCGCGTGATAGAGCAGGTTTTGCATCACGCTCAATTCGAGATCGAGCGTGCGCGCCTGAAACACCACGCCGAGCCTTCGCAGCGCCTCGCCGGGCTGACGCGCTATGTCGAAACCGAATATCTCGACGCTGCCGCCGCGCGCCGCGAAGAGCCCGGTCACGAGCGAAAACAGCGTGCTCTTGCCCGCGCCATTTAGGCCAAGCAGCGCGGCGAAGCTGCCGCGCGCGACGTTGAAGCTCACGTCGTCGAGCGCCTTGCGCGCGCCATAGGCATGCGAGAGATTTTTGACCGCCAGCGCCGGCGCCTCTTCCCTCATTTCGGCGCCACCACGACGCCCCAGGGGAAGGCTCCGACCGGGATCGATTTCACCACCTTGAGGCTGGCGACGTCGATCACCGACACGTCATTGGAGACGCCATTGGCGGTGAGCAGATATTTTTCATCCGGCGTGAAGGCGAGATGCCATACCCGCTGGCCGACGAGCAGATATTTTTCTATTTTTTTCGTCTCGGCGTCGATGACAGCGACGCGGTTCGCAGGCCCGAGCGCGACGAATGCGCGCTTGCCGTCCCTCGTGAAGGAAATTCCGATCGGCTGGATCGCTTCCTTGGAAAGGCCTGGAATCTCGAAGGCGATCTTCTGTTTCAATTCATGCTTCGCGGGGTCGATCACCGCGATGGTTCCGCCGACTTCCGACGACACCCAAAGCTCGGAGCCGTCCGCCTTGAACTGCGCGAAGCGCGGGCGCGCGTCGACAAGAATATTGGCGATGATCTGCTTCGTGCCGGTGTCGATCAGATGCGCCATGTTCGTCGTTTCCGACGTATTGACGAGTATCTTGCCGTCGGGACTGACGGCCATTCCCTCGGGCTCGACGCCGACCGGCACGTCGCCGATCTGGCGTTTCGTCTGCGCATCGATCATGGTGACGAGATTGTCGTTCTCATTGGAGACATAGATCGTCTTGCCGTCGGGGCTGAGCGCCATGAGTTCGGGGTCGGGACCAGAGGGCAGCTTGCCGGTGATCTCCAGCGTCTTTGTGTTGAGGACTTGAATTGAATCATCATCCCCGGCGCAAATGAACAGTTCCGAACCGTCCCTGGTGAGTTCGACGCCGCGTGGACGCCGCCCGACCTTGATCGTCTTCACCGCCTCCAATTTGTCGGTGTCGATGATGGTGATGCTGTTGCCTTTCTCATTGCTCACATAGGCGAGATAGGCGTTGGCGGGCGCGGCGGCGGCGATTAACGCCGCGACGCTGAATAGCGGCAGGAATTTTCTCTTCGTCATTGCAGCCTGCATTTTGTTTCCGGCCGGTCGGGGCCAAGTGTGTCGAGTTCGCTCACCTGATGCAGGAAGCCTTCTTGCGGCGA
>Ga0182030_10010933_pt1 | contig 18353 bp, 13 predicted proteins | sample 812S3MmetaG_FD_121299 | JGI IMG/M metagenome (GOLD analysis project Ga0182030, IMG submission 121299) | Permafrost microbial communities from Stordalen Mire, Sweden - 812S3M metaG (Illumina Assembly) | ecosystem: Environmental > Terrestrial > Soil > Wetlands > Permafrost | place: Sweden...
AAATCAGCACCGGCACGGGCGCATGGCAGACGGTGGTCATGTCCACGCAGGCGCGCACGATCACACTGACCGGTCTCACGACCGGCACGGTGTATAATGTGCGTGTGCGCGGGATTGGCGGCAGCACCGGTTACAGCGATTGGAGCCTCCCGCTCCCCCGTATTGTAACCTAGTCAGTCAGGGGGACGGTGTGCACGCCGTCCCGCCTGATTTGGCGCGACAAGCGGGCAGGGGAAAGCTCCGCCCATGCGGACTCAAATTGCGCCATGCCGGATGACGCGCCGCTTGAATTTTCTTTTCTTCAATCGTTTTCCGGTTATCCTGCTGCGACCGGGCGTGGCGGGTGACACGTGACAGGTGACATGAACCGAACACCGGCAGCGTCTTGTCACTTGCCACATGACATTCGTCACACGGTTTTATAACATGGACGCGGCACACATAAGAAATTTCAGCATCATTGCCCACATTGACCACGGCAAGACGACGCTCTCGGACCGGCTGTTGCACATGACGGGCACGATTGCCACTCGCGACATGGAGGCGCAATTGCTCGATTCGATGGATTTGGAGCGCGAACGCGGCATCACCATCAAGGCGCATCCGGTCACGATGCGTTACACCGCCAAAAACGGCGAGACTTACGAGCTGAACCTGATTGACACGCCGGGTCATGTGGATTTTTCCTACGAGGTGTCGCGCAGTTTGAGCGCGTGCGAAGGGGCGCTGCTCATCGTGGACGCGGCGCAGGGCGTGGAAGCGCAGACGGTCGCCAATGTGCATCTGGCGATGAAGCAAAATCTCACCATCATCCCGGTCATCAACAAGATTGATCTGCCGCACGCGAACGTGGCGCTCGCAAAGCAGCAGCTTGAGGATATTCTGGCGATTCCCGGCGACACGGCGATTTCCGCCAGCGCGAAGGAGGGCATCGGCATCGAGGAAATTCTGGAAGCCATTGTCGAACGCATCCCGGCGCCGAAACCGACGGGTGCGCCCAGCTTGCAGGCGCTGGGCTTTGATTCGTTTTTCGACACCTACAAAGGCGTCGTGACGCACGTGCGCGTTTTCAACGGCGAGTTGAAGGCCGGGCAGATGGTAAAGCTGTTGCATTCCGGCAAAACGGTCGAGGTGAAGGAGGTCGGCAGTTTTAATCCCAAACCTTACGTGCGCGAAAAGCTGGAGGTGGGCGAGACGGGTTATTTCACCGCAAACATTAAAAGCCCGAAGGAAGTGAAAATGGGCGACACCATCACGGATTCGCGGAATCCTTCGCTTGTGCTGCCGGGGTTCAAGGAGATTCATCCGATGGTGTTCAGCGGGATTTATCCCATCAACACGGCGGACTACGAGCATTTGAAGGCGAACATGGGGAAGCTTCAGCTCAACGACTCGGCGTTCGCGTATCAGGCGGAGACGAGCGTGGCGCTGGGCTTCGGTTTCCGCTGCGGCTTTCTCGGCCTGCTGCATCTGGAGATTGTGCAGGAGCGGTTGCGCCGCGAATACAACATGGACATCATCGCGACGTATCCGAGCGTGGTGTATCGCGTGACGATGAGCGACGGAACGGTGAAGACTGTTGACAACCCGGCGTTTCTGCCGGAGCCGAATTACATCCTGAAAATCGAGGAGCCGATGGTGAAGGCGTTCGTCATCTGCCCGAATGAAAACATCGGCGACATGATGGCGCTGATTTCCGAGAAGCGCGGCAAATTTGATCACACCGAAACGCTGGACGAGCGGCGCGTGATGCTGACGACAATGCTGCCGTTGAACGAAATCCTGATTGATTTTCATGATCGCATCAAAAGCCTCACGCGCGGCTACGGCTCAATGGATTATGAGCACGCGGATTATCAGGAATCCGACATGGTGAAGCTGGACATGCTGGTGAATGGCGAGTCCGTGGACGCCTTTTCGTGCATCGTGCATCGCGACAAGGCGGAGGGCAGGGGACGCGCGCTGGCGGCGAAGCTGAAGGAAGTCATCCCGCACCAGCAATATCAGGTGGCCATCCAGGCGGCCATCGGCGGAAAAATCATTGCGCGCGAGACGGTGAGCGCATTCCGCAAGGATGTGACCGCGAAATGCTACGGCGGCGACGTCTCGCGCAAACGCAAGCTGCTCGAAAAGCAGAAGGAAGGCAAAAAGCGGATGAAGGCGTTCGGCACGGTCAACATCCCGCAGGAGGCGTTTATTGAAGTGTTGAAGGCGTAATCCGAATTCGTTCGGATGCCGTCCAGGCATTACGGAATCTCAAGCTGGCGAAATTCTCCTGTTTTAATCGCGGTGATTACCGCTTGAATCAAATCCGCCGCAGCTTCAATGCGCCGAAGTTTATTCGTGGAAAGTTCCAGGATCGAAATGCCGCGGCCGGAAAGATTTTGTTGGTAACGCAGATTTTGATCCGCAGTGATGAACAAATCGAATTCGCCTTCCGCCAGTTGAAGCAGCCTGCCGTTTTTGATTCCGCCCCAGCCTTGTTGCTGCGCCGTCCGGCACTCGTGGCCGGCGAGCAACCGGTGCATTGGCCACGGCACGCATTCGTCCAGCAAAATTTTCATGCCGCGACCGGCTCAAGCAGCGCCGATTCCGAGCATTCCAAAATTCGGCGGGCCATTTCGCGGGTCACCGACGGAAAACATTCCAGAAATTCGTCGAGCGAATAATTGTCTTCGAGATAATCGAAAAGCGTTTTGACGGGCACACGCGTTCCGCGGAAAACGGGCGTTCCGCCCAGAACATCAGGGTCAATCGTAATCAAATCGTTCGCGCTCATGCCGGCAAGATAACACACCGCGATCTTTGCCGGCAAGTGTGGTCTGACTCTTGAAACGAATTTTGACAAGAGCAAGCGCCTTGCAAGCGCGAGCTGCCCCAAAAGGAAGGCAAAAAAGCGGATGAAAGCGTTCGGGTCGGTCAACCTCCCGCGGGAAGCGTTTATCGAGGTGTTAAAGGCGTGAAAACTTCAGAGATTGTCCAGCAAATCTTCGATTGTAATTTCCGCCTGCTTCAAAATGGATTGCAATGTTTTGGGTTTAATCTCGCGGTGCATCGGCACGCAGGGATGAAGTGAGCCTTTAACATAGTGACGATGCGAACCGGTCTGGCGAACAAATTCAAAACCGAGCCGCTTTAACACGCGGCAAACTTCATCGCCGGAAAGGTCGCGCGGAAGTTTCACGCCGGCTGGAGCGATAAAACCGGATCGTCAACAAAATGAAGGCGAATCGGCCAGCGCAGGCGTTCATCGTTTTCGTCGAACCGGCACTGAACCAAATCGCGAATCATCGCAATCAATTCGTCGAGATTTTCGCCCTGCGTCGCCATTTCCGGCTCGTGGCACGTTGCAACGAGCATATTGTCGTCCCGCTCGACTTGAAAAATGAATTCTTTCTTCATGTTGCAAGTCTGGCTCACGAAGCGGATTTTGACAAGGGCGAACGCCGCGCACGCAAGCTGCCCCCAAAAGGAAGGCAAAAAGCGGATGAAGGCGTTCGGGTCGGTCAACCTCCCGCAGGAGGCGTTTATTGAAGTGCTTAAAGCTTAAGGCATTCATTGCTTGTCGCGCCGTAACCTTGCGAAGGCGTAAGGTGCTGAAGGCGTGAAAGGCTGCGGGGGAATTAAAAATTTAATTTGCCTGGAATTTCCGGCTCACCGCGCGCGCCATGCCACACGCGCGCAATGGCGACAATTCCATTTTCGACCATGACTTTGTAGATGATCCGATAAGAACGGAAGATAATCTTGCGAACCGTCTCGTCATTTTCCTCCGGCACAACGCGGCCGAGTTGTGGAAATTGGGCCAGCACATCAACCTTGGACATAAGCAGACAGCCAAAAGATTCAGCCACGGGTGGATTATCCTCGGCAATGAACAGCACGATGGATTGCAAATCGTCGCGCGCCTGTTCCGACCAGATTATTTTGAAAGCCATGCCGCCAGTTGCCGTTTGACTTCCTCGTGCGGAATCGTTTCACCACGCTCGATTTGATCCAGCCCTTTGCGAAGCGCCGCCAGAAATTCCATCCGTTCGGCGATGTCATCGAGGCTCGCGTCTTCCGGCAAACGCTCAATCGAATTCAAAGCCAGTTGCTTCTCGCTCATGCAGTAAAATTTGTCCGAAACCAGCAATATTGCAAGCGCAAGCTGCTACGGATGCAACAGGCGGAAAAATAAATTTCCCGGCGGCGATGGGATGGTGAGGCTTTTGTTCGTTCTGTCATCGGAAATGGGGTAGCCGCTGTAGCCGCAAAAGGAAGGCAAAAGCGGATGAAGTCCATCGGCAACGTGAACCTCCCGCCGGAGGCGTTCATCGAGGTGTTGAAAGCGTGAGACACAAATTCCAAGCCCTGCAAGAAGGAATGATAATGATAAACGCAGAAGCGCGGAACAACTATTCAATTTTTAAGGAATCTCTCTTTTACGGAATCACCGCCCGGTAAAATCTATGACTGGAATTGGTCGCAGCCGGGTCCAGGAATGTGATCGTGGTATTGGAGCCGACAAAATTTGTCAGCGTGGCCCAGCTTGTCAAGTTGGTCGAAACTTGGATGTGTCCGTTCAACCCGGTTGACAACTGAAGGTTGAAAACCAGCCCGTTCGTTTTCATCGGCAGCGCGTTGGTGAAAACGAGTTGCAGGTTGAATGTGTTGCTCGACACGAAGCTGACGCTGTTGGTCGCCGAATAATTTCCGCCCTGATTCACCGCATACGCCTTCAACGTGTTGGTGCCGGTGGCCAGTGTGAGGGTGGTTGACCAGTTGGTATAACTGTTGGTGGTCGAAGCTTGGCTCCATGTCCCGCCGGGCAGAATCCCGTTGGTCAACTGATACCAGACCGCACTGACGTTCCAGACGTCGCTGGCCGTGCCGGTGACGGTAGCCAGGGCATTGGTCATGTGCTGGCCGGAAGACGGCGCGGTGATGTTGAGTGTCGGCCGGTTGGTTTCCACAAAGCTCGCCAACAAAGTCAGATTTGATTGCATCATAAATTGCAGGTTTGTGCCGGTCACGGTTGTGCCGCCAATCCAGTTCGTGGAAACCGTCCAGTTGGTGAACACAAAGCCGCTGGCCGGGGCGGAGGTGATGCTGTAATTCTGCCCGATTTTCAGCCATGCATTGCTGTAATTCGGTGAGAGGGTGCCAAATCCGTAACTTCTGATCAGTAACAGGTTGGTCACGACAAAGTCAAAGTTCACGCTATTGGTGACCGATCTGTTGCCTGAAGTGTCAACGGCATAAGCGGCCACCACATTTGTCCCCGGCATCAAGGTCAACTGTCCTGACCAATTTGTCTTGCCGATGGCAATGTTCCAAGCCGTGTTATTCAGGGAATAATACACGCTCGCTACCGGCGCACTGGCGTTGGCCGTGCCCATCACCGTGAACGACGCATTGCTGACCAACATCCCTGAGGTGATGTTGGTTATGGCGACCGTCACCCAGTTGTCTGGAATGTATAATTCTGAACTGGAGAAATAATTAACGCCATCCTGGCCGCCTGCCACCAGCACCAGTTTACTCATCAGCAAGGTTGCTGAATACGAGTAGCGACCGGCGTTCAACATGGCAGTGTTCGCCCACGTCCCGTTGCCTGGATTGTAAAGTTCCGCACTGGAAAGGACACCGCTGATTTCGTTTTGTCCGCCTGCAACCAGCACTTGGCCACTTTGCAGCAAAACGGCAGTTTGTTCAAAGCGGGCGGTGTTCAGGGAACCGGTAGGCGTCCATGTGCCGCCGATGGGGTCATATAACTCTGTGACGGCGGGTTCAGTAGTGTTATTCCCGCTTCCAGACCAGCCACCCACAGCCAGCACGCTCCCGTTGCCCAACACCGTCATTGTAAAATCGGAGCGGGACGTGCTCAAGGTGCCAGTGGCCGTCCAAGAACTGGTGGCCGGATTAAAAACCTCCGCGCTGGCAACGGCGGTGTTGATGACAGACTGCCCACCGGCAACCAAAACCCAGCCATTCGTGAGCAACACTCCCGCGAACCCGGCGCGCGAGTGGTCATGGCGTTGGCCGAGGTCCAGATGCCGGTGGCCGGGTCGTAAATCTCCGATGCGCTGGTGATAACGGCTGAACTATTGATGCCGCCTCCCGCAACCAGCACCTTTCCGTTCGCGAGCAGGACAGCCACATGATAGCCGCGTGCGGTGGTCATTGTGCCGGTTTTTGTCCACGTTCCGGTCGTCGGGTCATAAAGCTCCGCGCTGGCTGTGATACTGGAAAAGCCGGTTTGGGTGGCGCCACCCGCAACCAGCACCTTGCCATTCGGCAGCAGCGTTGCCGTGTGATAACACCGACTGGTGGTCATCGCACCGGTGCTTGTCCATTTCCCGGTGGCGGGATCAAAAAGCTCCGCGCTGCTTGTGACGCTGCTGCTGTTCTGGCCGCCCGCGACGAGCACTTTGCCATTCGGCAGCAAGGTGGCCGTGTGATAAGAGCGTGCGGTGCTCATCGGATAATTGGTGTTCCAAACCGCAGCTTGCGCGCAATCCACGCCAAGAATGGACATACAGGCAATGATAACGCGTAACATGAGCATTCGAGCATTTATATTCATGGCATTTTCGGTTTGTTGATTTGTCGATTTGTTTGAGCTTCGAATTTTATTTCGCCGGCAGAGTTGCTTGCGGGGCGTGGTTGCCGCCGTGGTCGGACGGGTAAATGCCGAGCAGAAATTCATCGCGCACGCCGGCGTTGGCCGGGTTGGTCGCCGGCCATTGCAAATCGGCGGCGTTCTGAAATGCTTTCATAAGGGTGCTTTCCAAAAACAATGGCGGATTTATTGACTAAATCCGCCATTGGGTCAAGTGCAGGTTTGTTGATTTTTCTAGGTTTGGCCGCTACCTCGGCGACATTGCTCTCCGACCGACTTCAGCTTTGCCGGGCGGCACCCATTATTTTTTCCGCTTCTTCACGGCTTTCCGGGTCTTGCCGGCTTTTTTGGCCGTAACAGCTTTCCGGGGCGCGGAGGCGGGCAGGGGAGTGGAAGCCCCGCCGCCGCGACTCACGACCACAAATGGACGATTGACGGGAAGGCCGAACTCGCGCCGGATGGGCGCGTTGGCCGCGTTGTCAAACGGCCATTCGCCATCCGCGGCAAATTGCACCAGCCGGCGGCGGTCGTTGATGCTTTTGATCAGGACGTTCAACGCGAAGTGTCCCTTCACTTTGTCGGATTGCGCGGAGGTTTGCGCGCCCCAGGCGGTCGTGTAGGCGGCCAGCGCGCCGGACAACGCGGCGATTTTGCCGGCCGTGACGCCGGGCAAAACGTCCGCCGGAACATCGGAATCATCGGGCGGTGAGATTTTGTTGAGGATGGCGGTGCCGATTTCCTCGGGCATGAACTGGTTGGCGTCAATTTTCTGGCCGATGAAATAATCCTTGAGCGACAGGGGCTGGGAGCCGGCGTATTTTTGCCGGGCGGCAGCCTGGATTTTGCGGATGGCCTGCAGGAGCGCCTTTTTGGAGCCGGCCTTGCCGCCGGTGGCGACGCCTCCGGCCACCGCACTCTGGACGATCTGGCCCAAACCGCCGCGCGCCGTTTCGCAATCGCTCCCAAGCTGGGCGATGAAGTCCGGGGTGATTTCGTGCTCGGTTTCGAGGACGGTGGCGTATTCGTCCTTGCTGGCGGCGGTGACAACTTGTTCGGCCAGGGCGACGGACTGTTCCTGCTTTTTGTTGATGATGCCGTGTTTGCTGGTGGTGGCGGCGGGTTGCGGTTCGGGTGTGGGTGTGGGCGTCGGTGTCGGATCTGCCATAGTTTTGCCTTTTGTTAAGCTTTGGCAGACTTTACCACAATGGCGCATGGTCAGTCAATAAAATAATTTCATCATGTGATGGTCTATTGATAACCTAATATTGTTGTATTGATAAGCATTTATATTGCATTGGAACGGCGATGGAATGTGTGTGGCGTGCGCGGACACGTCCGCGCTTTGGCTCGACGCGACAGGTCGCGCCGGCGGAAGGCGGTGACGCGTCGCCGCAATCCACGGCCATTGGTATGGCGCAAACTCATCGCGTTCCGACGCAACTATGGATTTGGCCAGCGTCGCTCAAGGGTATGATGACGATTCCCCATGCGCTGATGACGCAACCCAAGCCGTCACTGACGTCTTCCAATGCCTTGATGACGTTGCTCATGGTTTTGGTGACATTTCACAGGGTCTTGGTGACATCGCTGATGATGTTGGTTGCATCGCACATCGTTTCGGAGATGTTTCCGAATATGTCGGAGACGATTCTTTTCGTTCTGGTGACATTGCTCAAGCCGTTGGAGCGGTCTCCGAGGAGGTGGACATCATTTCGCGGCAACTTGCTGCAATTCTTTGCCCCGATGCCAGCACGCCGATGGAGACAGGCGCAACGCCTCACCGTCCTTGGATCCGGTAAAACACGCCAAGGTTGCCCGGTGCGAGAATCAGGTTCGTGGCACTGGTTGGGCCACCGACATTTTGCCAGACGGGACTGGCCAGATTAGTCGTTGTCTGCACTTGATAGGGCGGGACCCCGCCGGACCAGCCGAGCGACAGGTTGAGACCCTGCATCGAGATCGTGCCGACAATTGGAACGGCCGTCACATTGATCATGAGTGTGGCATTCGTGAACAAGCCATCGAGGTCGGTCGCCCGGACGAGGAAGCTGTTGACACCGGCATTCGTGGAGAGCGGCATACCGGACAGGCTGCCGTTGCCGGCGACATTCAACCAGACGGGGCCGCTGACTTTGGAGAAGATCAAATGGTCGCCGAGGTCAGGATCGCTGGCATTCGTTGCCAAGTTGGCCGAATAAAGCTGGCCGGCGCTGGCCGGCGGCCCGGCAAGGGGATTGCTGGCGAATGCCGGCGGGCTGTCCGCGTTGACGTTGATCCCCAAGGTGCCGATGCCGGCAAGCCCGCCGGAATCAACCACGAGCAACAGAAAGGAATCGGCGCCCTGATCGGTGGTTGCGGGTGCGCCCGAAAGCGCGCCATTGAGCGCAACGTTGAGCCAGGCGGGGCCGCTGACCTTGTAAAAAGTCAGCGTGTCGCCGGCGCCGAGGTCAGGATCGGTGACATTTGTGGCCACCGTGCCTGAATAGAGTTCCCCGACCGTGGCGACCGGCTTCATAAAGTTCTGTGGCGTGAACATGGGAGCGCTGTTGACATAAATCGTCATGGTTGCGGCATTCGAAGATCCGCCCAGATCGGTCACGCTGACGACGAAGGTGTTGGTTCCGCCGTTAAATCCTTCTGGCGCGCCGGAGAGGATGCCATTGGCCGCGACGTTCAGCCAGGCTGGACCGCTGACTTTGGCGAAAGTAAGAATATCCCCGGCACCTATGAAGGGAGCCGTGGCGTTGGTGGCAATGGCAGCCGAATAGCCCTGATCCACATTGGCCCAGGCTTCCGCGAAGGGATTACTGAAGAACGAAGGTGGCGGGTCGGCAATCACGACGAGACTCATGCTGGCGGAGGCGGACACGCCGTAGGCGTCCGTCAATCTGATGACAAAGCTGTTCGTGCCAATGTCGGAATTAGTGGGCGTCCCGGTAAGAGCGCCATTGGCGGCCACGTTCAGCCAGGCCGGACCGCTGACCTTGGCAAAACTGATGGTGTCACCCGCGGGAGCAACGGCCCGGTTGGACACGGTTGCAGAATAAGTCAGGCAGGCGATGGCCGGGCTGTTGGTAAATGAGTTATTGATGAAGACTGGCACGGTGAGGCGGAAGACCGTGCCATTGCCGCCGCCGGTGGAGGGATTGAAATCCTGCCCGCCCATGGCGGTGGTGCCATAGAAATTACCATCGGCGGCCTGCACCAGGGCGGACTGGGGATTCGCGCCGTTAAGCCCGTCAAACCAGAGCAACGTCGTCAGGATGCCGTTGGTCGTTATCTTGAACACGGTGCCCTGACCGCCAATACCGCCGGATGAAGTGGTGCCGTAAAGATTGCCGTCGTTCCCCTGCACCAGAGCCGCGGCCGGGCCGCTGCCGTTGGTGTTCGCAAAGGAAAAAAGCGTGGTCAGTGTGCCATTGGTGGTCAGGCTGAAAACCGTCCCATAGCCGTTGGTGCCGCCTTCGGAAGTGGTGCCATAAAAATTGCCATCAGCGCCTTGAATGACTCCGCCTTGCGGGTAACTTCCGTTCACGTCATTGAACGCCGCCAAAGTGGTCAGCGTGCCGTTTGTGGCCAGCTTGAATACCGTGCCGTAATAATCCGCGCCCCCTTGAAGCGTTGTCCCGTAGAAATTCCCATGACTGCCCTGGACCAGCCCGGCATAGGGGTAAGCGCCATCGGAACCGTCAGTGAACCCATAGAGCGCAGTGACCGCCCCGCCGGGAGCCATCTTGAATACGGAACCATAGTAATCCGCCCCATTCATGTATGCCGTGCCATAAAAATTGCCGTCGGCGCCCTGCACCAAACCGGCAAGCGGATTCGCGCCAGCAACTCCGCCGGTGAACGAGTAGGGAAAAGAGACGCTGCCGCTGGAGGTCATCTTGAAAATAGTGCCGTAGGCATTGGTGCCACCGGCATAAGTGGTGCCGTAAAAATTGCCATTGGTTCCCTGCACCAGGGTGCCGTAGGGATTGGCGCCGCTGTTGCCATCGGTAAAACTGTAAAGCAACGACTTTCCGCCGGAATAGGCCATTTTGAAAATTGTGCCGTAATAGCTGGCGCCTCCGCCCTCGGTGGTGCCGTAGAGAAAGCCGTCCTTGCCCTGAATCAAGCCGGCATAGGGAAAGGCTCCATCAATGTCACCGCTAAAAGGATGGATGCCGGTCATGGAGGCCGACGGCGGGGAGACTGTTACAACCGTCAACACCGCCTTGTCACTGGCCACCGCATAGAGTGAGTTGCTCACGATCACCGAATAGCTGCCGGCGCTGGCCGGTGTCAGATTGGGAATGGTCAAGGTGCTCGTGGCGGATCCGGTAATAAATCCGCTGTCCGTCAAATTGGTTCCATTTTCCCGCCACTGGTAGAACAAAGGCTGGTCCCCGGTTGCGACCGCCGAGAAGGTCGCGGTCATCCCGGCAACGCAGGTCTGGCTTGCCGGTTGGGTGGTGAAGTGGGGCGGCGAGAAGATCACCTCCAGAACCGCATAATCGCTGGAGACCGAGTTGATGGCATTGCTGACGACGACGGAATAAAGTGCCGCATCGTTGCCGGAGACGTTGGTGATCTGGAGGGTGGCAGTGGCGGAGCCGGAGATATTGCCGCCATCGGAAAGATTAATGCCATTCCGCTGCCACTGGTAATAGACGGGGAAACTTCCGGAAGTCGCCACGGTGAAAATTGCGCCGCCGCCAACATACACTGACTGATCATCCGGATCGCCGGTAATTTGAAGCGGACCGGCGACGGATAGTTTGAAAACAGTGCCATCGCCCCCGGAACCGCCGGCCTGGGTTGTGCCATATATATTACCATCCAAGCCCTGCACCAGCGCGGCGGAAGGATTCGCCCCGTTATAATCTTCAAACTGAACCAGAGTGTTGAGCAGGCCGGTCGGAGCAATCTGAAACACAGTGCCATAGCCGTAGACGCCGCCCGCCTGGGTGGTGCCGTATAAGTTGCCATCGGCAGCTTGAACCAGACCGCCCCACGGGTTTTCACCATCATTCCCACCCGTGAACGAGTAAAGAGTGGTCAGCACGCCCGCGGGTGTGATCTTAAACACCGTGCCGTATCCGTTGGCGCCGCCCTCATAAGTGGCGCCATAAAAATTCCCATCCACACCTTGAACCAGGCCCGCAATCGGGACCTCGCCATCATTGTCGCCATTGATCGAATAGCCACTGAACGAATGAAGCGTGGTCAATATGCCCGAAGGCGTTATCTTGAAAACCGTTCCTGCGCCGCCATTGGTGCCGCCATTTTCAGTCGTGCCGTAGAAATTTCCGTCATTGCCCTGCACCAGCACCGGGGATGGATAGCCGCCATCGTTGTAATTGAAAGAAACCAGAGTGGTTAGCACGCCGCTGGAAGTCATGCGAAAAATTGTGCCATAGCCGTAAGCGCCGCCTTGAAGGGTTGTGCCATAGAAATTGCCATCGCTGCCCTGCACCAACCCGGCCACGGGATTCTCGCCGTTGTTCCCGTTAAATGTCGTCAAAGCCGAGAACGCGCCGCCGGAGGTGATCCTGAACGTCAATCCGTCGTCGTAAGCGCCACCGATGTATGCGGTGCCGTAGAAATATCCATCCTTGCCTAACACCAGCCCGCCATAAGGAATGGCCCCGTTGGTGTTGTTGAACGAAAAAAGAGTGGTGAGCGTTCCGTTCGTGGTGATTTTGAATACCGTGCCGCCGCCGTTGGTGCCGCCTTCAATGGTGGTGCCATAAAAATTACCGTCCTTGCCCTGCGCCACCGGACTGTAAAGAAACTCGCCGGAACGGCCGTTGGCGGGGAATGAAAACAGGGGAGACATGGTTATCCCCGGTGCCGTGACAGAAATAACGGACAGAACAGCACCCGTGCTGGTCACCGCGCCAAGGGTGTTGCTGACAATGACGGAATAAGCGCCCGCGTTGGCGGCCCAGACATTGCTGATCGTCAAGCTGCTGTTTGTCACGCCGGAAAAGTTGACGCCATTGGTCAAATTGATTCCATTGTCCTGCCACTGGTAATAATACGGCGTGTTGCCGATGGCTGCGACGCTGAAAGTGGCGGGCGCACCGGGCAACACGGACTGATTGGTCGGTTGTTGGACGATGACCGGCGCGTGAGGCACAATCGTAAGCAGGACGTTGGAACTGCCCTGCACCCCGGCCGCGTTGCTCAAAATCACGGAATAGCTTCCGGTATTGGTCGAGGTCACGTTGCTGATCGTGAGCGTGCTGGTGGCCGAGCCGGAAATCTTGCCGCCATCATTCAAATTCGCGCCATTGTCCCGCCATTGATAGAACATAAGCGCGTTCGGTGAGTTGTTGACGCTGAAACTGGCCGTCATGCCTACTAACACCGGCTGATTGGTCGGTTGAACTGTAATTACCGGTGGTGTCACCACGGCCAAGGTTGCTTGCCGGGTTTGGACAAAGTTATCCGTCAGGTTGGTGAACCACAGCGTTGCGGAATAGCTCCCCGCCGCCAGATTGGTGACTGCCGGATTAAAACTCACGGTGACCGTCGTGGCCGGGCCGCCATGAAGCAGGGTGCCGCTGATGGGAGTTACGTTGAACCATGAGGACGTATTGGCCAGACTCCAGTTCAAAATGCCCAGCGCATTGTTGGTCAACGAATAAGTCAGCATGGCCGGGCTGAAAGGTCCGCCGACCGGCCCGCTGAAAATCACCCCGCTGCCGGGCGTGATTCGCAACGGCTCGGGGATGGCGAGGGCGGTAATCAGATTGCTGCCCGTCGGCGTGCCCCAGCCGGTGCAAAGATCATAGCCGGCAACCGCCGAAAACCTGGAGGGGCTGCTTGAATTTTCATTGTTTCCGGTGGTGATGTCGTGAAAGAGCGAGGTATAGCTCAAGGCGTTTGATCCCTTGCCCATGCCATAGAGGACCGGATTGATAAACCCGACGGTAGGCTCTCCATTGGTCAAAGCCAGTTGATTGACGAGCGCCGTGAAGGCGGCCCACAACGGCGTCGCGCAACTGGTGCCGCCAAACGTGCCTGCCTGGCCGTTGTCGTAAACAACATAGACATTATCCGCCGTCAGCGCCACGTCCGGGAGGTTCCGCATCGTTGTGGATCCCTGACTGGCGGTCATGTTAATGCCCTGTTGCCAGCTTGGAATGGTGTTGACCGTGCTGATTCCGCCGCTGCTGTAGGGCGTCCACGTGGTTTCCGACAACCACGGGCCGCCAGCGCCGCTCGTCGTCAAAGTGGTTCCGCCCACCACCGTGATATTCGGATCATCGGTAGGCGTGGGCACCGTCCCGGCATACGCGCCGCTGTCACCCGAAGCATTGAAGAATGACTGGCCCTGCGCGGCAAATTGCAGAAACGCCTGATCGCTGCCCGCGTCGGTCGGATAAGTCCAAGAAGCCCCGATCTGCTTGGCCAGATTGTCCGTCGCCATGCGGTTCAAAATGTCGTCGGTGCTGGAGCCTTCGTAAACAACCACGCCCTTGAGTCCGGGAGCCATGGAAACCGCCATTTCAATGTCCAGCGACACTTCATCATTGCCGATGCCCGGTCCGCCGTTATACCCATCCAGCAAAACGGCGTTCACTGGCACGCTGGGCAGGCCCGCCAGCGTCTCGTAAGCCGTGACGTCGCTTTGGTAATAGCCGGAATCAAACTCCAACAGTCCGACGGTTTGGCCGGTTCCCGTAAGCGGCACTCCCGGGACATACGCCGTCCGAAAATCGTTTCCAAGAAAAGCTCCACCCGGACCCGATCCAGTCAGATTCGGTTTCACTTGTCCCGCCGGGATCGGCTTCAGGCAAGGCTCCGGGATGACGTAATTATCCAAACCGCCGACCGCCACCACCGGCACGGCGAGATCAAGCGACGGCTCAACATCCGGCGCGTAAAACGTCCGTGATTCCGTCGGATGCTGATACTCGTTGATGTTGACGTGGAATACCCGTTCCGCATCCGCCACCGTTCCGCGCACATCCACCAGCGTCCGATTGGAATGTTTTCCGGTCACGACCAGTCCATGCGACTGCGCGAAATTGACAACCGCCTGATAATCCTGCTCCGTCGGTCCAAATCGTTCCGCGAATTGCTCCGGCGTCAGGAAGCGATGGTAATTGGGGCTGGCCGGGTCATACAATTGCCGGAGCAGATTGGTGAGTCCCTCGCGATCCCGCAACGGCAGGGCAATGGTCAGGTTCAACCGCGTCCAGCGCGAACTCTGCCGGATCGGGGCCATGTTCGCCACAGTCGCGGCAATTTTGCCGTGGATGATTTGCGGCTCCGCCGCCCGCAATGGAATGGCCAGTTGGCCGATCAACAAGGTGCACAACAACCAACCCCGAAGGCCGGCGCTGTAGTTTGGGGCAGGGGCGATTTCACCCGCTGCAGCTGGGGGATTTTTCATTGGAAATTCCTGATGATTTTGTTGCGGTGGCCGGCGCGGCTGCTGGGCCTGAACATTTTTAGTCCCGACCATGAAGAAACAATTGTCGGGAGCCCATGTTTTTGCCTTTCGTTTTAGGTGAGGCTGACCTTAGGCCTTGAGGGGGAAACCGTCAATGAAAACATTGAAATTATTTTGTTAAAAAGCATACAATTGTTATTTCATAATGACAATTTTGGTTGGGAAGGGCAGGGGGAATTGTCTTTCTTTCGCCCGCGTTGCGGGTATTTTTCCGGGAATTTAATTTGTGAAAATTCGTGTAATTCGTGTCCAAGCAAGACATTTATGATTTTACGCTGGCTGCTTTCCAAGACGCTTCGTGACGCATGCGCGTTGCGCAAGCACGTGCAACGGCTGCTCAACGCGCAGCGCGATTTGATGACGCCGGCGGCCCTCCAGCTTGTCCAGGGCGCGTTGCTGGAATTGTCGAGCGCCATCGCCGACCGCGTGAAGAAACCAATTCTGCGGAAGCAAATGGAGAAGGTGGAGCAGGTCGCCGGCAAATGGCTGCGGCCGTATCCGCATCCGGCCTGGCGCGAGAATGTGGAGGTGCTGCTGGTCGCGCTGGCGGTGGCAATGGGCGTCCGGACTTTTTTCCTGCAACCGTTCAAGATTCCCACCGGCTCGATGCAGCCGACGCTTTACGGCGTGAACTCCATGCCGGATTTCAGCCGCAGCACCATTGATTATTCGGCGGATCAGCCGGGCATTGAAGCGCAGCGCCGGGAGCAAGTCCGGCTGCGCGATGCGCTGCAAATCCCGACCGGCTGGCAGCGGGTCAAGGAATGGTTCGAGGGGAATTCATACATCCACGTCGTTGCCGAAAATGACGGAACATTGCAAATGGGCAAGCCGGTTCGTTTCCTGATTTTCAACATCCAGCAAACGCTTTCGATTGGCGGCCGGCCGCAAACGCTTTGGTTTCCGCCGGATTGCGGCGAGCAGCCGCTGGAGCAGCGCGCCGGCCTGGACCTGACCCGTGTTTATCACAAGGGCGAAGATGTCATCAAAATGAGGGTGAGCGCCGGCGACCATTTGTTCGTGGACCGGCTCACTTACAATTTCCGCAAGCCGGAGCGCGGCGAAATCGTCGTGTTCGAGACCGAGGGAATTCCCGAAGCAGACCGCGAAAAGTATAACATCCCGCCGGACGAATTTTACATCAAACGTCTGGTCGGTCTGGGCGGGGAGACGATTTCACTGAAACAGGATTATGTGGTGACCGGCGCGGTGAACTCCGGTGGCGGGGACGTTCCGGCCGGGCATCTGCTGGTGAACGGGCAACCGCTGTCGGCATCAACGCCGCATTTTGAAAATCTATATGCGTTTTCTGGCGTGCCGGCGGGAACGAAAAATCTTCCGTATCGAGAAGGCCATTATTACGGGCACGCGATGATTCGGAATCTGGCGCCCGGCCAGCAATTTCAGATTCGCCCGGATTACTTGTTTGTCATGGGCGACAACACGATGAACAGCCTCGACTCGCGCTTTTGGGGCGATTTCCCGGCATCCTATGTCATCGGCAAATCCTTCTTTGTGTATTGGCCGCTGACCAAACGGTTCGGGGTCGGGCAATCCGTCGCCGCACAATAAATTGTTCCAGGTTTGAAGTTCAATGTTCAGTGTTGATTATTGCGAAACCGGAAACCCTGAACCATGAATCCTGAACGGCTTACCGAAACGGTTCTGGTCACCGGGGCGTCGTCGGGAATCGGTTTGGAACTGGCGCGCTGCTTCGCCGCCGACGGCTCCCGGCTGGTTCTGGTCGCGCGCAATACTTCAGCTTTGGAACAATTGGCCGGAAAATTGCGCGGTGATTTCAAAATTGAAGCAACCGTTTTGACCGCCGATCTTTCCCAGCCTGAAACGCCGGAGAAAATAGTTTCCGAATTGAAGGGCAGGGGAATTGTCGTGGATGTTTTGGTCAACAACGCCGGGTTTGGCGCGCACGGCATTTTTTCGGAATTGCCGATCCAACGCCAACTCGAAATGATCCAAGTCAACGTTGCCGCCTTGACGGAACTGACCGGACTCTTCCTGCCCGGCATGGTGGAACGACATCGCGGCGGCGTGCTCAATGTCGCATCGGTGGCGGGATTTGTGCCCGGCCCCGGAATGGCGGTTTATTACGCGAGCAAGGCGTTCGTCCTTTCATTCACCGAGGCATTGGCCGAAGAACTTGCTGGCACCGGTGTCGAAGTCATGGTGCTTTGTCCCGGCCCGACCGAAACCAATTTTGGCCGGGTCGCACACAACAACGACAATGCGCGGCTGGTTCGGGTCGCCAGCATGTCTGCCAAGGAGGTTGCGCTGCACGGCCACAGAGCCTTTCGAGGCGGACACGTGGTGGCCGTTTCCGGCTGGAGAAACCGCCTGCTGGTTTTGCTGATCCGATTGATGCCGCGTTTGCTGGTTCGGAGAATTACCAAGAAATTCAATGGTTTTTAGAATTTCGCACTTCTTTCCGGTGTGTCAATTAAGGACGCACAATGTTTGTTATATTTAATATGTTCCGAGACGCAACAATATGTTGCCAATTTGCGGTGCATCTTTGCGGAATACCTGTCGCAATAGAAATAAGGATATTGTTTGATGCTCCACCATTTATGTTGTTAACAGTTAATCACTTGTGCGGAAGACCGGATTCGCTGTTGCCTAAATAAATACCATGAAATTGTCGCAAAGAATTCAGGATCCCGAGAACTTGTCGCAGCTAAATTTATGCGATCAGCTAAAATGTAAATTCCATTGCATTAGCTGGTTATACCAAATATTGCTCTGATCATCCTCCCAATTGATGTGAAATGAATTGTCGCAAACCGTCGTTCGGCTCAATCAGAAGACCAACGCAGGAACTTGAAAAACACAACCGTAAAAAATGGTCGTCTCGAGTTTTTCGAGACGACCGCGGTTCTTACCGTTGCCCATCGGATATCGGTGATTTCAATCCTCGCACCAACGCAATTGCTCGGCGCGAGAGAAATAGCACTACGATCTCACGGCGATCGCAAACAATGATCCCAACAGAAATAAGCCACATGCTGGGACTGTTTAAACATTCTCCGCAGGGCCGTTTCCGGCACTGGTCATCGCGCAAAATGCCAAATCTTGTCCCCGGTCTACGTTGCATACGGAAAATTTTACACCGGTAGAATTGACGCTTCCTATGTCTCTAAACTGCAGATGTCAAAAAGTTGCTTAGAGTCAGTCTGAAAATTCATGAACGATGCGGAATCAAGCCAGACGGCGGAGTTGAATGCGGATCATGGCGATATAGATCCAAGCTTCGGCGCTGGTCTCCGTGGTTTCATAATCGCGTAC
>Ga0182030_10010934_pt1 | contig 18351 bp, 15 predicted proteins | sample 812S3MmetaG_FD_121299 | JGI IMG/M metagenome (GOLD analysis project Ga0182030, IMG submission 121299) | Permafrost microbial communities from Stordalen Mire, Sweden - 812S3M metaG (Illumina Assembly) | ecosystem: Environmental > Terrestrial > Soil > Wetlands > Permafrost | place: Sweden...
CAATTTGGTATGGTTTCTTCACGGCGGTTGGCTCCTTCTTAGGATTTGTGTTTGGCAACCGGATTCTATCGAAACCGGCGCCACCGCCGTTACCAACCTTCAACTACAAATGGGACATCCTCACCGGCGTGACGGTGAACAGCATTCTTGCCGGGCCGACCGAGTCGGAAGGTGTCGGCGGCTTTGTCGATGCGATGGCGAAGCAGCAGAACAAGTCGAAGGAAGTGATTGAGAGGGAGTTCTTCGAGCATGTGCGGCCATCGTCCCTCTTGCAGCGTTTTGCCACTGTGAATGAAGTCGCAGCGATGGTGACTTACGTGGCCAGCGAGCTTTCTTCAGCGACCAACGGGGCAGCGTTGCGGGTCGATGGCGGCGTTGTGAGAGCGATTCTGTGAGTGCAACTTCAAAACGATGCGTACGCCGCCGCACCGATCGCAACGAGTGTCGGTTTCGTCGACCTTTTGACCCGCCGCAATAACGGAAATCCCCAACAAACATTCAGCACTCAGGGTGAAACGGCACGTCGCCATGCCCCGCACTCGCGGGTTCTGAAGTGTGCAGATCTAAATTGACAACAATCGGATCCTGTCCGTCTCTCACAACTACAGCCTCGCAAGTTTCGTCTGGGCTGGCGTTGATCTCCTGGTGCGGCACGTAAGGTGGAACGTAAATAAAATCGCCCGGCTTTGCTTCCTCGCTGAATTCCAGCTGATCGCCCCATCGCATTCGAATTCGGCCCTTCACCACGTACAGGACGGTCTCCAGTTCTCCGTGATGATGCGGTCCAGTCTTTGCATCCGGTCGAACCACCATTGCGCCGGCCCACAGCTTGCTTGCTCCAGCCCTCGCATGCGTGATTGCGGCGGCGCGGGTCATCCCCGATGTCTGCGGTGTATTCAAGTCAAGTTCGTCCGAACGTACGATTTTGACTCCATGTTTTGCCCAGTCCATGAGTAAGCCTCAACCTAATCTGTGCATTTTTGATGCCGCGCGGTCCCACTCCGAGCGCGCACATTCCGCAAGGCCGAGGCGAACCAAGGGCTCGGCCAGGCGATTACGCCGATCAGCACAGTGTCGCATCGACAACCACTATGTCGACCACAAAACACTGATATCGAAAATGCGGATAGACACTCGCCTGCGAGACGACAGAAGTATATAGGCTTGCTCTGAAATTTCGTCCTCGGCAGGACTGGCGCGGAACTTGCACTTGTATGGCAGAGGATCGAGAGGATGTACCGGTTCGGTTCTAAGAAGGCGGCATGATATGTGGATAGTGAAGATCGCGCTCGAACGGCCCTATACTTTCATCGTGCTTGCTCTTCTGATTCTGATTCTCAGTCCGGTCGTTATTTTAAATACTCCAACTGACATCTTTCCAAATATCAACATTCCGGTCGTGGCCGTGTCCTGGACTTATACGGGCATGAATCCCGAAGAGTTAGAGGGGCGGCTCACGACGGTGTACGAAAAGGTGTTGACCACGCTGGTCGACAATATTGAGCACATCGAATCGACCACGGTAAACGGAACGGTGGTCGTCAAGATCTTTTTGCAACCTACCGCAAGCGTCGATCGCGCGAACGCGCAGGTTACCGCCGCTTCGCAGAATATTTTGCGCCAGTTGCCGCCAGGAACGTTGCCCCCGTTGATCGTAAACTACACCGCCTCCAGTGTGCCGATTCTTCAACTCGCCCTTTCCGGCCCGGGACTCAGCGAGGCGGACCTGAACGATCTGGCTTTGAATTTCTTGAGGCCGCAACTGGTAACGGTTCCTGGCGCTGCGGTGCCCTACCCCTACGGCGGCAAGCAACGGGAAGTGATGGTCAACCTGGATAGCGGACTGCTTCAGTCCAAGGGACTCTCTCCCGAGGACGTCGTGAACGCGGTCGACGCGCAGAATGTGATCGCGCCGTCGGGAACTGCCAAGATCGATCAATTCGAGTACGATATCGCCACCAACTCCGCGCCAAAAACGGTCGAGGAAATGAACAACCTGCCGGTCAAAGTGGTGGGCAACTCCACTATCTATGTCCGCGATGTTTCGCACGTGAGCGATGGTTTCATCCCGCAGACCAACATCGTTCGTCAGGATGGCCATCGTGGTGTTCTGGCCACCGTCATCAAAGACGGCAACGCGTCTACACTCAGCGTTGTCCAAGGCATTCGCAACCTGCTTCCCCGCGTTCAGCAGACGTTACCACCGCAACTCAAGATTCAACAGCTAGCGGACCAGTCCGTTTTCGTTCGCGCTGCCGTCAGCGGCGTCGTCCGCGAGGCTGGCATCGCCGCCGTCCTCACGGCGTTGATGATCCTCATCTTCCTGGGAAGCTGGCGAAGCACTGTAATCATAGCCGTTTCTATCCCGCTGGCTATCTTGAGCTCCGTGATTATCCTCAGCCTTCTGCATCAGACCATCAACCTGATGACGCTGGGCGGCTTGGCTCTGGCTGTCGGCATCCTGGTGGACGATGCCACGGTAACCATCGAAAATATTTCGCGGCATCTGGAGGAGGGCCAGCCTCTACGCCAGGGAATTCTCGACGGCGCAGCGCAAATCGCGGTTCCCGCGCTCGTTTCTACGCTTTGCATCTGCATCGTCTTCCTGCCCATGTTCTCTTTGGGCGGCGTGGCGCACTTTCTGTTTCAGCCGCTCGCCGAGGCGGTCATCTTCGCCATGATCGCGTCGTACATCCTGTCGCGAACCTTGGTTCCGACGCTCGCGATGTACCTCCTCAAACCTCGGGAAGAAAATGCTGCTCCCTCGCGCAATCCCTTTACGCGAGCACAGAAGGCGTTCGACCGCGGATTCGAAGCATTTCGCCGGGCCTACCAAAGGTTGCTGACAACTCTCGTGGGGAAACGATTTATTTTTGTTCCGGTTTTCTTGCTGGTCTGTCTTGCGGCTGCCCTGCTAGTCCCATGGCTTGGTCAGGATTTTTTCCCGAACACCGACAGCGGACAATTTATTTTGCATGTTCGCGCCAAGACGGGAACCCGAATCGAGGAAACCGCGATGCTCTGCGATCTGATCGAACGCTCGATTCGCCGCGAGATTCCCAGTAAGGAAGTGGCGACCATTACCGACAATATCGGTCTCCCGTATAGCCAGCTCAACTATATCTACGGCACCTCCGGAGCCATAGGCGCGTCCGATGCCGACATCCTCGTTTCGCTCAACGAAAGACACCATCCCACGCCTGCTTACATTCGCAATCTTCGAAAAGACTTGCCCGCTGCGTTCCCGGGCGCCTCTTTCTACTTTCTGCCCGCTGACATGACGACTCAAATCCTGAACTTCGGACTCCCGGCACCCGTGGACGTGCAGATCGAGGGTCAGGATCTTCAGGCGAATCGCGAGGTTGCCAACAGCGTGCTAAACCAGCTCCGCCATGTCGCCGGGCTCACCGACCTGCGCATTCAGCAGGAGTTTGACTATCCCAGGTTTAACGTTGATGTGGATCGAACCAGAGCGGCCCAGGGTGGCTACTCCGATCGCGACGTGAACAACAGCCTGCTGGTTGCCTTGAGCGGAAGTTTTCAAACGGCCCCCAGCTTTTTCTTGAACTGGCAAAACGGTGTGCAATACGAAATGATCGCGCAGACGCCGCAATACCATGTCCAGTCCTTACAGGATGTCGGCAACATACCCATCAGTTCCCCATCCATGATTCGTCCGGAAATCCTCTCGAACGTAGCCTCCATCAGCCGCGGGAACGAGATGGAGGTGTTGTCGCATTACAACATCCGCAGGGTGGTAGACATTTACGGCTCTATCCAGGATCGCGATCTCGGTGCCGTGGGGCGGGACGTCGCCCGCATCGTCGATAACAATCGCAAGCTGCTCCCTCGAGGCAGTTTCTTTCGCGTACGCGGGCAGCTCGACACCATGCGCACATCCTATGAAGGTTTGCTGGCCGGACTCGGGTTCGCGATCGTCCTGATCTATTTTTTGATCGTCGTCAATTTCCAGTCGTGGCTGGATCCATTCATCATCATTACGGCGCTGCCAGCCGCATTGGCCGGTATCATCGTTTTCTTGTTTCTCACCCACACGACTCTTAGCGTGCCAGCTCTTATGGGCGCGATTATGTGCATGGGCGTGGCCACGGCGAATAGTATTCTCGTCGTCGCATTTGCCACCGAACGCCTGGCTACCCATGGGGATCCCCTCCACGCTGCCATCGAGGCCGGCTTCACGCGTTTTCGGCCGGTTCTGATGACCGCCCTCGCCATGATCATCGGCATGATCCCGATGGCCCTCGGGCTGGGCGATGGAGGCGAGGAGAACGCCCCTCTTGGCCGCGCCGTGGTGGGCGGCTTACTCTGTGCCACGGTGGCCACGCTCGTCTTTGTTCCGACTGTGTTTGGTTTATTGCACGGAATGCGCCCCTCCGGCGGCAATCCGCAGAGCCCGAAAATGGAGAATGCCAATGCCGGAAGCTAAACCCCAGCAGAAAGCTGCCAGTCGATTGATTCTTTCTCTAGGCCTGATGCTCGCCGCTGCGCTGGGATTTTTCATCTACAGCGGCATCCACGGCCGCGTGGAAGCGAAAGCCAATCTCCAACTGGCGACGGAAGCGTCCGCCGTCGAGGATGTTAGCGTGGTGCGCCCCAAAGCAGCCGCGCCCATCGATGAAGTGGCTCTACCAGGAGCCACACAGCCTTTCGTTAACTCTCCCATATATGCGCGAACTAACGGATACCTCGTGAAGTGGTTTTACGACATAGGCGCGAAAGTAAAGCAAGGCGATCTCCTGGCGGTCATTGACACGCCCGAACTGGACAAACAACTGGAAGAGGCGCGGGCCGACCTCGCGTCGGCCAAGTCCAACCTGGCATTGTCGAAGACCACCGCGGAGCGTTGGCAGGGGCTGGTAAAGACGCGTTCCGTTTCCCAACAGTCGGCCGACCAGGCGGTCGATAACCTCAGTGCGACCCAGGCATCGGTCGATTCGTACGCCGCTAGTGTCCGCCGGCTGGAGGATCTGGTCTCTTTCGAGAAGGTCTATGCTCCCTTTGATGGCGTCATCACCGTCCGCAATACCGATACCGGCTGGCTTATCGACGCGGGCGCCGGCTCGCCCGGTAAGGAACTGTTTCAACTTGCGCAGACCAGTACCCTCCGCATCTTTGTGGCCGTGCCGGAAGTCTATTCCCGTGCAGCGCGCATGGGCTCCATTGCGACTTTCACGCTCGATGAGTTTCCAAGTGAGACTTTTCACGGCACAATCACCCGGACTTCCGAATCCATCGATATGGCATCGCGAACGCTGAATACGGAAATAGACGTCGACAATCCTACCGGCCAGTTGCTTCCCGGGGCTTACGTGCACGTTCATCTCAAATTGCCCACTCAAACTCGCGCCCTGACGATCCCTGCCAATACTTTGCTGTTTCGCTCCGAAGGTCTTCGGGTGGGTGTCGTTCGCGATGGCCGGGCACAGTTGATTCCGATTACGATCGGTGTGGATTATGGCGCCACAGTGCAAGTCACCTCGGGTCTGAAGCTGACCGACCAAGTGATCGTCAATCCGTCCGACTCACTGATCAGCGGTGCGGCAGTTCGGATCGCCGTATCTACGGCAGGCATAACGCAATGAAGAGTCTGCGCCTGTGTCCCGTAATTGTCATGTTGGTGCTGCTCGCCGGCTGCATGGTCGGCCCCAAGTACCAGAAGCCGCCCGTTCCCGTGACGCCCGCGTTCAAGGAGCCGCCACCCGACTCGTTCAAAGAGTCCGATGACTGGAAGAGGTCTCATCCCGACGCGGCCGCACTGCGCGGCAAGTGGTGGGAGATTTTCGGTGATTCGCAGTTGAATGCGCTCGAGGAGCAGGTCACGGTCTCCAACCAGGATCTCAAAATGGCCGAAGCCCGCCTCCGTCAGGCGCGCACCATGGTTCGCTTTAACCGGGCGTCGGAATTTCCAACTATTGGAGTGAACCCTAACATTGGATCCTTGCGCTATTCACCAAATCAGCCCTATTTTCCTTCTAACGTCGGTACCAGTGCGAGGTCCGGGTTCACTCTGCCATTCGACCTTTCCTACGAGGTTGACTTGTGGGGCCGGATACGTCGCACTGTCACCTCTGCCGGCGAGGAGGCGCAAGCTACGGCCGCTGATCTCGCCACCGCCGCTCTCAGTCTGCATGCCGAATTGGCAGTGAACTATTTTGAGCTGCGCAGCGCCGACGCACAGCAAAGGTTGCTGGACCAGACCGTGGATCAGTACACCGATATGTTTAAACTCACCATGAATCTGTTGGACGGAGGCGCCGCGCCGGAATCTGACGTCATTCAAGCACGAACGCAATTGGACGTCGCTCGCGTTCAGGAGACCGATATCGGAGTGATGCGGTCTCAATATGAACACGCCATCGCTATTTTGATTGGAAAACCGCCTGCCGAGTTTGCTCTCGCAGCCGCGCCTTTAGATCTGGAGCCACCGGTCATCCCGGTCGGTGTCCCCTCTCAGCTCCTCGAGCGGCGTCCCGATATCGCCGCTAGCGAGCGCCGCGTCGGAGAGGCGAATGAAGGCATCGGTATTGCGCGCGTAGCCTATTTCCCGAGCCTGGTCTTAAGCGCCACCGGTGGTCTCGAAGGAAACTCGATCGTGAATTGGTTCACTTGGCCGAGCCGGTTCTGGGCGGTCGGTCCTTCTATGCTGGAGACGATTTTTGATGGCGGCCGACGTCGCGCGACATCAGAAGGCGCGCGTGCGAACTACGACGCCACCGTCGCCAACTACCGCCAAACCACCCTTGTCGCATTTCAGGAAGTGGAAGACAATCTCGCCGCGCTCCGCATACTGGAGCGTGAGGCTGAGCAGCAGAAGGAGGCGGTGGCCGAGGCCCGGCGGGGAGTTGAGATCTTTACGAATCGATACCAGCTTGGCGCCGACCCCTACCTTCAGGTTGTCTCCGCTGAGACGATTGAGCTACAAAACGAGCGGAACGAGGTTGATATCCTGCGACGCCGCATTGACGCGAGCGTTCTCTTAATCAAGGCGCTGGGCGGCGGTTGGGATGTATCCCAGTTGCCACAGGTCAGCTCCATGCGCTGATGATGGCTGTGGCGTCTCGACTCGAGCAATAGCGCGACAAGAATGTCGAACTGCGCCAGCCCACGGTCGTCGCTAAAGCTAACCGACGCTGGCTCTCGAAGTGATTGGTGGAGATCTACCGCCCGCTCGGTCCGAACCGGCCTTCGTGGTAATCAATATTTGCTTGGCGTATCTGCGCTTCGCTATTCATGACGAAGGGACCCCGTGCCACCACCGGCTCGCCAAGAGGGCGGCCCGCAAAGAGCAGAACGCGCAAGGGCGCTGTGCCGCCCGTGATGTTCACGTCTGAAAGGCCCTCGTCGTCTGTGCGGGTCAACCAGACGACATCGCCGGCCTGCACCGGCGATTGGTTACCGCCGATCAAGCCATCGCCTTCCAGCACGACAAGGAACGCGTTGTAATCGGCAGGTAGTTCCTGCCGAATGCGCGCCCCTGCTTCAAGTCGCACTTCGAGCATTGTGACTGGCGAATAGTTCTTTGTCGGCGCGATCACATCTCCTGACTTTCCGGAGAAAACGCGGATTTCAGCGCCCTGCTCGCGTCGCAGCGGCAGATCGGCAGCAACCAGGTTTTGAGTTCGTGGTTCCACCATCTTGTCGGCGGCGGGAAGATTGACCCAGAGCTGCAGAGAGTGAACGGTTACACCAGCGGGTGGCTGTTCGTTGTGGATGATGCCACGTCCCGCCGTCATCCATTGCACATTCCCGGGCAAGACTGAGCCCTTGTTGCCATAGTTGTCGTAGTGATCGAGCCGTCCATCAATCACATAGGTGACAGTCTCCATGCCCCTGTGTGGGTGCCTGTCAAACACCCCGCGTGGAAACCAGTCCTCCATCAGCAGAAGAAAAGGGTCAGTTGCCTTGGGGTCACCTGAAGGAATGAGCGGACGAACACGGTGTTCTGGTGTCATGCCCGTTTCCACTCTTGGACGGTCGATCCGCGCAACGCTGCGTTGCAGAATAGTGACGTTCATAATGTTGCCTCCTGGCGCGCTCAACGTGTAATCCCACGTGCTGCCCCTACCCCTCTTGATGGCCGTGCAGCACCTCATTTCGGACGATCGACCGCACCCACCCTCGACCGCGCCGGGACCATACCGAACAACGAGGTAAGACCTTCAGCCATCGTTGGGTGCGCTAAGACTGCGTCGCGTAGCGCGGTGTACGGCAGCTTCGCGAGCATGGCGGTCTGCACGATCGCCATCAACTCACCAGCTTGTGTCCCGAACGCAGTGAATCCAAGGATCTCATCAGTATCCTCACTGATGAGGGCCTTCATGAACCCTCGCGTTTCAGAAAGGGTTCTTGTGCGGAGCACCGCAGCCATCGGCATCCTTGTGAGCCGGTATGGGATCACGAGCTTCCGCGCTTCCGATTCGCTCAGACCTATTCGCGCCAATTCGGGGTCCGTGAACAGGCAGAAAGGCACAAGCCGACCCCAGGTGGTTCGGTTTCCGCCCGTGAGGTTGTCATGCACGATTCGGAAATCGTCAAACGAGATGTGTGTGAAATGAGGACTGCCGGCGCAATCACCCATGGCCCATGTGCCAGGTGCGACAGTTTGCAGCCGATCATTTACCCGGATATAGCCACGGTCGTCCAATTCGACGCCAGTGTTCTCCAATCCGAGGCCTTGAGTATTCGGAACACGTCCAGCAGCAACCAGAAAGTCGGATGCTTCTACGGTACGCTCTCCCTGCGAATTTCGTACGCGGGCCTTGATCCCCTGACCGGACAGCCCCTCCACTTGAATAAGGTCAGTATCTAATAGCACTTCGATGCCATCCTCCCGGAACAATTGGAGGATCTCTTCAGCGACGTCGCCGTCTTCGTGGCCAGCGAGTTGCGTCGCCCGTTCTAGCACAGTCACGCGACTTCCGAATCGACGCATTGCCTGAGCCAGTTCGAGCCCAACGAAGCTTCCGCCGAGCACCACCAAGTGCTCTGGTACATGATCCAATTCCAACGCTTCGACGTGGGTCAGAGGCCTGACGGCTTTGAGGCCGGGCACATCTGGAATGGCCGCCCGGGTCCCAACATTCAGGAATACCCGCTCTCCAGAAAAAATGCGCACGGTTCCGTCCTGCATCTTCACCTCGACCGTCCTTGGGGCCACGAAGCGAGCCTCCCCAAGGATCAAGCGGGCGCCACTGGCTTTGTAACGGTCGAGGTGAAGATCGACGAGACCATCGACCATCTGGCGCTTTCGTGCGCGCACGCCGGCCATATTGATTCTTACGGGTCCGGTTGCGATTCCAAACTCCGCAGCGCGTCGCGTCAGCTCCGCAACTTTGGCGCTGTGAATGATGTTCTTGCTCGGAAGACAGGCGATGTTCGGACACGCTCCGCCGATCAGTCCACGCTCGACCACGGCAGTGCGGCGGCCAGCCTTCGCCATTGTCCAAGCCAGATACTTGCCGGCCTCGCCGCTACCGATGATCAAAAACTCAAAGTGATCTTTATCTGGCATTATGTTGTCCGAGTTCCACGCGACCTCGCGGGCCTACAGTGGAACCCGGGGTAGGGTCGCCAACGTTGCGGTAAGCCCACACTCCGCTGAATCGCGCGAAGCTTAGCTTCGTGCTCCTACAAGTTCCGTGGCGGCGGCTCGACGTGATCTCACGATCCCATGCGGGTCCAGTACGAACTTCTCCGCAGCGCCTTTATCAAACGCGTTGTAGCCGCGCGGCGCGTCCTCCAAGGGCAGTACTCGGACATTTACCGCCTTCGCCACCGCCACCTTATTGTGCAGGATGGCCATCATGAGTTGCCGGTTGAAACGGAGCACAGGACACTGCCCCGTACCGAAGCTGTGGGACTTAGCCCAGCCCAGACCGATCCGCAGACCCAACACGCCCTGCTTCGCATTGGCGTCCGTGGCTCCCGGATCGTCAGTGACATACAGTCCGGGAATGCCGATCGCTCCGCCGGCTCGCGTCACTGTCATGAGCGAATTCAGTACGGTAGCAGGCTGTTCGGTTCCAGTCTGCTCGGCTTGGCCCTTCGCTTCAAAGCCCACGCAGTCCACTGCCGAATCCACTTCGGGAACACCCACGATCTGGGCGATGCGGTCTCCTAGTGGAACCCTCGCGCGCAGATCGATCGTCTCACAGCCGAAGCTTCGCGCCTGGGCAAGCCGTTCCGGAATCATGTCGCCGACAATAACCACCGCGGCGCCCAGCAACTGGCACGCAGCGGCGCAGGCAAGTCCTACCGGACCGGCGCCGGCCACGTAAACCGTCGAACCAGTCGTGACTCCTGCCTTCACCGCTCCGTCGTAGCCCGTCGGGAAAATGTCGGAGAGTAGCGTGAGGTCCTCGATCTTCTCCAGAGCCTGGTCCTTATCAGGAAATTTGAGGAGGTTGAAATCCGCATACGGCGCCATCACGTAATCGGCTTGGCCGCCTATCCATCCGCCCATGTCGACGTAACCGAAAGCGGCCCCTGCCCGATCGCCGTTGACGTTCAAGCAAATGCCGGTCTTGCCTTCCCGACAGTTGCGGCAGCGTCCACAGGCGATGTTGAAGGGGACGGAAACCAGGTCGCCCACATTCAAGAACTCTACGTCCCTGCCTTTCTCAATGATTTCGCCCGTGATCTCGTGTCCCAGGACCATACCCGCAGGGGCCGTGGTGCGCCCTCGGACCATATGCTGGTCGCTACCACAGATATTGGTGCTCACCACCTTGAGGATCACGCCGTGCTCGCACTTCCGTGATCCCAGCGACAACTTCGGAAAATCGATCGGACGTACCTCTACTTTTCCCGGTCCGACGTATACCACTCCACGATTGCTTGCCATGAATATTCTCTCCTTTAAGAAACTAGAATGCTTTGGCGCCAATTTCCGCCACGGCGTGATCCTGCTCTCCGGAACCGCCGCTCACGCCCACACCACCTATCACTTTTCCGCCACGCGTCAGCGGAATGCCGCCGGCGAACACCATCACGCGCCCATGATTGGACACATGGATTCCAAAGAATTACCCGCCCGATGGCGAATGTTGCGCGAGATCCTTCGTCGAAATAGCGTCACCATGAATATCCCTTCCGTCGAAATGGAATGCAATCGCCACTCCATAATTGGATTGCATGTCTCACGCTGATCGGACGCCACATAGGTTCATCAATTAGCACGCGAATAGTGGTGCAAACCGTCTGCAACGATAACGTGCGGTGTGACTGTCAAATGACATCAATGTCGACCGCATGACGCCCCAGATCTAACCCTCGCGCATCTACTTGACTAACGATGGCCCACGGACGGTATCTCTGTTGCATCATTCGCATCGGGTGAAGGGTAGACGAGTTCCTTCAAAATATGGGTTGCTGACGATCGTCCGGTTGTTCTTCTCCTCCCGTTCCAAGAACGCAAAGCAGACGCCTCGCTACGCTCAGCGCGGAGGGCCCGGTGCTATCTTTCACTAGAAGGAGTGACTCCGATGAAAATGAGCCTGGAAAATCGGATTGTCGTTTTGGTGAGCGCCCTGGTGGCAGTATTGGTTAGCTGGGGAATCTTACGACGGCCGCAATCAACGTCATTATTTGGCATGCTGAACGCCGACGTGCGCCGGTTTTTGCAATGGCCGCTTTTTACCATCGGAAATGTGCCGTTAACGCCATTGTTTCTCATCAAGTGCACCGTGTTCTTGATCCTGCTGTCGCTGTTTTCACGTTTTGTTCGGAGATTTCTTGCTAAGAGAGTTTTGGCTCACACGTCGATGGATCGCGGACAACAGTACGCGCTTGTGCGGGGGACTGGCTACGTTATTTTCCTGCTGGGCCTGATTGTTGGCCTCGACACAACTGGCCTGAATTTGCGTAGTCTTCTGGTGTTGGGCGGCGCCCTAGGGGTGGGCATCGGATTCGGCCTGCAGAACATTGTGGCGAATTTCGTAGCGGGTATCGTGATTCTTTGGGAAGGACCGGTCAAGGTGGGCGATTTCATTGATGTGGGTAGCACGCGCGGCGAGGTAATCCGGATTGGAGCGCGCGGCACATGGGTGCAGACCTACGACAACGAAGTGATTATCGTGCCGAATTCCGACTTCATCAACAGCCGCGTAGCAAACTGGACGGCGAACGACCGCACCGTGAGGATCACAATTCCGCTCGGAGTCTCTTACGACAGCGATCTTGAGATGGTTCGCGATCTGCTGCTCGACATCGCAAAACGCAACGGGCAAGTTCTCGCAGATCCGGCGCCCGCCGTGTTGGTTACGGGGTTCGGCGATAACAGCGTCAACATCAATTTGCGGGTTTCGACGACGCTCACGACTGGCCACACAGGCCTATTCAAAAGCGACTTATTCATGGAAATCTTCCGCGTGTTTCGCGAAAAGAAAATCGAGATGCCGTGCCCGCAACAGGATGTTCACGTTCGTTCGTTTGCCGCGCCGCTAATGGTTGCGAGCCCGGCGGGAAATACAACTCCAACGGTCGCTATGGGAGAAAACGCGGCGTGACGTAGCGTGATCGAACTTCTCCAACAGAGCCCGCCTCCGCTTCGCCAGCCGGCGCTCCCTTCCGAAAGCTTTCTATCGGATCGACCGCCGGGCACCACGGCAAGCTCGATTTCCGATATCGTCACGCTAAATGGGATGCCGGTACCACTCGCGCGTGCCGAAGCGGATCGGCGTTCCTAGACCGATGGCGTATGCGGGTTGGATGGCTGCTTGAAGATCACGCGGCGGCAGCAGATGAAGAGACCGGTGAATGCCAGGACGGCGGGGACCAGCCCGAAAATCGCCCACAGGGCCTCCGTAAGCCAGTCAAACCTTCCGAAATGCAATTGGGAGAGTTGGAACAAGCTCTGGGTCGCAAAACGATCGTTGGGATCGAGAGCGTATAGTTCGTCAAACACAGAGGGGAAACAAAAGTAGATCCCCGAGATTCCCCATACCAGAACAAAGACGAAACACCAGAATCCGAGCGCGCTGTGCAGGTCCCAGTTGATGCGCGCAAAATGCACCGTCCAATTCACGGTCAGGCTGCGACGCCAATGTTTAATTCCCGGCCACCAAATGATGGCTCCCGTGATGCAAATGACCGTCAAACAAACTGCGCCCATGCCGTTTACCAGGCGGCCGGTTGAACCCGATAGCAGGTTCTCGTGGAAGTTCACCAGCCACTCGACAGAGAACCGCTTGTCCAGTTCGTCGCGATACACAATCACGCTGCCGGAAATACTGATCAAGAAGACGTATAAGGAAGCGCCCATCCCCGTCCAGTAGTGAATCTGGAAAAAGGCATCGCGCACCTTGGACTTCTCGGGGTTCTGCAGCCATTGTTCCCACATGGTTACGTTGTGATTCCCTGAGTCGCAGTATAGCGGGCAATTGCGCCGGCCATTCCCGGCTTTGGCGCAGTTCCGGCGGCACCTTGCTAAACTGAGAGCGGATGACCCTCGACGAATTGGAAAGAGAATACGTTACGCTCCGCCAGCAGGCTGACGCTGTGCGGAGCTATCTTTGACGCGCCCGCCCGCATAGCTCAACTCGCCACGACCGCAGAGCAGATCAACGCACCGGATTTCTGGTCGCAGCCGGAAAAAAGCCAAAAGGTGATGCAGGATCGCAAGCGCCTGGAGGAACAGGTCGCGCAGGACGTGAAGATCTCATCGCTGACCGGCGATCTGGATACGTTGTTCGAGCTCGCGCGCGAAGGCGAAGACGTCAACGCCGATCTGGAGCGCGAGATGAAGAGCCTCGGCGGCTATCTCGAAAAGCTGGAAACGCAAATGCTGCTGGCGGGACCGAATGACGCGGCGAGCGCGATCATCACGATTCATCCGGGCGCGGGCGGCACCGAAAGCCAGGACTGGGCGGAGATGCTATTGCGCATGTATCTGCGCTGGGCGGAAATCAATCGCATGGAGACGGTCATTACGGACCGGCTCGAAGGCGAAGGCGCGGGCATCAAATCGGTGACGTTCGAAGTGAACGGTGAGAACGCTTACGGCCTCCTGCAGAGCGAGGTCGGCGTGCACCGGCTGGTGCGCATTTCGCCGTTCGATGCGAACGCGCGGCGACATACGTCGTTTGCGTCGGTATTTGTCTATCCGCAGATCGACGACGAGATCATCATCGATATTAAGCAAGAAGACTTGCGCGTGGATACGTTCCGTGCGGGCGGCGCGGGAGGCCAGCACGTCAACCGGACGGATTCCGCCGTCCGCATGACGCACCTGCCCACGAACATCGTGGTGCAGTGCCAGAACGAACGCAGCCAGCATAAGAATCGTGCCAGCGCGATGAAACAATTGCGCGCGAAATTGTACGAGTACGAAATGGAAAAGAAGCGCGTGGAGGATCGCAAGCTCGAAGACACGAAGCTGGGGATCAACTTCGGCAGCCAGATTCGCAGTTACGTGCTCGCTCCGTATCGCATGATCAAGGATCATCGGACGAAGCTCGCGGTGGGCGATGTGGATCGCGTGCTGGATGGCGATTTGGAAGCGCTGATCCATACCTTCCTAGTGTGGCGCAAAACCGGCAAGACGGCCGCGACGGGTTCGGATAAAGATGACATCGACTAGCTGATGGACATCACTTTAAGAGACGCAGCGGCCAGGATTCGCGCAGGCGAGCTGGTGGCCTTCCCTACGGAGACCGTCTATGGCCTCGGCGCGAACGCGTTGGACGCGGTGGCCGTGGAGAAAATCTACGCCGCAAAAGGACGACCTTCGACGAGTCCTCTCATCGTGCACGTGGCATCCGTCAGCATGGCGAGCGCGCTCGTGACCGCATGGCCCGCGGAAGCCGAGGTGCTCGCGCAATCGTTCTGGCCGGGGCCGCTGACGATTGTCTTGCCGAAGAAGCCACACGTGCCGGATATCGTCACCGCGGGGCTTCCCACGGTCGGCGTCCGAATGCCGGAGCATCCGATGGCCCTCGCGTTGATTCGCGAAGCGGAAGTTCCGATCGCCGCGCCGAGTGCGAATCGCTTCATGCAGCTCTCTCCCACAACGGCTGCGCACGTGTGCGAAACGTTCGGCGATGCCATACCGGTGCTCGATGGAGGGCCCTGCCGCGTAGGAATCGAGTCGACGGTTGTGTCGATTGCCTCCGTGAACGGCGCGGGGAAGGTCACACTGCTGAGGCCGGGCGCTATTTCGGCGGCCGCCATTGCCGAAGTGATCGGACGCGAGCCGGACGAAATCGAACAGGCTACGATGCCATCCGACGGTTCGGCGCACACGTCGCCGGGGATGCACGAGCGCCACTACAGTCCGCGAACCCCGCTGGTGTTGACGACAGCGCCGGATGCGAAGGGCGCTTATCTGTTTTACGCACACGTCGCGCATGCTGCTCGCGTCTTTCAAATACCGAACGATCCGGCAGAGTACGCGGCGCATTTGTACAGCGCACTGCACGAGCTCGATCGCGAGGGTTGGCCGGTGATCGGCGTGGAGCCTCCCCCGGAGACGCCAGAGTGGGTGGCGGTGCGCGATCGATTGCAGCGCGCGGCGACCCAGTAATCGCCCAGCGGAGGTTGCAAGTTCCCTCTTCGAGGGCCAATTCGCCGCGTCAAAAGCTAGAGCCGCGCTAATCCCATTCGATCTGCCAAGTCGTCTAACGTATGCCGCAGCTCCTCGCCAATCGGAACGCTCTCCGCCACACGATCTTCGAAGATTTTCGCCGAGCGCTCGCCCGGCAGGCGAATCTCGTCGACGCCAGGCAATTTCGGGGACGATTTCATCTGCTCCCAAATCTCATCGACGCTTTGCTTGAATCTCCCGACGTCGGCGAATGCCGCGATGTTGATCGCCAAAATCGCGTGGCCGGTGTTCGTCAGTGACTTCGAATCCGCGTTGAAATCGACCACGTCTTTTCCGAACGCCGCGCCGTTCAAAGTTCCCGCGAGCAATCCGAACATCAACGCGAGCCCGTAGCCTTTCGGGCCTCCGATGGGCAGAAGAAATCCTTCGCTTGCGCGTTTCGGATCGGTCAGCGGGTTGCCTTGACGATCCATCATCCAGCCTTCGGGCATCGTTTCGCCGCGCTGCGCCTTGATCTTGACCTTGCCGTAGGCCGCGTTGGTCGTCGCCATGTCGAGGACAATCGACTCATGCTTGGCGCCCGGCACGGCAATCGCAATGGGATTGGTGCTCAGCAGCATTTCCGTGCCGCCCCACGGCGGCAAATGATTCGCGCTGCCGACCGCGAGATAAATCCCGATCATGTCATGCGCGAGCGGCATCCGCGCGTACAGCATCGCCGGACCCGCATGATTGCTGTTGCGCGCACCCACCCACGCCACACCGGCTGATCTCGCTTTCTCGATGGCGATGTTCGATGCCCGACTCATGACGAGATGCCCCATCGCGTTGTCGCCATCGACCAGCGCCGATGCAGCCTGCTCGCGGATGACGTGGATGTTCGGACGCACGTTCATCCCGCCGCTTTGAATGCGCTTAACGTATTGCGGTAACCGGAAAATGCCGTGGCCGTCGGCTCCGCGCGCGTCGGCCTCCGCCATCAACGCCCCGACTCTTTCGGCATCATCGGACGGAATCCCGGCCGACGAAAGCACGTTCGCGATGAAGCGGCGCAGTTCTGAAATGCGTATTACGGTTGGCACGGAGCGATCAAACCGTCATCACTTTGACCGGCTCGTGGACGATCAACTTCGCGGCCGTCGCCTTGCGAACTTCGTCGACCGTCGTATCCGGTGCGATCTCGCGCAACACCAGACCTTCGGGAGTGACATCGATCACTGCCATTTCGGTCATGATTGTGTTGACCACGCCACAGCCGGTCAGCGGAAGCGTGCACTTCGGCAGGATCTTCGCTTCGCCTTTGCGGGTAGTGTGCTCCATGGCGACGATCACACGGCGCGCACCGGCCACCAGATCCATTGCACCGCCCATGCCTTTGACCACTTTACCCGGCACCATCCAATTGGCAAGGTCGCCGTTCTCGTCCACTTCCATCGAGCCTAGAATACTGAGGTCGATGTGCCCTCCGCGGATGATGGCGAACGAATCGGCGCTCGAGCAAAACGCCGTGCCTGGAATTTCCGTGACGGTTTCTTTGCCCGCATTGATCAGGTCCGCGTCCTCGGTGCCCGCGACCGGATAAGGCCCCACACCGAGCATTCCATTCTCCGACTGCAGAACGACTTCCATGCCGGCGGGAACATGATCGGCCACCAGCGTCGGAATGCCGATGCCGAGGTTGACGTAAAATCCATCGCGCAGTTCCTGCGCCGCTCGTCCGGCGATGCGTAAACGCTTTTCTTGTTCAGTCATTACCTTCTTCCTGTCTCCGTCGCTCCCGGGGCTGAACGAACGGTGCGCCGCTCGATCTGCTTGGACGGTACCCCTACGATCACGCGATGCACGAAAATTCCCGGCGTCATGACGTTGTCGGGATCGATCTCACCGGGCTCGACAAGGTGTTCCACCTCGGCAATCGTGATTTTCGCGGCAGTAGCCATCATCGGATTGAAATTCCGCGCCGTCTTGCGATACACAAGGTTGCCCTGGCGGTCGCCCTTCCACGCTTTGACTAATGAAAAATCCGCGGTGAGCGCGCGCTCCATGATGTACTTCTTTCCGTCGAACTCGCGCGTTACCTTCCCTTCGGCGACGATCGTCCCCACACCGGCCGGCGTGAAAAATGCGGGGATGCCTGCCCCTCCGGCGCGAATACATTCGGCGAGCGTGCCCTGCGGCATCAATTTCAGATCCAGCTTGCCCTGGATCACCAGCGTCTCGAGCAGCTTATTTTCGCCGACGTAACTGCCGGTGTGCGAGGCGATCATGCCGGCTTCGAGCATCAGCCCCATGCCCGCGCCGTCGATGCCCATATTGTTGCTGATCGTGTGCAACCCTTGGACGCCGCTGGCGACCAAAGCGCCAATCAAATTTTCGGGAATTCCGCAGAGGCCGAAGCCTCCGATCATCACTTTATGGCCCGCGCGAATATCGGCCACGGCCTCGCGGGTGCTCTTCCATACTTTATTCAAATGCTCACTCCTGCCTTTAACTAGAATCGCTTATCATAACAACCAATGGGCAACGAATGGGACAATCAATCGCGCTATTAGCGAGGGCGTCAAATGGCGCAACCTAAGGTCGCGACCGAGCACGGTGTCGCAACCGAAACAGGACTCGCGCGTATCGGAATCGCACTGGCGAATTGGAGCGAACGCTGGTTCCCGGATCCGCTGGTATTCGCCCTGCTCGGCGTGGTCACCGTATTTCTGATCGGCTTGGGCGCCGGCGAAAACGCCTCAACGCTCGCGATTCAAGCGGGCAAGAATTTCTGGACGCTGGTCCCGTTC
>Ga0182030_10010935_pt1 | contig 18351 bp, 18 predicted proteins | sample 812S3MmetaG_FD_121299 | JGI IMG/M metagenome (GOLD analysis project Ga0182030, IMG submission 121299) | Permafrost microbial communities from Stordalen Mire, Sweden - 812S3M metaG (Illumina Assembly) | ecosystem: Environmental > Terrestrial > Soil > Wetlands > Permafrost | place: Sweden...
AGTCCACAATCGGCCTTTTTGTTCTCGTTTTCCGCATCCTCGGGACGGTCTTGGGAGAGGATTTCGGGCTGCACCGAGCTGTTTTGATCCTTCAACGTTTCTTCTACACCAGTGACGACGTCCACCTCTTCAACTTGTTTATCCTGCTCCTTCGATATCTTTGGATCTTGAGATTCGCTGCTTCTCTTTTCTGGTATAGAGTCCGTACTTGTTTTCACCTCATTAGCCGCCTCTTCCGCGTCTGCGTCTCCAGTCGCAGGCTCTTCGCCCGTATTGGCAGGGTCAGGCTCCTTCTGCTCGGCCAATTCCACCCAATCCGTCATATCTTGTTCCTTCACCGACACCACAATTGGCCACTGAAGATTCCCTCCAGTCTTTCCATCTTTGCGCAGGTAATTCACCCCTTGGCCCACGATTACAAGCCGTTGTTCCGAAGAAGATGGGAACAATAGACGCAATTTCTCACAATCTTGAATGCCGAATGGTGCGACGGCCAGAGTTCTTGTTTCGTACTTGGAGTTTGGAGTGAGAGGAAGTCTTGTTAAGACTATGGCCCCACCAGTCGTTCCAGCAGCAAAGACGTCATTTCCATGGATGGCGAGCGACATTGTCGATATTCCACCAGCATAAAATGGGTCGTAAATTGTGCGTATTGTTTCGCCGGTGCATGTATCGAATTGGATGACTCGGCTTGGCCATTGCACAGACATGCCAAAGAGATAGCGTCCGCAATTTGAAAAGAGCCAGGACGTAATTTTCCCATAAGCTGTCATTGTGTTAATATAAGAACAGAAAGAGTGAAAATATGAGGGAAATTACCTAGATCATACGATTTGGTAGTAATGAACGTGCCTCTAGGATCCGGATCGATATCCCATTCTTGAACACCGATGTAGGCGAGGCATAATCGCGCCCCAAACCAGCGCGGTGTCTCTTCAGATTTGTCCATCCATTCCATACATACAGAATATGCAAGCAGCTTTCTTTCTTCATGGTAAGAACAAGCGAGATACTCTTCTTGCACAGTCCCAGATTTCATGAATACCCAACTTCCTGTTTTCCTAGCCTTATGATAGTCCAAGGACCGGATATCCATAATCATAGTCAGAGACCAGAAGGGCTGTCCATCTTTACTTGGAAGTGGGTATTGGATCACGGATTGGAAGAATCCGAGTGTGGCCAAGGAATTGAATGTGGCCCTTGTTGAGATTCGAGGTGTCATGTCGCGCAGGCCTGCTTCAGCGCTCATGTCTAAATGTTCATGCGACTCAGCTAAGCCATCGAGTGTGTCTTGAATTGCTCGCTGAGCGCCAATTCCAATCCTGGTCCAGTTTTGCGATTGACAGAAATTTGTACGAGCCATTGTACGTGCAACACCAGGGATGGGTTCGAAGTCCACGATGAGAGTTTGACTCTCTATTGTCAGCATATCTCTGAGGAACGAAAGAGATCGTAGTGACGAAGTTATCTTCCCCAAAGAATTCAGATCCCAGAATTTCGGCACCAAAGTTGGGGAATTTGGAATTTGCTGGACTTCCTTGAGATTACCATTGACTTTGACAACTAGCTTAGATTGCGACAACGTTGCTGTGACTAGGGTTTGAGAAACATCAGTTTCTAGGACGGCTGATAAAATGGGAGGCCTATCATCCGCTCGTACGGTAGATACAGCGGTGGTGGAAACTGCTTTTCGAGCGATCTCTATTATCCTCGTGATTCCATAACTGTCAAGGAGGTAGAGTCGCCGTTCGTGTATAGAACACAAGGCAAAACTCATGATATTTGCTCCCATGAGAAGACTCGAATATTCCACTTTCCAAGATGTTCCTAGAGCATCGTTATTTTCAAGTTCATACGCCATAAGTGACCATTCAGGTTCCATGGGCAGGCAGATGACCAGTATCGTCTCGTTCTCGGAAAACGAATGGAGGCCACCGTTGTTGTAAAAATACTCCAGATCTATGATTTCATCATCTGCTTTTGCCTTATCTCCGTAACTCCATACGTGAAGGCATTTCTCGCGAGTAAGAAGGCATATTTCCTGATAAGTGCCCCTCATACCGGCTCTGTGTTCCAGCCCCTCTGGTCGCTTGTCTTCGGTTGATCCTGAGTCATTCCGCTTGATCCTTCTAATGAACAATACAAAATTTCCACATGGACTGATACCCAAGAGCGTACAATCTCCTTCTGCAAAAGTGACAAGCCGAAATTTTGGAATGTCATAGACCTCAAGTCTCTTACCATTTCGAGTTCCCGCGATTATCGAAGCATTGCTAGCAAAAGTTAAGGACGACATTTCGGAATCATAGAACAGAGCTGGTCCTGGAATTCTCAAACCTGTTCGGATATCGTATTTTCCCCCGGCAGTCCAGAGATACTCGCCTTTTGATTCGCTACTGAATGCTACTGCTCCTTTAGATTTTTTGAAAGCATTGGAGATAGTAAGGTCGGCTCGGTAAGGGTCGTCCACGTCCGTCCAGTCGATGCGCTGGAGATTTACATCAGCAATACCTTCGGACAAAAGCCAAACATAGGTCTTGATATTGAGTGCCTCATCTCTATTCTTTGAAAATCTAGCCCATGTGATCGCAATGGCTCGCAAATCTTTTCGCAAAACAGTAGTCGCTTGCATTAGTCCTATTGCTGCTGGATCTAGCCCATAGGCCTCTTCAGCATGGCCTGTCAAGATGCTTCCCGTCCTCAAATAAATAACCGCCGGTTCATCGGGATTCAGTGGTACTTTGTAGGCCTTGTCCCAAGCAGAGGAGGGCATGAGCGACCGCCACGAGAAGATATTAAGATCTGCTAAAACGAATCTGTCAAATCTTTGATCCGCAGTGCTCTTTTCTAGCATATCGTGCGCTTTTTCTGGAGCCGTTAAAAATCGTGCCCCGGTAAGCAACGTATCCTGCCTTCCAAAGCCGACAGAACGGTTGGGATGATCAATCAATGGCTTTAGGGTCCGTATTTCCTGCGGCCAGTTCGACAACACGTCGCCCCAGAGCTCCCAGAAGCCCCGCAGCTTAGATAGCAGCATAGATATTTGCTCCAACATGTCCAACTGAAGTTTACTGAGAGTTCTGATATATTTCAGCTCTACCACAAACGTTTGCAAGACTGTGCAGAGATATTTGAAGGATTCGGTCTCGGGACTCAGAAAGTGGTTCACAGCTTCACACCATTCAATAAGCTGGTTAGAAAATACAAAGCCATGGATTCGTCTTATAAAATGAAGCCGTGTTTTGGACGCACAGCAATGCCAGATCCAATAAAGAGCAGCATATTTGAGAAAAGGGCAACAGTCCTTGAGCGTTTGGGGGTTTCTTCCACTGAACCTTTGGATTTGTATTCGGGGTCTATCGTACTCTCCATTGAAGAGATAGCGGGTACAAATGTCTGCCAAGTGATCATCAGGGTCCGTTATGATGAGTTGTCGGTATAACGAGCTATCTTTAAATTGTTGAGACTCAATGAGGAATCGTTTGACTGAACTATGGCTGAGTCTGATCTCCTCATCCTCTATCGAGATCAGGCATCCGCATGCTCCTTTAATGTCAATAGCAAGGTCTGGATAGTGTTCGCCATCAATTGAGAATACCTCTTGTAATTCGGCCAATGATAACGGTCGTTTTGCCCAAGCAACCCAGGTAAAAACTCGCTTTGCCATTGGATACCATCTGACGTCCATCTTGTCAAGAATCGTCATGTAATATTCATGGAGGCCAGCAGGGAGGTTTTCGAGAAATGCCGAAATTTCTTCAATGGTGCCTTTGGAGTCAAGGTCCTCAATCATGAGCTTTGGAAGTAAAAACATTCCCTGGGCTCCATTTGCCAATTTAGTGACAACAAAGTCAATAAATCCAGGAGGGGTGTTATCAGATGCAAGTCTCCTAGAGAGGTAGACAGTTTCACTGATGTCGGTTTGAAGCATCTTTGTAATGTCCGGCTTGATGTTGTCTCTGGTGATTTCGATATCGGTTGTTAGGTGGTGAGGACGCAACATAAGTTCTAAATCGGGCTCATTTCTGCTTGAGCAGAGTATTTTCAATCCAGATGGAATCTTCTGAACCGTGTCCAATAATGCCCTCACCATTGCCTGTCGGTCCTTGGGCTCACATTCGTCGAGAGCATCAATAAAGATAAAGCATGCCCCAAATGCCTTCAAAGCCTCTTCAAAGATCATGGTTGCTGTTGATAGGGCTGTTAATGATGCGCCAGCCGTCTTTTCATACTTGGGCTTTAGTACTTGAAGAATAGCCGGGTTCTTCTTGATCAGCTGAATAGTCAAACAATTGATCCGAACAGCTGCGGAGATAGAGGCATCTTGATGGCAAAATAGGTATGCTATCTTCTCTCCCTTACTCTGCATATGATTGATCGTATACGCTACCAAGGTAGATTTTCCACTTCCTTGAATACCGTGAAGCCAAGCTATGGACGAATTTTCAGAGCTTCTCCAGCTCTCATATCGCTTATCGTCGAGCAGCCAATGACAAGTTCCTTCGGCTGCATTCAATCGAGAAGCAAGATCTGCTTTGTAGGTGATTTTTTTTATATCCGGAGGACGGAGCCATTTCTTGATTTTCTTCTTCAGCTTCATTTGTATCTCTGACTCCCTCTCTGCAATTTGCGCGTTAGACATAGTATTCGCTGAGGTCGACATATAAAGATAACACGAACTTACCTTGTTCTGATCTCGCTGCATTCGCGACGAGAAGACTTTGATCTGAAATAGTAAGTAAGGTTCACAAGTCCTAAAACTAGAACGCACCAGTCTGAACTTTTTCAACCCTGGCATCCCCTTTCGCTATCTGATCTCTGATCTCTTGTAGCTGTTTCTGAGTTTCCTGTCGTTTCAATTCCTGTGACCCGAAGGAGCTCCCAGTTCCAGCTCTTTTGATAGCATTGGCTTCGAACTCGTTTTTAATCCGCAACATCAAACGATTGTAATTCGGATCGTCGCGATTGTCGAATTTACACATCGTAAGATGAGATGTATTGTCGAGATGGACATGGTGTTCAAAGTTTGCGTTTATGGTGGCCGATGCCTCGTTGACAGCCTGCCGCTCGTCATCAGCTGCATAGAGGCGGAATGAAAGCGAGCCCTTACTTCAACTCTTTCTCCCCTAATCATGCTATGAATTGTTGCATGTACTTCAGTAATGTGGACATGATTGCCAATTTCAGTGAAGCCCCGCGCTAACTGACCGAGTGCCGTCGACCATATGTTGAACTGTTCCTCTGCATTCCTGGAGGCAACTTGGCCGTAAATAGCCTTCCAATTCTGTGTATTGAGGCCGCCATGAGGCGTATCTAGAAACAAAATATGACGAGTGCTTGATAAGATTTCACCATACAGGTCTTTCCTTGAGTTGCAGTATGTAAGCGCCTGTATGTATGAGATGTTAGCATTTCTAAGGGCAGGCTTGGATACACACCTTCTTTACGATTATTCCACCCACTCCGTGCCCCAAAAATGTGATTGGATTTTTTTGCTATAAGTGATCAGTAGTGAAATAGCCAAACTGCGATCACTCACCTTAAATCTACTGTTGTTCATATCAAAACACAAAGTCTCTGCAAATCGGAAGATAAGGCTCGAGTCGTTATGATTGGTTTCTTTCGACCTGAAATAGACAGCTTGCGCTTCATATCCAAAAACGAAGATTCGTATACCAGGAATGTCCGAAGGGAGCCAGTCGAGCCAGAAAGACCCATTCTCGTGTGTCCATGTAGAAATTGGACCTCCAGCCAAGCCATGTACTACGACGAGGCTGAAAATACTCAGCAGAGGATCAACAATATGGATTTCATGGCAATGAACACTTACTCATAAGAAGTCGCTATCGTTGCGCCCGGCCGAGGCCATATTTGTTGAAGACCGATCTGATCTTTGGCCATCTTTTTTTATCGCCGTGTTCTACGTGATGAAGAGGGTTGTTGATGTGGAAATCGTATGCATATGCATGCGGCAAAATTAACCAGGTAGATGGGACAGCCATTGTTTGGTCACCAATAGGATTTTGTGCTGTTTATAGAATTTTGTGGCGTCGAAATTCGATAGCTAGAGCAGGGGGCGGCAGCCCTCTTCGCTTCCCGCTTTCTAAGTTCTTTTTCGAGGCTATTGCGCATCTTACGCCACGCTTTGAAACATAAGCTATGAAGAAGGTGGAGGATCCCTGGACGAGTTTGAAGTGGTGTACAGCCATTTGTCGACCAGGGTTAAACTAGAAACTTCTATTTCGTGACTTCAGCTGGGCGGATTCTGAGTGCGTGTGACCACTAGAGCCTTCTCTCTTCGTTGGATCCCAATTTCTCGTTCCTAACCTAGGAAAAGATCTCTTGACCATTTCATGGATTTTTGTGCAATTTTCAACAGTATCTTTTCGAAAGGAAAGGTGGCCGAAGGACGCGACACCGCAGAAAGTATGAACAAAGAAGATCAGGCTGAGCTGGCGTCATTCGCCATTCCCGTATGCTGTTTCAATATACTGCTGCCTTGAATAATCCAGAGCTCACAATGGTGCCTCATAGAAAGATAGGCTCGGCATTCATGTGCTACATGAGCCTAAAGTCCCGTCCGCTGAAGTGACTGTTGAGTATGCGGAAGCCTTTTGATCGCTATTATCGAAATTGGATACAGTGAACCTCGTATGAAGGCTGACTTTCGAAGCATTGTAGCAGTTCATGGCCTCGGTGGTGATAGCTTCTCGACCTGGACGCACAAGGAAACTAGCCACCTTTGGCTACGCGACTTTCTTCCTCATTCAACTGAATTTTCCAATGCGCGCATGTTGACGTTTGGATACGATTCCCGAGCTTTTATATCACCCTTTGAGAAGGCAACAACTGGTAGAGTCTTTACTTTTGCAGAAGAGCTCCTAGGCGCGCTGAGTGACAGAAGGACACAAGCGAGGGGAAGACCGATAATCCTCGTCGGACATTCGCTGGGCGGAATTGTTATCAAGAGCGTTAGTGTTGCCTTAGAGAAACCGGTTCAAATAAGATAGCTGATGAGAACGTACTTCGGAACAGGCATTGGTACACGCCCAAGCAAGACACTATTTGTACGGCGACATCTACGATTCTGTGAGATCGATATTTTTCTTCGGTACCCCACATCAAGGTGCAGAAGCCGCAATTTGGGCAACATATCTCGGTCAAATCTCCAAAGCCGTCGGAATTCGGAGAGCCAACGTGACGAAAGAGCTTCAAACATGGTCTGTCCCTTTGACAGAGCTCACTGTCCTATTCAGCGAGCAAATCCCTGATCTTCTGATCACCTCATTTTTCGAAACTCAACCCGTATACGGAGTGGTTGTAAGTAGAAATAACAAGCCTTCGTGAGTGTGCAAAAAAGGAATCGTTGATTGACGGGGCGTTAGGTCGTGCGTGAAGCTTCAGCTCGACTCGGACAGAGAAATGAGGTCGCGCGCGCGCTCAACGAAAACCATCTTTCAATCTGCAAGTACAAAAGCCAAGACGCCGCAAGCTACAGAGCTGTCGTAAGCCGTTTCGAAGCAACAATGGAAGAGATCCGCAATAAATCACGCGCAGAGGCCGTAGCACAGTCGTTGCAAGCTGTCGCGCAAGTAAATACGAATGCTCCTAGTCCTTCCCTTGAGGACAGGCTGGCATCTCTGAAAAACAAATGAAGCGTGGGATATAGACATGATTAGAAACATAGGTATAAATAGGCGGATTTATTATTTCCTTAGCTATCAGACCTCAAATGAATCTAGAACACTTAATTCTGATCCCCATCTCAACGCTCTCGACGCGTCGCAGTAGTTTTAATCAGCGAGCAAATGACGAGTGAATTGTTGCAAGATAGAAACACCTCATACGAGCATTTTGCTCATCGCTATTCTTGATTTGTAAATCGAGGTTCAATCTTCCGAAGATATTTTGTGAAGGGTGGGATATACTTGGGTGGAAACGGGAAGCACCACCAAGGGCTGCACTAATTTGTGATCAGACCTTCCCTAAAAACCAAAAAACCTCACCAAAACTTTTTAATTTCAAAAAATTATAAATTTAGTTATAAATTAATAACATTACATATAATTAATTTAAATTTTTATTATTTATAATAATTATCCAAATAATAAAATAATTTTAATTTATATACTTTTGTTTTAAAATTTTTTTTTTTTTTTGAATATAGTAAGTTTTTAGTGAAGTTTAATGGGTTTTTACTTTTTTATTTAGGTTAAGCGCCAGGTGCCTAAAGCGCAGGCTCGTGTAGACTATCTTATAGACTATAGAAACTAGATTATAACTAGTTTTTAATTCAGTTTTAATTTAATTTTATATATCTATATAAGCTGTTGTAGTAGTAAAGATTAGAATTAGTAATTAGGATAAGTTAGGGTTTATCAAGGGTCTAAAGGATAGTAGAAGCCTTTTAGAAAAGGAATATATTTTTTGGATTAATTAAAACTGGATTAAAAACTGGTTGTAATTTGGTTTCTATAGTCTACGTAAGTCTATAAGATAGTCTACACGAGCCTGTGCTTTGGGCACCTGGCGCTTAACCTATGTGAAAATATAGAAACCCAAGTTTGATCACGAAGTGCAGTCTCTGGTGTATATTAGCGGGAAAATGGATGAAGCGCCTGTTTCCGAATTCAGTGGCACCCCGCTAAATTTCAGCGCTCGGCTCCTAACTCAGGGCCTGGAGGGTATCACTAGCAGACATTCATGTGCTGCTCTTGAACGAATCCTGATAGAGCGCGCAGACAATTCGAGGAATGAGGCCGGTCGATCAATTTTTGAGAAGCAGAACTAGTTGTATCAGAAACCCTTGAAAGGCGGAATATGACTAGGTGTAGCACCATGATCCAAGGAGATAATTATAAAATCACCAGTGTAAAATCTCAACAAAGTAATGACGATTCAAGATGTCATTTTCGTATTCCTAGCATTGATAGCTATGGCAGAAATATAAATCCAACCTCATTTATTTATTCATCATCCACGATCGAACCTATCCGAGGAGCTTCTCAGCAGTGGAGACTATTCAATTATACCAATCATTAGCACGACCATCACTCTATTTCCTCCCTAGACAGGAAGTACGACTTACCCTCATGTCCAATATTATCTGGCTCAATGTTCACCGACTTCACCTTTCCATTCTCAACAACCAACGCATATCGCTTGCTTCTGTTTGTGCCCAACATAGGAGCAGCTGGGAATTCAAGATCGAGCGCGCGGGTGAATGCACCAGATGCGTCGCCCAAGAAGCGGATACCGCTGGCCTTGTCCTTATCGAGGGACTTACCCCAGGCGTTCATGCTGGGAAGAAGATGTTAGTCCAATCAGCAGAGTGAAAAGAATATTAGTTGAGTGAGGATAAGAAAGCTTACACGAAAGCATCGTTGACCGAGACAACGAAGACCTTGCCTGCGCTGGAGAGCTTAGGGTGGGCGACGTAGCCGGGAATATGTGCGTCGGAGCAGGTTGGGCCTTTGGGACGGGACGTTAGTGGACTGTCGTGTCATTACTGCGTCGATTGCCCAGCCCAAAGCTCCCAAGAGAGGAGCTTCGAAAGGAGCAAATCGAAATTGAATAGGTCGAAGACATACTGAACGCAGCTGGAACACCAATGATGAGTCCAGTACCAAGCTCCTTGGACAGGTCGACCTTGGTTCCTGGATCTCCCTCCGTCAACTCAATGCTGGGAATAGAGTCTCCGACTTTGACCATCTTTGCGACTTTATTAATTATATCACGAAATAAGTTATTGGTATTTTGTTGATGAACTTAGGAGGGGATTACCCCTCGATACTTAAGGTCATTGAACCCCACTACGACTATGACGTTCCGAGAGCTTTTAGCTCTGAGGTATTTGGAATTGGTCCCTGGCCCACGACACTAATGCGATGCGGGAGGCACCCTGTCGATCCTTCCAACAGTGTGCTGGATAAAAGGAAAAGCCAGGATTATTGGTAAGTTGAGGGGAAGAATTGCAAATCAAAGGACGTACGGAGGTCACAGAGTACAACACAAGAGATGTCGTTCAAATTGAATTTGTCACACCCATATCTTGTGTTCAGGAGGAGCACTAAATGGGCTCTGATTGGTCATGTTCTTCCTGTGGGGGCAGCCCCTCGCTAAAAACCCCTATTCGTCGCTTGCAGAATAAGCATTGGCTCTGCCATCGCCTGAACTCCGACCTCACATACCTTGTCTGTTTCAAATATTTCATCTGACGAGTATTTACTCCAATCACATTCTCCGAATGTCATCTCTACCAAAACTTGATGCTGTTAAGCTCTCTAACGCCAATGCCTTGGGACCTCATTTCGCAAAAGCCATGTGAATACACATGGAAGTTATAGCCTTCTGGGGGAACACTCGCGAGCAAGCACAATCCGATACTGCCACAAGATTTGTGAGGGCTACCAGCCTCAATTTGAGTGCTTCAGATTATGCATGCTGAAAGAACAACGTCTTTAAAGAGAAGGTCGTCCTCCAACCTAATCGAAAAACTCATCCAATCGATCATAATGCTGAGGTTACCGTACCAGCAAAAGATCTCCAATCCCCAAAGAGCCTTGTACTCACAAGTGCATGAAGCTTAGCAAGTAAGTGATGGCGTCTTTGATCCAACCTCCAAGAACCAGAATACCACTTCCAAGTACATGGCCTGGTCACGTTACATCAAAGTGGGTAAATGTCTCGCTGAAATGTTCTCCACTATACACTTTTGCTTGCATTACGTATCATGCAATTATATTGGAGGAGTCTTTTCGATTCGTAATCACGTTCGCGATTCAAAGTCTCATTGTTCAGTACCTTCCATTGCTTATATGAACAAGACTGCAGATTCACTCCATAGACAAGGTCTTTCCCTCGCCTCCCCAACGTATACTACAAATTCCACAAATTTTTTGTACTTTATAAGTACCGCCGTGGCAATAAGCGGTCGTGGCGCTCGATGCGGAGTAGAGCCTCTCCTCCCCAAACGCTAGAAAGTTAATTGAAACACTCTTTGCATAAAGTGTCAACGTCTCGGCCTCATTTTGGCGCACCATAATTGACTTCGCTTCACAAACTTCGGGGCCGTGCACAAGATGCTTAAAATACCAAGCAATAAAATCTCTCCGAAATCATCCACCCTTGGAGTACGTGATGTGAGACATCCTATTTCCACATCAGCAATCCACTTTATTTTCGCGATGCTTGAACCACCATTGTCTCCTTCTATCTATTTTTGTTGGAGTTTTGTTTGCATAGAGGTTGGTGGCTCTGGGCATGTTCATTCTTTGCAATCAATTGATGTCGCTTCACACTATGCTTTCAAGTCATTTGCCTTTGTATTTGGGTCGTTTCTTCAAGTGTCACCAACCATAGGTATCAACATTCGTTCCTCACCTATTTTTAAATTCATGTTTCTCATTGATTCAACTTCGAGATGCCTTCAGCATGGCAGAAAGTCAAGAACTGGGTGTCGACAGGGAAGACCCCAATCTACGCTTCAGCACCAATACAAAAGCCAAGTTCCGGAGAAAGATTCGCTGGCCGGTTCCATACCTTGCCCCCAAACCCCTTCGATGATCCTGTCTATTCAGAGAAAGGTCTTCGGCGGTCTTCAACCACAAGCTCATTCGCATCAGTTGATTCGATCACCATAACCGAAGTAACATCTCGGCCCAGGCGCAACGCTTTCGACATCGTCACCAAAGCTGCAGGATCTAGCTACGTCTTCGCAATGATGATGGCCCTTCTAGGCGCCTGGGTCATCCTCGGCATCGTCGGCGGCCCAACCGATACCTGGCAAATCCTCTTCCAAAACGTCTCCTCAATCCAAGTCTACATAACAGATATCCTTTTAATCCGCCAGCAATCCAACAGTCAACGTTCCCTCCTCACCACGCTCGCAGAAATGCAATCTCGGAACCAAACCTGCGATCGTCTTCTCCGCCAAATTCCATCTTGTCAATGGATGGAAACGCACAAATCTCCCGCAAAGAAAATCATGTCCCCAAACGGGAAGGCAATCGAAGACGAGACCGAAGAGTCCATTCTCCTAGATATGCGTATGTCCCGGCTTGCCTACGCCTGGAACCGCACCTGCCACACCGCAGCCGTCGGAATCGGCTCCCTCTACACGCTCATTTTCTACTGGATCGGGATCTTCGTCTGGGTCGGCATAGGACCCCTCTTCCAATTCAGCAACACCTGGCAATTATACATCAACACCGCCGCTGCCGTCGTCCTTACTTTCACATCCATGTTCCTACAGAACGTAGAACAGCGCCAAGAAGACAATCTCGAGAAATCATTGAAATACGCTACGAAAATCGACGCTGAGGTTGAGTACCGCCTTCGCGAGTTAACAGCTGATCAGAAACCGAACCCGATTTTCGAAATTCCACCGCCAAGAGTGACGAGAGTAGAGAGAAGCATCGACACCTTCGGCGACCTAATGGCATCAGGCATCGGTGTCACGTTTTCTCTCGTTGTCACAATCGTGTGGATAGCAGTAGGACCCACGCTAAAGTTCGACGACAACTGGGTCCTCATAATCGGGACTTTCACCGGTCTGGTAGGGTTCATCGACGGCTTTGTCTTGCGTAACCTGTATTCACGCGGCGAGAAGGGTGCAGAGGAACAGTTCCGCGCGATTGCGGACGCGGACAAACGTCTCCTCGACCTCTTAAATCTCCCACACCCAGAACGCAAACAATCGAAACCACCAACGCTCGACGTGAAGGTCAGTAACAAGATCAGTGACCTCTGTGGGCGTGCAGGGACGTCCGTTCTATCCGTAATTCTGGTCATCCTCTTGCTCATAATAGCCTCGATCCTGCAATGGAGCGAAACTGGACAGTTACTATGCAACACCCCGACGATGATAATCGAGGGGTTTCTATTACTGGTCTTGATACAAGCACATAATGTGAGTAGTGCGGCGAGGGGTAGGGAGTTCAGTGGGATTTTGAAACGGAGGGTGTTGTTGAATTATCATGTGAATAATGTGGAGATGGTGAATTATGATCCGAGTGTTGTGGAGGAAGCTGTGGCAAGACCAATGAGGGCGAGTAGGTTTAGTTTGATGCCAGAACGTTTGAGTCGGATAATGCGATGACGTGAGGATCGGTTTATGAGGAGGAATTTCAAATTGGGATTTGGGGAAGCATGGTGCGGCATTTCCACGGCGTTCTGGTTTGGGTGTTTTACGTGTATCAATTGGATCATTCTTTGAAATCTAACACTAAAAGTTTCTTGATAAGAGCAGTATTCGCTCTTTTGTGTACTTCACTTTTGACTCTCTTAGCAACCAGAGACATCCAAATCCAGTACTTTTACTTGTTGGGAGATGTCGCCTTCTCTCCCCAGTGAGCAATCAGCCAGTCCCAAAATGGCTCTGGCGTAATATCTACTAATGCGTTAAGGTTGGGCGCTTCAAAGTCGTATCTTCGTTGTTCAGTCGCTATAAGCTCTTGGATTCTATTAACTTTGACCCAGTCCTGATGATAGGTAGCATATTCAAGATTGGCGGATAGATCTCGAGCTTCGATGATCTCAGTTGAGAACAATGATCCTACAATCTGTTAATCATTTCTCGGGTTTAGATGCATATACAAACCTCCTTTGATTGATTCAGCATATTGCAATGTTTGAGTTATACTGAGTCTTTCGGCTGCCATTCTGAATTCGCTGGGCCATGTTTCCAAATCTATCTCAGTAATAGCCGCTGCGACGAATCTCCCTACATCATTCGCAGAAATGAGAGAGACATATACCGGTCGCCCCGCTGTGGTGCGTTCGATGATCTCAGCTGTACTATGCTCGATATCCATCAGATAAGCACCTTGATAATTCGCACCAGTCGAACCTCCAATGCCAACTGATGCTAAACCTCCACGGGCAAATCTCTCGAAGAGCACACCGCAGCTAAATATCGTGAACTTCATACGATAGCGTGGTGAGCGAGTCCATTGACGAAGTCGCTCAAGGGCGGCTGACTTTCCCCGATCAAGAGGATCGTTACGAGGACGACGTGCGGGCGGGCCTTCGAATTCTGCTGGGACAAACCGTCGGACATCTGAATGCACAGCAGCATCGATTAAGTTGATTTGTGGTTTCCCAGAAACTGTTGATATAACGAGGTCGACTCCCCCTTAGACAATAGCAGAGATCCGCTTGACTATCATAGTCTACAACCACAATTTGGTAGCCAAGTGATGTGAGGTCTGGTTGCGCCTAAGATGAAATAACGTTAAGCGTCTGACGAGGTGAATAATAGCAAGGGGTAATGATGGAACTTACCTGTCTTGACAGGATAATTAATTGACTGGGGGTTTGCTGCAAATGACAGGCTAAAATCCGAGCAAGACCACCGCTTCCTGCAATAGCTATTCGCGTAAATCTGTTTGGAGCACCAGGGGTTGAAGGCACTGCGTCATCAGGTTGATGATCTTGATCTATCATCGTCAGCGGGATTTCTTTGATATTGATGGTTGAATAACGACACAAACCTGGTTCTGGTAGCGCTGATGTATCTTGATCTGGGGATTGTTTTGGAGGGTTTGGCATATCAATCTCCATAGGTTCCGGGCTTCCGTGCTTTGACTTCCCAACCTCTTCAAAATTGCTAGTATTTTGACTTAGAGAACTCATCATACCTATGATGAGTTCTCTAGAGTTCGGGGTGGGGAAATTGGGGTCGACGTCGCGGAAATCCTGCTATTCATTAGTCTGCGCAATCTAAGGGTCTTCAAAAGTGACATATGGTTTTACCTTGTCGACAAGAGAATCAGTTAGTACGCCTGATTGATTCATCATTCGTTCTGGCTGTTCGGGCCCTTTGCCCACGTCAGCTAGTTGCATGGACAGCGTCGAAAGCAGTCCTCCAGCTGATATAAAAACTCCTTTTGCTAAATCTGCTGCTGCTTTCATTTTCTGTATGGGTACTGCTCTGATATCCTTAATATTTGTTTTGGAGGGGAGGTAGATTCTCAACGACTTATCGAAATAGCTCTTAATAATTTCAAAGACATCCTCGATCAAGACCATATAACCCCACGGCAATGAGTCTCGACCAGCGACAATATATCCACAAAGACGACCATCCTGGATCACCCAGGATCCGGAGTCACCATGCGCTATAGGGAGTGTTTGGTTAGCCACAAGTTCTATTGATACGACGCAAGGAGACTCAACTCACACAGACTGCGATTTAGACTTATCTGTCTAATCTCACAGAATGCTCCCCAGAGAAAGATAGACGCAGGGGTTTCGCTCAAAACTCCTTTGTGTAGACCACTCCCCGCTGCGATCCACACTAAGCCGGGACGAATTTCATCGCGAGGAACGATTGCTTCGATGAATGTAGGAGATTTTTCATCTGGTAGCTGTATCAGATTGGGCAGGAACAATTCTGGTTCTCCAATTTCTAACACGGCCCAATCGGGGTTGCCAACTTTCCTAAGCCAAGTAGTTTCCGACCTTGAAGCGACAGAGGACAATTCGATACGAGGCAAAAAGCCTTTGTGTTGTAAAGTCCTGTATGGAATTGAATCCATGGAATTTCGCTCTCTGTCTTCTACGTCCATGGAGAAAGCATTTTGATGCGTTCCGATTTCAATACCTTGGGGCGCATCGTCGAAAACATGTACAATATCCGAAGTTGATACCGAATCAGGTGAATCCGAATCATCATCCTCGGAGTCGTCGTCTTCAGAACCAGAACGCTCCGAAGTATCTCTCGAAGACTGTGTTTGTGGATGTACAAATGCATGACCAGCAGTCAGAAATCCAATAGTCTCGTCGATGCATACGAGGCCTCCAAGAGTAATTTAACCCATTCCTGGTCAGATTCCTGATTTGATCGGACTCGGGCTGGAATTCCACAAATAGTAGAAGTTCCAGGCATAATTTTCGCCTCCACAATCGGCTCTATTATGTTTGATCCTGGTGAATGGTCCATCCGAAGTCCACAGGTTTTATCGACCCTGACATAGTACGGTAGACCGGAATCCTTTAGCCACTTCAACTTCCCAAGGCAAGATTTCAGTTCCTTCTTCCGTCTGCTACTACAGCATGTGATTAAAATCGATGGTTTTAAATTCGACTTCCGTTTACCTGCCATGTAAAATTCAAGTTGTAAAGCCACCTCACTATCATGTCTTGCTTTTGACGACGGATCAAGAGCACACTCCAGGCGCTGCTTGAGGCCTTCTCGCCAAATCTCAGCCGCTTGAGCTGGAATTGGCATTTCCGCAGACACGTAATATTTTCCATCTATGGGGAAAATTGCATAGGCCGGACACGGCGGAAATGCTTGATTTGGCCTAGGACTTATGATGGATTGGATAGCGCTAGATTGTCCCAGATTTCCGACATTATCTGCTTCGTCAATTGACGGAGAGGAGCAGTTCTGAAGCGTGGAAGACAAGACGATTCTGGAATGCTCCGACGGCGCGCTTTGAGCGAATTGTTCAATTGATTGGGTAGTAAGAGAACCTAATGACGAAGGCCCTTGGTCTCGTAGGTGGCAATTGTCGTGTTGATAGCCATCGCTTGTGACAGACATCGTGGGGGAATTGGATTTGCAGCCTTATTGTTTGGTTCTCCCATCACTCCGCTTGGGTAACTGTCATTCATAATAACTAGAACTGGTAGCACCCAGGCGGAAGTTGATCTTGACAGGTTGATGGAAGAAGGAGTTCTGGGGTGGGGCTCAGAACATTGTAAAGAAGGTGATATTGACTGTCTATCTCGGATGAGGCGCAGTTAGGGTTGCCCATAGAGACCTTAAGTTTAATAGGCTCGTTTTTGAATTTATCCATGTTCAGCAATGTGGTGGAGCCAAGAACAACCCTGCCCTCAGTAAGATATCAAATAAGCCTCGCGAGCCTTGAAGGGAATCTTGATGTCAGCCTCGGTCAAATATTGCAAGGTCAAATATTGCGGAGCCTTCTTGCCCTCTCTCACTTTCTCAAAAATTTTGAGTAATCTGATAAAGATGGCAACAATCCATTCATTAATCACGGATACTCTTGGCCTCGGAGCTAAGAAAACCATTGTACAAGAACTCTGGGCGAAAGACTCTGCAGTTCAAGTTGAAGCATACCAACCATATTTCTGTTATTATGAAACAGAATGTCGCCGTCTTCGTCTAGGCATATCAAAAGAGGTATGGCAGTCATCAACGATGGCTGCTACAACACACGAAGACATACTGCACATTGTTCGTACACTCTCACTGGAAAGAGATGCGCGCCGTCCAGATGTTCGAGCACTGCTACGTCTAAAATTTCCCAATGCCCAAGATTTGGCGATAAATCGATCAATTGACTTTGCGCTACGGGTGTGGCTTATGTTGAATGTGTGAGAGGAATGCTTCAGCCTGCATACCCCACGTACACCCACGATTCAATGGGATGATGATTCCAGTCTAGCGGACTTCGTAGCCCAGAATTTTCCAAATAGCACGAATGCAAGTCCCCACACGCTGCAACTCGACCACACCTTCACAGCTGCGAATATAAATCGGCTTAGCGGTATCGATATTGAATGGACTCCGTGCTTAGCGGATCATTTGAGATTCGATAAAAGAAGGAGGTTGCTAAGAATATATCCATTCAAGCAGATCCTGCTCGATCATGTGCAGATTTGGGCTGGTTCGAGAACAAGTCCGGGTCTGAAATCAAGGTTCGTCCGCTGCTGACTCCCAGTAGATCGTCTGAGTTCTGAGGAAATGAAACATAGGGCTGTAATCCCCGTGACGGTTTTGAACGAAACCATTCTGTCTCTCAATCTTCTGTTCCCACATTGGGATCCCCTTACAGAGGATTTTATGAGGCAACATGAACAGAGCTTCCATCTCGATGGCCCATTTGATGATTCACACCCATTGCACTTGTCTGATTTTGATCATTGGAGGAACAGACTACTGGAACTCCACCAAATATTCCATGCACCTCCTGTCGGCTGGACCCAAATATGGGCTGATCGGCGAAATCCCCTGCAGTGGTATACTTTCTGGATCGCAATCATCATCTTGGTGCTTACAATCGTTTTCGGTGTTATATCATCAGTGACTGCAATTATCCAGACTTATATTGCCTATGAGAGTTTAAAGTTAGCACGGGCAGGACAGGGAATAGGTAGTAACAGTAGTGTTTGAAACAAGACATGATCTGTCGCCTTTTATTGCAATTGCCGTGATACGCTCGAGCCCAAATCAGTTGGGCTCTGCTCACCCCACCAAAAGAAATAGAACCGCACGCTCGAAGTGGAAAATGTGGTTCCTAATCATATAATTATCGACCCCAATTCATGAAGAAATGAGAATCAGAGTCAACTCAGCGTAACACCACGGTCTCCAAAGCC
>Ga0182030_10010936_pt1 | contig 18351 bp, 12 predicted proteins | sample 812S3MmetaG_FD_121299 | JGI IMG/M metagenome (GOLD analysis project Ga0182030, IMG submission 121299) | Permafrost microbial communities from Stordalen Mire, Sweden - 812S3M metaG (Illumina Assembly) | ecosystem: Environmental > Terrestrial > Soil > Wetlands > Permafrost | place: Sweden...
CGGCCTGCTTTAATTTTTTGAGCATGTTCAGCAGAGGGGCGGCTTTGGCGATCAGCGATAGAGGCTAGCTGTTGTTTTAAATATTGGAGGACTTCTTCTAGGAATGTCTCGTGGACTCCTCCGGGCATTCGCAAGACGAATCGTTCGGCAGCAGGGAAGAAATCGTATCTACAAGGACCCCGAGTTAGAAATTCATACATACGCAGTTATATCACTTCCACGTCTGTAAGACCACTCTCAGACATGCACCCGAAGCAGAACCAACAGAGCTTCAATTCGAGACTCTTGAATTATCTAACCCATCAAGTATTGATCGGGTAAATCTCTCCAACTCAAAAGTAATGTCTATAATATATCTGACATTGTACAAATATGATTCATGGGCGGTGGAAGGAGAAGGATGATGCATACCGAAGCTTATGTCTCACAAACCCCCAAAGAGACTCGTCGCTCTCAAGAAGCTGAAATAACTCCTTATACCCCTTCTCATCCAATCGGTACTCAATCCAGGCCTCGGTGGAGCCCTCCCCGTCTTTTCGCTTCTTGATTTCTTCCACGAGTGGCACGCGTTTTTTCTTCTCGTCGGTTGGCGGAGGAGTCAAAGGCGGGTTGGTAAAGCTTCCTGGGGGTGTCTTTACGGTATACGTATTCATTGACTCGAGCGGAAGTGGACAATGAATAAGGTATAAGAGGAGGTAATGAGTTGCTATTTCTAATTTCTCGATATTTTGCAAAGAGTGGAAGACTTGGAGTGCGGCTCGTATGGACTTTAATGGTATTAGATGCCGGACACTTGTTGCTATATTTGAGTGTTACTCTGGGGGGGAAGCTTTATCATTTTTCAACTTTTTCATGCGCGGGGATGCCGAATTTGTCCAACCCTGGAGTCACACATGACAGCAGGACGAGACTGCTTGGGCAGCATATCTCCGAAGAGAGAATAGAAATGCATTATTAAAAACACAAACTTCCTTCATCAAAATCGATCTATCACAAAACTTCGTATCCACAGGCCGACACACCCCTATGTCCATGAAGAAATAACCACTCACACCTAAATCCTACCTCTCGTCATCCCCGGCCCGATTAAAGTACTCGTCAAGTGATTCTTGAAGAGTAGACATCATACACCGATGTAGGAACGATTACAGATCGCAGGGAATAAAAATATGTATCAGGTGAAACAAAAACCTCGAGAGTCGAGAAACTGGATGCCGCTTGCTGTAAGAGGACGTCAGTTGCGAGGCTATCTTTATGGTGAATAACACTCTCGCTGAGAATCATAATGTGATACTTAGCTCGACGGATACTATGGATGAAGACGGAGAGATTTTGATCCTGTTACTTCTGAATTGGACGAAGTGCATCTGGAAACAAGTCATTATACTGTGATAATCCTTCGCATGCCTCAATTGTGCACCCTGAGCTGAAACATTATGGTTTTGTTCGACATTGCACCTCCAATCCTTCGCCGACAGCAGCTCCGATGATCAAGATTTTAATTCTAGCCCATAACAACCAGAAGATCTTGGGTTAAAGGCCACATGTTCTAGGATCAGAACTATGATTGTCAGCCCCAGCCTCGACCCCTGATCTTCCATCGCAACTGAAGATTCGAGACGATATATTCTGTTTTAAGCTGGATATTCAGTGGATATCGCTCAGGTCCTCTTTATTCTTCACTGCTCGCACCACCACACAATTTCTCTTCCAATGCCGCGTATTTTCTTTTGATCAGTGTACATAGCTTCACTCCCCTCAGCTTCCTTAGTTCTCCAATCAACTCCACTTACAGCTGTTCATTTGACAGGATACCGTTGACGGTGCATTCGTCAGCTGTGTAACTTCTAGCTAGGAATGATCAGCACTGCCTTTGCGTTTGTATATTTCGGTCCAGATTCAGCGTTAGTGAGTATTTGTCACGGGCAAGGCAGACTAGTATTCTTGCGGAAGGTCTAAGCAACAGAAGGAAAATCATCGTCGATGTGGATTGGATAGTTGTGTAACTCCGTATTCCTGCTGACCCTGCAGTGCTCCCCTCATGCCCTCGTTTTAGGTTTGGCAAAGATCTTAGCAACGTCTTGGGCGAAAGGCGTCTATTTTAAGGCTAGATCACAAGCAAGGCAAGTGCGTATACATATGCGAGACTGGCAAAAAGGTGAGGGCAGCAAGCGCGCAATGGGTGAGCATTGGTTGAGGTTGAGAGCAGTAGGATAGCATTGGTTAGTAGCAGATGAGCAATACTTGGGGGATGTGTTTGTAATAAGTCACTTGCTAGCGGTATTCCGCTGTAGTCTCACCACCAAAGTTTGTCTCGAGTCTAACAGGAGATATTTCCTGAACAAATACCCTATGAAAACCGAGGTCAAATCTTCAACTTTCTGCGACATGTCGTTTAAGGTTGATCGAGATAATAGCACATCTATACATTCAATTTCCACCTTGTCTCATAAAACAATATACATTCACATATTCACTTTCCTCCAATATACTCACTCCTAACTCCGACTTTTGAGACTAGGATATGAGTCTGAACAGTTCCTTCCAAATCATCCTATCTCATCTCTCTCCTGTGATATGAGTGAGTTCCTAGGCGATCTTTTGACATATCTTTTTATCATTCCATTACCTCAATTCTGGCGTCTAGAAGTTTTCATACCGCAACGAATCTTCCCACTTGGAGAAGTTCCTTCAAAACTTAAATCTCACAAGTCAAACCCTCGAAATTCTTCTATAGCCTTCTAGACAAGACATACAATATATTTTAACTTACTAGAATCGCACGCTTTAGGAACTAAGCGTTATGTGATGTTCTAATAAGCTGTGGATAGTGATTCGATTAACAGAGTAAGTGGGTGGGAAGTATGTGGAGAGTTTGGCAGTAGGATTAGGTTTTTCTTGTTGCATGATATTGGAGGTTTGGTTGGAGGTATGGAATGTATAGGTGCATCAAGGGATGTTTGCGGGGAGTTGTTTTTGAGGGTTTCTCGAGAAAGCTAAGGTTAGAGTACGAGGCTATGAGAAGGGCGCGAGTATTCAGGCAAGAGCCAGAGCACGAAGCTTACGGCACATAGTTAATTGCATCGCTAAAGACCCTATAAGCACTACACTGTAGACCTTAAGTAAGCCACTAAAAGTATTGGAATATCACTAAAACTTCCTAAAACAGCCTATAATAATAAGAATTTTTAGCCACTAATTTAAAAGCCTAATAAAATTACTGTTTAGAGTATTAAACCTATAAATCCCTCTGTAAAGGCTTATTTTTCAGTAATTTTACAAGGTCTTTAAAAACCACTAAAACTGAGTGCTCTATTAGAAGACTTTTGAAGCCTAAGAATTCAGTTTTAGTGTATCACAGACCTATTATTATAGCGTATCTACAGGACCTTCAGTGATGCAACTAACTTTGTGCGGTAAGCTTCGCATGCAAAGAGTTGTCGGATTAGGCCAGTATAATCGAAACTGCGTAGTCGAGGACTTATTATTTGGCTACGGTGCACATTTCATTGCCGCCATCCTCTAGAACACAATCATCTCAGCTTCGGTGTATTACAACTAGGCTTGATCACGCAAAAACTATTCAAGCTCCGCCCGTTCTCAGGTCTTGGCAAGTCAAAGTGGTTCGTTTCATCGATTTCATGATCTTATTTGCCTTACGCCTCGTTGTCGGTCTCCTAAGCATCACGTCTGTAGAGTAAAGTATTGATGGATACTAGGGCTTCAGAAACGGTAAGGAGGACACAGAGTATTCCGAGTACGATGCCCTAGATAGTGTCAGGTGCCATTGGGCGGATTGGATCCTAGTTGTCGAGAAGTCAGTTGTTGTGGTGAGGTTCAAAATGTTTAGATTTAGCGCAGTGGGTAAGGTTTAATTTGGATACGAAGCTGAAGCAAGGTAATCGAATATGATAGGTGAGAGAAAGGGTTGAAGAGGAGACAATAAGAGGAAGGGGTGTATGAATGATCGTATGCAATGTTATATTGGCCTTGATTCAGAGTCGAGCGTTAAAGAAGTGATAGGAATTTGGTTCTTAATTGCTTGTCAAAAGACAAGACAATCCTCTCGACCTTCCATCTATCAGGGCAATTGAATCTGAGAATTGAGTTACTGGCTAATTGTAAGGTGACCCTGTCAGCCCTGGTATCATCCAATCGGATCAACCCCGGCACCCTAGGTCAAACTAGCAATAAACAATCAGCCTCATACGCCCGCCGTATTTACAATGAGAAACCATGCAGAAAAGGGGAGGTTTGATGAACATTGAGCTAATTCAATTTCCAACCTTTGACGGATCGTAAAAACACTGTTCTATTTTTCTTTCCCCCCTCACACCATTCCAGACTCATCACCACCTTTGTCGGTCGAACTTCGCCAGATGCCATGCCACGAACATGAGCATACGCCATGGCCGACAGGTGGACACCACGATCTTATTATCGAATCGTGCGAAACGAGATGTGGTTGGTGTAAATACCAAATCTCATCTAGAGCTTGTGCAAATAATCTTCGTGCTGTAAGTAGACTGCGAGGTTTTCTGTATGCTTGCTGATGATATTCCTAGCATGCCAAACGCCATGTAGGCAACCCTGAAGACGAGACTTTGAGAAATATCAATGTTGTGAGGGGTAAAGTGGGTCGAAGTAGATTGTATGCCTTCGCTGTAAACCTTTCGCGAGGAGATATACTGACAGTGGATGGGCCAGGCGAGTGATCAAGTGTCGACGGCCGATGTCAGAGAATGAGCTCGCTCTATCCCAAGGCGGAATTATTAATTACGATGCTTCAGAAAATAGCAACAGGCTATTACCTCAAGAGCCTTGGAAAGACTTAACCCTTTCCGTCACAGGATGGGAAGCAACGCCGCCGCTTAATCTGCAAAGTCCATCGGGCTCGATGCACAATACAAAACCATTTGAGATGCCATCATCTGAGGATTTTGAAACTTTTATCAACTGGGATTTAGCCGCACTACCTGAGCAGTCCGAGCTCCAAATTGAGGATGAGGATAACGACGACGAGGAGCAGCAGAAAGACCATAAGGAGTATTCCCAAAGAGTAAAGAACTTTTTGGATAGGATAGAGAACACAGTGGTTCAATTGATGGTGCAGCTATCTACTATGACTGCCGACACCGAGTTTCTCTTAGATAAATATACCGTCCCATCTCATCCCTCTCATCCGTCTCAGAACGAACAAGCAAGCTTGAAACCCTCAGCGATGTCCGCTTCATCATCATTATCAGGAGAGCGCAAAGCTCTATAGTGTGGTTGGTCTTCAGGAGGTCGGGCGAGGAGTGTTTGGTTTATTTCTATTGGGTTAGGGCCAATTGAGTGAGCGAGAACTCGGAGGCCTTGGAGCGATGTGAATTCAGAGTGTGAGACGACTGATACGAGGTTGACATTTATGAGCGCCCTCGCGAGCGGTACAAGGGGGAAAGGAAAGGAAACGAATAGATTTGATATGAAAGGTAAAGGGGTAGTGATGCAGGGATAGCTTGTGCGCAGAATAGGAAGTGAGGGAATAGAGCAAATGGAAGCCTGAGATGTTTATTCTGTCTGGCGAAGCGCCCACCTAGACTCAGCCTACCAGGTTGCGCGTAGCCGGCTACCTGCACATTGGGCTATGAGCCTCAGCCACGATGGTCAAAAAGCGGTGGTCTTTGGATAGACCTTTTCAACCTTAGTATATCTCATATTTTACCACTCATTGAAGTTCCGGGAGTTCTGTAATGAGGCCTTGGATTTCTGAACGCACCTCATGTAGGCCTCCTCCACACATTACTTCTCAACCGAAGAAACCTTTGGACTATATTCTGATTCACCCACGATCCTTAGAATCGATATTTTTAATTTTGATTTTTCTGCAAGGAAACGAAATCTTGGCGACGAGAGGAATGTGACGTAAATGAGGTATACATTGGGATGGTGATTCTATTCCGAATAAATGATATCTCGTAACTGATTATATATGGTTGCCCACCAACCGGGTATATCCCCACCATCCACTCTAATACTCTATCCTCATCTATTTCAAGATCTAATCATCTAACCAGTAGGTGAATTACATCCAAAACTCGTCGCCACACTGCCACCACTAAACGCCTCGATCAAAAGCTCAACACTAGAATAAATACCCAGAGCAGCGGTACACAAAGCACCCAAGAAATAGAACATGTTGAAAGAATTCAAATGCCACTTTACCATAAACCCTCTCCTCCACCTCTTGAAACCACGATCGATATAATTATATGTGCGAGTCGCAGGATCGAAGTGTTCTTCCGGGGACATAGCGTCCTTTTGGATCTGCCAGCCGAAGGCCAGGATAGCAGGGAACGTGTACGTGAATTGCAGGATACAGAGTGCGCCTACAAGACCGGAGATAGCACTGAAAGCGGGGATGGCGGCGCAGACGACCCATGCAATGGCCCAGTACGCAGGCACGAGAGCTACCCAGAGGTACTTCCCTTTCCTGGAGGTGAGAGGTGGGAAGTGTAGAAATTCCTGGAGAACTTCGACGTACATAACCTTGATACCGATGTTACCGTATAAAGCGGCAGCAATAAGTCCAGTCACAAGGTTCATGATATTGGTGGCGGTTTGCCATGCGAAAGGGGAAAGGCCTTGCATGACAGGGTTGTAGGCATATTGGCCTTGGTAACTGTAGACGAAGATGCCGAAGAACATGTAGCAGACGTATATGAAGAGGTCGGCGATCAGAAGACCTTTCCAGAAATCCCAAGGGTTACGCATTTCGGAGAGGAATGAGACGAAGAGCATGGCGCCTCCGTAAGAATAGACAGCTTGATTGAGACCATTAAGAGAGGCAGTGAAACCAGTTCCTCCTGTTGCGGCACCTGAGGGTGGTGTGCCAGCGTAGCGGTGGACTGGACCGGGGCCGAAGGTTGGTCCGTATGATGCCTCGACTGCTGTGAAGTTGGGTGGAGAGTTGGCGGCGACACCCATGCTGAACGCTTGTTAGAAAGAATGAGGGATTGCGGTCGAGATATAGACATACCAAATAAAGATGATCAAGACGTTGATCCAGATGGCTCCATTGGCTAACCACCCAAATCTCTGCAATGTTCGGATTTGGCCCACGACCATACCAGCAGCCATAAAGATGATCAAACACACGATGAAGCAGAGATTACCTTTCGAGATTTGGGAGATAGCTTGCCCGTTTCCGAGAATGAGGACGGAGACGCTGAGTAGGAGTTGGATGGACTGGAGAACGTTGACGAAGTGACGAGCCCATTTGCCGAAAACTCGGAAGAAGGCATCGGCATAGGTCTTCATTGGGTACCGATCAGAGTCCAAGTGAAGGAAGACCCTGTAGAGTTGGTACCCAGAACTATAGAAATTAGTCGTTGAGTATCCAGTTTTCGGATAATTCTACTTACTACATGGCGAATCCACCGAAAACAGTATATAATGCAACACCAGGGCCATAGCCCATTTGAGCGAAAGCCCATCTATATAAGATATTAGCAATCGTTGTAAAATGGGGAGATGGATGCATACGGCGTAGAGAAGGGACCTAGAATATCGGTGGTAATGAGATAGAAGACACTGCTCCATCCAGCGGTTCGAATAGCCCGACTGGCATTTTTGTATTCGGCATCAGAAATGCCGCCGGCGTTGCGATGGGCGAGAGCGGTTTGCTGAGCCGCCTTCCCATCATCAAATCCATTTTTCTCATCAGTTGAGCCAGTCTCCGATGGAGAGGATGGAGAGGATGGGGAGGATGGGGAGTCGACGGCGACGGGAGCTTTGTAGTTGGTGAACCTGCCCTTGACGACGCTCTTGAAAGTCTTCGGGCCAGCGGTAGCAACGTATTTCTCGTTCTCTACCTTTTCTTCCGCTCGAGTGATGGAAGCATAGTAGGCGTATTCTTCAAAGGTAACGCTGGAATCGTGGGCATTACGAAGCAACTGCGTTTCGATGGGCTCATTACCTTGTCCAAGAACAGGGTGTTCGGGATTTCGAGGATCTCCGCCCTCAGTGGCGAGGTTAGCCATTTGGTTCATCTTGACGTAGGCTCTTGGCGTGGGCCAGAGCTAGTTGACAGGAAAGATGGATGCAAAATAATTGCCAGAGGGACGGGTTTCAAGAAACGAAGGAGGGGGGAGGGGCAGTTATATGTCGACATATGGTGGCATATCTCACGGCCATTCCGTGTGTAGAGTTTAGATAGCCACTACTGATAACATTACTGATAAGTATAGCATTCGAATCTCTCATTGGAGGACCCGGTAGCTCTCAGGTAGATTGAGCCGAATGTTGGTTGACCCTTCTCTTAGTCATGACGCCGTTGAATTTTGAACGGAGGAAGTAACCATTCAAGGCATAGACAAGACTCAGCTCCTCAGTCGCTCATCAAACAAGCAATACCCGGACTGTTCGGGTATGCTCACCACCTTCCTTTAAGAGAAGAGTGTGCGACTCGTAGTGTATTAGTATTCAAACCGGCGACAGCCGGTGATTCGACCCCAGGTTTTCTACAGCCACTGACAGCGCCCAGACTTCTGTGAAAGCTTGATCCGACAACCCGAGAGTTACCTAGCTCCAGTTGTCGCATTGAGATCTGTACGAGTTTCCCTTAACTAAGAGTCGCCACGATCTAAAATATTACGACGGGCTTGTCCGAGAAAGGGAGGTCAACGCGTGCGGCTGTGATAACACCTCGGCGACCACGAACTAGAGGGCGTCGAGAATTTTCCACAGGCGATGATAAGCGCTTGAAAGCTTCCAAAATTGTTCTTTTGGCAATGTTCTTTGCATGGGGGAGGTGGGTAAACTGCCGACTGGAAGGATTTTGACACACTGGAAATGATCGACCCAGGGAAAAAACGCCTCCGGGATGTCGCCAAATCTCTCTGCATTGCGAATTCTGTGGGACAACTCGCATGCCTTTCGCAGCCGATGAAGAAAAGTGAGTGACAGCCATATCAAATTTGCGACTTTTTCCCGAGCATTGAAATAAGCAAAAGTATATACACGAAGCTTGAACATATCTATCCACTTTTGACTATTTGCCTACTAGTAAGGCAAAGTGGCCGAAATTAAGGCGAGTACTAGTAACGGACACCCCGCTCTAGCGATCGTCGTACGCCATCGTTCCTACTGTGCCGTACAAGATCCCTCATTAGGAAGTTTTGGAATCGAATAAGTAAAGAGGCCGAGGTTGAAATTGAGAACCGCGAAAGAAACGACATGCTCGCTATGCTTGCTATTAAAAGAGTTATTCAAGATCGCGACGTCGATGTCTTAGACAAGATCTGCGAGAAATCGTGAGCTCTAGGAGCTACATGACTCGGTCTTCAGGTACAGCCTGCCTTTCGAGGTGACAGCTTTAGCCTCCAATTGTTCACAATCCGTGCGCCGCGGTCTCGAGCAAGAGTTGCGAAAGACTATGTTTTCAATAAACTGCTTTCTGTACATGACTCAATAGATAGGGTCTCGCAAGTGCGTCTTTTGTGCCGCAGGAAAAAACGGATTGCGGTGATGGGCAGCAGTCTTTTCCTACATGTCTTTTTGATTGTGCTGTTCCAAGTTCAATACTCACACGTGTCCTGAGTTACATCCTCGAAAAAAGTAATATATGGAGTTTGCAGAAACAGAGAAGGTGGAGTCTTTAAGTAAGAGAACGAAAGTGATTCCAATTGTAAATTTCCTAGGAATGTATCCTGCATTCCGAGAGTATTTCTTTTCGCGATCGCGAAGCCTATGGGCAACCTGACATTCTATGTCACTTTTGATATTCCCTGAGATGATGCAGGCAAGTACGGTTTCATGGGACGGATATATACATTCATTTGAGCCCATGGATTTCTCAGCTCGCCTCGAGAGTTTTCTAAAAAACTACAACATCTCCTACCACCTGATTAGCGGATGGGACGACCCTTGGACAGGCGTAGATAGAGGTTACTGGATGTGTGCACTTACGACCCCAATATTTCTCGATAGAAAATGAGACCGCATAGAGATTTATGTATCTTATGAAATGCTGGAGCCTCTGCTTCGGACTGATCTCACGATTGCTGAATCAAGTATCGATAGATTTCGATTTGTGGCTACTTTGATGCATGAGGTTACCGTTGGTTTTACTAAGCCTTGATTAAGACAGGCATGTAGACTCGCAGTTCATAGGCTGATTTAGGATTATTAGCATGCGATTTGGTATGAGACGATCGTCAATATCAAAGGAAACGCGAAGAATGATCACGAACCATACTTCAAAGATGAAAGTTTGGCAGAGCTAGGTTTCTCCATGGAAGAGGGGGTAACAGCTTTTTCAGAATATAAAACTCGAATATGAATACGCTGACAACACTAGGTATTTGGAGGTGAAGTTCAGTCTCTCAGCGATAAATTCACAGGTGGTGCAGTTGGCATGGGTGAGACACAACCGCTCCTGCTCGCTTTTGATACCAAGAATAAGTAGGCTAAATATTGATTTCGGACTTTTAATATCTAGGTCTGGGCTATCCTAGTGCCTCAATCTTCTCCTCCTCATTCTTCAACGTTGCCTCAGAATCCTACATGCAATCTGGTCCTGCCCTCTTTCCACTTCCTACTTCCTGGCGTTATGAAGACTACTACCCCATCGCCTGCGAACTCTTCGAATCGAGGTTCTTTCCTGGATTTTGGGTCCACATACGCAAACTCGATGGCCAAATCGCCAAACTTAGGCCCAAGATCCAAGGCCGTCGTCGTTTCAACCTCGACGACAACTCAACCAGGCCGATTATGGTACCAACACCACTGCCCCCCGGCGATCCGAAACCCCTGGATCTCCTCCCGATCGCAGGTAATGAGTCCCCTAATGAAGTCATATATCGGCAATTCGAGAACAATCGTCGCGCCTGGGCACATAGGGTCGGCAAAACTGCGTGGGACCAATTGAGAACTGGTGGTGTTGTGCAAGCACCTCTCCAATTTTACTCAGCGAACACAGTCACTATGCCAAACCCGGACCACCCAGGCGAATTTTGGTCAGGCGGTGGTGCGGATCATGTCAAAGATGGCGACTCTAGTATTCCGCCTTGTCCAAGATATCGAGAGGTTCGAGATTATCTACTAGGAGACCGTGGCCATGAGGGGCTTTACTTAAATGAGATGACGAGGGAGATGCCAGAGCTTCTTATCCTTCAATATATCAACGATGCTCATCAAATATCGATCCCGGCTGAGCAGTGGAATGCGCTCCTGAGAAATTGTCATGCGAACGGAGAACTATTCGAGTGAGTTCCACAAGGCCCATCTCAAATCAGATCCTAACAAAACACAGACACATCCCCGCCCCACGACGAGGTTCCGATATCGTAGAGCATGTTTCCCGTCCTTTCCCCCGACCCCAAACCATCATCTAGCACCTCTCAAGGCATGAACCCCGAATTCCGCGGCACGGTCCGCTGGGTCGAGCCCTCATCTCCTCCCCGCCAACGGCGACGCCGCCGTAACGCACCACAGCCACTAACACAAGTCGAAGAAAACCTGTTGTACGATCTTACAGTGAGGTACGGAAGATGGATGAGGACGTTTAACGGCGATTTTGATATCGAGTTTTTGTTGCAGACGTGGCAAGCTGAGATGAAGAGGGGTGTTTGGACGAACGGGAGGTATTTGGGGCCGCCGATGACAAGGACGCTGTTGCTGAAGATGATTGAGTGGGAGGTTGTTTATGGGGGCCTTTGGAGGTGAGTTTTTCTTATCCTTCTTTTGGGGGTTGGAGTAGGTGGTAAGGGGATGATGGTCAATGTGAGGTAGGTGGGGACCAAATGGGGTTGTGAGGAGGCAACGTTGAGGTCGGTAGGTGAGAGAAGAGTTGAAAAGAGCCAAAAGCTCGCTTCCCGCCTGAATCTAGATTGGTAGATTGATGTCGTTCTATTGGGTAGATATTTGAAGGAATTGGTCACTTGTAGACTGAGAATAAATCAGGATGCATTTGGTCTCCTGCTCTCAACAAGTATGCCTCCGTTCTGTCCAAATGAAAGAACTGCCTGCATGCCATGTTAAGTACCATGGTCCGACTTCGGCTTGAATACTTCACATCTTCACCTATCATAATCTCTATCTCGAAATATCATCTCTCATCAATCAGCACAGTTCACATACTAAAACAACCGTAAAAAGCAAAAACTCCAATAATTGACCGGGGGCAAGTCTGCCATTGTAAACGGTCAAAATTCGCATGGAAGCCTATGCGGGAGAGAAGTCCATTTGAGTTAAGAATCTGAGGTATTCTGCGTATGGATCACAAGATTTCAGAACGGAGTACAATGAGTTGTTTGCTCTTTACCAGTAAATATGCAGTGAGTGCGGGGTCAGTGAGGCGAGTTCTTGGGCGTTTAACTGTATCCCTGTCAGCGCATACATTTATGTCGATTTGTTTCATTCAGGAGACGTCTCAATGAACACGGCAGATGGTGAGGCTGTGTTTCATGGATTGGCGCTTATTCTGAGGACAGTCTTCTCGGCTTCTGCAATCAAATGAAATGATATTCTGTTGTCGTCTCTGAAGACTTGAATCCGTATTATTTCGGGCTGTAGGAAATTTATTAAGCTTGACTGCAATTAATTCAAAAAAAAAAAAAAAAATTTTAAATTCCGATTATATCGAGACCACAAAAAAGAATCCTCCTGTGCTTATAAGAAGGCAGACAGCGATAATGAATAAGTTTTGGTGGCAGATTTCGGATCCCTGACATAGCGAAAGGCGGTCACTTGGGGTCCTTCGTTCAAAGTTGACAACTTCTGACAAAATAGGTGAGAAGACTTGAGCAGTACCTGAGCAAGGGCTGTGCAGCTCACATGACAGAATAATGAGATGGGCCTGAACCAGTGCGGTGACCCATTTTGGCTCCTGGTTGCAGATAGACCGGCCATCGTTACAGAAACTGTCAAGATTCCAACAGTTAGGCATCTCCGTCAAGGAATGACAGCCTATTAGTAGCCAATTGAAAATTGTGATCTATGATTGTTCTCGCGATTTCCAACATTCTATTTCTGCCTGCATTCTCTCCAGTATCTGGTCCAATGAAAGAATATATCATTGTGAACCCCTGTCCCGCCAACGCATTGAATGTGGCGAAGTGCATAAAGGGACAGACTCAAAGGAAAAGGGTGAGCATATGGAGCAAAGTAGTATCCTTATTTGTAGAATTGTTCGTGTGTATAAGTATTCTAGCAAATACTAAACTTCTTAGATCTGTGTATAGTACCCCACCCATATTCTATCTCAGCTGCTTGATTCATACCTATTATATAGAGCATATTTTTACATTCAACACAAGACGAAGATGCCGGAATATCGCGTAGACCTCATATCTCCAAGGAAAACATATAATCCCCAAAAGCTTTTGAAAGAAATTGGATCCTTGGACCAAAAAAGCTACCCTCATATCTGCACGCATTGCCAAGCACTAGGACCACTCTTTCTCCACCAAGATGTGAACTATGAACGTCCACAGTCTACAGATGACCTTGAAGACGTTCGCGTAATTCGAGTGTTTTGGCCCGATTCTTATGTCAAGCTGAGCAAACGGGCCCAGTCATGTCGATTATGTACCTGGATCAAAGAAGACATCCAGCTCAAGATAATGAAACCTTCACAAGGACGAGGAACGATTCATGCGAGAACAATGTATCCAAGTTCAGAGGTTTTCAAGGGACATTCCAACTCAACCTATTACTCATACTTTCCAAGCATGGAGACAGCGGAGCCGAGATCGCGAGCCAGCGAAAGCCAACTGGCCTTTTATTTGTTTTATATGGAATCCAAACTTCGTGCATTCTTCGTTGATAGTTTCAAAACTCTGCATCCTCAAAATAGTTATATTGGCGATCCTAACCTATCCAGGCTTGGTTTCCATGTCTATATGGACGAGGGTGCGTCTCCTAATTTCAATCTTCAAGTCAGGGATGTACCAGCGTCGAGTTTTCACTGATTTTTCTGCAGGGTCCAAAAACCCTAAGTTACCTGAAAGCAGAGTAGTTGATTCAGCGTCGTCATTAGACCAGGCCCATGCATGGATTAAAGAGTGCACAGAAGAGCATTCGGGGGCTTGTGGGCAGTCTTCCAACAGCTCTCACTTTCTGCCGACTCGGGTCATCGACGTTGGTTTACGAAGCGGGCCAAAAATTCTCAAACTTGTGAATGGGAGCGAGCACAACGGACCGTACATTACCCTAAGCCATTGCTGGGGCAAGAAGCCCTATTTGATTACAACTCGAGCTACACTTGACCAGTATCAAATCGAGATACCAGAGTGTAATCTTGCTAAAACATCAAGAGATGCGATTTTCATTACGAGAAACCTGGGTATTCGGTATCTATGGATTGATTATCTTTGTATAATTCAAGACGACATGCAAGACTGGGAGCGCGAATCAGCTGCAATGAGCGATATATACCAGAAGTCGTTTCTGACCATCGCAGCAACCTCAGGCGTCGACGGAGATGCTGGTTGCATATATACGGATCGACCCAGGACGGATTCCATATCCCTCCGTTGCGGAGTGAACGTCTGCAGAAGAATCCATGACTTCAACAATGCCGTCGAAAATAGCGTCCTTGGCTCCAGAGCGTGGTGTTTCCAGGAGCGATACCTGTCCCCACGCATTCTGCACTGTGCTTCCGAGCAAATGTTCTGGGAATGTCGCTCTGCATGCTTTGCTGAAGATGGCATACCAACCGCTGCTCAGGAGCCCTGGGCACAGCGAATATCCGACAATCCCCAAAATCCTAACACTGATTTTAAGATGATCAGCCCAGAACTGAGAGATTCGCGCTGTGTGCCTCAACTCTCGGATTTGGATGTTGTGGACATTGGAGATGTCTCCTCTCGTGAGGCCCACAATGAATTTTGGACCGCATTAACTTCTATCACGGCAGAGAATTTCGATCATAGGATGATCTCACGATATTCTAAAGATTCAGACCTACTAGATAAATATTATGTTACCAAGAAGAAACTTATTAGAAAGTGGTACACCTTAGTTGAGGCATACTCACAGTGTCAACTTACCTACGATAGCGACAAACTACCTGCGCTTGGTGGCCTTTCACGTATCTTTAAAAATAAGCTCGGCGACCAGTACATTTTTGGTCTGTGGGAAAGCGACTTTTGTACGGGTCTTTGCTGGTATTCTAATGAGGCGAACCCTATTCGTCCGACGGTGTCTCGTGCGCCTTCATGGTCATGGGCTGCACTTAATGGACCGGTCTCTTTTACCGTTTGCGAGGGTCACGAATCTCAGTTTCGGCATTTGTGCCCAAAGGTTATCATCAGTGGGTTTGAATATGTATCAGCCGATGAACGACGACAGCTTTTAGGGACAGCATTTTTAGACCGACCTCTGATATTTCACGGTCGTGGGAAACGCTTGGATATCAAAGTGGCTAAAGAAAATCGCAAGTTAGACCCCTCCTCCACAATGCCCGGTCAGCACATTTGGCTGGATGAAAACATTCCAGCTGAGGATGGCATAATTGCATTAGAACTTTTTAATGGGGTGGCTTTCGAGTTTACCGGCAATAAAAACACGGATGTCTGTTTCGTTGTGATTACTAGTCACAGTCTATTGATCGCTCCAACAGGCAGGCAGCCTGGGCAGTATCGCCGGGTTGGGTACCGGCGAAACATATGGAATTGTAGCCCGGAATTCCATTCTCAGGATGAGCACGCAGATCAATGTTCATGGACTCCAGGTGCTATTTCTGAACTTTGCATCTCGAAGAAGTGCTGCAGCGAATTCACGGAATGCTCTCTAGCATATTTTGAAATTGTGTAGTTTTACTCTGATGAAGACAAACAACGCTAAACAGCTGAAAGCAGAAATAAGGCTATCATAAATACATCTGGAACGAATTCGAATCGAATCGAATCGAATTTACTACTAATTCGAATTCGATTCAAAGGCTTCAAATTTATAAAATATAATTTGATACAAATTCATATAAAAATCAAGTTTGATTTGAAATTTATTGAAATTTAATATGTAATAAAACTAAGTCTATTATAGTAGACAATTAGTTGATTTTGCTAGATAATTAATAAAAGTATATAGTAAATAGTTAGTCTTTTTCGTTATATAATTAAGTATATAGTTAGGTAATTAGTTTGTTTTATTATATAACTAAGTATATAATTAATTAGCCAAAGATTAGAAGTTAATTATTATTAGCTAATTCCTAATGAAATACCTTAATTTAGCTAATTAAAGACTTTTATTTTAAAATTTAATAAACTTTCAAACTTAAGTACTTTATATTTGAATTTAAAGACTATAAACTTTTAAAAAGACTTATCAAATTCAATTTGATTTAATCAATTTTCTTGAATTCGAATTAGTTCAAAAGTTTGTTTCAGACGTAATTATAAAGTAAACTCTCTGTAGTTCATTGTTTGCATATCAGTGTCGAGCCAATGCGATAAGAACAGGTGGCAAAGTCCATTTCCATTTCCGGTATGATACTTCTGAACGCTGTGCAAGGATCATTGGATGTTGCGCAATGGTCACTACCTAGTTGTTGTCCTGGGCCCATGCTTAACGTCTTCCTCGAGTTTGCTAAGGGGTCCTGACATTGGTCTCTTTTGAAGTCAACAGAGGATGTATACGGTAAACCGTCCATATTATCTACTGGTAATCCCATCAACGAAATCCGTATATAGTTAAAGGGGTTGCCGCTTAGGGAGAAATTGAAGTTGAACCCGACATTTATGCGGAGAACTACCAGGTTATGCTTGAAGGCCCACACCGGCCTCTGGAAGACTCGGAAAGTGCTCCTATCGAGATTCGGACATCGAAATAGCTGTTCTAACACTGAAAAAATCATTTAACCTGTTTTTCTGTACTCGTCGCACCTTAGCAGCTATGGCAAACGTAATGTGCTCTGTATTATATCCAATCTTGATGTGTTGCAAATGGATTATCCCGAGCGTAGGAAGACACATAACCAAGAATATCGGAGCAAGGGTTATGCCTATGAGAATTAGTGGTGATATTCCAACTTCGTCCTCATAGTAATGAGAAATGACTAAAGCATGCAATTACTCGAAATGAGAAGAGAAATTAGCTTTGCTCGGACTAGGACCCCCAGGTTTCCACAAGTGTTTGCAACTGGTTGTTGCATCTTGCGAATGTGTCTAGCAAATGTGCCTCACAAGGCAGAATATATGAGGGGAAAGAGAGAGGGAGAGGTCTCTCCCAGACTAGTAAGGCTATTCCAACAAGCGACAACACATCAGGCTGTGCTCATGTCTGTATAAAGTCGCAGTGAAGTCATATAGTATTCTCTTGACTGGCTGGTCTGATGTACTATGCCTTTATCACTTTGCGATATTCACGAAGTATATGAAAACAATGGTTCACGTTCCGAATATGAATAAAATGCTTGTTCCTCAATTGACGCCATGTCTTCCTCACAAATCATAGTTTCATTCATTCAACCCATTTGCGTCTGTTCCAATACCATGGCAGGTAGACGACGATAATATTCTGAAGGTGATTTCTAGCTGGAAGAGATCGTGAATATAAACAGAATAGCGATGAAAGTTGTCGGATTCTTGGCTAGAGGGCCGGGATTGGTTTCTGACCCCTCCTTAAAAATTGTCGGCCCTTGATAAAATACGTAACTAGAATGAACAGGCCTGAGCGAACTCGAGACGTGCTTGAGAAAGGTGGCGCTGCTCACGCGAAGGTGATGATTGGGAAGAACAAATACTCCGATTATATAAACAGCAATTCCCGGTCCTACTCGGCCTTACACAGTTGGTGAAGTGTCGCAAGGCAGACTCGCTTTGTCAAAATGGCTGCAGGCACCGTGAAACTACCCAAGCTACGGCCTCTAACCTCAGCCAATCCCAATCACTCCAAACCCAACTTCGGCAATTACCCTCGTACTATTTATTTTTCTTAGGGAAGGTTGAAAGTTGCAGCCGGTCTTATTCCTAGCCGTTTGGAAGGCTGGGTGGGGCATATTTTGAATTGGAGGAGAGAGATGTCGGCTCTTCGCAAGGCTGAAGAGGGACTATTGTTTTGGGTGCACAAGCTACCATACCTGCAACTATGGTGCATTATTGACTGAAATGGAGGTTTCCTTGTTAATTTGTATCATTGGAGGATTTCTTTTTCGAGGCCTCTTTAGAAAGAAATATAAACTCTTCATTTGCCAGTACGCAGTCGCAATCGCTCCTCCAAGGTTTAAACAACACTTTCCATCAAAACCATCTTCGGAACAAAATCCCTTCAACTATCAATTTTAACGAATAAAACCTTTCTTCAAACCATGGACTCACAATCTAAACCCCAATCAACCCCAAAAACAAAACATCGCAGAACTTC
>Ga0182030_10010937_pt1 | contig 18350 bp, 15 predicted proteins | sample 812S3MmetaG_FD_121299 | JGI IMG/M metagenome (GOLD analysis project Ga0182030, IMG submission 121299) | Permafrost microbial communities from Stordalen Mire, Sweden - 812S3M metaG (Illumina Assembly) | ecosystem: Environmental > Terrestrial > Soil > Wetlands > Permafrost | place: Sweden...
GATGCGGACGCGGTCCAATTCATTCCCGGAGCCAAACCCGGATCTTATGTTCAACTGAAAGTCTCCGACACCGGCACGGGCATTCCGCCGGAAATTGCGGATCAAATTTTCGACCCGTTTTTCACGACCAAAGGCCTGGAAAAAGGCACCGGACTCGGACTGTCCACCGTCCTGGGCATCGTGAAAAGCCACGGCGGGTTCATTCAGTTTGACAGCACCGCCGGCGGCACGGAGTTCAAACTTTATCTGTCGGCCGTAACCGAAGCCGCTTCGCTGGTCAAAGAAAAATCACTTCAATCCCTGCCGCAGGGACGGGGCGAACGGGTTCTGATTGTGGACGACGAAGAGGCCGTGCGCTCCATTACCCGGCGGATTTTGGCCGCCAATGGCTACCGGACGCTGACGGCCAGCAACGGGACGGAAGCCGTCGCGCTTTATGCCGAAAACGGATCGCAAATTGACCTCGTGATGATGGACTTGAACATGCCGTTCATGGGCGGGTTGGACACCCTCGCCGAACTCCGAAAGTTGAATCCCCACCTCCGGGCCTTGGTCTTCACCGGCGCGGGTTTTGCGCAAGAATCGCTGGCCGCTAGCGGCCTGGCGCAATATGCCTGCCTGAAAAAACCATTCGACGCCGCATCCTTGCTAAACACCTTGCAGCAGATTCTGAACCCCGCCGTCACCGCGACCGCCGGCAAATAAACCACCAAAACCAGATCGTTCCCAGTGCGCCGCAAATGGCTGCGCCGAGAAAATTCGCCTGCGGGCTGATGTGCCACAGCCACGCGCCGAGAAACGAACCGCTCGTCACCGTGCAGTCGCGGATGAGATAATACGCGCCGTAAGTCCGCGCGCGCAGTTCCGGCACCGCCTCGCCGATGATGAGCGCCTTGCGCGCCGGCTCGCCGAATTCCTTCAGCCCGCGCATGACGAACGCCAGCGCCAGCCATTTGAAATCGTGCGCCCACAGCAGCGTCACCGGAAACAGCGTGAAGAAAACGAACGTGATGAGCACGAACGGCCGGCGGCCGTATTTGTCCGCGAGATGCGCGACGGGAATGTAGCAGAGCATCGCCGTGACCATTTCAAACGTGACGAGATAACCGAATTGCTGCGCCGTGACGCCGCCGGAATCCATCGCCCACAAAATGATGAACGCATACGGAATCCGTTCACAGAAACGGATGAGAATGTCGCTGACGAGCAGTTCGCGCAGCGCGGGCGTGAAGGTTTTGACGACGCCAAGAAAAGAGATTTTCGCACCATTTGAATTTATATTTTGCGCGGCAGCTTTGCCGTCCGGCTCGAACATGAACCATTGAAACGCCAGCGTCAGCAGGCTCATGCCGATGCACAGCGCGAGCGCATAACGCACGCCGTCCGTCCAGCCGAAGCGCGTGAGCAGCCAGCCGCCGACAAGCGGGCCGAGCATCATCGGCACGCGGCGGATCATGGATTGCACGCCCACACCCATCGTGTGCCGGTGGCTTTTGAGCGATGTGGCGATGACGGAAAGCGTCGCCGGCAATGACAATGCGCTCCACGCGAGAAACAAAAACGAGCCGAGCAGCAGCGCCAGCCAACTTTGCCAGAGCAACACCAGAACGTAACCGGCGATGGAAATCAGACTGAAGAGCAGTAGCGATTTTCTTTGGCCCCAATGATCCGTCAGCCAGCCGCCGGGATACGCGTAAATCGCGCCGAGAAACGTTTGCAGCGCATCGAAGAGTCCGATGATAAGAACCGTGCCGCCGAGGGTCTCAATGTATTTGGGCGCGAAGCCGAGCCAGAGTTTTTCGCCGGTGCCGGCCAGCACGAGCGCGATCAGCAACAACGAGGTGTTGCGCCGCAGCGCGAGGAATTCGGAAATTTTGTGCCAGCGGTTCATACAGGAAGGAGTCGGGTTTGGTAGAAAAAATCAGCCGGCGCGGACTGACCGCTTCATGCCGCAACGTCAGCGCCGGAACGGTAATGCAGCACGCGCACTTTTTCCAACGTCACGAGGCCGCCGCCGATCATGTTGTCCAGCGTCGGCAGGAAGGCGTTGATCTTTTCCTCGCTGTCCACGATTTCAATGACGAGCGGCAGATCCAGCGAGAGCCGGAGGATTTTCGCCGTGTGCAGGCGGCTTGCTTTGCCGAAACCCATCGGCCCGCGCAGCACCGTCGCGCCGGCGAGATGTTGTTCGCGCGCGGCCAGCACGATGGCTTCGTAAAGCGGCTTGTGTTCCCAGCGGTCGCTTTCGCCGAGAAAAATGCGGAGCAAGACGGCGTCAGTTGGAATTTGCATAGGGTCTTTTACCACGGAAGGACACAGATGGACACGGATACAAGAATGAAATTCATCCGTGTTAATCCGCGTCCATCCGTGGTTGAATTGGTTTTCATTTTGTCGAACCGAACATTGAGCCGAGCAGCCAGCCGAGCCACACGGCGATCATGCAGAGGATGACGGACAAAAGAACATTGCCGCCGGCATACAGCCATTCGCGGTCGCGCAGCAGGTTCAAAGTTTGCAGGCTGAACGAGGAAAACGTCGTGTAGCCGCCGCAGACGCCGATCATCAGAAACTGGGTGGCGAACTGGCGCGACGGCGAATCCATCCGGCCTTCGGGAATCGCCAGCGCACCGATGACGCCGATGACGAACGAGCCGGTGACATTGATGACGAGCGTGCCCCACGGAAAGGTCGCGTTGGTTTGTTCAATGACGAGGCCGTTGATCCAGAAACGCGCCACGCTGCCGAGCGCGCCGCCAAGGGCGACCCAAAGATAGGCGATGTTCATATTTAGCTCCTGCGAATGTGTATTTATTCGTAGGAGTCATCAGCGCTGAAACGGTCAGGCGGTTTTCCCATGCGGAACGGCAAACTCCATTGCCGGATAAATTGTCTAGCAACCACGCACTGCAATGCAACTGAAAACATTTCAAAAGCGCGGCGGGTTCAAACTTTTTTCCGCACGTCCACATGCATTCGCGCGAGTTTTCGATACAGCCGACCGCGCCGGCGCACCGGCCACCAGTCGTAGAGATAAATCTGCATCGGCCGCCACATCGCCACCCAGCCGGCGATGGTGAGGCTCTCGCGCGCGATGCTGCGGAAATTCCCGTCGTCGCTGCCGAGCGCATGGCTCGCGATCAGGCACGCCGACAAAAAAGTCAGACCGATGAAGAGACTTTTCTGGCCGTCTTTCAGCAGGCGCCGCAGTTCCATGCGATTCAGCCGCGCGCGGTAGGCGAAGTAATGATGCACGCCTTGTTCCACGAGCGGCTGCGGATTTTCGTTCGCCGGAAACTCCGCGAGATGCACGACGAGCGACACCGGCTCGTCCAGCGGAAATTCACCGACCCAGCCGAGGATGAATTCCTCCGCATCGCCGTCCAAATCCTTTTCCGGGAACGGCGCGGGATCCATCGTGTTGAACAACTGCCCGACCTCGCGCAGGTCCAGCTCAATTTTGTGCGGCGGATTTTTGGTTTTCTCGCGCATGGCTTTGGTGCAATAAACCATGGAAGCGGTCAAAAAGCCAAGCGTGTTGCAATTTAATCTTCAACTTCACTTCCGGTTAAATCCGCTGGCAACGCCAGGCATTTCTTGACTCGCGGCGCGCGGATTCTATGATTTTGGCTTTGAGAGGTGCGGTTTAGCTAAATAATTTAACCATGACAAACATTCAAAACATACAGGCGCGCGAAATTCTGGACTCGCGCGGTAATCCAACCGTAGAAGTGGACGTGACGCTTTCATGCGGCACCGTCGGGCGAGCGGCCGTTCCCAGCGGCGCCAGCACCGGCGAACATGAAGCCATCGAACTCCGCGACGGCGACAAAAAACGTTTCGGTGGCAAGGGCGTGCAGAAGGCCGTCGCCAACGCCAACACCAAGATCAAAGACGCCCTCATCGGCGTGGACGCGCTGGATCAGCTCACCGTGGACGCCACGATGCTCAAGCTCGACGGCACGGAAACCAAGTCCAAGCTCGGCGCGAACGCCATCCTCGCCGTCTCGCTTGCGAACGCGAAAGCCGCCGCCGCCGCGTTGAACCAGCCGTTGTTCAAATACCTCGGCGGACCCAACGCGAAAGTGCTGCCCGTGCCGATGGCCAACGTCATCAACGGCGGTGCGCACTCCGACGCGCCGATTGATTTCCAGGAATTCATGATCCTGCCCGCCGGTTTGCCGACGTTCAGCGAGGGCTTGCGCGCGATCACGGAAACGTTCCACGCGCTCAAGTCTGTGTTGAAGAAAAAAGGTTGCAGCACCGCCGTCGGTGATGAAGGCGGCTTTGCGCCGAAACTCGGCAGCGTGGAAGAGGCGATTGAAACCATCATCCAAGCCATCAAGGACGCCGGCTTCAAGCCCGGCAAAGACATTTATCTGACGCTCGATCCCGCCGCTTCGGAATTCTACGTCGGCAACAGCAAATATACCTTCAAGAAAAGCACCGGCGAAACCCTTACCGGCGACGACCTCGTGGCATTTTATGCGAAGCTCACGGCGAAATATCCGATTGTCTCCATCGAAGACGGCTGCGGCGAAAGCGACTGGGCGACCTGGAAGAAACTCACCGACAAGATCGGCGACAAGGTTCAGCTCGTCGGCGACGATCTGTTCGTCACCAACGTCAAGTTTCTGCAAAAGGGTATTGATACCGGCACAGCCAATTCAATTCTCGTGAAAGTGAACCAGATTGGTTCGCTCACCGAAACGCTCGATGCCGTGCAGCTCGCGCAGTTCAGCGGCTACACCGCCGTCCTCTCGCACCGCTCCGGCGAAACCGAAGACGCGACCATCGCCGACATCGCGGTGGCCACGAACTGCGGCCAGATCAAGACCGGCTCGCTCAGCCGCTCGGATCGTCTGGCGAAATACAACCAGCTCCTGCGCATCGAGGAATTGCTCGGCAAGAACGCCGTGTATGCTGGCTTGAGCGCGCTAAAGAAGAGCAAGTAAGCCTTGGACTGCCACCAGCGGCGCTCACTGTGCCGCTACAACATTCAAAGACCGGAAGCTGGGCAACCAGCTTCCGGTTTTCGCTTTTCATGGCAGATATCAGGATAAATATTTTGTCCATGGAAGAATTAGCGGGGTTGAGGTATAAGGTGTTCACCCCATTGTTCTCAAAATGGAATTGGGTTAAAAATACTCCGTAATAAAAATTAACCATGAAAAAACTAATCATCCTATCCGCACTTGTTGCCTGCACCTCCGGCTTGAAAGCTGAAGAATCCGCTTTCCAGGCGTCGCTGACGCCGGACATCGCCATTTATTCCAAGACCACCGAGATCAGCGGGATCTCGTTGAACATTTGGGGTGAAAACCCGCAGCACGGCGTCGCCCTCGGCTTCGTCAACGGCAGCACCGGCGACAGTAGCGGCTTCAGTTGGGCGTTCTTTTATAATTATGCCGACACCTACACCGGCGTGGAATGGTCCCTGGTGAACTACGGCAAAACCAGCTTCACCGGCTGGCAGGCGGGCATGGTGAACTACTCGGAAGGCAAGTTCAACGGCCTCCAAATGGGCATTGTGAACTATGCGGAAAATCTTAACGGCGTGCAGATCGGTTTCGCCAACATCGCGATGAACAACGGCTGGTTCAATGAATTCCCGGACAAACTGGCCACTGGCTTTCCGTTCTTCAACTGGTCGTTCTAAATCGGCCGGATAAAATTACCAACCGGAAGCCAGGTCACTGGCTTCCGTCTTTTTTTGTTGGAAAAAATTGCGTTTCAACCGCCGATGGTTTAGAAATTTCCTGACTTATGAAAAAATTACTCGTCATCACGGCTCTCGCCATCAGCATCGCTGGATTGTCGGCGGAAGAATCAAAGCCATTTCAGGCATCGCTGACGCCGGACATCGCCATCTATCCGAAGACCACCCAGATCAACGGTCTCTCGTTGAGCATCTGGGGTGAAAACCCGCAACACGGCGTCGCCTTGGGTATTGTCAACGGCAGCACCGGCGACAGTTGCGGTTTCACCTGGGGGCTTGTGAATTATTCCGAATCTTACACTGGCGTTTCGTGGGCCTGGGTCAATGTCAACAAGGCCAGCTTCACCGGCTGGCAATATGGTTGGGTCAATGTCGCGCAAGGCGAGTTCACCGGCTTTCAGTCCGGCTGGATCGTCAACTACGCGAAGGAAATGCACGGCCTTCAACTTGGGCTGGTGAACTACACGGAAAATCTGCACGGCGTGCAAATCGGGCTGGCTAACATCGCCATGAACAATCCGTGGTTCAATGAATTCCCGGACAAACTCGCCACCGGCTTTCCCATCGTCAACTGGTCGTTCTAAAACGGACGGATTAAATTTTCAACCGGGAGCCGGGCAACTGGCTTCCGGTTTTTGTTTTTAACGGTAGGGCTGCATGAAAGCCTGCGGCTTCAACCAGGCGATCAACTCGTCGGCCATCGCGCGGTCGTCAGCCACGCGCGGATGATTTCCGCTCCCGGTCCAGTGCTGGAAAACGAAATGGCTGACACCTTTGTCGCTCGCTTCGATTTGCGTGACGGTGGCTTCCCACGCCTCGCGCAACGGCTCGCATTTTGCGCCGTTGAACATGCCGCCGCGTAACAAAATGATTTGCGCCGCCGGATAAGCTTGGCGGATCGCCCGCACCAGCGAGACATAACCGGCAGTGAAATTGGTGGGAAACGGCTGGCCGTGGGCGCTGGGAAATGACGCATCGTTTTCGCCAAAATTCACCAAGACGATTTGCGGCGTCCATTGCGACAAGTCGGCGCGCGGGGATGCTGGATTTGGATACAGCCGATCCCAAACTTCGCCCGCTTTCGGGTTCACCCAGCCGGTCACGATGCCCATGCCGCTGACGGCGGTATTGCGATAATCGGCCGAGAATGCGGCGGCCGTCAGCGCCGCGTAGCTGAAGGCGTTGTCGTGGGTGCGGCGGTTGTCCCACTGGTCGGCGGGACCGTCCTCGTTGCACGCGCCCACCGTGATGGAATCGCCGAAGAACTCCATCTTGAGCTGGTAAGAAATTTTCGGTGAGGCCCAGACTTGCGCGGTCGGGTCGGTTTCAATGCCACGGAAACGCGCCGTGCCGGCATTCGCCTCGCTGCGTTTGAACACCGTCAAATGATGACGGCCGGCACCCAGGTCAGACACGATCGCCGGATTGGCCGGCTTTCCTTCCAGGATTTCGACCACTGTGTTCGAGCCGTCCACCTCGACGTTGAAAAAACACTGGCCTTTGGCGTCGTCGAAGCGCACGCGAACCGAGTCGCCGCTGAAATCCAGACTGATCCGGCTCGCCTGCCAGATGACGACCGGCGCATTGGAATCGGAAAAATCGAAGCGGCCTTCGTAAAGAAAGCGCGGATCGGCGGCGGCAATCCAATTCGTCTTCCCATCGAGCGCGGGTGAAGCATCCGCCATAGCAGATGAAACCGGCGCACAACGGCACGTCGCCAGTAGAAGCGGCCAAAGGATCAAGACAGCAGACCGTGGCTTGAAGGATTTCATTTTGACCTCGCTTAGGTTTGCCCGGACTAAATCCTTTTCTCGTCCGCGTCGAGCATGTCCACGAAATATTTGATGTCGGCGCGATTTCCAATACCGGCCTGCTCCTTGCGCATCTGGAGCCGGGCGACGGCGGAAGCGTCATTGGCGAGCGGTCGGCTCAAAACGTCCTGCCAGTGCGCGTCCTTTTCGGCGGCGGTGCGCTTCACGTTTTTGCGCACCCAGTCACAAACCTCGCCATCGGTGATGGATTTTTTTACCACTTCGGCGAACTGTTCGTGCGTGACGCCGGCAGCCTTGAGCCAAAAACCGTCGAACGCTTTGCCGAGATTTTCCTGATAGTCGGCGTGCAACTTGCCGGCGAGATGCAGGCGGATCTTGTCAATGTAACGCGGCAGGTAATGCCAGCCGTCCATGGTTTCACGCGGGCTGCGCGGATAGATGATTTCACTCATGTGCGCATCATCGGACAACCGGCGGAAAATTTCAAATTTGAAATTTGCATTTCCGCGCCGCGCTTCCATCTTCTCTGGCATGAAACGATTTGATTATGACGTGGCCGTCATCGGCGGCGGCAGCGGCGGCTACGCGGCGGCGCGGACGGCGGCCAGCGCCGGTTTGAAAACCGTCATCATCGAAGGCGGTCGGGAGGTCGGCGGGCTGTGCATTTTGCGCGGCTGCATGCCGACGAAAGCCTTGCTCTATGCCGCCGAGGTCAAGCATCTCGCTGAACAAGCGGCAACCTGGGGCCTGCGCGCCGGGAAAGTCTCCTTCGACTTCGCCAAAGTCATGGCACGGAAGAATGCGCAGATAAAAGATTTTGCCGATTTTCGCGCGCAACAACTCAACGCTGGCAAATTCAAGTTCATCCGCGCCAACGCAAAATTTCTCGATGCGCACACGGTGGAAATAATTTCGCCCGATTTATCCGCGCTGGATTCCGCGCGACAGCGTCTTGGACTGCGGCAGCCCTCTGCCGCTTTGGCGATGGAGACGGTGTCTGAAAAAGCGCCAGAGGGCTGGCGCACTCCAAAACCTGGCGGGAATATTCTCACCGCAAAATATTTTGTCATTGCCACCGGCTCACGTGTCGCGCCGTCGCCCTTGCCGCAACTAAACGAAGTTGGCTTCATCACCAGCGACGACGCGGTGGCGCTCAAACGGTTACCCAAGTCGCTCATCATCCTTGGCGGGGGCGCGATTGCCTGCGAATTCGCGCAATTCTTTGCGCGCTTCGGTGTCAAGGTCACGTTGATTCAACGGAGCGGACAGGTTTTGAAAGAGTTCGATGCTGATGCCGGAACGGAAATTGAAAAAGTTTTCCAGCGGGAAGGAATTCAAGTCTTCACCGGCACAAAACTCGTGGACGCGAAACGCCAGGGAAAATTGAAATCGGTTTTCTTCGAGCAGAATGGAAAAACTATTTCAGTTGCCGCCGAGGAAATCCTATTCGCGCTGGGCCGCGTGCCCAACACAGCGGCGCTGAATTTGGGAAATGCCGGCGTGACGACAGAGCAGGGGCGTGTGGTGACGAACGCCCGGATGCAGACAAGCGCGCCGCACATCTTCGCGGCAGGCGACTGCACCGGGCTGCACGAAATCGTCCACATCGCGATTCAGCAGGGCGAAACGGCGGTTCACAATATCCTGAAACCGAAAGCGCCGCGCCGGATGGATTATCGGCTGCTGATTTCCGTGGTCTTCACCGAACCGCAGGTGGCGTGTGTCGGCCTGACGGAAAAGGAAGCGACGGCGCGCGGAATTATATTTCTCACGGCCAGTTATCCGTTCAACGACCACGGCAAATCGCTCATCATCGAGGCGAAGGACGGTTTTGTAAAACTGCTGGCGAACCCGAAGACCGGCGAAATTCTCGGCGGCGCGTGCGTCGGACCCAGCGGCGGCGAACTCATCCACGAAATCGTCGCGGCGATGGCCAAGCGCATGACAGTGCGCGAACTCGCGGCGATGCCGCATTATCATCCGACGCTTGCGGAAATCTGGACGTATCCGGCGGAGGAACTGGCGGAGCGGATTCGGCCGGTCTAAAAGCCGCCATCCCAAATCCATTGACCATCGGGTCCTTGTCCCAAGCGAAGGCTGTTTTTCTGCGTGCCTCCAGCTTTCCATCGAACTTCGTAAGGCACAAATATGATCCCTGAATTTGGCTCTTCCTTGTAAGGCGTTCCCAGACTGACGATTTCCAGCCCCGCAACGAGTTTTTTATTCTGGTCAGTGAAAATGTCGTTGACACCCTTGCCTGGCGGCACGTTTGGTGGCCAATACTTGGCGACGGTTTGCCAATCCGAGTTTTGCAGCGCTTCAAGAAATCCTCTGGCAGCTTGTTGCGCTTCGGTGGACTGTGCTGGCGTCAGTTTTATTTGAACACCGTGTCTTCCGCCGGATGAATCCGGTGTCCGGTAATGATGAACGATTGTTTGGGTGGTGAGCACTGCGGTAACGGTCACCGCCGCGACGATGATGGCTTGGGTGGTTTTGGTCATAAATAGTATTTTGAGGGCGGTGCCGCTTTTGGCGGCCGTGGTGCCAACGGTTGCCGCTTTGGCGGTGGTGGCCAGCAACGGCAGAGCCGTAATCACACCGAGCGTAAAAGTTTTGCCTGGCGCCGTTTTTTCCAGCGCGCCTTCAACGAACGCGAGAACTTCCTCGTGCAAAAGTTTTCGCCCGCGCGACAATCGCTGCTTCACGGCGTCCTCGGTCAGCTCCAATTTTTCCGCAACGGCTTCAACGGATTGATGCTCGCGGTAAAACAAGATGAGCGGCTCGCGGTAGATTTCCGGGATGCGTTCGAGCGAACGCCAGAGGATTGCCTGTTCTTCGTTGCTGATGGTGTGGTCGCGCGGCAAGGGTTCGGGCGAGTGCGATTCGGACGCATTTTCCAGCGGCTCGGCCGCGCGGATGGGTTCACGGCCTTCGCGGCGGAGAAAATTGTTGATCCGGTTGCGCGCGATGCCGCAGAGCCACGAACGAAGCTTGTGGCGTTCGCGCAGGTGGCCGAGGTGTTTCCACGCGGTGATGAAGGTTTCCTGCGACAAATCCTCGCTTTGGCCGAGGCTGCCGGTGGCGCTGTAAGCCAGCGAGCAGACGAGCGATTGATAGCGCGCGACGATCTGCCCGAAGGCGTCGCGGTTGCCGGCGAGGCTGGCGTCCACCAGTTCCGCATCGTTGCTCGCGGTCACGGGAATCATGGGTGTCATCATATCGTCGCTTATGTGGCGGGAAAGCGCGAAGAGGTGACAAAATATTTTTGTTAAGGTTGGAAATTTATTTCCAGCGCAGCCTTAAAAGCAGGCCGCCTTCACAGGCAGACCCGGGCGCCAGATTTCAGCAACCGCAAACCGGCAGTGAAGGGCGGATATTACGCCGGCATGAGGCAGCGTCCGCCGGATGAAACGGCCGCCGTTTCGTGACTGATAATTGGCGCATGGCCGAGGACGTCCCGAACTAGGCGGGCGACCTGTTCCGGCTGATACGGCTTCGGCAAAAATGCCGTGCTGCCCTTGCCCAAATCTTTTCCAACCAGCTCGGCGCTGTAGCCGCTGGTGTAAATCACCTTGAGGTTGGGCTGCCGTTTTTTCAATCCCGCCGCCAGGTCGCTGCCGGTCATGCCGCCGGGCATGATCATGTCGGTCAGCAGCAGATCAATCCGTCCCTCATGCTCGTCCCAAACCCGCAACGCCTCGGCACCCGTTGACGCGGTCAGAATGCGATACTCGTAGCATTCGAGAATCGTCCGCACCAGTTCCAGCAGGTTGCTCTCGTCTTCGACGACGAGGATGGTTTCCTGGCCGCCGACAATCGTTTCGGATTTAGTCGTGGCGGCGGGCGTCACGGCCGCCTGGGCGCGAACAGCGGGCAGAAAAATTTTGAAGGTGGTGCCGGCACCGACTTCGCTGACGACTTCGGCCCAGCCGTGATGCTGTTTGACGATGCCATAAACGGTGGCCAGTCCGATCCCGGTTCCTTCGCCGACCGCCTTGGTGGTGAAAAACGGCTCAAAAATCCGCTGCAAGACTTTCGGTTCCATGCCGCAGCCGGTGTCGGTGACGGTCAGGCAAATGAATTCGCCGGGCCGCGCCTCGGAATTTTTGCGGACTTGTTCGGCCCCGATTTGAAGCATGGTCGTTTCGATGAGCAGCCGGCCGCCTTTAGGCATGGCATCGCGGGAATTGACCGTCAGGTTCATGACAATCTGCTCGATCATGCCGGCGTCGGCCGCGACGGGCGGCAAACCGGAGCCGTAGCGGGTTTCCAGCATGATCTGCTCGCCCAACATTCGCGGCAGCATGATTTCCATGTTGCGCAGCACGGTGTTAAAATCGAGGACTTTGGTCTGAAAAACCTGCTTGCGGCTGAACGTGAGCAGATGCTTGATGAAACCGGCGGCGCGCTCGGACGCGGCGGAAATCTGTTGCAAGGACTTGACTGCATCCCCATCCGGCGGCAGGGAGTTGAGCATAATCCCCGCGTGGCCCTGGATGATGGTCAGAATGTTATTGATGTCGTGCGCGACGCCGGCGGCCAACTGGCCGACGCATTCCATCTTTTGCGACTGGCGCAACTGTGATTCCAGCGCCATCCGCTTGGTGATGTCTTCAATGGTGACGATCATGCCGTCAATGTTGCGGACGGCGTCGAAGACCGGCGTGGCGTTCACGGACAACAGCAGCCGGCGTTGGTTGGGAAAATTCAGCTCGTGGCAGACATCCTGCACAGGCTGGCCGGAGGCGAGAGTTATTCTTAATGGCGAAGTTTTTTCCCCCGGCACGCCACCTTCGGCCTCGGGCAGACGCCAGTCCAAAACGCTGGCGGTCCGGGCGTCAGTCACCGCCTTCGTCAGGCCGAGAATTCTTTCCGCGCAATGGTTGGCGAAAGTAATCTTGCCGGCGGCGTCGGTGACCACGATGCCCACCGGACTGGTTTCCATGATGCGACTGATGAGGTCGCGCTCGCGGCGGAGATTCTGCTCGGCGCGCTTGCCGGCGATGGCGTAGCGCATGGCGCGTTCCAGCATGTCGGGGTTGAGCTGGCCCTTGATCAGGTATTCCGACGCCCCCGCCTCCATCGCCTCGACGTCAATCTCGTGATCGCCCTGGCCTGTCAGCAAAATCATCGGCGGTCGCTGGCTGAATTTTTGCGAGGCACGCAGCAGTTCCAGTCCCGTCCGTTCGCCGAGGCGGTAATCCAGCAGGCAAATATCATGTTCCGCGCGCTGGACCGCCGCCAACCCGGCCGCGTAATTGTTGACCCATTCCAACTGATACCGGCGACCATGAATCCGGGAAATCAAATCGCGGACGATGATGAAATCATCTTCATCATCATCCACCAAAAGAATTTTTGCCGGGGCGTCGGTCATAAATGGAGTCAGGCTTGTTCTGGCGGCAACTCGACGACCTCAAACCAGTAGCGGCCCAGAACCTTGACCAGTTCCACCAGCGACTTGAACGTGACCGGCTTGGTGACGTAGGAATTCACGCCCAGATCATAGGTGCGCACGATGTCCTCCTCGGCCTTGGAAGTCGTGAGCACGACGATGGGGATCCGGCGGAGTTCCGGGTCGGCCTTGATTTCCTTGAGCGCCTCGCGGCCGTCTTTGCGCGGCATGTTGAGGTCGAGCAAAATCAGCCCGGGCAGCGCCTCGCCACGCAGATGGCTGTATTTGCCGCGCCGGTGCAGATAGTCTATCAATTCCTCGCCGTCCTCGACGCAATGGAGAATGTTGGCCAGCCGGTTTTCCGAGAAGGCATCCTGCGTGAGCTTCCGATCATCGGGATCATCGTCCGCCAGCAGTATTGTGATCACTTTTCCGTCAATTATCATGGTGTTTTCCTGGGTTGTCCGTTTCGTTGTTTTTGGGATGTGTCATTGGCAAAGTGAGGATGAAGGCGGTGCCGGCACCCGGCTGGCTTTGGGCCGTGATGTCGCCGCCGTGATACAGCGCAATTTTTTTGACGATGGCCAGCCCCATGCCGTTGCCCTCGAATTCGGCGCGCGAATGCAGCCGCTGAAAGACATTAAAAATCCGGTCCAGATATTTTTCATCGAACCCGATGCCGTTGTCGCGAACCGTCAGTTCGCACAGTTCGCGGCCGGACTCATCCGCAAATGTCCGCGCCGCGACCGTCACCACCGGCGGCGCTTCGGGCCGGCGGAATTTGAGTGCGTTGCCGATCAGGTTTTGCAGCAACTGGCGCATCTGCAATTCCTCCGCATCAATGACCGGCAGCGCGCCGATTTCAACGCGCCCCTGAACCTGTTCAATCCGCGCTTCCAGATCGCAGACGACTTCCTGGGCTACTTCGGCCAGGTTCACCGGCGCGAACGGACGCGCCTTGCTCGTGACGCGCGAAAACGTCAGCAGGTCGTTGATCAAGGTTTGCATTCGCGCAGCGGCCTTCTGCATCCGTTCCAGATAATCGCGCGGCTCTTCGCCCAGTGTTTCGCCGCATTTTTCCTTGAGCCGCTCGCCGAAGACCACGATTTTCCGAAGCGGTTCCTGCAAGTCGTGCGAGGCGACATAGGCAAAATCCTGCAACTCGCGGTTGCTGCGCTCCAGTTGGGCGGTGAACTGGCGCAATTTTCTCTCGCTGCTGCGCAGGGCGTCTTCCGCGTTTTTACGTTCCGTGATGTTCCGGCCGATGCCCACCAGACCGGTGATCTTCCCGTCCGGATCGCGGAGTGGCAGCTTGCTGGTCAACAGCCAGTTTTTCCGGCCGGCTTCGTCGAAGAAATGCTCCTCCCGGTTCATGACCGGATGACCGTGAATCACCTTCTGATCGTCGGCCCAGAATTTTTCGGCAATGCCCGGCGGAAACAGATCAAAGTCGCTTTTGCCGATGATCTCGGCCTCGGTTTTGTGACGCAAATTTTTCAAGTCGGCGGGATTGGCCATCGTCTTTCGACCGGCGATATCCTTGGCATAGATGGCATCCGGCAGGCTGTCAATCAGCGTGCGCATGAGGGTGCGCTCACGGATCAGCGCCTCTTCCATTTGCTTGCGTTCGGTGATGTCCACCAGGATTCCCTGGGTCCCGATAATGTTGCCGTTCGTATCCATGACCGGAAATTTTGTGGCATGCACGAATAGTTTCTGGCCGTCGGCCAGCGAATATTCCTCATCCATTTCAATCAAATCTCCGGATTTCATAATCAGGCGGTGATGGTCTTCGGCTAGATCGGCGTATTTGGTGGCCAGCTCCGGTGCGCTTTGTTTGGCGGCGGCGACACTAATTTCCCCGGCCGTTTTGCCCAGAAATTCCTCCTCATTCATGCCTTTGAGTCGGCAGAAAGCGGGGTTGGCCAGAATATAACGGCCTTGTTGGTCTTTGCGGAAAATGCCGATGGGCAGATCCGCGACGAGTGAAAGATAGAGCGCTTGCGATTCCTGCAACGCCACTTCCGCCTGCCGGCGTTCGGTGATGTCCACGCCGAGGCCGATAAACCCGGTGACCTTGCCCTGCGGATTTCGCAGAACCACCTTGGTGGTTGAAACCCACCGGTTTTTTTCCGCTTTGCTTTCGTCCATGGAGGGACCTTCGCAGCTATGCAAGCCTTGACCGGACTGGATGATTTTCTGTTCTTCGACACGATAACGCGCCGCCAGCTCGTGCGGGAACAGTTCGAAATCCGATTTGCCAATGATCTCTTTCGGCGACGAGAACCCGAGCTGCCGCGCCACCGCCACGTTGGCAATGATAAAGCGGCCTTCCGTGTCCTTGGCGTAAACATAATCCGGCAGGGTGTCAATCAGCGTGCGCAGCAGGTGATCATGATTTTGCGCCAGCCGTGCATTTTTTGCCGAGGCCTGGCGGCTCCAAAACACCGCGCCCATTCCGGCCGCCGAGGCCAGCAGACAGACGGCCAGCGAGCCAACCGTGGCCAGCAACGGTTTGGTGGAAAATTCCTGCGGTGCCTTGACCAGATTCAAGCAGGTCCAGACAAACACCGTAGCCATGACCAGCATTACCGCCAGCAGCAGCAGCCGGTGCGGCCGGACGTCAGCCGGTGCGGCGTGGCGTGGCGGCGGAAAATAAAATTCCGTCGCCTGACCGTCTTTGGATGAACGATCTGCTCCCGCCAGCGGCGGATTTTCCAAATTGCTTGCTTTCATCTAAAAAATAGCGCCCGGCAACGGTGACATTCACGACCCCGGCATTCCTGCGGGATCGTCTGACCATTACAAAGGCTTGCCGACCATGGAAGCAAGTTAAGTGCCTTGCACGCTTGGCGTCACCGGCTGGGTCTGTTTTCAAAGCGAGACCGGCTTTATGCCATTAAATGAGACGGGCGGGCGGGAAAATGATACACATCCGATCAACCCTTAATGGCATTCACAGGAAATGCAAGCCTGACGCAGCCAGCGATTTCCGGTGCTTCGCGAAAACGCCGCGCAGCGATTTCGAGAGGTCGTCCTGCAACTCCTGCAACTCGCGATACACCGCGACGGCGGCTTTCTTCGGCGTGGTGGTTTCGGCTTTGTTCAGCGTCACGAATTCGTCGGTGATGGCTTCGATGCGGATCTTTTCACCTTTCTGCAAACGCCAGCACCAGAATGCCTGCAACGCCGCGCCGTAGGCCGCGCCTTCGCCGACCTTCAGCGTCACGACTTCGGTGTTGAAAATGTCCGCCATGATCTGCCGCCAGAGTTTCGAGTTGGCCCCGCCGCCGGTGGCGCGGATTTGTTTTGCCGGCACGCCGAGCTGCGCCAGCCGGCGCAAACCGTAATTCATGCCGAGCGTCACGCCTTCCATCGAAGCGCGGCAATAATGCCCCGCGCTGAACGTGCGGGAGTTGATGCCGATCATCGCGCCGGTGCCGTCGGGCACGTTCGGCGTGCGTTCGCCTTCGAGATAAGGCAGCAGCAGCAAACCATTGGAACCGGCGGGAACTTTTGCCGCCGCGTCGTCGAACTGCTTGAAGTCGTAGCCGAAATCCAGCCGCACCATTTCGGTGGCGACGGTGACGTTCATGGTGCAGAGCAGGGGCAGCCAGCGGTTGGTGGAATCGCAGAACGCCGCGATCTCACCCGTCGGATCCACCACCGGTTTGTCGGCGCAGGCGTAAATCGTCCCGCTCGTGCCGAAGCTGGCGGTGACGGTGCCGGGCCGCGTGTTGCCGGTGCCGATCGCACCCATCATGTTGTCGCCGCCGCCGGCGCTGACGAGAATGCCCGGCTGCAAGCCCAGTTCCTTGGCGGTGGCCGCGCTCAAAACGCCGGCGGGTTCATCGCTGGAAATTAATTTCGGCAATTTGTCGGCGAGGTTCGCGTCAATCGCCTTGAGCGCGGCGGCGCACCACTTCCGTTTGCGGACATCAAGCAGCGCCGTGCCGCTGGCGTCGCCGAATTCCATCGTCTTCTCGCCGGTGAGCCAGAAATTCAAATAATCGTGCGGCAGCAAAACCGTGGCGAGCTTCGCAAAATTTTTCGGCTCGTGTTTTTTGAGCCAGAGGATTTTTGACGCGGTGAAGCCGGGCAAAATCGCATTGCCGAGCGCGGCGATGGTTTTCTTTTGTCCGCCCAGTTTCGCGGTGATCTCCTCGCACTCGGCGGCGGTCGCGGTGTCGCACCAGAGCTTGGCCGGGCGGATGACTTCACCGGCTTTGTCGAGCGGCACGAAGCCATGTTGTTGTCCGCTGACGCCGATGGCGACGACTTCGCCGGCACCGGCCTTGGCCTGCTTGAGCGCGACCTTGATGGCCTTGCTGGTGGCGCCAATCCAGTCGCGCGGATGCTGTTCCTTCGCGCCGGTCGGCAGGTTCGGAATCAAATCGTAAGCGGCCGTGCCTTTGCCGAGCACCTGGCCAGTCTGGGCGTTCACGACGAGTGCCTTGGTGGATTGCGTGCCGCTGTCAATACCGATAAGAAGTGTGCGCATAATTTTTGTGTTGGGCGCAACAGTTGCAAAAATCTTTACCAACTACAAACTTTTTTGTGTGCTGGCGGCATCGTAGGTTTCTCCATTATTTCAGTCGTGCGAAATTTTTTTGAAATGATAATGTTTGCCCAACCACGAATCGAAATCGTGTTGCATCAATCAACAAACATAAATGAAAACAACATTCCCCAGCATCAGTAAAATATCTTTTGAAGGGCCAAAATCCAAAAACCCGCTTGCGTTCAAGCACTACAACGCCGATGAAATTGTCGAAGGCAAAACCCTGCGCGACCACCTGCGTTTCGCGGTGGTTTATTGGCACACCTTCCGTGGCACGGGCAGCGATCCGTTTGGCGCGGGCACGATGCAGCGTCCGTGGGACGACGGCAGCGCCTCCATCAGCAACGCCCAAAACCGCGCCCGGGTGGCGTTTGAATTTATCTCCAAGCTCGGCGCGCCGTATTATTGCTGGCACGACCGCGATGTCGCGCCCGAAGGCAAGACGCTCAAGGAGACGAACAAGAATTTTGACGCGGTGGCGAAAGTGTTGAAGGAAGAACAGAAGCGCACCGGCGTCAAATTGTTGTGGGGCACGACCAACGCGTTTTCGCATCCGCGCTTTGTCCACGGCGCCAGCACGAGCTGCAATGCTGACGTGTTTGCGTTCGCCGCCTGCCAAGTGAAAAAGGCGATGGAAGTGACGCACGAACTCGGTGGCGAAGGTTACACGTTCTGGGGCGGCCGCGAAGGCTACATGACGCTGCTCAATACCGACATGAAACGCGAGCAGGAACATCTGGCGAAATTTCTCCACTTGGCGGTAGCGCACAAGAAAGCCATTGGTTTCAAAGGACAGTTTTACATTGAACCCAAGCCGAAAGAACCGACGAAGCACCAATACGATTCCGACGCCGCCGCGTGCCTGAACTTCCTGCGCGAATTTGATTTGCTGAATGATTTCAA
>Ga0182030_10010938_pt1 | contig 18347 bp, 15 predicted proteins | sample 812S3MmetaG_FD_121299 | JGI IMG/M metagenome (GOLD analysis project Ga0182030, IMG submission 121299) | Permafrost microbial communities from Stordalen Mire, Sweden - 812S3M metaG (Illumina Assembly) | ecosystem: Environmental > Terrestrial > Soil > Wetlands > Permafrost | place: Sweden...
CGACGCTGGAGGAAGCCGTGACGGAGGCGGGGCCGACGGGGCACGAGGGATCCCAGGGCGAGGAGCGACCCGGCGCCGTCCTGTCGCGCGTCGACAGCGAGCTCCGGGCCCTGTGGTCGACGCAGCCGGGAGAGACGGCGAGAGCGCGCGCCTGCACGATGAACCTCGTCGTGGTGGCGACCACGCCGGCCCTCGCGGAGCAGTGGTGGCCCGTCATCGACGAGGTGATCCTGGGCACCCCGGCGCGCGCCATCGTGGTGGGGCTGGACCGTGGCGGCAGCGACAAACTCGACGCGACGACCACGGCGGTCTGCGCCCCCGGCAACGGCGGGCCGCAGGTCTGCTCCGAGAAGGTCACGCTGGTCGCGCACGGGGCGGTATGCGCGCACTTGGCCAGCTGCGTCGCCGCGATCTGCGCGACGGACGTGCCTACGACGCTGGTGTGGCTCGGAGACGTCGACATCGGCGACCCGATCTTCGAGCCGCTCGCCCGCGACGCGTCGCGCATCGTCCTCGACGCGGCCGAGGGTTCGCTCGCCAGCCTCGCCCGCGCCGTCTACTGGGCCCGGGCTCGCGCCGCGACGGACCGGCCCGGCGTCGCCGACCTCGCCTGGACACGGCTCGCTCCGTGGCAGGAGATGTGCGCGCGCATGTTCGACGAGCCGCCGTTGCGTCCCCTCGCCTCTCGCGTGACGCGCGTCTCGCTCGTCCAGGCGTCCGAGCCCGGGGCGGCCCTCGGCGCCGAGGGGCTGCTCCTCGTCGGATGGCTCGCGACGTGCCTCGGATGGAAGACGGAGTCGCCGGCGAGGGAGGCGAGCAAGCTGACTCTCGTCCGCGCAGACGGGGGGCACGTGGAGGTGGTGACGGGCGCGAGCGCCACGTCGAAGGCGCCGCGCCATGCGCTGCTGGCCGTGCGCATCGAGGCGAGCGCCGACGACGTGACGATGCGTGGGGAGATCGCGCGCGAACCGGGAGACGCCGACGCGGCGACCTGGCGGCTGGAGGTCACGCGGTCCGGCGCCGAGCCCGAGCGCATCGAGCAACACGTGCGCCTCCGGGCGACCGAGACGGCGGGGCTCCTGCAGCGCACGCTGCACCGCCCGACCGTCGACGCGGCGCTGGCCGACTCCGCTGCCTGGGCCGACGGGCTGAGCGGGGAGGAGTTGGCGTGCGGTGGAGACGGCGATAACGTCCGGGCATGACCACGAAAGTCGTCCCCGGTCAGCTCGTCGCTTCGCGCGACGCGGCGCAGGTCGCCGTCGAGGCCGCGACGCGCATGGCGCGCGCCCTTCGCAACGCCGTGAGCAAGAGCGGACGCGCAGCCATCGCCCTGTCCGGCGGCAATACGCCGCGCGCCGCCTACACGCTGCTGGCGAAGGAGTCGGGGCTCGACTGGACGAAGGTGAACGTCTTCTGGGTCGACGAGCGAGCGGTCCCCCCCGGCGACGATCGGAGCAACTACCGCTGGGCCAAGGCCACGCTCATCGATCCCGCCGGCATCGCCGCCGAGCGGGTGCATCGCATGCCCGCGGAGGTACCCGACCTCGAGGGTGCCGCCCGTGACTACGAGAAGGCCATCCGCGAGGACGTCGAGCTGGATGGCGACGGCATTCCGGCCTTCGACGTCGTCGTCCTCGGCGTGGGCGACGACGGGCACACCGCCTCGCTCTTCCCGGGTGACGACACGGTCGACATCCAGGATCGCCTCGTCGCTGCGGTCCGTGCCAGCGGCGCGCGGGAGGCTCGCCTCACGCTCACGCCGCCCGCCATCGAGCACGCGCGGCAGCTCTTCATCCTCGCCGTCGGGGCAGCCAAGCGCGCTCCCCTCGAGCGCGTGTGGTCCGCTCAGGGCAACGTCCACGAGACCCCCGCCCGCATCGTGCGGGGATGCAGGGGCATCGTCACCTGGCTCATCGACAAGTCTGCCGGCGGGCTGGCGGATTAGATCACCCCAGCCACTTGCGGACGCGGTCGACCACCGAGTCGACGGTGAACCCGAACTTCTCGGCCAGGACCTCGGCCGGGGCGCTCGCGCCGTAGTGATCGATGCCCAGCGTCAGGCCGTTCCCGCCGACGAGCGCGCGCCAGGGAGGCGTGCGCCCTGCCTCGATCGAGCACTTCTTCACGCCCTTCGGCAGGACCTTGTCCTGATACGCCACGTCCTGCTTCCAGAATGGCTCCATGCAGAAGGCGCTGACGACACGCACCTTCTTGCCTTCGGCCTCGAGCTTCGTTCTCGCGCCCACCGCGAGATGCAGCTCGCTGCCCGTCGCCATCAGGATCACGTCGGGCTTTCCGCCGGTCGCCTCCTGCGCGATGTACATGCCTTTCAGCGCGTCCGCCGGGTCGAACGACGGCCCGCGATCGATCTTCGGGAGCTTCTGCCGCGTCAGCGCCATGCAGAGCGGTCCGTCGCGGCGCTGCATCGCCAGGGCCCACGTCGCCGCGCACTCCAGCCCGTCCGCCGGGCGCGCCACGTAGAGGTTCGGGATGAGGCGCAGCGACCACAGCTGCTCGATCGACTGGTGCGTCGGGCCATCCTCGCCGAGGAATATCGAGTCGTGGGTGTAGACCCACACGCACTGCTGCTCGACCAGCGCCGACAGGCGCACCGCCGGCCGCATGTAGTCGCTGAAGATGAGGAACGTCGCCCCGAACGGGATGATGCCGCCCGAGAGCGCCATGCCGTTGCAGATCGCGCCCATGCCGTGCTCGCGGATGCCCCAGTGCATGTTTCGACCCGCAAACTTGCCGGGACCTATGCTCGCGGCGTCTTTCATCAGCGTCTTGGTGGAGCCCGCGAGGTCGGCCGAGCCGCCGATGAACGACGGGACGAGCTTGGCCACCACCTGCTCGAGCGCGCCCGAGAGGTTGCGCGTGGCGTCGTCCTTCTCCGGGATCGCCTTGCGCAGCTCTTCGTACAGGTTCGCCGGCACCGTCTTCTTCTCGAAGGCGTCCATGGCAGTCGCGAGCTCGGCGTTGCCTTTCTTCCATGACTCGAAGCGCGCGGTCCAGGCGTCGTGATCTCTGGCCAGCTCGGCGGCGTGCTCCTTGAAGAGCCCGTAGACCGCCTCCGGGACGTAGAAGAACTTGTCCGGATCGAAGCCCATGGCCTTCTTGGTGAGCGCGACCTCGTCCTTGCCCAGCGCCTCGCCGTGGGCCTCCTTGGTGTCGTGCTTGTTCGGCGATCCCTCGCCGATGTGCGTGCGCGCGCGGATGAAGCAGGGCTGCCCCTTGTGGGCGAGCGCCGTGTCGATGGCCGCGCGGATCTTGGCGTGGTCGTGTCCGTCGTCGAGCCACTGGACGAACCAGCCGTAAGACTCGTAGCGCTTGCAGGCGTCGTCCGAGTACGTCAGCGCGGTGTCGCCCTCGATGGTGATGTGGTTGTCGTCGTAGATGACGAGCAAGTTGTCGAGCTGTAGGTGGCCGGCGATGCTCGAGGCCTCCGCGCTGACGCCCTCCATGAGGTCACCGTCGCTCGCGATGCAGAAGACCCGCGACTGGGAGTAGGGCTCGCCGAAGCGGGCTTGCTTCATCTTGATCGCGAGCGCCATTCCCACCGCGTTGCCGACGCCCTGGCCGAGAGGGCCCGTCGTCGTTTCCACGCCCGGCGTCATCCCGTGCTCGGGGTGCCCCGGCGTCTTGCTGCCCCACTGGCGGAAGCTCTCGATCTGACTCATCGGCAGGTCGTAACCAGACAGATGGAGCATCGAGTAGAGGAGCATCGACGCGTGCCCGCACGAGAGCACGAAGCGGTCGCGCCCGAGCCAGGTGGGATCCCGCGGGTCGTAGCGCATGTAGCGAGTCCAGAGCTCGAACGCGATGTGAGACAGGCCCATCGGGGTGCCTGGGTGGCCGCTCTGGGCCTTCTCCACGGCGTCGATCGACAGGCCCTTGATGGTGCTGACGGCGAGCTGGATCTGGCTGGCTTCGTATTCGCGCGGCATGGCAGCGAGGAATACCCCAGGACCGCCGCCCGCCATAGTCTCGCAGCGTGGCCCCTCAGCGCCGAGCTCGGCCAGGGGCCATCGCCACGCGCTTCGCTCCCGCGAGCCCGACATCGCTGTCGAGCACGACCGCCACGGGGACCTTCTCCATGAGCCCCCGGAAGCGCCCCTTGTCCTCGAACGCCGCGCGGAAGATCCCCTTCTCGAGCAGTGGAAGCATCTTCGCGGCGATGTTGCCGCACACGTACACGCCCCCCACCGCCAGCGTCTTCAGCGCCAGGTTGCCCGCCTCGGCGCCGTAGATCCGCGCGAAGAGCTCCACCGCCTGGACCGCGGCGCGGCTCTTTCCTTCCTGTCCGAGCTCGGCGATGGCCGCGTTGCGATCGGGCGCCGCCTCGAGCGCCTGCGTGTTGACCGCGGTCTCCCCGGCGCTCCTGGCCACGCGAAAGAAGTCGTACACGTTGCCGAGGCCGCTGCCGGAGAGGATGCGCTCTCCGCTCACGTGGCCGAAGCGACCGCGGAGGAAGGTGAGCAACTCGGCCTCCAGCTCGTTCGACGGCGCGAAGTCCGTGTGTCCTCCCTCCGTCGGGCTAGGAACGAACCGCTCGCCCTCCTCGTCCCACACCAGCATCGCCTCGCCGAGCCCCGTACCGGCGGCGATCACCGCGATGTTCGCCCCTCTCTTCTTCGGCATCCCCGCCTTGCCCAGCCCGCGGAGCTTGCTCGTGGAGATCGAGAGAGCCCCGAGCGACAGCGCCACGAGATCGTTGAGGAGCGTGACCCTCCTGATGGCGAGCTTGCGCTCGAGCACGCGCGCGTCGATGACCCAGGGCAGGTTCGTCGCAACGCACCGCCCGTGCACGACCGGCCCTGCCACGCCGAATGCGGCCGCCGTCACGCGAGGCGGCGGCTTGCCGAGGAAGGCGCGCAGCACGGCCTCGAGGGACGGAAAGTTGCGACTCTCGAAGACCTCGCGACGCGACACGCGTCCGTCGGGCGCGAGTAGCGTCAGGCGCGCGCGCGTCCCGCCGATGTCGCCCGCGAGCAGCACCCTTCGGCTCTATCACGACTCTCCACCGAGAACCCACATGGCCGCGATCCCGAGGGCGACGCCGACCGCGCGCCGCACGGTGAAGGACTCCCCGAAGAGCCATGGCGCCGCCAGCGCGCTGAGGGCGACGCCCCCGCCGAGGACGATGGTCCCGGTGGAGGCGACGGGACCGCCCTTCCGCAGCGACATGAAGATGAGGATGCTCGCGACCGAAACTGCGACGCCGCTCGCAGCCGCGAGGGCCAGCCCGCTCCTCGTGTTCGCGACCACCTCGCCGCGGGGACCGAGGACGAAGCTCGCCGCGATACCCAGCGCCGCCGCCGTCTCCAGCGCGAGGGCACCCACGCGATCGGCCACGCGTCCGGAGGCGGCACGTAGCAGCAGGTAATGCACGGCGATGAAGAACGCGGCGGCGAGCGCCGGGGGAGACCACGCGGGCATGCCGCGGCATTAGCACGGGCTGCGACGACGACGGCGCACGATGCCCGCCATCATGACGGCGAGCAGGGTCCCCAGGATGGCGTCCGCGTACCGCGCGCGCGGTGAGTCGTCTGCTCTGCAGGCGCACCCGCCGCTCGCGCCGTTGCCGTTGCTGGACGCGCCGTTCGAGGGGCACGGGTTGTAGTTGGGGATCGTGTAGGTGCTGGTCGTGTGCACGTTGGGCACCGAGACCTGCGAGGCCGTGGCCTCGAGGACCAGATCGCTGGCGAGGGCGTTGAAGGGCAGGTTGGCGCGAAGGCGTGTCACCCACAGGCTGCCGACGTCGATGCCGGTCATGGCGAGATCGAGGTCGTCGCAGCCCACCACCGTGGGCTCACAGGTTCCCATGCCCATCGCGGTCCCCCCGTCGTCTCCCGGGCTGGCCGCATCCCCCGGGCTGGCCGCATCCCCCGGGCTGGCCGCATCGCCGGTATGGCCGGCATCCCCCGCGTCGCCGAGCGTCGTGCCCGCCTCGGGGCCATTGCTGCACGAGGGAGGCGGAGGCAGCGTGAGCTGGGTGCACGCCGACTGGTACGCCGACGCGAGCGCCGGGTTGTACCCACCCGCCTCGTACAGGTTCACGGGTTGCGCCCCCTCGGTGAGCCAGCCCGTTCCGCCGTTCAGGGCGAGGGCTGCGGACGCGAGCTCCTCGTAGTTCGAGCGACTCTGCGTCGGGTCCCACGCGAGCTGGGTGAAGTCGATGGTCGCGTCGGGGAAGTTCTGCGGGTGATAGCGCCCCTCGCTGAGGACGAAGAGCTCGATGCCGACGTTGGCGCCCGCGCCGGCCGCGATCATGCGAAGCGGGAGGGTCGGATCGGCCCCCATGGTGACGACGCGCACCGGCTCCATCGCCTGCACCCCTTCGCCGGGCGCCAGCTTGAGGGCGAGGAAGTCGAAGCCGGCGCTCGTGTACGAGTCGATCGTCGGCTGCATCCCCGTCGGAATCGCGTAGCCGTTGGCGCGCAGCCAGTCGCCGAGCGCCTCCCCCTGCGACGCGCGGATGGTCACGGCATCGTACGGCCCCACCACCTCCTGCGAGATGACCTGCACCGAGCCGGCGTCCGCGCCCTCGTCCGGCGCAGGGGCGGCGGCCCCGAAGGCTTCCCCGCTCTCGGCGCTGGCCCCGCAACCTCCCCCTCCGTTGCCGTCGTACTCCGTGGGCGCGGCCCCGCACGACGTCGAGGGCCCCTGGATGACGGTCTGGGTCGACGCGTCGAGGGAGGCGATCCACGAGTCCTGGGACAGCTCGATGACGGCTCCCGGCTTGACCGGGAGCACCCAGGCGAAGTCCGCGGGCGTGCCCGAGTACTTGATCTGATCCCAGAGCACCGTCTGCGTCGTCGAGAGCGACAGCACCATCCGGTGGTCGGTGACGACCGTGCCGTCGACCTCGTCGGGGCTGGGCGGGGGGTGGAAGCACCCTCCGCAAGCGCTCGCGTCGCGTGCGTCGACGACGAACCATGCGCTCGCGATGGCGAGCGCGCATGTGGCTACCAAGGATGAACGAAGAAGCATGATGAGACCTCCCGCGTGAACTCCCAGTCACTCCCCCGCGACGCCGTTGTCGGCCTGCCCGCGGTCCCGGAGCGCACGTTTCCGCATGAGCCCCGGGTTTGTGGGCTCGTTCAGCAACCGACGTGCCGTCGGCGCGCGACCTCTTTCGGCTCGGGGCGTGGCTTCAGTACGCGACGTCGACGGCCAGGGAGTCGCGCGTGTGCACCGCGAGCTCCACGCGCGCTTGCCTTGCTCCGCAGAGAGTCATCAGCGAGCGGACCGCGCCGAGGGTCAGCAGGCGGTAGTTCACGGCGCTTCACGCCCCGGTCCGCCTACAGGGATTCACGGCTGGGCATCACAAGATGCAATCTCGCGCACTTACGCGTCGGCACGACCGGTGCTCTACGGTCCCCCGGGCGCTGAGTTCTCGTTTCCTCCCCAACCCGACCCGACCGACCTTCTTCCTTCCACTTCGAAGCGCCCCCCACGAGCGGACCGCACACACCTTGCGCGGCCCGCTCGTGAGCTATTTGGAATGCCCGGCGTCGCGGACGGCGCCCGAGTGCGCCTCGTAGGTCTCCGAGAAGGTGCTGTGGCCGTCGCCCTTGGCGACGAAGTAGAAGTAGCGCGTCACGGCGGGGGCCATGACCGCCTCGAGAGCCCTGGCGCCAGGGTTCGCGATGGGGCCCGGAGGCAGGCCTTCGTGGGTGTAGGTCGAGTAGAGGTTGTCGGGATCGTGCTCGATGGCGGCCGTCGCTTTGCCCGTGAAGCCAGCGCACGAAGCCGCCTTCTCCGGGGCGACGAGGCAGCCGTAGCTTGCCGTGGGATCGCACTCGAGGCGCTTCGGGTGGAACGCCGGGTCGCGAAGGCGGTTCAGAAAGACGCTCGCGATGATCGACCTCTCGTCGTCGACCGCGGCCTCCTTCTCGACCATCGAGGCCAGCGTCACCACCTCGCGCACGCCGAGGGACGCCGAGGTCATCACGTCGTTCAGCGTGTCCGAGTGCGCGTGGGAGACGATGTCCCAGCGGCGGTCGAACTCGTGCTTCATCCGCCGGACGACCTCGCGCGCGTCGCTGTCGAGGGAGAGATCGTAGGTCGCGGGAAAGAGAAACCCCTCCGCGCTGTCTCCCGTCAGCCCGAGGTCGTGGAGGAGGGCCGCGTCGGTCGTCGCCACGAGGAATTCGCGCAGCGAGACGACGTGCTTGTCCTGGAGGCGGCGCGCCATGTCGAAGCGTGTCCAGCCCTCGGGGAAGGTCACCCGGACGCTGCCGCCCCCGGAGCGCCGCTCGAGACGCGCCATCAGCTCGCGCGGCGTCGCGTCGTCGGTGAGAAGGTGCGTCCCCTCCACGACGTCGCCCGCGCCTCCGGTAGCGCGCACCCAGAGCGCGAAGAGGTGCGGACTCCCAACGACACCCGCGCCTGCCAGGAGTGCGGCGAGGTCCGTCGCTCCTGGCGAATGCGGGATGACGATCTCGACCGGGCGTCCCTCGCCCGGCCCACGCTCGGCGGGATAGAGGAGGAAGAGCCAGGTGGACGCGGCGAAGGCGGCCAGGGCGAGGCCCGCGGCCACCCAGCGCCCGAGCGTGCCTCGGAGGGCAGGCCCCGGTGGACGGCTCGACGCGGCAGCTCCCTCGGCGGCCTTGCGTCGCTTGCGACGGCGCCTGGTCCCTTTGCCTCCGTTGGCTCGAGGCGTGGTCATCCCCTCTTGCGACCCCGCCGCGCGTCGAGCCACGACTGAAGGATGGCGCACGCCGCCGCCGCGTCGATGAGCGCCTTCGCCTTCTTGCCGTGCACCTCGCTGGCGAGGAGCGCCCGCTGGGCCTGCACCGTCGTCAACCGCTCATCCCACAGCTCGACCTCCCTGCCCGTCGCGTCGGCTACCTGCTGGGCCAGCGCTCGCGCCCCCCTCGCCGCCATCCCCTCGCCCCCGTGCATGTCGAGCGGCAGCCCGACGACGAAGCGCACCACCTTCTCCTCGTCGGCCAGCACTCTCAGCGCCCCCAGCAGGGCCCTGCGATCGCGCCCGTCGAGCGTGCCGCGGGGATGGGCCAGCAGGCCCAGGTCGTCGTCGATGGCCACCCCGACGCGCACCTTCCCCGGGTCGAGCGCGCACGTCCGTCCCTTCGCCACGCCCGCTCGATTACCCTGGCGTAGTCCCGGCCGCCAGACGTCACGGGCAGGCTGCGCTTGACCTGGCCAGGCGCTCAGAGTCATAAGTTCCGCCGCGCCGCTTGAGAATCGCTTCCCCATGACTGCCCCCCGAGCCGTCAAAGGCATGAACGACGTGCTCCCCGAGGACATGGGGCGGTGGCAGCGCGTGGAGCAGATCTACGCCCGGACGATGAGCCTCTACGGCTACCGCGAGGTCCGCACGCCCTATGTCGAGTCGACGGCGCTCTTCTCCCGGGCCATCGGCGAAGCGACCGACGTGGTCGAGAAGGAGATGTACTCCTTCTTGCATCACGAAGAGCCGCTCACCCTGCGGCCCGAGGGCACGGCGGGGGTAGCGCGCGCCTACATCGAGCACGGCGTTCACGCGAAGGAGCCGGTGACGCGCTGGTGGTACGGCGGAGCGATGTTCCGCGCCGAGAGGCCGCAGCGCGGACGATACCGGCAGTTCTATCAGCTGGGCGCGGAGCTCTTCGGCGACCCGGGGCCGGCGTGCGACGCCGAGATGATCGACATGCTGGTGCAGTTTCTGCGCGAGCTTCGCATCCCGGATCTGCAGGTCCTCGTGAACACGCTGGGCGGTCCGGAGACGCGCGTCCGCTACCGCGCGGCCCTGGTCGAGTTTCTCACGCCCAAGACGGCGTCGCTCTCCGCCGAGTCGCAGCGCCGCCTGACGACCAACCCGCTGCGCATCCTCGACTCCAAGAGCGAACAGGACCGCGAAGCCGTGCGGGGCGCGCCGACGCTCCACGACTTCCTCGGCGAGGACGACCGTGTGCACTTCGAGGCCGTGAAGAAGCAACTCGACGCGCTCGGCACGCCCTACTCTGTCGAGGACAGGCTCGTCCGGGGCCTCGACTACTACACGCGCACGCTCTTCGAGATCGTCGGCGCGCGCGAGAAGCTGGGCGCCGGCAGCACACTCGTGGGCGGCGGCCGCTACGACTTCATGATCGCGGGCCTCGGCGGCCCCCAGGTGCCGGCCATCGGCTATGCGGCGGGGCTCGAGCGGCTGCTCATCGCCAGCGAGCTCGAGATCCCGGGAAACGTGGTCGATGCGCTCGTGGCTCCGCTGGCAGGCGCCATCACCGAGGGGCTGGTCCTCGCGCGCGACCTCCGCAAGAGCGGCATCCGGTGCGAGGTGGACACGCGTGGCACGTCGCTCAAAAGCCAGCTCCGGCGCGCCAACACGCTCGGAGCGAGGGTGGTGCTCATCCTCGGTGAGGACGAGCTCGCCCAGGGCGTCGTCCAGGTGAAGGATCTCGACGCACGCACCCAGGAGACGATGGCGCGCGACCAGGCCATCCGCATCGTCGTCGATCGCTTGATGGCCGCGTCGCGCAGCGTGGACTCGCGTCCCCCGAGGGAGACGACGTGACCCGCCTGACCTCCTGGCTCGCCGCCGTGCTCGTGCTGGCCACGTCGTCCACCGCGGCCGCGCAGGGGCTCGGCGGGAGCCGGGGCGGCGGCCCTGGTCGGCAGCAACCCAAGGCGCAGCAGCCCAGGGCCCCGACCCCCGAGGAGGAGGAAGAGGTCCACAACGCCTACGTGCGCGCTTCCGAGCCGGAGATCGCGCCCCCCAGCAACCCGCTCACCGTGCCCCCCGAGCTCGCGGCGCGCATCGGGAGCGACTACGCGTCCGGGCCGCCTTCGCCGGAGGGACCGCTGCAGCGCGGCCTCGAGCTCCCGTTCTACGTCGAGCGGCGCGGCGACTACCAGCTGCGCCTCTTGCCGCCCTTGGTCATCGAACAGACGCGCGGGCTCCGCGATCCATCGCAGGACCGCTACGGCGTGCCCCAGGCCAAGGACACCGAGGGGCTCTACGGGATGGTCTACTACCAGCGGACCTCGCCGAAGCTCGACATGCACGTCGTCTTCCCCGGGTTCTGGCACGTGCGCGAACGCGACGAGCACGGGGCCCCGACGAACGACGTCGTCCTCGCAGGACCGATCCTTCACCGCGAGGCGCCTGGCGAGAACGACAACTGGCTGGCCCCGCTCGTCTTCGAGGGGGAGCGCAAGGACGGCGGCTACCTCCACATGCCGCTCCTCCTGACGACCTCGCACTGGGGCGAGAAGGGCGCCTTCACGCTCGTCGGCCCCTACTTCCGCGACCGCACGGGCGGCGACGTGGACCTCGGCGTCGCGCCCTTTTACTTCCACGGAGACAACGGCAGCATCGACGGCAACCGGCGCGTCTACACGTTCATCCCGCCCCTCCTCACGTACCACTCGGTGCACGAGCTCGACTCGAGCACCTTCACGCTGATCGGGCCGGTCATCTCCAAGTCCGACACGAAGCGCGACGTCTTCGACGTGGCGCCGTTCTACTTTCACATCAGCGGCAAGCCCGAGACGGGCGGCGTCGTCGAGGAGCACACGACGCTCCTTCCGTTCTTTCACTACGGGCGCGGCCCGGATCAATCGCTCTTCATCCTGCCCGGCTACTACCGGCGCGTGACCAAGAGCGCGGACACGCTCCTCTCGCTCTTCGGGTACTCGCACGCCGAGACCCACAACGGGGCGACGTCGCTCACGGCCATCGGCCCCGTCGTTCCTCTCTACTGGTCGTACCGGGACACGGAGCTCGGCGTTCACGCGTTTGCCCTCGCGCCGTTCTTCTACAACTCGTCGAGCCCGGCGGGGCACGACTGGCTGACGCCGGTCGCCGGTCACTTCGAGACGTACGCGCAGTCGCGGACGACGTGGCTCTTCCCGACGTTCACATTCAACACGAACACGCACGGCTGGGAGAACGACCTTCACCCGATCCTCTACGTCGGGCGAAACGGCGACGCGTCGCACACCGTCGTGGCCCCGTTCTTCTGGGACTTCGCCAGCCCCGAGGGACGAACGAGCATCGGCTTTCCGTTCTACTGGCGCTTCGCCGAGGGCAAGGACGAGTCGGTCCTCCAGGTGGCGGCGAACAGCGTCTACATCCAGAAGCGCGTCGTGGGGGGCAACGACTGGCAGTTCCACTTCGCGCCGCTGTTCTCGTACGGGGAGGACCCGCGCGGGTACTTCTGGAACGTCCTCTTCGGCCTGGCGGGGTACTCGCACCACGGCACGGAGACGCAGACGCGTGTCTTCTGGATCCCCTTCAACGGGACGTCGGCGCCGCTGTCGCAGACGGCCGGCACCGGGACCATCGGCTTCTAGCCGCGAGCGCGGGCGAGCACGCTCGCCGTCGCTGCCAGGGCGAACGTCACGTCGTCGGTTGTCGTCTCCTCGCCGAGGGAGAAGCGGATGGTGCTCGTCGCCGCTCCGGGGTCACCCATCGCCAGAAGCACCGCGGAGGGCTCGGCCGTGCCGGCGCTGCACGCGCTGCCGCCGGAGGCCGCGACGCCCTCCAGATCGAGCGCCGCGACGAGCTCCGGGCTGCTCCACCCGTGGAAAGCCACGCTGGTGACGTGGGGCGCGCGCGAAGCCTTGGCTCCGTTGACACGGGACCCGGGTCTCGCATCTCGGAGCAAGCCAGCCTCCAGCGTGTCACGAAGGGGGGCGAGCGCGGCCCATCGTGCGGGCGAGGAACCGGCGTGGCGTGCCGCGACCGCGAGTCCCGCAGCCGCCACGGGGTCCACAGTGCCGGGACGGATGCCGCGCTCCTGGCTCCCCCCGAGCAGCACCGGCGCGATGGGCAGGCCGGGTCGGGTGATGAGCGCGCCGATGGACTTGGGGCCTCGCATCTTGTGCGCCGCCAGGCTGCGCGTGTCGGCCTCCTCGGCGACGTCCTCGCTCCGGCCGAACGACTGGACCGTGTCCACGTGAACGCGTGCCGCCGCGCGATGCGCCATCGCGATCACCTCACGCACCGGCTGAAGCGCCCCCGTCTCGGCGTTCACCGACTGGAGCGCGACGAGGCGCACGTCCCCTTCGGACAGGGCACGCGCGAGATCCTCCAGATCGAGGATCCCCTCGGGCAGGACCCGGAGCCATCGCACACGCGCCCTCCCCTCCCTCTCCAGCGCCTCCGCCACGCGAGCCACCGATGGATGCTCCAGCCGGCTCGTGACGAGCACACCGCCCTCGCGCGCAAACGCGCTCCGCAGCGCCAGGTTGTTCGCCTCCGTGCCGCCCGACGTGAGCACCACGTCCCGCGGATCGCACCGGGCCAGCTTCGCGACGGCTTCTCTCCCCTCCTCCACCCTGGCCCTCGCCGCGCGCCCGACCGCGTGCACACTCGACGGGTTGCCCCATGTCTCGCGCGCAGCCTCCGCCATCGCCGCTACCACCTCGGCCAGCGGAGGCGTCGTCGCGTTCCAGTCGAGGTAGACGCGGTCCACTCAGTTGCTCGCGTCGACGACGACCGTCGGCGCGCGCTTGGCGACGCTGAGCGAGAACGCGGCGCCGGTCAGGTACATCCCCTCGACCGTCGCACCGCTCGCCAGCTTCACGTCGCCGCCGAGGCCGCGGGCCACGCGGCGCGCGATGGCCAGACCCACGCCCACGCCCCCGTACGCGCGCGTCGGCGAGCCGTCGACCTGGTAGAACGGATCGAACACGCGCTCGGCGCGCTCCGGAGGAACCCCGGAGCCGCTGTCGGCCACGATCACCTCGTAGTGCGCCTCGAGCACACGCACGTGCACTCCCACGATGCCCCCGGGAGGGGTGAACTTGCAGGCGTTGTCGAGCAGTTGGCTCATCGCGCGCGCCAGGCGATCCGAGTCGCCGTACGCCGGTAGCGGGCCCCGCGGCATCTCCTCGAGCAGCGTGAGCTGACGCTCGGCGAAGGCGTCGGCGTACGCGGCCAGCGCGCGCCTCACGGTGTCGAGGAAGTCGTACTCGCGGTGGAAGAAGCGCATCCGCCCCGTCTCGAGCCCCGTCACGTCGATGAGGTTGTCGAGCGTGCCTCGCAGGCGCCGCACGCAGTCGTCCATCGCGCGCATCGCCTTGTTCTGCGGTTTATTCAGGGAGCCCAGCTCCTCGTCGAGCAGCATGCGGAGATAGCCGACGATGGGCGTCAACGGCGTCGCCAGCTCGTGGCTGATGTTCCGGTAGAACTCCGTCCGCAGTCGCTCCACCTCGCGAAGGCGCGCGTTGGTCCCGCTGAGCTCCGCCACCTTCTGCTCCAGGTGCTGGACGATGCGGTGACTCTGGAGGCGCAGCCGCTCGCCCGTCGCGTCGGCGCTCGAGGTGTAGGGCTCGCGGTGCCCCGACAGGTACCGCCGCACCAGCTGGGCGAAGCTCCGCGCGTCGATGGGCTTCTGGATGAACCCGTCGCACCCGACGGCGAAGCTCGTGTCGCGGTCGCCCTCGGCGGTGATGGCCACGATGGGCACGCCGCTGAGGGACGGCTCGCTCCGCAGGCGCAGCGTCACCTCGTAGCCGTCGAGCCCCGGGATGTTCAGATCGACCAGCACGAGGTCGGGCCGCACCGTGAGCGCGGCACGCACCCCCTCCAGGCCGTCGGTCGCATCGATGACCTCGTGCCCCTCCCCGGCGAGGAGCTTGCGAACGAGCAGGCGGTTTCGAGGGTCGTCCTCGATGTGAAGCACGCGCGACATCGCTACCGTCCGCCTTTGACTTTCCCGGGTGCGTACTCTTACGCGACCTGCTAACTCCGCGCCCGATGATCCGCGCTCCGTTCTACCACGCCCTCCCGGCGCTCGCCTCGCTCTGCCTGGCCCTGACGGCAGGCTGCACGGCGCTCACCGAGCCGCCGACCCCCGAGCCGGTGTCGACCGACACCCGCGCGGCCGCCCCCGCCAGCGCCGCGCCTCCCCCCTCGGCCGCTGCCGCTGCCCCTCCGAGCCCCAGCGCCGCTCCCTCGGCCTCGGCGGCTGCACCGGAGGTGCCCATGACCAGCACGACGACGACCCCGGGCAAGGGCGTGGCGGCGAAGACGGGCGACAAGGTACGCGTGCACTACACCGGCACCTTTCCCGACGGGAAGAAGTTCGACAGCTCGCGAGACAGAAACCAGCCCTTCGACTTCACGCTGGGTCAGGGCCAGGTCATCAAGGGCTGGGACCAGGGCGTCGTCGGGATGAAGGTGGGAGAGAAGCGCAAGCTCGTCATCCCCCCGTCCCTCGCCTACGGCCCGCGGGGTCGCCCAGGCATCCCACCGGCCTCGACGCTGGTCTTCGAGATCGAGCTCCTCGCGGTCAATCCGACCGGGCCGGCCGCGCCGGGGGGCAAGTGAACGCGCGTCGCGCTACCCTCCTTCGCATTCATGGCTGAATCGCCGACGCGTCGAAAGCTCGTCCTCGTGGTGGACGACGACGCGTCCGTGCGCACCCTGGTGACCAAGGCGCTGCAGGCCAAGGGCTACGAGGTGCAGGAAGCAGCGGACGGCATGATCGCGTCCGAGCTCCTTGGTCGCCTGACACAGATGCCCGATCTGATGATCTGCGACGTCATGATGCCCACCATCGACGGGTTCTCGCTGGCGCGCATGATCAAGGGCCACAAGGAGCTTCGCTCCATTCCCATCATCTTTCTCACGGCGAAGACGCAGCCGGCCGATCTCAAGACGGGGATCTCCCTCGGCGCGCGCCACTACGTGCAGAAGCCGTTCAGCATCATCGATCTCCTCGACAAGGTGGCGAGGAGCATTCGCTGAGCAGCGCTGTGCTAGAAAGCCGTCGAATGGCGAAAGCCCCGCGGCCCCGGATCCCTGGGCTCGTCCTGCCCCCTTCGGGCCTGCTCCCGCTCTCCTGGCCGCTGGCCTACACGGGGGCCGTCCTCTCCGGGCTGCTCTACTGGCTCGCGTTCGCCGGGATGGACGTCTGGCAGCTCTCCTTCGTGGCGTGGGTGCCGCTCATCGTCGCCATGCACCGGCAGACGACCCGGCGCGCCGCCCTGCTGGGCTGGGTCGCCGGCATCACCATGAACGTCGCCGGCTTCTTCTGGCTGCAGACCATGCTGCAGACCTTCAGCGGCTTCAACCCGGTCATCTGCTTCTTCTTCGTGTTCGTCGTCTGCTCGTACCAGGGCGGACGGATGGGCCTCCTCGGATGGCTCTACGGACGCGCGACCGCGCGCGGCTGGCCGGGGCCGTGGGTCTTCGCGGCCGCCTTCGCGGCGAGTGAGCTCGTCTACCCGCTGCTCTTTCCCTGGTACTACGCGGCGACGGTGCACCAGGTCCCGATGCTCACGCAGCTCGGCGACGTCGGAGGTCCCATCCTGGTCGGCCTCGTGCTCGTCGCGGCCAACCTCGCGCTGGCCGAGGGCATCCTCTCGCGAGCCGAGCGACGGAAGCCCTCGGTGGGGGTGCTCGGGGCCGGCGCGGTGACCGTCGCCTTCGCGTGCTGCTACGGGTATCTCCGCATCGGCGCCGTCGACGCGCAAGCGGCGGCCGCGCCGGAGGTCACCGTGGGCGTCGTGCAGGCCAACATGGGCCTCATGGAGAAGCGCTCCGCCTACGACGATGGGCTGCAGCGGCACCTCGACCTGTCCCGGCGACTCGAGCACGACGACGGCGTGGATTTCGTCGTCTGGAGCGAGACGTCGGCGATGCGCCCGGTCCGCGACGACAGCTACAAGCAGGAGCTTCGCGGCGGCGTCTCGCGGCGTATCGGCGTGCCGGCGATCTTCGGCGCGGTCATCGTCAAGCGCGTCCCGGACGAGCGCGACTACGTCCTCTACAACACCGCCGTGGCCAGCGACGCCACGGGGAACGTGACCAGCCGCTACGACAAGGAATACCTCCTCACGTTCGGCGAGTACCTGCCCTTCGGGGACACGTTTCCGGTGCTCTACAAGTGGTCGCCCAACAGCGGTCACTTCTCGCCAGGGACCTCGCTCGACCCGCTGGAGCTCGTCGTGGACGGCGCGACGCATCCGGTGACGATGCTCATCTGCTACGAGGACATCCTGCCGGAGTTCACGAACGCCGCCGTTCGCCACGCCGATCCGGAGCTGCTCGTGAACATGACCAACGACGCCTGGTTCGGCGACACGGCCGAGCCCTGGGAGCACCTGGCCCTGGCGCAGCTCCGCGCGGTGGAGCACAGGCGCTACCTCGTCCGCGGGACCAACAGCGGCATCAGCGCGGTGGTGGACCCGGTCGGGCGCGTCGTGGCCCACTCGAGCCCCTTCAAGGAGGAGGGCTTTTCGGCGCCGATCCACTGGATGAGGTCGCACACGGTGTACGAGCGAATCGGCGACTGGCCGTGGCTGCTGGGGTCGATCGCGCTGGGGATCGGCGCATTTCGCAAGCGCAGGCTATCCTGAAGGCACGGGCGCCTGCGGAAGCCCGGCTTATGAAGACCATCGGTTCGACCTCCGTCTTGTTCGTGACGTGCGTGGGATTCGCCGTGCTGTCGCTCGGCTTCGGCTCGTGCGACGGCGCGTCGTCCAGCGGTGGCAGCGAGGTCGGGCCCGATGCCGCGGTGAACGACGGGACGAGCCCGAGAGACGCCGTGGCGGCAGCGGACACGAGCAGCGTCCTCGACACGGGGAGCGTGGACACCGGCGCGGCGCCGGACGCCGGCCTCGGCGAGGGGGGCCTGTGCGGCGAGCCTCACACGATGCTCGGGGCCGCGTGCGACGGGTGCATCGCGCAGAGCTGCGATCCGACGTGGTGCGCCTGCGCCGCCGACGCGCTCGACGCAGGAGGCGACGCCGGCTCGGGGTGCCTGCAGTACGTGAGCTGCGTCGAGGCGTGCGTGCAGGACGACGGAGGCTCGCCCACGGACTGCCTCACGACGGTCTGCGCCGTCCCGCCGTTCACGACGCCCCAGCAGCAGGCGGGGCACTCGTTTCTCGACTGCCTCGTGCAGTACTGCGCCACCGACTGCGGGCAGTGAGCCCGCCGTACCGTCGTCCTACGGGAGCTTCATCGCCTTCTTGAGGCGCTTGGCGTCGGCGAACATGTCGACGTTCGTGAAGACGTAGATGGCGTGCTCGTTCTTCGGATCCGAGGCGATGGCGGCGAGCCGCTCGATGGCCGGATCTTCGTAGCGGCTCTTGTGACCCGCGGGGCCAGGCATGCGGTAGTAGCCGAAGGCGCCCTTGGCCAGCCCGCCGGAGAGAGGATCCCGCGCGGCCACGGCGCCGCTCTCGGCCGCCAGGGCGCTCGCGTCGTCCGCGTCCCACGCCGCCGGAGGCTCCCACACGATGCGCTTGAACTTCTTCTTCACGCTCGCCAGAAAGTCCTTCACCGCGGTCTTGTTGCCGCGGGAGGCCGTGAAGTCGGGCGGTGCGCTGAAGACGGCGGTCTGCGCGTCCAGCTCCTTCGCCACGTCGACGAGGTTCTTCAG
>Ga0182030_10010943_pt1 | contig 18343 bp, 19 predicted proteins | sample 812S3MmetaG_FD_121299 | JGI IMG/M metagenome (GOLD analysis project Ga0182030, IMG submission 121299) | Permafrost microbial communities from Stordalen Mire, Sweden - 812S3M metaG (Illumina Assembly) | ecosystem: Environmental > Terrestrial > Soil > Wetlands > Permafrost | place: Sweden...
ACCTGAATGTCAGCGTTCGACTTGCATGTCTTATCCACGCCGCCAGCGTTCGTTCTGAGCCAGAATCAAACTCTCCGTATAAAAACGTTAGTTGATTCCCGCCTGATCGTGAGACCAAGCGGCATTTTACTTATTTTTTGTTAAACTCCTCAAAACCAGCGAACTAACTCGCCGGCTTTGAAGGGGCTCTTTACTAATCGCACAATTCAATTTTCAAAGAGCAGCAGGTGTCTAAACACCTAAAATCTTGCTCGAAACTCAACCGACTTTGTTTCCCATTTAGGGGACAAAAAAAAACCGAGCGCCGAACTTTGCTTTCCACTCGGCTTCTCAGATTCGAGTTTCAGGGGCGCGAATTCTACCAACATCGCACCGTTTGTCAACAGGCTTTTCAGCCCGCCTTGCTCATCGCGAAGGACGGACAATCTATCAGGATCAAAACATCATGCAAGAGTTTTTTTAATTATTTTTCGATGGGTTAAACCACCGTCGAACCACCGCCAAAAAACCGTCAAATGGCTTGTAAAATAAGGGTTATTCCAGTCCTCGCTCAATCAAATCATCCTCGTCCAGCCCTAAATAATGTCCCAGCTCGTGCAAAAAAGTTGTCCGCACTTCTTCACGAAAACGTTTCTCGTTCGTTTCCGCGGCGTCCCAGATGTTTTGCAGATACAAAATAATCTGCGGCGGCAGCGGCATATCGTTTTCTTCCGCAAACTCCGCACCGGTGAACAAGCCCAGCGTGTCCGCTTCGATTCCATCGGCCTGCAATTCCGCATCGGGTTGGCGCTCGAAAATCACCGGCAGCTTTTCCGCACGCTCGCGCAATGGTTCCGGCAACGCCACGAGCGTCCATTCAACTTCCGCCAATGCGATGCCACACAGCTTTTCCCATAATAAATTCACGCTGCGATTCTGACGCGCGATTCACCGCAGCGCAACTTTGCGTTCGCCACGTTTTTCGCTCGCGCTTGAACGGCGTGTGCTTATTGTTTGTCTGATCACACAATTTATGAAAACTAAAAACTCCCCGCTCGCTTTGTCACCCGCCATTTTTCGATTTGTGTTCGCCGCGATGCTGGCTGGTATTTTTGCCGCGCACGCGATGACCAATGAAACTCCTGCCGGACCGGGCGTTTTGCGCGCTACGCTTACGAACGGCCTGCAGGTCATCATCGTCCGCAACACAATCGCGCCCGTCGTCACCACGATGGTCAATTACCGCGTCGGCTCGGACGAAACGCCCGCCGGATTTCCCGGCACGGCGCACGCCACGGAGCACATGATGTTTCGCGGCAGCCCGGGCTTGAGTGCCGACCAACTCGCCGCCATTTCTGCCGCGTTCGGCGGCGACGACAACGCCGACACGCAGCAGGCCGTCACGCAATATTTCTTCACCACACCGGCGGAAAATCTCGAAGTCGCGTTGCGCGTTGAAGCCACGCGGATGCGCGATCTTTTGCCTGACGAATCACTTTGGACCAAAGAACGCGGCGCGATTGAGCAGGAAGTCGCGCAGGATTTGTCGAATCCCGAATACGTTTTTTACGAACAGCTTCTCGCCGCCGTGTTCAAAGGCACGCCGTATGAACACAGCCCGCTCGGCACTCGTCCTTCATTCGACAAAACCACCGGCGCCGACCTGCGAAAATTCCACAACACCTGGTATGTGCCGAACAACGCCATTCTTGTCATCGTCGGAAACGTCGAGCCACAAACCGTTTTGGAACAGGTGAAGAAAGTTTTCTGCGAAATCCCGGCAAAACCGCTGCCCGCCCGGCCGGAATATAATTTTGGCACCGTGACGCCGGACACGCTGAAGCTCGACACGGATTTGCCTTACGGCATGACCGCCGCCGTTTTCCGTTTTCCGGGCGCAGACAATCCGGATTTCGCCGCCGTGCAGATTTTGTCCGATGTTTTGAGCAGCCAGCGCGGCAAACTTTACGGTCTTGTGCCGGACGGCAAAGCGCTCTTCGCGACGTTTGAATATGAAACCTTGCAAAAATCCGGCCTGGGTTATGCGATCGCTGGATTCCCCGCCGGCGGCGATTCGACCAACCTGTTGCAGCAGGTGAAAGAAATTCTGCTCGCCGAAATCTCCAACGGCGTCAGCGCCGATCTGGTGGAAGCCGCCAAGCGCCGCGAAATCATCAGTGCCGAGCTACAAAAGAATTCCGTCTCCGGCCTGGCTTCCGCGTGGTCCACCGCCGTCGCCATTGAAGAACGCAATTCACCGGACGACGACATCAATCTGTTTCGCGCCGTCACGGTGGACGATGTGAACCGCGTCGCCAAAAAATATCTGGATTTTGACCATGCGATTTCCGCAATTCTCACGCCGACGCCGTCGGACAAGCCGATTTCCGGAAAGAGTTTTGGCGGCGGCGAATCGCTGGTTTCGACCAAAAACGCGAACGTGAAACTGCCGCCATGGGCGCAAAAAATCACCAAACAACTGCCCATTCCCGCCACGACGCTGAATCCGTTCGTCACGAATCTGGCCAATGGAATCAAGCTGATCGTGCAGCCGGAATCCGTCAGCGACACCGTGAGCATTTATGGCCGCGTGAAAAACAATCCAAAAGTTCAAGTGCCCGCCGGCCAGGACGGCGTGGATCAGGTCCTGGACAAACTTTTCACCTACGGAACGAAGTCGCTTGACCGGCTGGCGTTCCAAAAAGCGCTGGACGACATCGGCGCAAATGAATCGGCCGGCGTGGATTTTTCGCTGCAAGTTTTGCCGGACCAGTTTGAACGCGGCTCGCAACTGCTCGCGGACAACGAAATTTCCCCGGCGCTGCCGGCCGACGATTTCAAAATCATCCAAGAGCAGCTCACGGCGTCCGTTGCCGGAGAAATCAAAAGTCCCGGCCACATCGCCGGCCACGCGCTGCCCGTCGCGCTGTTTCCGCCGGGCGACCCGGCGCGGCGCGAAACGACGCCCGAAAGCGTCAAGGCACTCACGCTTGACGATGTAAAACATTATTACGCGGATGCGTTCCGGCCTGACCTCACCACGATTGTCGTCATCGGCAACATCACGCCGGAAAACGCCGTGTCCGTGATTTCAAAATACTTTGGCGACTGGCAGGCTGACGGCGAAAAACCAAACACGCTGTTTCCGCCCGCACCGACCAATTCCGTTTCCGTGACGCATGTGCCCGACGCCAGCCGCGTGCAGGACAAAATCACTTTGGCGGAGTCATTGCAACTGACGCGGACGAACGAGGATTATTACGCGCTGCAACTCGGCAACCACGTTCTCGGCGGCGGGTTTTACGCGACGCGGCTGTATCGCGACCTGCGCGAGAAAAGCGGGCTGGTTTATTTTGTGGATTCGTCCTTCACCGTCGGGCTGACGCGCGGCGTTTATCAGGTGGAATATGCCTGCGACCCACCGAATGTCTCCAAAGCGCGCGCCGTGATTTTGCGCGACCTCAAGGACATGCAGACGAAAAAGGTGACAGCGCAGGAATTGCATCAGGCCAAGCTGATGATGCTCCGCGACATTCCGCTGGCGGAATCGAGCGTGGATTACATCGCGCAGGGCTGGCTGAATTATTCCGCGCTGGGACTGCCGCTGGACGAGCGGGTTCACGCTGGGAAAATTTATTCCAAGTTCGACGCGGGCGACGTCCAAAACGCCTTCGTCAAATGGCTCCGGCCCGACGGCGTGGTGCAGGTGACGCAGGGGCCGGTGCCGAAATGATAATCGCGCCATCAGAGACATATTTCCGCTGGCAGTTCTGAAAATAGTTCCGTATTGTCGCGGCGAACAGCGGAACGATTTAACTCAACATTACAAAACCATGAACGCATTTCTCAAAACCTTCACCCGATTCACCTGCGGAATGACATTGCTGCTTACGGCCATGATGTTCGCCGGCGGCTGTAGTTCGATGGACAAGCCGGCTTCGGCCAGTTTTGCGTCGGTGGTCATCGTCAACCAGACGCCGGAGCAGATCCGTCAAGCCGTCTTTGCCGTGTTTCAGGACAACGGCTACCAGATGATTCCCCAGACCGACGAGACCATGGTGTTTCAACGTGAAGCCACGCGGGGCGAAACGATTGACTACGCCGGATTCGCCGGCGCCCAGCAAGGTGAACAAGTGGTCATGCGCGTGCGGGTGAACATCCGGCCAAAAAATCCCGGCGCGTATTGGGTGGAGGCCAAAGCCTACGCCGTGTGCGATCCGGGCCAGGACGTTTTCGAAAAAACCACCGCGCTGTTTAATTTCCAGAGCAAGCCCTACCAGAAACTGATGGATCAGGTCGCCCAAAAGGTCGTCATGTCCACGCCGACGCCGTGAGCGCGTTTCCCGTCAGCCTCGACAAGGAAAGCCAGCTCGCCGCGCGCATGGCCGCGCTCGGCGTGCGCGAGGCGGACATCGAGGAATCTTTTGTCCGTTCCGGCGGGCATGGCGGGCAAAACGTCAACAAGGTTTCCACCTGCGTCATGCTGTTGCATCGTCCGACCGGCGTGTCGGTGAAATGCCAGGAGACGCGCCAGCAGGGCATGAATCGCTTCATCGCGCGCCGCCTGCTGCTGGACAAGATCGAGGAAAAGAAAAATGGCTTCGTCGCCGCGCAGCGCGCCGAGATGGAAAAAATCCGCCGGCAAAAGCGCAAACGCTCCCGCCGCGCCAAGGCCCGGATGCTCGCTGACAAATCCCAGCACGGCGATAAGAAGGCCGCCCGCCGGGCAGTGGTGGAGTAGAAGCGGTTCAACCACCAAGAACCAAAGGCGCAAAGAATTTTTCCCGCCGGGTGAGCTTCGGGTCTTGGCGGTGAAATGATGCCGCCACGGACAGACCGGAAATAATCACCGATTCCATGCGGGCAGTTTGCATGAAGTTGCTAACCTGTCGTCCCATGAATATCCTCATCGAAGACGCGGAGAAGCTGGAATATCTCACCAGCAACAGCCTGTGGACCAAAAAAGTCGAAGACGGGAAAAATTTCGGCTCCACCGGCAACGCTTTTGCGGCGGCGAAAAAAGAACTGATCGGCAAGTTCAACATCGTCTGCTATATCGCCCAAACGAAACAGTTCATCAACATGAACCACGGCAAGGGCAAAGGCGCGGAAACCGTCGCGGCTTGAATCATTTCCATAACGGAATTGATCCCTTTTTGATCTGTTTCCAGTCGTGATGAAACAAAAGCGGCGCGTCATCGCTGACGCGCCGTGTGTTTTGAAATTAAAACAGATTACGCTGGCACCGCCCGCGCCGCGCGGTCGGTTTTGCGCTGGCTCAAGCTCTTGAAAAATTCAAAGCCTTCGCGGGTGCGGCGGACAAAGACGTCCTTGTCTTCCAACATCGTCTTGACGATGCGCAAAATCGGTTTCGGACGCATGTAATAGCTGCGATAGAAACGGTCCAGTTCCTCATCAATCTTGTCCTTGCTCAAGCCGGGATATTCCAGCGTGCTCTGTTGCAGGCCGCCGCTTTCGCAGAGGTCGGTCTTGTCCTTGTTGGTGAACCAGCCGTTCTGTTTGGCCATCTCGTAAAGCTCCGTGCCCGGATACGGCGCGGCAAGCGAAACCTGGATGCTGAACACGTCGAGTTCCTTCGCGAAATCCAAAGTGTTCTGGATGCTCTGCTGCGTCTCCACCGGCAGGCCGAGGATGAACGTGCCGTGAATCAAGACGCCGGCTTTGTGGCTGGCCTTGGTGAACTCACGCATCTCCGCCATCGTCACGCCTTTTTTGATGCGCGTGAGGATGTCGTCGTTGCCGCTTTCGTAGCCGACGAGGAACAGCCGGAGGCCGGTGTCCTTGAAAGATTTTATCGTGTCGTAATCAACGTTCGCACGGCTGTTGCACGACCAGGTGAGGCCGAGCGGCGCAATTTTTTTGGCAATCTCGCGGGCGCGCGGCAGGTTCGCCGTGAACGTGTCGTCGTCGAAAAAGAATTCCTTCACCTCGGGGAAAACCTTTTTCAGGTAGGCCATTTCGTCGGCGACATTCTGCGCGGAACGAACGCGATACTTGTGGCCGCCGATGGTCTGCGGCCAGAGGCAAAACGTGCATTGGGCCGGACAGCCGCGTCCGGTATACATGCTCATATAGGGATGCTGCAGGTAGCCGTTGAAATACTTCTGGATGTCCAGGTCGCGCCGGTAAACGTCCGCCACCCACGGCAGCACATCCATGTCAGGGATCAATTCGCGCTCGGCGTTGTGCTTGATCTTGCCGTCCTTGTCCTTGTAGGAAAGTCCGACGATGCCCGAAAAGTCGCGGCCTTCGGCAACTTCCTTGCAGGTGTAATCAAATTCCTTGCGGCCAACCCAGTCAATCGCGGACGACGCCTTGAGCGTTTCCGTGGGCAGCACAGCGGCGTGCGCGCCGACGAAGCCAATCTTGGTGTCGGGCTTCTGCGCCTTGATCGCCTCGGCCACCTTGCAGTCGTTGCGCAGCGACGGCGTGCTGGTGTGGATGATGACGTGATCGTATTCCTTGGCGACGGCCAGGCATTCGTCTTTCTTGATGCCGTGCGGCGGGCAGTCGAGCAGCTTGCTGCCGGGCACGAGCGCGGCGGGCTGCGCGAGCCAGGTCGGATACCAATAGCTCGTGACTTCGCGCCGCGTCTGATAACGCGCGCCGGCGCCGCCGTCGTAGCCTTCAAAACTCGGAGGTGAGAGGAATAGTGTCTTGCTCATTCGTATTCTAAATAATTTGGGTTAAACTTTATTCGGACTTTTTCGCGTCTTTGATCTTTGCCAGCAGGTCATCACGCTCGGACGTGTCGCCCGTGCCGCAATGGCTGGCGATATGCGGCTCGTGATGAACTTCGTTGGAGAACGCGCCGCGCGCGCCGGCGGCGGGCGAATTGATTGCCGCCTTCGCCTCGGCCAGATGGCCTTTGCCGATGGTCGCGCCATTAAATGCGCGCGACGCCAGCTCCGGCGAGGACGGATACGGCTTCGGCTTCGAGCCGAAGTTGTATTTGATATTTTTCCAATTGTCGCCCGATTGGTAATTCGTGCCGAGCGCACCGCTCGGATCGTAGCCGCAATGCACCATGCAATGTTCGCAACGCGGGTCGCGTGCGACACCGTTGACGACGCCGTATTTTTCCCACTGCACTTTCGTCAGCATTTCCTGATAGCCGCCGTAATGGCCGTCGGTCATCAGATAACACGGCGCTTTCCAGCCCTTGACGTTGTAGGTCGGAATCGCCCACGCGGTGCAGGTCAGCTCGCGTTTGCCGGCGAGAAATTCCTGATAAACCGGCGTGCCAAAAATGGTGAACGCCTTGCCCCAGTCCTGAATTTTCGCGAATTTGGCGCGCGTCATGTCGCGCGTGAGGAAGAATTCCTTCGGGTCACGACCGAGCCGCGAAACCATGTCCTTCTTGGCGGCGTCGTAATCGTAGCCGGGCGAAATCGTGTGTCCGTCCACTTCGAGCGAACTCAAATACTTGAACATGTCCTCAATCTCCGCCACGTCGGTTTCGCGATAGACCGTCGTATTCGTCGCGACTTGGTAGCCGCAAATCTTCGCCATCTTGATCGCCTCGACGCATTCCTTGAACACGCCTTCACGTTCGACGATCAAATCGTGCGTGAATTCCAAGCCGTCCACATGGACATTCCAATACATCCATTTCGTCGGGCGGATGACGACTTTCTTCTTCGCCGCGTCGTCGGATTTGCGGATGACCTCGGCTTCCTTGTCGGTGATTAATTTTTCCGCGAGCAGTTTTTTCAGCGTCGGCTCCTCCGCCGGCGAATAAATGGCCGCGAGGTAATCGCGCATTTTTTTGCGCATGAACATGCCGTTCGTGCAGATGTAAAGCACGCGGCCCTGTTCCAGCAGACCGGCGATAAGCTCCTCGATCTTCGGATAAATCAGCGGTTCGCCGCCGCAAATGGAAACCATCGGGGCCTCGCATTCGATGGCGGCCTGCAGGCATTGCTCCAGCGGCACCATGTCCTTGAGCGACGTGGAATATTCGCGGATGCGCCCGCAGCCGGTGCAGGTGAGATTGCAGGTGTGCAGCGGTTCGAGCTGCAAGACCATCGCAAACTTTGGCGTTTTGCGCAGCTTGTGCTTGATGATGTGGCTGGCGATTTTTTTCGTCAGCGCGAATGGGAAACGCATAATTTATTTTACGGAAGCCAGCTCGGTGGAGGTTGCCGGAAAGGCGCTGGGCGCATTGGTCGGTGCCGGGTCCGCCTTCAGCAGATGTCCCGCTCCCGGCAGAAAAAAGTCCAAAGGCGAAACACTGCCGCTGGTATTGACGCCGCTGCAACCAGCTCCGCACAGCGCGAACACCGCCAGCATTGCCAGCAGACATAAATTTCGGTTCAATCTCACTCGTTTTCAGTATAAAACACCACGACGTGATGGCAACTTTTAATTCCGAACCAGCCCGCGCGGCGAAATGGACCGCCATCATCGCCGGCTTTTTGATTCTCGCCGCCAGCCACTTGCTCGCGGACGATGCGCCGTGGAAAATTTCCGCCGAGTTTGCCAAATCGGAGTTTCAGCGCGCCCAAAACGCGTTCCGGGCGGACGCGAAAAATCCGACCAATGCGTGGCAGTTCGCCCGCGCGGCCTTTGATTTCGCCGAATTTTCGACCAACGACCTTCAGCGCGCCGAGCTGGCCCGGCAGGGCATTGCCGCCAGTCGCGGGCTTGTTGCCCGCGAGCCAAAAATCGCCGCCGGCCATTATTATCTGGCGATGAACCTGGGACAGTTGGCGCGCACGGAATTTCTCGGCGCGCTGCGGCTGGTCCGGGAAATGGAGCACGAATTCCTGACGGCGGCGGCGCTGGACGCGCGGTTGGATCACGCCGGTCCCGAGCGCAGCCTGGGCTTGCTGTATGGCGAAGCGCCGGGCTGGCCGGTGAGCATCGGCAGCCAGCACAAGGCGCGGCCCTTTGCGGAATTATCGGTCCGACTAGCCCCGGAATTTCCGGAAAATCATTTGAACCTGATCGAAGCCTATTTGAAATGGGACGAACCTGACGCCGCCAAAAAACAATTAGGGGCGCTCGATGCCATCTGGCCGGCGGCGCGGACGAACCTCGCCGGAGCAAAATGGGCGCACTTTTGGGACGACTGGTCCCTGCGCCGCACCGCCGCCCATAAACAACTCGACCCCTGAGCCGCAACCGGCCAGCGTAACCTGAATTTAACAAAAATTTTCTGTGGCTCTTATCCGGCGGTTGATTTAATCTGCTGCTGATTATTGGAGTTGTAAAAAATTTCAGCCTCATGGCCAAAAAACTCATAGCGGCATTGACCGACTCGACCTTGTTCCTACAGGAATGGTTCGCCAATCCGCAGCGGACCGGCTCGCTCGCGCCCAGTTCGCCGCAGCTGGGGGCGGCCATGGCGCAATGGTTGCCCGACAATCCCGAAAGTTTTGTGCTCGAACTCGGCCCCGGCACCGGGGCCGTCACGGACGCCCTCATCAAGCGTGGCCTGCGCGAAGACCGGCTCGTCGCCATCGAGCGGAATCCGAAAATGGCGCGGCTGCTGCGCGATAAATTTCCGCGCGCCCAGATCATCAGCGGCGACGCCTGGCATCTGGATCACCTGCTGCGCAGCCGGCGCGAGCCGATTGCCAGCGTCGGCGCGGTCATCTCCAGCCTGCCGCTCCTGAATTTTCCGCCCGCAGAAGCCGAGGCGCTCACGCAGAAAATCCGCGCCGTGCTGGAACCGGACGGCAACTGGGTGCAATACAGCTACCACCTCGGTAAAAACCAGATTCGCGGCGCCGCCAGCTTCAAATTGCGCGCCTCCAAGATTGTCTGGCTGAATTTTCCGCCCGCCCGCGTCAGCGTCTTTCATAAATAATTTCCGCCCGGCCGGCACGGTTCAGCTTTTCATCTGGTTTAGAATTGTTCTAAATCTTGACTCGCTTCCGGTTTGAATTTATTTTGTCCGGCGATGAGCGTGGTCGAAAAAAAACCGGACAGCGAATTCAGCGCGCGGCTGAACAGCGGCGGCTTGCGCCTCACGCCGCAGCGCCAGCAGGTTTATGACGTGCTGCTGCACAAGCGCGACCATCCAACCGCCGAGGAGGTTTTCATCCGCGCCAAGCGGCAGATGCCGGAAATCTCCCACGCCACGGTTTACAACTGCCTCGACGCGCTGGTAAAGTGCGGGCTGGCACGGCAAGTGACGCTGGATCGCGGCGCGACGCGCTTTTGCCCGAACATGCATGAGCACGGCCATTTTTACTGCGATGCCTGCGGGACGGTTTTCGACGTGGATCTGCCCACGCGAGCCATGCCGTTGCCCAAAGGTTTCAAGGCCGGACATTTTGACATCGCGATTCATGGCACCTGCCCGGATTGCGGCCGGGAAAAATAATTTTATCGAACGATGAGCACTGCGACCGACACAATTGAAAGCCTGGTCAAACAGGAATACAAATACGGCTTCGTCACCGATGTCGAATCCGACTCCACGCCGCCGGGTTTGAGCGAGGACACCATCCGCTTTATCTCGGCCAAAAAAAATGAGCCGACGTGGCTGACCGACTGGCGTATCAAGGCGTTTCGCTATTGGCAGACGATGAAGGAGCCGACGTGGCAGTTCGTCAAGTATCCGAAAATTGACTTTCAGGCCATCAGCTATTTCTCCCAGCCCAAGCCGAAGGGCGACGCGCCGAAAAGCCTGGACGAGGTTGACCCGAAATTGCTCGAAACCTACGAGAAGCTTGGCATTCCGTTGCGCGAGCGCGGCCGGCTGGCCGGCGTGGCAGTGGACGCGATTTTTGATTCCGTAAGCGTCGGCACGACGTATCGCGAAGAACTGGCGAAGAAGGGAATTATTTTCTGTTCGTTTAGCGAAGCCGTGCATTCGCATCCCGACCTCGTTAAAAAATATCTCGGCTCGGTCGTGCCTTACACGGATAACTACTACGCCGCGCTCAATTCCGCCGTTTTCACCGATGGCTCGTTCTGCTACATCCCGAAAGGCGTGCGCTGCCCGATGGAGCTTTCGACCTATTTCCGCATCAACGCCGCGAAGTCCGGCCAGTTCGAGCGCACGCTGATCGTCGCGGATGATGGCGCGTCCGTGAGCTACCTCGAAGGTTGCACCGCGCCGATGCGGGATGAAAATCAGTTGCACGCCGCCGTCGTGGAACTCGTCGCGCTCGACCACGCGGAAATCAAATACAGCACCGTGCAAAACTGGTATCCCGGCGACGAAAACGGCGTGGGCGGCATCTACAATTTCGTGACCAAGCGCGGGATGTGCAAAGGCAAAAACTCGCGCATCACTTGGACGCAGGTGGAAACCGGCTCGGCGATCACCTGGAAATATCCGAGCTGCATTTTGCTCGGCGACAATTCCAAGGGTGAATTTTATTCCGTCGCCGTCGTCAACAACATGCAGCAGGCCGACACCGGCACCAAGATGATTCACATCGGCAAGAACACGAAAAGCACCATTGTTTCCAAGGGCATTTCCGCCGGGCGCGGACAGAACAGCTATCGCGGTCTGGTGGAAATCCGCAAGAGCGCGGCCAACTCGCGCAACTTCTCACAGTGCGATTCGATGCTCATCGGTGCCAAGTGCGGCGCGCATACCTTTCCATATATCGAAGTGAAAAACACGTCGTCGAGTGTCGAGCACGAGGCTTCGACCTCCAAGATCGGCGAGGATCAGATTTTTTACTGCAACGCGCGCGGCATTTCCACGCAGGACGCGGTGAACATGATCGTGAATGGCTTCTGCAAAGAGGTGTTCAAAGAACTGCCGATGGAGTTCGCCGTCGAAGCGCAGAAACTTCTGGGCGTGAGCCTCGAAGGCAGCGTCGGCTGATTTTTTAGCCACGGATGGAACACGGATTAAACACGGAAATGGAAAGCAAACTTCAGCACGCTGATATTACCGAGAAAATCATCGGGGCTGCGTATGCGGTTTACGGCGAGCTGGGCTACGGCTTTCTGGAGAGCGTCTATCAGAAGGCGATGCAGGTGGAGCTGCATCAGGCGGGACTCAAATGCAAAATTGAGTGTCCCATCAAGGTCATATATCGCAACATCATCGTCGGCGACTTTCGCGCCGATCTGTTTGTGAACGACGTCGTCATCGGCGAGCTGAAGACAGCAAAGAATTACAACGCGGAAGACGAACCGCAGTTGTTGAATGAATTGAAAGCGACGGGCATTAAGGTTGGTCTGCTGATCAACTTTGGCCGGACGAAAGTGGAATTCAAAAGAATGATTTTTTGAATCCGTGTTTCATCCGTGTTCAATCCGTGGCTAAATATAATTTGAAAATGAGCAAGCAACCTATTCTTGAAATCAAAAACCTCCACGCGGGCGTGGAGAACAAACAAATCCTTAAGGGCTTCAGCCTGACAATCAACGCCGGCGAAGTCCATGCGCTGATGGGCCTCAACGGCTCCGGCAAGAGCACGCTCGCCGCGATTCTCGCCGGCCGGGACGGTTATGAAGTGACCGCCGGCACGGTGAATTATCTCGGCAAAGATTTGCTGGAACTTGATCCAGAAGAGCGCGCCCGCGAAGGCGTGTTTCTGGCGTTTCAATACCCGGTGGAAATTCCCGGCGTGAACAGCACCTATTTTCTCAAGGCCGCGCTGAACGAAATCCGCAAGTCCAAAGGCCAGCCGGAACTGGACGCGATTGAGTTTTTGGATTTGGTGAAGGACAAAATCAAACTGCTCGAACTCAAGGACGACCTGCTCAAGCGCTCGGTGAACGAAGGTTTTTCCGGCGGCGAGAAGAAGCGCAACGAGATTTTCCAGATGGCCGTGCTGGAGCCGAGGCTCGCCATTCTCGACGAGACGGATTCCGGCCTGGACATTGACGCGCTGAAAATCGTCTCCGGTGGCGTGAACAAACTGAAGCGCGCCGACTCCGCACAGCTCGTCATCACGCATTACCAGCGGCTGTTGAATTACATCGTGCCGGATTTCGTTCACGTCATGGCCGACGGCCGCATCGTGAAATCCGGCGGCAAGGATTTGGCGCTGGAACTGGAGGCGAACGGTTACGATGGAATTCTCAAGGGACTTTGAGTAAGCTGACGGCATGAAATTAGACGACACCCAGCGGCAGGCCGTTGCCAAGTGGATTGCTGAAGGCGCAAAACTTTCAGAAATCCAAAACCGCCTCGCATCAGAATACGGCGTGAAGCTCACCTACATGGAGGCGCGCTTCCTCGTGGACGATTTGAAACTGACGCCGAAAGATCCGGAGCCGCCGAAAGCGGTTGCGCCACCGGCGGCGGCACCCGCTGCGGATCCGGCCAAACTAACCGTTGAAAAAAATCCCGCGCCGGCAGGAACGCTGCCGGCTGCCGGAGGCGCAGTTTCCGTGAACGTGGATAAAATCACCAAGCCGGGTGCGATTATCAGTGGCAAGGTGGATTTCAGCGATGGCCAGACCGCCGACTGGTATCTGGATCAGACCGGCCGGCTCGGCGTCGTGCCGAAACAGGCGGGCTATAAACCGTCCGCCGCCGATGTGCAGGAATTCCAACTAGCGTTGCAGCAGGAAGTGGCCAAGCTCGGCTATTGATTTTTTTACAGTCGCTTCGCCTTGCCGCAACCCTTGGCGCTTGGCACATTGAGCCGCGATGCGTGAAAAATTCCGGGCCTGGGCCGAATCCCTCGAAACCTTCTTCCTCGAAGTCGTTTTCGAGGAGCGCCATGATTTCAAGGCCAAGGTCACGCGCGGAGTTTTGTTCGGCGGTTCAAAAGTTTTCACGGTCATCGTCAAGCTGCGCCGCTGGCTTTACAACATCCGCATCCTCCGCGACAAGACGCTCGGCGTGCAGGTCATCGCCATCGGCAACCTTACCGTCGGCGGCACGGGCAAGACGCCGGTGGTGGAAAAATTCGCGCGCGAGCTCCGTGATGCCGGCCGCAACGTGGCGATTCTTTCGCGCGGCTACCGTTCCAAGCCGGTGCCGATCCATACGAAGTTCCTGAATAAAATCCTCCTGCGCGAAGACCAGACGCCGCCGCGCGTCGTGTCCGACGGCAAATCGCTGCTGCTCGATTCCGAAACCGCCGGCGACGAGCCTTACATGCTCGCGTCCAATCTGAAGGACGTGGTCGTGCTCGTGGACAAAGACCGCGTCAAGGCTGGGCGTTATGCCATCGAGAAATTCGGCTGCGACACGCTGCTGCTGGACGACGGGTTTCAATACTGGCACTTGCGCGGCCGCCGCCATGATGTTGTCTTGATTGACCGCCAGCAACCGTTCGGCAACGAGCATCTGCTGCCGCGCGGCACCTTGCGCGAACCGCCGTCGCACCTCGCGCGCGCCCACACGATTTTCATCACCAAGAGCGACGGCAACACCGCCGAACTGCGCGAGCGGATCAGCAAATTAAATTCCACCGCCGCCGTCATCGAGTGCGTGCATCATCCACTGTATTTTGAGGATGTTTTCAGCGGCGAACGCCAGGGGCTGGATTTTCTGAAGGGCAAAAAAGTCGCGTCGTTGAGCGGCATCGCGCAGCCGGAAAGCTTCGAGCAAAGCCTCGTCAAAGTCGGCGGCGAACTGGTTTATTCCAAGCGCTTCGCCGACCATCACCGGTTCACGCAGCAGGAAATCCTCAACGCCATCAACCGCGCGAAAAAGCGCCAGGCGGAAATCATCGTCACCACGCAGAAGGACGCCGTGCGCTTTCCGAAAATTGACCGGCGCGACCTGCCGATTTTTTTCATGCGCGTGGAAATCAAAATCGTCGCCGGCGCGAACGACTTTCAGGATTGCGTCAGCAAAATCTGTTTCCGCTGAAATGGACACGATCATCTATTGGTTGGCGCGGGGCGTGGTCATTTTGTTGCAGGCGCTGCCGCTGGTCTGGGTCGCGCGGCTGGGCCGCGCCGTTGGCGCGCTGGCATTCTGGCTGGATGGGAAGCACCGGCGGGTGGCGCTGAAAAATCTGACAATGTGTTTCGGCCAGGAAAAATCGGAAGCGGAAATTCACGCCCTCGCCCGGGAAAATTTCCGGCGCCTCGGTGAAAATTTCGCCGGGGCCGTCAAGACCGCCGCGATGACCCCGTGGCAGATGCTGCCGCATTTCGACCTCACGCTCGCCAAAAGCATTTTGCCGCACGCGGCCAATGCCGGCCCGCAAAGCCGGATCGTGGCCCTCGGGCATTTCGGCAACTTCGAGCTTTACGCGCGGTTCGGCCAGTTCGTGCCCATCTTCAAATGCGCCACGACCTATCGCGCGCTGAAACAGCCCGCGCTCAACCGACTCATGGAAGAACTGCGCGGCAGCGAACACTGCCAGTTTTTCGAGCGGCGCAAGGACGGCGCGGCGCTCAAGGCGGCGATGAACGACACCGGCCTGCTGCTCGGCCTGCTCGCCGACCAGAGTTCCAAAGGCGTGCGCATCCCGTTTCTCGGCCACGATTGCGACACTTCCACTGCGCCGGCGGTTTTTGCCTTGCGCTACAATTGTCCGCTGCACACCGCCATCTGCTATCGCATCGGATTGGCAAACTGGCGGGTCGAAGTCGGCGACGAAATTCCCACGCGCGAAAACGGCGAAGCCCGGCCCATCGCGGCCATCATGCGCGACGTGAACCGCGCGTTTGAAGCCGCCGTGCGCCGTGACCCGGCGAACTGGTTCTGGGTCCACCGCCGGTGGAAGGATTGATGAAAACTTTGTTTTCAAAAATGAGCATGGAGAATAGAACATAAAAAATGGCCGGCCATCCTCCATCTTCAATCCTCCATCCTCGCCGCATTTTGGTGCGCAGCACCAATTGGCTCGGTGACGCCGTGATGACCACGCCCGCGCTGCTGCGCCTGCGCGAGAAATTTCCCGACGCCCGCATCACGCTGCTGACGCCGGAAAAACTCAAGGACCTGTGGCTGCATCATCCGGCGGTGAATGAAACGATTTCGTTTGGACCCGGCGAAAGTGTTTTTTCAGTTGGGCGGAAATTGCGGCGGTGGGGCGAGGCTACCGACGAGCCGGCTCGCGGGGACGCTCGCCCCACCGGATTTGATCTTGCGCTGGTGCTGCCGAATTCGCCGCGCTCGGCGCTGGAGGTTTTTCTGGCGGGAATTCCGCAGCGCCTCGGCTACACGCGCCCGTGGCGGAATTTTTTCCTGACGCAGACCGTCGCGCCGCGCGCCGGGACTGTAAAAATGCGCAAGTTGTCCGTGGCGGAAATCGAGAGGCTCGTAGCGGCTGACGGAAGTCAGCAGCCAGTTTTTGATGGCGGCGTTCTGCCGAACGCCACTACGGCTCACCAAATCCACGAATATCTTCACCTCGCCGCCGCGCTGGGCGCGAACCCGGAACCGCTCGCGCCGCAGTTGTTCGTCGCGACGGAAGAAATTGAAGCTGCGAAGAAAAAATTTGGATTGGAAAAAATGGACGGGCCGGTTTTCGGCCTGAATCCCGGCGCGGAATACGGCCCGGCCAAACGCTGGCCGGTGGAAAAATTCGCGGCGGCGGCAAAGGAAATCCAGCAACGGACGAATTGCACCTGGCTTTTGTTCGGCGGCAAAAGCGATGCGGCGATCACCAGCCAAATCGAATCGGCAATCGGCAATCGGCAATCGGCAATTTTTAATCTGGCCGGCAAATCCTCGCTCCGCGAATTGATGGCGCTGCTCAAACTCTGCCGCGTGCTGCTCACGAATGACACCGGCCCGATGCACGTCGCCGCCGCCTTGGGCACTCCAGTCGTCGTGCCGTTCGGCAGCACGTCGCCGGAACTGACCGGGCCGGGTTTGCCAGGCGATGCGCAAAATCATCTGCTGAAATCCGACGCGGCTTGTTCGCCGTGTTTCCTGCGCGCATGTCCAATTGATTTCCGCTGCATGAATGGCATCAGCGTTGAACGCGTCGTTGAAACTGTTTTGGAAATCCACCGCAGAGACGCAGAGACGCGGAGATAAGTCTTTTCTTTGTGTCTTGGTGTCTTTGTGGTAAATAAATTTTGTGGAAACCGTCACCCAGCTCACGAACGATCTCGTAGCGTCCTACGCGCAGGTCGGCGGCATCAATCATCTGGACGGCAAAAACCTGCCGTCCAAGCGCGCCATCACGGCCATCACGCAGGATTTGCTGCGGCTGCTGTTCCCCGGATTTTTTGACGAGAAACTGATCCACTCGTCGGAAATCAAGGTGAAGACGGCGGCCTTGCTGGATTCGGTTTTCGGCGAACTGGAGGATGAAATCCGCAAGAGCCTGGAATACCAGCCGCCGGAAGGCCTCGCCAAAAAAGACATCACCAAAGCAGCGCACAAGCTGACGGTGGAATTTCTCGGCAGCCTGCCGCGCGTCCGCGAAATTTTGCAGACCGACGTGGAAGCCGCATTTGACGGCGATCCGGCGGCGGCGAGCAAAGAGGAGATTATTGTTTCGTATCCGTTTGTCGAAGCGATCTCGGTGCAGCGGCTGGCGCATGAACTTTATCTGAAAGATGTCGCGCTCATTCCACGCATCATGTCTGAATGGGCGCACGCGCGCACCGGCATGGATTTACATCCGGGCGCGAAGATCGGCTCGCACTTTTTTGTGGACCATTGCACCGGCACCGTCGTCGGCGAGACGGCCATCATCGGCAACCATGTGAAGATGTATCACGGCACGACGCTCGGCGCGAAATCCACAGCGGGCGGACAATTGCTGAAAGGCAAAAAGCGGCATCCGACGATTGAAGACCGCGTGACGATTTATCCGGGCGCAACGATTCTTGGCGGTGAAACCATCGTTGGCGCGGGTAGCACGATTGGCGGCAACGTGTTCATCATGGACAGCGTCCAGCCAAACTCACTGGTGATTTACGACGGCCTGGACATGCGCGTGATGAGCAAGTCGGACAAAAACGCGGTGCTGGATTTTCAGATTTAGCCGTTAAAATATTCCCGGCAAAAACCATGACATTCGTCCCGCTCGTCCGGCTCTGGCTCTGGGTTTCCGCGTTCGCGAGCGCGGCCGGCTGGACGCTCTCGGCCGCCGGCCAGTTGAACCGCGCCGGCTACTTTGTCGCCTTCGCCGTCTTCGTTATTTTCCTTTGGCTCGGAGGCAAGGAATTGGGTTTGGTTCCCGGCGGAAAATTATTTTGTCTGAAAAAATTTCTGCGCCGGTTCCGCCGTCCGCTGCCGCTGTGCTTCGCGGCGCTGGCCGTGTTGATTTTTTTGGGCGGCGCGCTGTATCCGCCGAGCAATTACACCGGCATCAGCTACCGGCTGCCGCGTGCGTTGCAATGGCTGGCGCACGGCGGCTGGTGCTGGATCCACACGCCGGTCTTCCGGATGAACGACCGCGCCTGCGGCATGGAATGGCTGACCGCGCCGCTGCTGCTCTTCACGAAATCCGACCGCGCGCTGTTTCTGCTCAACTTCATCCCGTTCCTGCTG
>Ga0182030_10010945_pt1 | contig 18341 bp, 15 predicted proteins | sample 812S3MmetaG_FD_121299 | JGI IMG/M metagenome (GOLD analysis project Ga0182030, IMG submission 121299) | Permafrost microbial communities from Stordalen Mire, Sweden - 812S3M metaG (Illumina Assembly) | ecosystem: Environmental > Terrestrial > Soil > Wetlands > Permafrost | place: Sweden...
CCCAGAACTTCTTGCTGCGGCGACCAAACTCGTCGGGCGTGAGGACGTCGGCGTCGACGAGCCGCGCGCGCAGCCGATCGCGAGTCTCCGTCGCATTCACCCCCGGGGCCAGGTAGACGATGAAATACGACGCCTTGTTGGGCGGAGTGCCTGTAAGGGTGCGCGCCAGATCTGGAGAGACGAAGACATAAGGCATCGTCGTGAAGGAGCGGATACCGTGGGTAATTTCCAGCACTTCGACCCGTCGATCGTTGATTTCGGCGCTTTGACCGATCCGGCTGGTTTCGAGACGATCGAAATAGGACTGATCGATCGCAACAGCTCCGGGGATTTCGAGCGATTCGAAATTGCCTTCGACGAGATTCCAGGGTTTAAGCCCATCCTCTCGCCGGTCGGTCCCCACAATAAATATCGGAGAAGTCGCCCCGGATAGTGCGCGCCAGCGGGCAAAGCCGACCACAAGCGGGACTGCCTCCAGCACCCCGTTGACCGAAAGAGCACGAAACCGCTCCTGTTCGTCCAGCAACGACGGGTCTTCGAAACTTTTCGATCCCTGCGGCACGATCCAGAGATCGGCGCCCGCGTGATCGATCATCACCGTCACCATTTTCTCGAAACTTACATACAGGCCCATCTGAATGGTCACGAGAACCATCGAGAAGCCGATACCGACGACGGTCGCAATCAATCGCAACCGTCGAGCATCCGCAAGTCCTCCGTCAAGGGAGCAGCCGGTGGTTTGACGACAAAAACCATTTCCCGGTTCTGCTTCATCTTCCGCTCAACCTCGGCAAAATCGTCGAAGCTATCGGTGGCGATAAGCGAATCCTGGTCGCCGCCTGGGTAATGCATTTCAAGCTTCCATTGCTTTTGCATCGTGACTTCCCTTCCGATGATGAAGCCGTGAGCCACGAAGCAACGCAAATATTGGGATGGTCACGGTTGCAATGTCCCGCAAGGCCCTTGCTTGTCTTAGGCCTTTACAGAATGAAGCTAACTGTCGGCGGTTCTGACCGCCGACAGCTTTCGCCTACTTGTCCGCGGGATTGAGCTTATGCCAGGCCACCGCGAGCTTGTGCGATGCCGTCTGGAAGGAGGCTTTGGCGTTGTCCCAGTCTTTCTCGCCAGCAGTTTCCAGCCGAGCCGACGCCGTCTTGGTCTGGGCCCAGGCATCGTTCAGATCTTTCGTGGCACTGGCTTTGGCCTGGCTGGCACTGGCCTGCACCTTCGCGTTGAAGTCCTGCAGCTTTTGTTCCCAAATTCTTACCTCATCCTGCGCCTTTTGCGTGTAGCTGCTTCTTTCGGCGGCGGGATCGGGGGTTGTGGCCACGCCGACCGACGTACCCTTGTCGGATGCGGGTTTCGACTGGGCAGCAGCGGGTGATACGCCGGCGAGGGCGAGCGCTCCGAGTAGCATCGGGGTAATAAGAACTCTCATGGCATCTAATTCCTTCTGTTTCTTGTAAACGGATTCAAGGTATGTGTGACTGAACGGATCAACCGACGGCAGCGACGGTGGGCTCAGCTGTTTTCGTATGCACATCGACGCGAGAGGGATTGACCGTCCCGAGGATCGTCTTGGCGCGCGCAATTTCCGAGGACGCGCTGTGAGCCATCACCAGAAAGCCATCGGCTTTCAGCGCGGTTTCGTATTGGATCACGCTGTCCTTCGGCACGCCGATGCAATAGAGCGCCGCCGCGAGCGCACTTATCCCGCCGACGATGACCGCATTCTCGATACCGGCAATTGCGATTGAAGCGAGATACCCAAGCACGACAACTTGTCCTACAACCGGTACGGTTATGAACAGTCCACCCAGGAACAAGCCCCAGAAACCGCCCCAGAATGCCCCGCGCGTTCCCCAGAACTTGATCCGATCTCCGGTGTTGTAGAATCCGACGACCTTTTCGTCCGTGTGGTAGCCTTTGCCGACAACACTGAGGCTCTTCATGTCGAAACCGGCGCCGGTAAGCTTCTTGATAGCCGCTTCAGCGGCGGGATGGTCCGCGAAGACGGCGATGACTGTGTCGGTATTTTCCATCGTGATTCTCCTTGAGGGGTAAGCTGGATTTGAGCATTGGGTGTCCATATCGCCATTGAGCGGATGCCAAAGGTGCAAATGCCGCGCAATCGACCTGGATTATTGCGCGATCGAGCGTGGAATGCCGACAGCCAAGGTGGGCACCCGATAATCGTGCAGGATCTTCACATAGTTGGCGCGTTCGAATGCCTGCGGGTCCCGCAGGCTGCGCTGGCTCATGATACCTCGCACATGTTTCAGAGACGCGAACTCTCTGGCGTCGAGCCATTTCTCCAGCCCGGCGAGTAGGGTGGCCATGTGGCCGGGGCCTAGCCGTAATAGCGATGAGGTTGTCATCACGACGTCGGCTCCGACCAAAAGATATTTCACCACTTCCTCGGCGCTGTTCACGCCGGTACTGGCCGCGAGGGAGGCCCTCGTTCGACCCGAGAGCACGGCAAGCCAGAGTAATGGGAGCCTGATTTCGCTCGGATCGCTGAGCTTGAGATCATTGAGTACCTGCAAGCGTGTCAGGTCGAGATCGGGCTGGTAGAATCGGTTGAACAGCACCAAGGCGTCCGCCCCCGCGTCGTGCAAGGCCATGGCCATATTGCCGACGGAGCTGAAATAGGGGCTGAGTTTGATTGCGACCGGGATCGAGACCGCTTTCCGCACCAATCGCAGGATATCGAGATAACGTTGCTCGACATCGCGACCTGTAGCCGCAAGATCGGCCGGAATGAAATAGATATTGAGTTCGAGCCCGTTCGCTCCGGCCTGTTCGAGCTGTTTGGCGTAGGAGATCCAGCCTTCGTCGCTGATTCCGTTCAGGCTTGCAATCACCGGCACCCCAACGGCCTGCCGGGCGCGGCGAACGAGTTCGAGATAATGGTGCGGCCCATGTTGCGCGTCGGCTAGTCTAGGAAAATTGCTCAGGCCCTCTGGCCAACTGTCGTCATGCGCGGAGGTGAGATGCTCGTAGCGGGCAGTCTCCGCCTCGATGTCTTCCTGAAAAAGCGAAGGCAGGATCAAGGCGGCTGCGCCGGCATCCTCAAGTCGCCTCAGCGAGTCCAGCTCTCCCGTCAGCGGCGACGCGGACGCCACCAGCGGATTTTTGAGTTGAAGTCCCATATAGCGCGTCGTCAAATCCATTGGAGTCTCCTGGGACAGGTCGCAGCGCGGCGGGAAGCTGGTTTCCAAATCGCCGCACTAGGATGCCGGGCTGACGTTCACGTCGCTGCCAGGCTGGAAGCGGCTGCCGTCTTGTGCCGCAAGCGTTTCGTATTGCTGGTATTTGTCGATCACCGCAGCCTGCGCGCTGGCCAGGAGCGCCGCCGCTTCATCGGGAAGCGACCTCGCCAGCGAAGAATAGCGGACTTCGTTATAGGCATAGTCCTTGAAGGGTATGGTGGGACGCGGCGAATCCAGCTGAAATGGACTCTTGCCGACGCTTCGCATGGTCGGATTAAATCGAAGCAGCGGCCAGTAGCCGCAGGCGACCGCAAGGTCCTGCTGCTTCATACCGAACCGCATGTCGATGCCGTGGGCGATGCACTGGCTATAGGCGAGGATGAGCGAGGGGCCGTCATAGGCCTCAGCCTCTCGAAACGCGTCCAGCGTCTGCTGCGAATTGGCGCCCATCGCGACTTGGGCTACATAGACGTTGCCATAGGCAATGGCCTGCAGCGCCAGATCCTTGCGCGCGACTCGCTTGCCGGCCGCAGCGAATTTTGCCACCGCCCCGAGCGGGGTTGCCTTCGAGGCCTGGCCGCCGGTGTTTGAATAGACTTCGGTGTTGAGGACCAGAATATTGACGTTGCGCCCGGTCGCCATGACGTGGTCGAGTCCGCCAAAGCCGATGTCATAGGCCCAACCGTCGCCGCCGACGATCCAGATGCTTCGCCGTACGAGATGGTCCACCACGGAGAGCAGATTGCGTGCGGTCTCGTTTTCGATCTTGAGCAGCCGGGTCTTGAGTTCGGCGACACGGATACGTTGCGCGCGCAGTTCGAATTCATGGATCTGTGGCGCGTTGAGGATGGCTGCCGACAGCTCCTCGCCAACGACGGGCGTGAGCTGCACCAACAGTGCTCGAGCAAGCGCCAGATGTTTGTCGGCGGCCAATCGGAAGCCGAGACCGAACTCGGCATTGTCCTCAAACAGCGAGTTGGACCACGCGGGTCCGCGGCCCTCATGATCGACGGCCCATGGGGTCACTGGCAGGCTGCCACCATAGATCGACGAGCAGCCGGTCGCGTTGGCGATCTGCGCGCGATCGCCAAACAACTGCGAAAGCAGTTTGAGATAAGGAGTTTCGCCGCACCCGGCGCATGCGCCGGAAAACTGGAACAATGGCTCAAGAAACTGAACGCCGCGCACCTTGTCAAAATCGACGCGGGCCCGATCATTGACCGGCAACCCTTCGAAGAAGGCGATATTGGCGCGTTCGGCCTCGACGAGCGGCGCCTTATCGGCGAGGTTGATCGCCTTGACGTCCGGCTCGCGCGGGCTGATCGCCGGGCAGGCTTCCACGCAGAGACCGCAGCCCGTGCAGTCCTCGACATAAAACTGCAGCGTGAAGCGCGCTTCGGGGTAGCCGCGCGCGTTGACGGGCGCCGATTTGAACGACTCCGGCGCGCCAGCGAGCGCATCCTCATTGTAATAGCGGGCACGAATGACACTGTGCGGGCATACGAAGCTGCATTGTCCACACTGGATGCAGAGGTCTTCCTTCCAGACCGGAACAGCCTCGGCAATATTGCGTTTTTCAAATGCGGAGGTTCCGGACGGAAACGTGCCGTCCGCCGGGATAAGACTGACAGGAATTTCGTCGCCGCGCCCGACCAGGATCATCGAGGTCACGCGCTTGACGAAATCGGGGGCGCTGGCGACGACGATCGGCGGCTTATCCTTCGGATTGGTCGCCGTTGGCGGCACCTTGATCTCGAACAGCCGAGCCAACGTGGCGTCAACGGCGGCGAAATTCTTGGTCACCACGGTTTCGCCTTTGCCGCTGTAGGATTTGCGGATCGATTCCTTGATATGCCGGATAGCTTCCTCGCGCGGCAGCACGCCGGATATGGCGAAGAAGCAGGTTTGAAGAACCGTGTTGGTACGCACGCCGAGCCCGACCTCCCGGGCCACCGTGGACGCGTCGATGACAAAAAAACGCAGTTTCTTGTCGATGATCTGTTGCTGCACGGATTTTGGCAGTTTGTCCCAGGTCTCGTCTTTCCCGAATGGGCTGTTGAGAAGGAAAATGCCGCCTGCTGCGGCGACCTTCAGCAGATCCTGCCGCTCGAGGAATCCGAACTGGTGGCACGCTACGAAGCCGGCCGAGGCGATCAGATAGGGGGCCTTGATCGGGTCTGGCCCGAATCGCAGATGCGAGATCGTCTGCGCACCGGATTTGTGGGAGTCATAGACGAAGTACCCCTGCGCATATTGTTTAGCATCTTCGGCAATGATCTTCACGCTGTTCTTGTTGGCGCCGACCGTGCCGTCGGCGCCCAGACCGTAGAAAACCGCGCGGGTGGTCTTGGCCGTCTCGATCGTGAAATCTTTTTCGATGGCGAGGCTGCTGAACGAAATGTCGTCCTCAATACCAACGGTAAAGCTGTTTTTCCCGGCGAACCGGTTCTGGCCGTTACGTTTGGCGAGTTCATCCAATGCGACCTTCGCCATGGCAGGCGTGAAATCCTTGGAGGACAATCCGTAGCGACCGCCGATGACGTGCGGCATCGACGATCTATGGCCGGATCCAAAGCCCTGGGCGAGGGTGGCGACGACATCGAGGTAGAGGGGCTCTCCAGCGGCTCCGGGTTCCTTGGTCTGTTCGAGGACGGCGATGGCGTTGACGGATGTAGGCAGCGCGGCGAGGAAATGCGCGGCCGAAAACGGACGATACAACCGCACCTGCAGAACGCCTACCTTTTCGCCGCTGGCAACCAGCGCCTTGACGGTCTCGCGCGCGGTCTCGGCGCCCGAACCCATCAGAACGAGTACGCGTTCGGCGTCGGGCGCGCCTTCATATTCGAAGAGCTTGTAAGCTCGCCCGGTCAGCGCCGCAAAGCGAGCCATTGCGCCATCGACGATTCCCGGCACCTTGGCGTAGAACGGGCTGACCGCTTCTCTCGCCTGGAAGAAAGTGTCGGGGTTTTGCGCTGTACCACGGATGAAAGGGTTTTCGGGATCGAGTGCGCGGGCGCGATGGGCGCGGACCAGGTCGTCCGAAATCATCGCCCGAATGCTGGTATCGGGAATCAGGTCCAGCGTGTTGAGTTCATGCGAGGTGCGAAAGCCGTCGAAGAAATGCAGGAACGGAACCCTCGCTTCCAGAGTCGTAGCCTCGGCAATCAGCGCGGTGTCATGGGCTTCCTGCACGTTGGCCGATGAAATCAACGCAAAGCCGGTGGTGCGCACCGTCATGACGTCGGAGTGATCCCCGAAGATCGACAAGGCCGAGGTTGCGAGTGAGCGCGCGGCGACATGAAACACGGTCGAGGTCAGCTCGCCGGCGATTTTCATCATATTGGGTAACATCAGCATCAAGCCCTGAGACGACGTGAACGTCGTCGTCATCGCGCCGGACTGCAGCGCGCCGTGAACGGTGCCTGAAGCGCCTCCCTCGCTCTGCATTTCCTGGACAAGCGGAATGTTGCCCCAGATATTTTTTACGCCTTCCGCGGACCACTGGTCGGCAAGCTCAGCCATCGTGGAGGAGGGGGTGATGGGATAGATCGCGCAGACCTCATTGACCCGATAGGCGACATGGGCGACGGCCGTATTGCCGTCCATGGTGGTCCTGACCGCTTTGTCGGCGACTGGCTCAACCATTGGCTTTGAGGCCTCGCCCGAATTCAGCTGGATCACCGCGTTCATGTCCTAACCTCGGAAACCATCTCCATGGCGTGGCAGGGGCACTGCTCGACGCAGACGCCGCAACCCGTGCATCGATCGAGTTTGATCTCGTAGCCCTCATTCGGGCCGAGCTTGGTGATCGCGTCCTCCGGGCAGGCGGCATAACAATTGTCGCACTCGAAGCAATTGCCGCAGGAGAGGCAGCGCTTGGCCTCATGCAGCGCTTCCTTCTCGCTCAAGCCGCTGACGACCTCGTCGAAGCCATGCTTCCTTTGCGCAAGCGCCAGCTCTTGTTGGGTGGAACGTGCCGCGTCGGCATAGATCGGCAGGTTGAGGCCGGAAAATTCGATGATGGGATGCTTCGCGGGGAGGGTATAGATCTCGCCTCTCAGCCACGCGTCGATATGGTGCGCTGCCTTCTTGCCGTGCCCGGTCGCTACCGTCACCGAGCGCTCCGCAGGCACCACATCGCCGCCGGCGAAGATGCCGGCCCGGCCGGTCATCATGTTCGGTCCGACGACAACGGAGCCGTCTGCAAGCCTAACGATTTCCGGTATATTCTCAAGGAAGGCGCTCTCAGCTTGCTGTCCGAGCGCCAACACCACCGAGTCGGCTTTTAGGGTCGTGAATTTTCCGGTCGGCTGTGGATGGCCGGCTTCGTCCAGGCGCATTTCTTCGACCTTGATCTCGTGTGGATCGATCTCCTTGATGGAACTCAGCCACCTGAATTTGACCCCCTCGTCGAGCGCCTCCTGGGCTTCGAATGCTCTGGCCTCCATGTGGGTCTTGTCCATGATGAAAACGATGAGCGCCTCTTCGGCACCCAGCCGCCTCGCAGTTCTTGCTGCATCCATCGCGGAATTTCCCGCGCCATAGACGATGACGCGGCGTCCCAATTTTGGAGCTTCGCCGGCTTCCGCGCCGTGAAGCATGCTGACCGCCGTAAACACCTTCGCGGCGTCTCTGGCCGGTATGTCCACGTGCTTCCCGAGTTGCGCGCCGATTGCGACGAAGACCGCGTCAAAGTAGCCAGCCTCCTTTTCAGCCAACAGGTTTTCGACCTTGTGGTTGAGTACGATCCGGACGCCCATCTGCTCGATCCGCTTGATCTCCTTCATCAGGTCTTCGCGCGGCAGCCGATAGGCCGGAATGCCGAAATGCAGCATGCCGCCCGGCAATGGTCCGGCGTCGTGGATTTCCACGTGATGGCCGAGCCGCGTCAGATGATAAGCAGCGGACAGCCCGCTCGGGCCGGCGCCGACGACCAACACGCGCTTGCTGGCTGTGAGTCGGTCGACCGGCATCGGCCAGTCTTGCGCCATTGCGAGGTCGCCCAGGAAGCGCTCGACGGCGTGAATGCTGACGGCACTGTCGAGCTCCTTGCGATTGCAGCTGGTTTCGCAGGGGTGATAGCAGACACGCCCGTGCACCGCCGGCAAGGGATTGTCGCGGATCAGAGTTTCCCATGCGGCGCGGTACTTTCCCGCTTGCGCCAATGCGAGCCACGCCTGGATGTTCTCGCCGGCAGGGCAGGCGGCATTACAGGGAGGAAGCAGGTCGACATAGACCGGATGCTGATGACGAACCGCGCCAGCCCCTCGTTCGCGTGTGAGATTGACAACGGGGGTCATATCGCGGGCGAAGCTACTCACTTTACGTCTCCAATAGCCGGAATAGGTTGAACCAAGGGGCCGTGGTCGGCCTTGCGATGGATCAAAGCAGCCCCGGTCTCTCGAATAAAGCATGAGAGCACGATGGCGAGGGCTATGCCGCCGATGCCGATGATCCCCGCCTTCTGGAACACGGGAAGATCCAGCGGTTCGCCATTCGAGACGCTGACAAGGACCCAGCCATAGACCGGGGCCATCAGCGCGCTCAGTGTGAAAACCAGGAAGTTGATCGCACCGGTGGCGCTGCCTTTCACCTCGTCTGCGTTGACCTCCTTGATGATGGTGTAGGGAATCATCGCAGCGCCGGAGCCGATGCCAAGCAGCAGCCCGGCGAGATAGGACGGGATGATATCGTGCGGCAGGTACAGGATCACGAGCGCGATCAGCAGCATGAACGAGGCGCCGCCGATCAGGACCGGCTTGCGACGTCCGAAGCGGTCGGCAATATATCCGAGCAGCGGACAGCCGATCACCCAGCCGAGTGGAACCATGGCGGCGCGATCGACAGCCTCGGCATAACCGATGTGCCAGCCCTCGCGTAGAAACGACACGCCCCAGATCATGTCGCCGACAGTGGTCGGCAGGAACAGAAGTCCGGCCGCAAACCCGCAGAGATACGACTGCGGATTGCTGAGCACCGACTTGTACGGCGTGAACATCGACCAGATCGAGTCTTGCGCCGAGGTGCGCACCGCATGGCCACCCGGAGTGATCACGAGGACAACGACCGCGAGGGCCGCTGCGGCAACGCCACCAAAGATCCAGAATTGCTGCCAACTAAGCATGCCATGGATCATTGGCGCGACAGCGAACTGACCGGCGGCACCGCCGAGCATGCCGAAGCATTGGGTGAAACCAATAGCCGTCGCGAGGTAGCGCGCAGGAAACCCATGGGTTGCGAGATAAACGGCTCCGGTAAAGGCAAAAGCGGACCCTGCGCCCTGGAGCAGCCGGCCGGCATTGGCCGCCGCTGCGTTGCCGAGGCCGAAAAAGATTGCGCCAAACGCAAGAAGCCCTAGTCCAACGGGAACGACAAATTTGGCGCCATACCGGTCGAAGCTTGCCCCGGACAGAATCGCGAATGTCGAATACGTGTAGTAGTAGAGGCCAATGAGCGAGCTCACGCCCAAGGCCGAAAGCCCGAATGCCGTCGTCAGTTCGGGTACCATGACCCCCGGTGCCGAGCGCAAGGCATATTGCAGGAAGTAAAACACCACGCATAAAGCCCACGCCGCTATGAACGGCAGATGGAAATCTGGAGCGCTTCGCACGGACTTGTGCTGCATGGTATCCCCTCGTCGCTATCGATCTCCGGGAGCGCCGCGCCACCACGAGCGCACTTCCCGACGAAGAAGCGGTTGATGTTGTCAGCCGGAAAAGCGCAGGGCTAGGCTCGGAAACTACTCAGGCTCCTCGTGGTATTTCTGTCATAGCAGTCCGTGTGGCATCCGGCCCGCCAAGTCTGTCATTCTGTACCTTCATCGTATTTCGAGGGCGATGGTTGCGTGGCGCTGGGAGGGTCTGATGCTGGAAACGAACCACCAACAATGCCGGCTTCAAGCTGCTCACCCACGATGAAGTCGGCTTTCAGCGCCTCCTTGGGGTTCGCGGCGAGCTTGTCGAAAGGAGCGGGATCAAATTTCTCTATCATGCGAAGCTCCAAGGCCAACAAGTTGGAGAGCACTTTGCGCTCGGAATCGTTGCTTGCTTCCGCAAGGCGCCTTTTGAAAAGCGCGAGGTTCTCCCGGTGAATATAGTCGTCCATCGGCCCTCCTTGACGGTACGGGTGCTATTTTCCGGGACCTGAGGCGCGCGCAATCCATTCCCGCCAGACTTTCGATTTCATGGGATCTTCAGAGCGGTCCACGGTCTTCACGGCGCGCAGCGCGTTAGGGCATCCCTCACACCCGGGAAAGTCAAATATGCAGAATTCGTCGCTCGACAGGGCTTCCAGCCCCGTCATTTCGAACCGGCACCTCACAAAGGCGGGCTGAACCGGGGTCGGCTGAACTCGACTGGCTTGAATTTGTGACATAACGTTACCTTTGGCGAGAGTACAACACTCTCGCTGCCCAGATGGATGCCAAGATTAGAGCGGCAACACAGCTAGTTTGCCATGCCCGGTTCCCGATCATTGGTCAATATTGCTCAGTCACAAACATTTAATGGATGAGAATTTGTGCAGATCAGTCTCCGTTGAATTATGGAAGGCCGCTGCTCGTTCCGAATGGCTCGAAGAATCTCGCGTTTGTCAGCCAGTTTGTGGAAATTCCGGAGGACGTCGTCTTCACGGTCGAGTATTCGGTTCACGCCGCTTAGATCGCGGTCTACAAGTTGCTCGGCATTGAACGTGAGATGCCCCTATCCTTCATCACGATAGGTCCATCGAAGTCAAACCTGATGCGTTGATCAAAGCCTTCCAGTGAAATCGACGGGTCAAGGCGAATACCCAGGATTGGGGAACGCGGGAGCGGCCATTGGCTGAGACACCTACTGGCTTGACCGCCAGCGAAGCTCGTCAGCGGCTCGAGAAGGACGGTCCTAACGCCGTTGTCGACGTCGCACAGCATCCCCTGCGACGCGCGGTGAACAAACTCTGGGCACCCGTCCCCTGGATGCTAGAAGCCGCAATTATCCTGCAGCTTTTGCTCGGCGATTATGTCGAGGCTGCCGTCGTTTCGCTGCTGCTGCTGTTCAACGCCGCTTTGGGGTTTTTCCAGGAAGGCCGGGCGCAGGCGACGCTGGATGCCCTGAAGTCGAGACTGGCCTTGGTCGCGTCGGTGCGGCGGGACGGAAAATGGACGACGGCGCCGGCGGCCGAATTGGTCCCCGGCGATGTCGTTAAGCTGTCGCTGGGCGCAGTCGTAGCGGCTGACGTGCGCCTGATCGAGGGATCGATCCTTGTCGATCAGTCGATGTTGACCGGGGAGTCGCTGCCGGTCGAAGCCGTATCCGGGATCGATGTCTATGCCGGCGCACTGGTTCGCCGTGGCGAAGCGATGGCGCAGGTCACCGCAACTGGCGCACGCACCAAGTTCGGGCGCACGGCGGAACTTGTGCGCACTGCGATGGTCGAGAGCTCGCAGCAGAAAACCGTTCTGCACGTGGTCCGAAACCTCGTGCTGTTCAACGGTGTCGTGACCGTCGTGCTCGCGACCTACGCTTTCTGGCTTGCCATGCCGCTCTCGGAAATCGCGCCACTTGTGCTCGTGGCCGTTCTTTCGTCTATCCCCGTTGCGCTGCCGTCCATGTTCACATTGGCTGCAGCGGTAGGTGCGCGTGCGTTGTCGCGGAGTGGCGTCCTTCCGACCAGCCTATCCGCGGTGGATGAAGCCGCCGGCATCGATATCCTCTGCGCGGACAAGACCGGGACCCTGACGCGCAACGAACTCGCCGTGATGTCGGTTAGCCCGATGCCGACCTATGATGAGGCCCATATACTCGCGCTCGCCGCACTGGCGAGTTCCGATGGCGGTCAGGATCCGGTAGATGTCGCCATTCGAAGCTCCGCTTTGCTGAAGCCCATCCGCGATAAGCTGGACCTAGTCGGCTTTGTGCCGTTCGACCCGGCGATGAAGCGATCCGAGGCAACGGTGCGACAGGCGGACGGAACGACGATAAAGGTGCTCAAGGGCGCCTTTGCAGTGATTGCAGGAATGGCGCAATCGCCGCCCGAGGCGGCATTGCGGGTCGTTGAGCTTGAGGCCAAAGGTTTTAGGGTACTTGCCGTAGCGGCGGGGCCTGCGGACGCCCTCAAACTAGCAGGGCTGATCGCCCTCAGCGATCCACCGCGCCCGGATTCGGCGGACCTTGTCGCGGAACTGAAAGGCCTGGGAGTGCGCACCATCATGGTCACCGGCGATGCTCAGGCGACGGCGGAAGTCGTGGCGGGCATGGTCGGGATTGAGGGGAAGGTGTGGGCGACGACGCCTTTGCCGGAAGACCTTCACGCGGACGATTTTTCGATCTTCGCGGGTGTGCTGCCAGAGGACAAGTATCGTCTCGTCAAGGCGCTCCAGAATAACGGGCATCTGGTCGGAATGTGCGGTGACGGCGCGAACGACGCACCAGCCTTGCGGCAGGCGCAAATGGGAATCGCCGTTTTCACGGCGACCGACGTCGCCAAATCTGCAGCCGGTATTGTTTTGACGGAGCCGGGCCTCGGCGGCATCGTCACGTCGGTCAAGGAAGGGCGCAGAACTTTTCAGCGGATACTGACTTACACATTGAGGTCGATCGTTCACAAGGTGGTGCAGGTCATGTTTTTGACCGCCGGGGTCGTGATCACCGGTCACGCCATTCTCACGCCGACGCTCATGGTGTTGATGATGGTGACGGGCGACTTCCTGGCAATGTCCTCGTCCACCGACAACGTAAGGCCGTCCCCCAGGCCGAATACGTGGCGAATCCGCAACCTGACCATTGCAGGGGTCATTATGGGCGTCGTAGACTTGATATTCTGCATAGCATGCCTCGCGACCGGAAAATTCCTGTTTGGCCTCGACACCGATACGTTACGCACCCTGACCGTGATCACCCTGGTGTTCAGTGGCCAGGCGCTTTTTTACGTGGCCCGCGAAAGGCAACACCTCTGGAGTTCGCTGCCTGGGCGATGGCTCGTCTTATCCTCAATCACAGATGTTTCTCTCATTAGCATCCTGGCTTTGAACGGATTCATGATGACCGCAGTTCCGTTCGGCATCCTCGCCGGAGTATTCCTGGCGGCGATCATATTCGCCTTTGTGCTGGATGCGATGAAGTCCGTCTTGTTTCGGCATCTGGCCGTCACATGACGTTTCCGCTTGGCGAGCGCGCACGGCGGCGAAGTGCCTGACCCAAGGAGTCCCTGTTATTTCCGGCCGCCGCGCCGGCGCGAAAGGAAGCAGGAGATGGTTCGCCTCGCAAAACATGCGGAAGGTCATGCCGTTAATCGCCTTGGCTGGCTCCGGGCCACCGTTTTGGGGGCCAATGACGGAATTCTTTCTACATCCAGCCTGATCATCGGCGTCGCAAGCGCGCATGGCACCCATCAAAGCATCTTGATCGCAGGGGTCTCGGGGCTCGTTGCCGGTGCGATGTCGATGGCATCGGGGGAATACGTATCGGTCAGTTCGCAATCGGATTCCGAAAGGGCAGATATTGCGCGCGAAGGCCGGGAGCTGCGCGACAATCGTTCCGGAGAAACCAGGGAATTGGCTGACATCTATGTCAGGCGCGGTCTGGACATGGCGCTCGCCATGACGGTGGCCGAACAATTGATGTTGCATGATGCGCTTGGCGCGCATACCCGCGACGAATTAGGAATTTCCGACATGACTGCGGCAAGGCCGGTGCAAGCGGCGCTGGCATCCGCAGCGGCATTTTCAGCCGGCGCGGCGCCTCCCTTATTGATTGCGCTCGCGACGCCGGCAGGTTTTGAGACCGCAACGGTTTCGGTCGCTTCTCTGGCATTTCTTGTCGTGTTGGGTGCCGTCGGCGCCAGAGCGGGTGGCGCCAATATGATGAAGGCGGCCATCCGCGTTACGTTTTGGGGCGCGCTTGCAATGGCGGTTACCGCCGGCATCGGCGCGATTTTTGGTACGCATGTCTGAGCCGAGGCAAACTTGGACTTGTAGTCCTAGCGCTTGCCGAAGCGAGTCCCTGGGTTTCGCTAAGATTGCGCTAAATCAATACACGGCGTCGGAGATATATCCATCTTATGGGGCAACAGTTTTCCAAGGAGATCGCATATGAGATTTCGTTTGATGATAGCTGCGGGTATCGCGGCAGTTCTTTCATTGCCTTTGGTGGCACAGGCTCAAGGCATTGTCAGGGGCGCACAAGAAGGCGCCGCTGAGGGCAATCGTGATGCCGGTCCGGTCGGAGGCGCGGTTGGCGGCGCCGTTGGCGGCATCGTCGGCGGCGTTGAGGGAGTGCTGGGAATTCCGCAACGAAGCCGTTCGACCGCCGTCCGCAATCGAACGAGCCAAGTTGAGCTTTCGGCAAATCAGATCAGCAATGACTTTGCCGCTCGTGCCGCCCGCATCAAGGCAGATCTGCGCCTGACACCGGAGCAGGAGAAGAATTGGCCTGGCTTCGAAAGCGCCATGAGCGACATGGGCAAGAGGTACGGCGATCGCCAGACCGCCGTGCAAGCCGACCGTACCCAGCAGAAAGCTCCTGCCGACGTTATCGAGCAATTGCGCGACGAGGCTCAGTTCCTCGGCGAGCGCTCCACCGACCGGAAGTCGCTCGCCGACGCCGCCCAACCGCTCTATGCAAGCCTCGATGATCAACAGAAGCGGCGCTTCACGAAGGAGCTTATCGACGTGAGCCGTTGGCCGGCTCCGTGATTGAGAAAATAGGGGCTTGGACTCTAGAACTGTACCGAAATGACAAACGCACGGAGACTAAAATGTCGATTGGGACAATCATACTTATCATTCTTGTCATCGCTCTGCTTGGTGGCTTTAGCGGCATCGGTGGCGGCCCCTTCTATGGCACCGGGTATTATGGCGGTGGAGGCCTGGGCCTGATCATCGTCATTCTGCTGGTCTTGTTACTGCTCGGCAGACTTTAAATTCTTGCTCGCCGGTGGCGTTTCCTCGTGAAGATCGATCTTGGGGAATTGAAGTGTCCAAACACAGTCATATGCCGCCGGTACCGCCTGCCAATCGAAGTCACAAGGGGACGGGCGACGATTCCGAGACATGCCGCAATTACACACGGACGTGAACACCCAGGAGCAGGGCGACACGGCCAACATCCGGCAGAACACGACCAACAAGGGTTTCTTTAAGGGCCGCCGGATCAAATAGACTCACCGGCGGATGCCGGTGAGTCCTGCGAAGGCGCCACACGAGCGTGAATCTTGCATTGAGCAGAGCAACAATCCTTTACGGGAGAGAAACAAATGGCTGACGAGAACAAGGACTCACTGTTTGGCGATTTTGGGAAGATGCCGAACTTCGACTTCACCACGCTGATGAAAGATTTCAAATTGCCGGGAGTGGATCTCGCGACGATCATGGATCGTGAGAAGAAAAATATCGAAGCTCTGACCGAGGCCAATCGTATCGCGTTCGAAGGCTGGCAGGCGCTCGTTCATCGGCAGGCTGAGATTCTGCAGGAATCGATCAAGCAGGCCGTCGGCACGATGCAAGGGGAGGACGCGGGTACCAAGCGCATGGACCTGGCGGCCCACGCTTTCCAGACCGCGCTTTCCAATATGCGCGAACTGGCCGAGATGGCGGCCAAATCCCAGAAGGAAGCTTTCGACATTATTCGCAAACGTGTCGAAGAAAATCTCGCAGTGCTTAGTCCCCCTGGAAGTGCCGACTAGCTGGAATACGCCTGCGTCGAGAGGCGAATATTCCGAGCAGGGAGCAAACGGAGTCTGTGTGAAATGGATCGCGTGGCGCGGACCGGCCGTCTCAAACCGGCGAGGGCAGCTAATCCCGCTGGATCTGCGGCTTGAAGGGTTCGACCCCGGCGATCCATCTGAAAAAGGGATTGTCAGATGAAGCGAATATGACTTGCAGCAATTGTGGGCGTCGGAATGATGTTTGTGACGCCCGCTTCGGCGGGCGTCACATCGTTGGTCCGCAAATTGATGAAGTCTGACTCGCAAGTCGAGCAGCCCAGGTACGTCAATCCGGGAGCCATTTGCCAGTACAACTGTGTGCCTATAGTCGCGCGCGCGCGGTGTCGCCTGCGATGACCGCCGCGCCAACACCTTGAGCCAGATCAAAAGTGGACAAAATCTATTTCTAAGAAGGATCGGAATTGCGAAGGAACGACCGGCAGGCGAACGCATTCAGAAATGCAGGCGCGTTCAATCACCATCCGCCGAGGTCAAGTCCGGATCATTGGCCGAGTTACCTGAAAGACGATAGCCAATGGCCCTCGAGATGATTCCCAAACCAGCAGCCCGCGCCGCAACAGCGGACATGATGAAAGCTCTCGTCTATCAGGGGCCAGGCAAGAAGGCGTTGGAAGATCGTCCGAAGCCCGACATCACCGCGCCCACCGACGCAATCGTCAGGGTCACCAAAACGACAATTTGCGGCACCGACTTGCACATCCTCAAGGGTGACGTCCCGACCTGTCAGCCCGGCCGCATTCTCGGCCATGAGGGTGTCGGCATCGTCGAGAAGGTTGGGGCGGCGGTGACGGCGTTCAAAGCAGGGGATCATGTCCTGATCTCTTGCGTCAGTGCCTGCGGCAAATGTGAATATTGCCGGAGGCAAATGTACTCCCACTGCACGACCGGCGGCTGGATTCTCGGCAACACCACCGACGGTACGCAAGCCGAGTTCGTTCGCATTCCCTACGCGGATACAAGCCTCTATCCCGTTCCCGACGGCGCGGATGAAGAGGCGCTGGTGATGCTCAGCGACATCCTGCCGACAGGATTTGAGTGCGGCGTGCTCAACGGCAAGGTTGCGCCGGGGAATACCGTGGCCATCGTCGGTGCAGGCCCGATCGGGCTTGCAGCACTGCTGACCGCCCAGTTCTACTCGCCAGCGGAGATCATCATGATCGATCTCGACGACAATCGCCTTGAAGTGGCCGCTCGGTTCGGCGCCACGGCGACGATCAACAGCGCCGACGGCAAGGCAGTGGAGACGGTCATGAGGATGACCGGGAAGCGCGGCGTCGATACCGCCATCGAGGCGGTGGGCATTCCGGTCACGTTTGAATTATGCCAACAGATCGTAGCGCCCGGAGGAGCCATCGCCAATATCGGCGTGCATGGAAAGAAGGTTGATCTCCATCTCGAGCGGCTGTGGGACCGCAACATTTCCATTACCACGCGGCTCGTCGATACCGCAACCATACCGATGCTGTTCAAGACTGTCCGATCACGCAAGATCGACCCCAAGCGGCTAATCACGCATCGTTTCAAGCTCGACCAGATCCTCGATGCCTACGAGACCTTCGGAAGCGCCGCCAAGACAAAAGCACTCAAGGTGATCATCGAGGCGTAGTGAAAGACAGAAATGATCGATTCAGTACGAGCATGACTACGTTGAAAGGGAGCCGCACGGGCCGCCAATAGCAAGTGCATTCTCGGCTTCGGAGGAGATGTCCCATGTCGGTGCAATCGATGCCCGCTCCCGCAGGAAAGCCAGCAGCTATCGATGGCTTTCATATAGCGTTTGTCGTCGCCGACGGGAGCAAGTGGCTGGCCATGACCATAAGGATGCCATGAAGAGTCCATCTCTCGGCGCGATTGTTTCGGTTCGCGGCAGTGTCGTCGATGTTCGATTCGATGGGCATTTGCCGCCGATCTACTCGGTGTTGCGTGCCGGTGATCAAGGGCGGATTGTCATCGAGGTGCTGGCACAACTAGATGCGCGTCACGTGCGCGGGATTGCGCTCACACCTACGCAAGGTCTTGGGCGCGGTATGGCAGTGCAGGACACGGGCGGCCCGCTAGAAGTGCCGGTGGGCAAAGGAGTTCTTTCCCGCATGTTCGACGTGTTTGGCAACGTCATCGACCGCGGACCGGCGTTGCCGGATTGCCAATGGCGATCCGTGCATCAGGCTCCGCCGCCGCTGGCACGACGATCCACCAAGTCTGAAATCTTCGAAACGGGCATCAAGGCCATTGATGTTCTCATGCCACTGGAGCGCGGCGGCAAGGCGGGACTGTTCGGCGGAGCAGGCGTGGGCAAGACGGTGTTGCTCACCGAGATGATTCACAACATGGTCGGGCAACACGAAGGGGTGAGCATTTTTTGCGGCATCGGCGAACGCTGTCGTGAGGGTGAGGAGCTTTACCAGCAGATGAAGGACGCTGGCGTGC
>Ga0182030_10010946_pt1 | contig 18341 bp, 15 predicted proteins | sample 812S3MmetaG_FD_121299 | JGI IMG/M metagenome (GOLD analysis project Ga0182030, IMG submission 121299) | Permafrost microbial communities from Stordalen Mire, Sweden - 812S3M metaG (Illumina Assembly) | ecosystem: Environmental > Terrestrial > Soil > Wetlands > Permafrost | place: Sweden...
AATCCAAAGGAGGGGGGTTAAAAAGAGGGGGGGGGGGGGTAATCAAAATGGGAAACGATGGGTGATTGCAGGGTACATCCATTAAACAAGATGATCTGTTGGACCATCACAGGTGGACCAGTCATCCCTCAGGTGAGCCTTCTGGCGAGTGGCCCGTGTATATGTAGTAGCTGGATTTCCGTCCGACTATGACACTCCATCCTTTTTAAACATGGCGAGCTGGGAAGATTTTATCCTAGGCGTGCCATCTCCTAGCACGGTTCATTCAGCACCTCTCCCGCTCGATTCCCAATCCTTTGACCAAGTCTCCTTCTCAGACACGGGGGATATGGCCGAGGGAGGTTGGTTCTCAGGGAACAACATGACCAATCTGGATACAATAGTGGAGGATACCACTCCACGACGGCCAAGCATCCAAAAGTCGCCATCAAAAATCCCCAGCGACACGTTCCCGGCCCGACGAAATATTCAAGGTTATGTATCACGTTCAGAGTTTGCCAAAGAGATTCGGGGCATCACGGACAAGCTGAACAAGCTCCAAGAGAGGTAGGTTGCAGCGCCCATGTTTGAAGGCACCTGCTAATTTATAATAAGTGTTCGAGATATGCAGACGTAAGTTATTCCATCCCGATCGAAGGATTGTCTGACATTACTTAGGAGGCTGCAGACGGTCATGAACAACCACGCAAAGATTTCTAGTTGGACGATTGAAATGAACAGCGCGCTCAATGATCTTGCGCGACAAGTTGTGGAGAAAACCGGAGTGCCCATGGTGGAAGGGGACGAATGGCATGGGCCTGAGGATGATCAGTTAGAGCATTGAATTCAATGTTGGGGTTTACATAACTAGTGGAGATTAATGACGATAGTTTCAATAGTTTCAACCCATCTGAATCTTCTCCTTCCTTGTGACAAAGTTCCTTGAGTGCAGCCGGGTAGATACAGGTCTTATTCGTCTTTCTCCTGAGGTGGAGTATTTATTGGCGTCAATGCGGACAACGGGCGAAGAACGCACCTCAACTAATCCGGAGTCTAACCGCAACTGGGTACATTTGCGATAAAGCCGGTGTCACTTTCAGATAGCATTCAGGGCGGGGGAACGGGGAGGCTACTTAGTCTCTAATATCATTGAATTTTTTTAACGGCAAGGGGCCTAAAGCGTGCAATTAATGCGTGCCCTGCAGGGCGGCAGAAATCTTTTTCTTGAGCGCGGTATATATCCCACATCAATTTTGGCTATCGGGCCGTAAATGATCTCGCATTCCAGAAAGTCTAAAATTAGGCGGTGAACTTCACCGCGACGGAGACACCGCGACCAGCTTGCGCGTCAGTGGATGCTGAAAGAGCTGATGGCAGCATTACAAATTATTGATGCTTGCGCGCAGCTAGCTTCATTCCGAGTCGGCGATCTTCCCACTTCGCTTTATGAAATGAGAACTCTCTGCTGTGATATGACGGTTCGCGATCCCGAGGGTATGGGACCTAAAACGCCTCCGACCCGCAAAGTTCACTACGTGATATTAGTGGCCATAAGCGGACTAAGCAAAGAGAATACAATTGTACCTTGATTTTAAAAGGGTTCTTTTATGTTTGCATCGTTATTTTGACCCTCTTGCTCGTGTTCGATACAAAGACGTTCAAATTAACTTAAACGGCGTTTAAATGACGGCTAACGCGTTTATAAAAACGGTGCAAGGCTGTATTAAAATTTAGCCCAGTGTCTGTGCACCAGGACTAGTACCCACAAAACAATCATGCCTAATCTAAACCCTACCGGCCAAATCAAGAACATTATTACTTATTCGCCGGAGAATCATCTGCCGAATGTAAGACACCAACAACGAGAAACGCATTTCTTCACTACTTTAGTTTAGAATCTATTGGCACGGCCGAACCAGCCTGCTGGGCCTGTTGGTGCCGCATGAGATTTCAATCATCTGACGTGTCAAGCAAATAAATACACAGCTTCAAGCTTTATAAAGGTGTTGAAAATCGCTACTGTACAGAGAGGCTCTGGTTCTGAACAACTTGGCACTGTTTTGTGGCATTGTTTTGTAGCATACTAGTAGATGTCATCTAATGCATATATGTCACTGGCGCGTAAAAGCACGATACTTTACATGACTCGTTCCCTAGTGGGGCACCAGGGATGGTGTGCTTTTGGTCATTCAGCACTTAACCCATTTAGTAATCACAATGCATTGTCTCAGATCCACAATAAGCCACCAACAGTTACATTTCCAACTGCTGTATCAAATTGATCAGCGCCGATGCAGCTATAACATCATGCATCTTGATTGGATTCTATACAACAATGTGCTTGCAGCTCAATCTTGGTCGCAACCCGTGGCTCTAAAGCCAGGTAGAAATTTGATGGTATATTATACCCCATGGACCATGTATTTTTCAAAGACGGCACCCAGCCTCAATTTTGTTTGTTATCAAAAATTTATTGCATCCTGCTTTTCGAAATACAATTGCCCCAGTAAAGATGATCACCATTAAAATACCTTTTACTGTACCTGGATTTGAGGCTGCTACGACGGTCCAGCTATGTGGATCTTGGGACGGGTACTCTGTATATTTTTATCTCGTTAGAGATGAGGCTTCCATAGCTTGGAATGGCACATTTCCTCTTGCCCTTCAGCCTGGCCCGCATAGATATCACGTTTGGACACCTCTCCTTGAATCCTACTACTCTTCTCTAACCAATCAGTAGTATCTCATCGATGGGCGCCACTATCACGTACCTGGTGACCCCTCCACCTACGATCCCAGGCTGGGCAATAATGTGAACCTTCTCAACATTCTACGCCAAGGTAATATTGATATCCCTAAGGGCCGCCCACTGCCCTCCTCGCAAATCATAGCTCCGAAACCTCGCCTACCCTCGTCGTCAGAACCCAACTCCCGCCTCACCAAGGCAATCTTAGACCAATGCTCTTGTGAGGTCTACGACGTTATGCGTGATGGCAGACGCATCAAGATCAGCTGCGAGGGTTCGATCTGCGGCTATTGCGAAGAAGGATGAAAGCTTTGCCGATATTGGCGGTACGATGCTGGATATGGCACTGGTCGTTGCTGTTGGTAATTTGAGCTGAAAGCTTTGAAATCAAGCCAGGGGTGTTTTCCAAGATCGCAAAAATGTTGATCGACTCTCTTTTCCTTCTCCATCAAGCTATCAGAATTACCCAAAATTAAATACCGTTTACTTCTTTCCGAAAACAAGAACTAAAAAGTTAGATCCTCCTCTTCGTTCTTAAATATATAAGGTCAAAAAAAGACGCTATCCTTTGACTTTAATCATTTTAATACCTGCACTCTTTCCACACAGAATCATCAAGTTCTAAATCCCATACGTCGCAATGAACGCATTCAAGAGCCACCAGGCGGACCAAGTAGGGGAACCATACCCTAGATATGAGTGAGTCTGTCTGTTGTCATGCGATTACCTTTACCGGATATTTGGGGGTGACAGAGGTCAAAAACTGATGGCCAACACGAATGGGCGGGCCGCAACTTAAAAATTAAATTTCTATTCTACGCTCATCTACTTGAACGACCCCCGTGCATCTATATCAAGAACAGCTCCCCTGATATGGTCAAGGCCACACTCATCCATCTTTCCAAATCACATCCACAATGCTTTGGACCGTTATTACACTATTTTCAGCGACGTTCAAACTCTCATCTGGCCACGAAATTCTTGGCCGCTCGCTAAGCAATGCGGCCGATGTCAGCAGCAACATCACCTACCTCTCGGCAGCGTATTACGTCAACTGGTATTGTACTTCTCGATCTCTATTTGTAACCTCTTCTTAATGCAAAGCGACAGGGCTATTTACGCTAGAAATTTCAACCCACAGGATCTTCCAGCGGATAAGTTGACGCATGTGCTCTATGCTTTTGCGGATATTTCATCCAATACAGGCGAAGTGTAAGTTTCAATCAAATCACAAATTGCGCCCTACGCTGCTCATCTCTAATCCTAGATCCTTGTCCGATGCCTGGGCCGATACTGAAAAACACTTTGCAGGAGATTCTTGGGGCGAGACTGGGACTAACCTCTATGGATGCTTCAAGCAATTATACCTTCTCAAAAAGGCCAACCGTCATCTTAAGGTCCTTCTTTCTATAGGCGGCTCGAGTTACTCCGCAAACTTCTCTGCCCCAGCGTCTACCAATTCAAGTCGATCGACGTTCGCCTCGAGTGCCGTCTCACTCGTTACAAACCTCGGCCTCGATGGGATTGATATCGATTGGGAATTTCCCCAAAATGATACGGAGGCAACGAACATGGTTCTTCTCTTGCAAAGTATTAGAGAAGCTCTTGATACTTACGAGAACTCACTCAGCACGCCATATCATTTCCAGCTCACGGTGGCCTGTCCTACTGGTCCTCCCAACTACCAAACTCTGCATCTCGCTGATATGGATCAGTACGTGGATTTCTGGTTCCTTATGGCATACAATTACGCCGGGAGCTGGAGCAATGCAACTAGTAATCAAGCAAACCTCTTCGCTTCTACAAGTGACCCAGCAAGTACTCCATTCAATACGAAGGATATTGTCAGCTACTATATTGCCAAAAATATTGCAGCAAACAAGATCGTCCTAGGGATGCCTATTTTCGGCCAGTCTTTTGAGGCTACCGATGGTCTGGGGAAATCATTCAATGGAGTTGGTTCGGGCACTTGGCAGGCTGGGTCTTATGACTTCAAAGCATTGCCACTTAGCGGAGCTGCGGAGTTTTACGATAGTGCAACGGGATCGAGCTATAGCTATGATGCTACAAGCAAAGAATTGGTCAGTTACGACAATGTAGCTGTAGCGAAGCAGAAGGCGGCTTTTATTCAGCAGATGGAACTGGGTGGCGCGATGTGGTGGGAGAGTAGCGCGGATAAGGTGGGTAGCGATAGCTTGATTGAGAACGTGGCCGAGATTCTCGGTATTAGTAATGGTTCAGGCTCGGGGTATTCCCAAAACCAACTAGCCTACCCATACAGTACTTACGAAAACCTCCGAGCTGGAATGTTAGGATCCGACCCCGAAGCAGGTCTATCCATTTCGTTACCAACGTCTAACTTGGATACTACATCTTTAACCCCCTCCGGAATATGGAGGAGTAGCGAGACACTTTCAACTTCGACCTCGAAAGAGGCAAATGATTCCTTGCCCTCAGGCCCCGCGGACCAGAGTCAACTTACTACTTCAACTGTTCGCACCACAAGCGTTTCCACAATTATCAGCTGTGCCTCAACAGTCGAAAACTGCCCTGCTCATTCCACCATTCTTACAACATCGACGATCCCTATTTCAACCACCATCTGCCCAGCCACAGAGACGAGCACCAAATCTGGTCAACCGAGCTTTATCTCGGCCAGCCTTTCGTACAACCAAAGCCTCGGCGAAACGAGTCTGGCCACACAGAGCGCCATATCCACCAGCATTGACATACTATCGTCAAGTACGACACCATCAAGTATTCTTACTGTCCCTGGGGTAAATAGCATGCCTGGCTGCGCATACGTCTTAGCTGGTGATTTGGGCACCGGTGCTATATGCTCATCAGACTATTGTTACTGCGGTGGTATTGTCGCTCCCCTACTCAGTTCAATTTCGTCGGGTACAGTGGTTACCAATTGCGATTACCAAATACGACCTGCGGTGAACTCTTGTCCTCAATCCCTCGCATCATCCACAACAACTACACTGCCTCCCCATCTGACCACAGTAACCGATGCGGTCCACGTGTCCTGCTCGAAATCAGGTGTTTTAGAAAACTGCGTGCCTTTCACGACATCTAGGATTGTAATACCTTCCAAATGAGCATCGTCTCAGGCATGCTTCTATTTAACTTTGGAGGTGCTGCTTGGAATAATGGAATATAGAGACGAGATTGAGAGCAGATGGACTGATAATGAATTATTAATTGATCTCACGGGATATCTTGTCTCGCTGTATAATCTAGCGGCGTGGGTAAACCATCTCGGTTGCATCTGTAGTGATCAATATGTTATACTCTCACAACTTATATCGAGCACTTGTTCAGATCGAAATGCATAAAATTTATTCTTTTACGCCTTTTCAAAGTACCGAGCATAAAGGTTAAGAGCGGAGTTAGATGCTCACTTGTGTTACATTTGTCATTCATTTCTTCTTAATATTTGCAAGACTGGGATCAGTATCTAGTGAAGGATTATCTGGGTAGAGGATCATCCGGGTGAAGATCATATTGGCAGATGATCTATATCAGGGTCGTGGATAAGATGATCCCCGGGGTTTCAAAAGACTAAGTGGAACTCAAAGATTGAGCAAGATTATGTGGTTACTAAACATTGGATAGACTTGGTTGTTTTCCCTCGGCAACGTTCTTCATCTGTTTACCACAGGATCTTTTGGTTTCCCCAGGGTTTTGCGCAGATTCCTACTAGCATCTTCCTTTCTCAATATGAACGGGGGCATTGGCAATATATTGGCTAGTACTGCGGGAAAGGCACAGAAGGCACAGGGCGAGTCATTAAGCACATTTCTAGCGTCTCTCACAACGTCAGCAATTATATTTGGATTAGGGGTCATCGCATATATCTTTCTTGAATCCAAGTTTCCAGAATACTAGTAGGTATGCCTTCCTTTATAAAAGACATATGGCTGATCTCCAGCTCCCGACAAACACGTCGGGGGTCTAATTCAGAATGGAAGCCGGTTCCCCTGTCGCTGCGGATGCTCATCTTTCCAACGCTAGACCTCCACTTAAAACATGCGTCTGATCTCGACAATTACTTTTTTGACCGTTATTTATACACTATAACAAGGATTTTTCTTCTACTAGGACTGACTGTACCACCAATCCTCATTCCATTAAATGTGGTCGGTGGCAAGAACGAGACCGGGGGAGTAAAAGGACTCGACCGTTTGAGCTTTTCAAATGTTGGCTTCTCCCATACAGATAGGTACTGGGTTCATCTTGTGGTTGGTATATTTGTAATTGCTTCAGTCTGTCAGATACTTCGAGGCGAAGTGCGGGAGTACACCAGGATTCAGAGAATTTTTCATTCGGGTGCCTCTAGATCAACTCTCCTAATCTCGAGCTCGATGCAACAACTCTCTTCCAAAGCAATCCGGCGACGCTTTCACAAAACTGCTGGCGGCGTATGCTCCATAACGGTGAATCGGGATTACAGCAGCTTACGGGCAAAATTGCGTCGACGAGATGCACTATTGAGGAAGCTGGAGATCGCTGAAACCACTCTCATAATGAAAGCAAACCACAACAAAAAGGTTGGCAATATGAAGGGTGACAGTGACAGCGGATACAAGCATCTCATGCCCCTATGGATGAAATATCTAGATAAAAAAGATCGCCCATCAATTCGCCTCTCTACCTTTCCGTGGCTGCCCCCTTTGCCGTTTGTTGGTGCACAGGTGGATGCAATCCATCATTTCCGTACGGAGGTTGCCCAATCAAATATCGAGATTGAGTGGGAGCAACAACACCCAGACAACTTCCCTCAAGCCAACTCGTCATTTGTTCATTTCAACCAGAGAATCTCCGCACAGCTTGCGACCATAGCGCTCAAAGCCCGAATCCCTCCTTCTTGGACACTCAGACATGGTGCCACTCCAAATGACGTGGTCTGGTCCCACGTCTCTATCAGCTGGTGGCAACAGTGTATTCGTACGATCATGGTCTATCTTTTCATCTCTGGCCTTACACTAGGCTTCGCGGTCCCGGTCACAATCATAGGATCACTTTCCCAAATCAAATACCTCTCCAATGTGGTCTCTTGGTTGCAGTGGATAGGGGTTGTTCCAAACTGGCTCGTTGCGGTTATTCAAGGAGTGTTACCCCCAGTACTCTTAGCCGTTATTACCGCCGCGGTTCCAATCGCAATCCGCCTGATCACAAACATAGAGGGACTCTATTCACGTCAAGCTACTGAGAACCGCGTTCAAATCTACTACTTCATGTTCCTCTTCGTGCAGGGATTTCTTACAATATCCTTGTCAGCAGGTATCACAACTGTCATAGGAGAACTGATAGACACGATCGAAGCCGTACCTTCAGTCCTTGCGCAAAATCTACCCAAGGCGTCTAACTACTTTTTTTCTTATATAATTATGAATACTATTATAACAGTCGTTTCTAATCTTATACAAGTCAAGCGGCTCGTAAATTTATCTATTCTCTCCCCTATGTTCGACAAATCCGTTAGACAGAAGTGGTTAAGAGGGGATAACGTGAGCCTACAAAAATGGGGGACACTTCTACCAGTCCTCACAAATATTGCATGTATAGGTGGGTCTCTCTTCAGCTTAGCGTTAAGAGCACTATTGACATGGGAATACTCTAGGTCTTATCTATTCAGTGATCGCCCCCCTTATTCTAGTCTTCAGTACCGTTTATTTTGGAGCTCTCTGGGTATTATATCGATCCTATCCTCCGAAACTCACAGAGTTTGGTCTCGGCACCAACGGTCTATTCTATACCACAGCAATACGCCAACTGTTCACAGGCATCTATTTCATGGAACTGTGCTTAGCTGGCTTGTTCTTCCTTGTCCGCGACGCCGATAACAGAGCGACATGCACTGCACAAGCAACAATTATGATATTAGTCACTGCATTAACTGCGTTATTCCATTATACTATAGATTGTAGCAATTGGATTCGCTGGTTACCTCTTCCAGCCGTTGTCAAGCAAAAAATAAATCGAATTAGCAGCCACGGCAAGGACCAACCAAAGATTAGCGAGCTCTCAACTGCAAAATCGAGGAGAGTTGTTATTCAAGACGAGGCTCTGAAAGCTTCTCGTCCCGTTGTCTGGATTCCGAAGGACGATCTGGGGATTTCAGATGATGAGATTTCACATGTGAGGAGTACGTATGACAATATGTGGATTAGCAATGAAGGTGCATCGTTGGACGAGCGAGGCAAGCTAAAACCATGGGGCCAGCCTCCAGACTCGTCTAGATAGAAGAGGCCGGATAGAGGAAGGGATTACATACTTATGTTCAACTAAATGAAGGCTTGATCTGCTTAGACAACAAGATAGATCTACATGCAGCATAGCAGAACTGGGGAAGAAAGTACTCGAACTCCGAAGCAATCCACCCTTGATCCTCTGTTATGGGATTTGAAAACTTTGTAAAACTTCAATGGGATCTGTATTTATCAAACTACCGGGTGACCCAAATATATATGGTGATGGCGGCAGGCGCTCTCCTTAAAAAAAGAAAAAGCGATTGCTGACATGAACCTCAACAAAAAATCAATAAGATTTGAATCTTCCGCTATCACGGCATCACTAGTTTTGTCAACCCTGGCAAGAGTATGATAACATCTAAAGCGATTTTGAATGCGCTACTTATCTATCTTAGTGCGTTGACATCGACACATTTGGCTTGAACTGTATCGAATGCCTAAACTTTCTCTATTAGACTTTGAGGAATGTACAGTATCTATCTACAAGACTGATGTAGAACAAAGGTATACCAGGAAAGGTTCCACTGCCCGTCCACCATCCGCCCACCATGGATCATCAAAAAGAATTTAGGTCAGCTACTATCCGTGATAAATCATTACGTTCTATCCTCGGATAGAGCGATCATACTTGTAAAGTCAATCCCCGCGGGTGATCCACAGGGGATCATTCCAGATCATCTCTATCCACAGTGGGCCATCACCTAAGATCATCTATCCACAGCGGACCATCTCCTAAGATCATCTCCATCCAGAGTGGCATGTCCGTTGGCTAGCGGCGGGCAGTGCCGGATGTACAGCGGCGCCGCGGCGTTTAACCTACAACTAGTTTCTCCGACCCCTCCCAACTTCACGGCAACCCAGCTCCATCACACTCAATAAAATCAATCTATAAAGTTCGAAGAAATATCCAAGATGAATTTGCAAGCTATCATTGACGACGCTCCATCGTTAACAGTGGCCGACACATTGCCCAGCTCAAAATTCCCTTTCGACACGAGCAACTGCTTTCATTATGGTCAAGTCACTTGGGCACTCGAAAAAAAGATCTGGTCGCCCTAAGTCAGGCTGCTCAACATGCAAGTAAGTCTATGATTGAATTTACTTCGCATGGATGCATCGTTGATCAGCAAATCTCTAGACAACGCCGAATAAAATGCGACGAAACGTTTCCCATCTGCCGGCGCTGTGAGAGCGGTGGGCGTGTATGTAAAGGGCTGTGGGGAAAGGTTTCAACCGCTTCTCTCTCTTCAAGCAACGACTCACCAGCTGCGAACACGAGAGCAATGACAGCCAATCCTGAATACGACCGCCTATCGACAACGTCAGGTCTGGGGGAAGTTCATACAGAGGACTGCGTTTGGGTAGAAGCGCCCGAAATGCAGAAGGAGAAGAAGATCGAGGACCCGAAGCAGAAGGGGCGGCCCAGCAGCCAGGGAAGCGACTATAGATCGTCAAAGTTCATGGTTATGATTGATCATTCGAAGCTATCAGCCAATACATCTGAACAAACAACATCAGAAGGTGAGTCGCAGGAGGCGAATATATCTTGTTGCGTTCCCACCATCGCGAGCCGAAAGGGTTTCGAAAAAATAGTTACTGGAAAGGTAGTTAGCATACTCCCCCTCTTAATGTTTGCTAATTTTCTTGCAGAGGACCGCCGATGCAGTGCCAGAGGTCAGGTTTACACCCAGCGCTAAACGGGCTCGAACAAACAAGGACGAGCAGGAGGCAAGAGTGGCCCTTTCGCAAACAGACTCTTGGATATCAAGCGAAGATTGCGATACGGTGGGGATAGCACAAATGGCTTTGTTGGTAATGGACGAAAAACCGACAGTTGATGAAAGCCGATGCATTGAGCCATCCCAAGACGATATATCATCTGATCCGAGAATGGGATCAAACTGCACTTCACCATGTTCCCATTCAACCGATGGAGAAAGACGATATACACAAACGAGAGAGGCTCCAACATATACAGGCCATCAGCCTTCTGCCACAGAACTCACGGGGACCAGCGCAGACGAAAGCCATAGCACCAAGTCGGGAAACCATCCAAATGACTCTCAGCCCCCTCCCCCAATTGCGCTACCACAATATTCTCAAGAGCCGTCAAGTTCAAAAGTTCCCACCAGTTTCGAAGACAGTGGACAGCATTTGCTCGGCTTACAAATCCCTCTTGAGCAAGATCCAAGAAGATTACAGCAAGTCCAGGCAGCTGATAGCCCTTCGCGGAGCAGTTCGACGGGGGGAAGGGCCCGCCGCTCATCGGATGGCCAAGCGGCCTCAGTGGGTATCCTTCAACCACAAAGAGTCAGCTCTGCAGATATCGCAAATGGCAACCATCCGTCAGATCGTTTCAACACTGGTCATCCGGCGAATAATCACCAAGTACCATTCTACAGACAACTGTTTGATCAGCGAAACAAGTTGGGGTCGGGCGATGTAGGTGAAGGACATTTTTTGGACAACCAGAGCCAACAGGAATTACCTGTGAATTACATGAATCCTGGAAGCTCTGTCCCCCGAAAGGAGGCATTCGATCGACTGCGACTGAATGAACAAAGCTCACCTGAGCACTCGCTACAACCGCAAAGCACTTGCCAACCACCAGCTCTAACATTTACTATGAATAATCGCATTCAAACCGCTTTACCTGTGGCCACAATGGAATCGCTTCTTAAGATATTTTCAAGAAACTGCCAAGTCCTTCTTGGACCAAAGAACACACCAAATGGATATACAGTATACCCTGTGGATAACATCATTTGGCAACACGCGCCAGACTTCTACAAATGGTATATGGCAGAGACAGGAATCGCCAAGGTCTCAACTCTCACATTCGAGCTATTTGACGTCAACTTGAAACTTGAAAAGGCCTTCTCTTTTCCTGTAGGTGATTTGCATTACTTTCAGATGTTGAAACAGTGCATCTGGGACACTTTTTGGGTTGTATCAGAGTTGAATAATGTACCGGGCCCTTTCAAGATACTGATAAAGCCTTCTCCACACCTTGACGACCAGACTCTACCTCGCAGTCCAGTTGTAGCCAGGCAGGATGCTACGAAAGCAATGACCTCAGCACTTCTAACAGGGCAGTCCACGGCCCCTAGGTTCGAAAACGCTCGGACAGTCCCTCACTCTCAGTCACCAGACAGGTTACCACAAGATACATCCCCCCCCGATCATACTGAAGCCACAACCCACCAGACGCCCTCTACTCCTCCCCCAAGGCCAAACAATATCGCTACAGCATCTCAGAGACACTTCCCACCACCCCAAAGGAACTCTGGCACCTTGGTGGAAATTGCAACACAAATTCCTAATCGATATCAACCAAAGGATGTTCCTCAGTCTCGCGATCCAAGCAACCAATGGGCACTAACAAACCCGCCTCTTGCTCCTGAGATCTCCGTCAGGCTTCAAATAGACGGAGTGGGAAAGGTTAGCGTGTCTTATAGCAAATGGGTCTTGAGACCTAAAATCACGTCAAGAGATTTCTTTGCTTGGTTTGCAAGTCAGACTGGCCGTGGCGGTAACGAAGGCCCGCCATCATTGAGATTCACCTTTAAAGACGCCATGCCGTGCTCAATGTCGAGCACTATTGTACAAGCCAACGAGGACCATTTCAACTTGTTGAAAAGAGAGCTTCGAACACAATTTGAAAGGGCGAAGGATTGGGTGCCGAACTTGAAGGAATTTGTTGTTTTCGTGGCAGATCCGGGGTGGGTTTTAAAAGAGGATGGTTGGTGATTTTGATTTGTTATCATGCGGGTTCAAATTCATTAGTAACGTGTTTTCACTAATGGACATATTCTCATATAGTAGTAATTACTTGGTTTTTATTGATATCTTTTTCGCGAGCTTATATGAATTAACAAAGACTTATTACTGATGGTGTGCTGCTCATCATCAAACCTAAGATAGCATCTAATGACAATCACAGCCCGATGAACATGCTTGATCTAGATGCGATTAGAATCCTTGTCATTCGAACTGGATAGCTAATATCCATAATGCAGACGGGGTTGGTGCTGTCGCGTGGCAGCGTGGAACGTGCGCTGTTGTCACGCTACTGAGCACGTCCCATAAAAAATCTGCCCTCGAAGCATCGCACCCACTTCAACACTGCATCATCCAACCAGCAACCCAGCAATCCAACCCCTCTGTCGACGGTTTCCACAGTTCAGAGCTATGGAGAGAAAAGTTTCGTCGCCAATGGCGCCCACGTTTATGGTGTCCGCACCAGGAAAAGTCATTGTCTTCGGTGAACATGCTGCAGTGTATGGCAGGCCAACCATTGCCGCAGCCATCTCTCTCAGATCCTATCTCCTTGTCACCACCCTCACGAAGTCTCAACGCACCGTCAAACTGAATTTCAGAGACATTGGTTTGAATCATACATGGAAAATCGACACTCTGCCATGGGATGTTTTTAACCACCCTTCTAAGAAAAGCTCCTATTACTCCCGTGTCAACTCCCTCGACCCTCAATTACTCGACGCCATTATGCCGTATGCGGAGGCCGTGTCGAAGGACCTTCCAGAGAAACAGCGAAAGATTCATGTACGATCTGCGACCGCCTTCCTTTACCTCTTCCTCTCCTTAGGCTCCTCGAAAAGTCCTGGGTTCATCTACACTCTTCGATCTACCATTCCCATTGGTGCTGGTCTGGGTAGTAGTGCCAGTGTCTGCGTCTGCTTGAGTGCAGCGCTACTCCTTCAGATACGCACCCTTGCAGGACCTCATCCTGATCAGCCTCCCGAGGAAGCAGAAATACAGATTGAGCGCATTAATCGCTGGGCATTCGTGGGCGAGTTGTGCATACACGGAGACCCTAGCGGGGTAGACAATGCGATCTCTGCCGGTGGAAAGGCCGTGATCTACCAGAGAAATGATCCTGAACCACCATCCGTCACTCCTCTCACCAAGTTCCCAAAACTGCCACTCCTTCTCGTTGATACACAACAATCACGCTCAACGGCTGCGCAGGTGGAGAAAGTAAGAACATTAAAAAACAAACACCCGAAGATGACAGAATTAATCTTGGATGGGATTAGCCAACTTACAACTTCTGCACTGGAGCTCATTTCATCCACTGATTTTGAGGGCAATAGCATCTCTGATACTCTTGAGCGCTTGGGAACTTTGATCTGTATGAACCACGGATTATTGGTTGCATTAGGGGTCTCTCACCCCCGTCTAGAGCGCATCCGCGAGCTTGTGGACTATGCGGATATCGGCTGGACAAAACTCACCGGTGCTGGAGGTGGTGGATGTGCTATCACGCTCTTCCGACCAGACGTCAAAGACGAAACCATCAAAGAGCTGGAGCTGAAGTTTAGTACAGAAGGATTTCAGAAATATGAGACTATCCTAGGTACCGACGGAGTTGGGGTTCTTTGGCCTGCTGTATTCCAACATGGCATCGATGGAGAGGGTGGCAAAGAGATTGATCAGGAAAAGTTTGAAAAAGCTGTCGGTGTTCAGGGTATTGAGCAATTAGTTGGAGTGGGAGTGCAAGAAAATCGGGAAGGATGGAAGTTCTGGACGCGAGCTGTCTGAGAGATCATTGAATGTCTGATTACCTTCTATCCCATGCGAGATGACAATAATCAAGTCCAGCCTGTCAAAGGAAAAGTCAAGTGAGCCAACGACTTACAGTCGCGACCCATTAAGTTTGAGTGTGTCGGAGGTGAGGTTGATTTGAAGTAAATTACGCCACCGTCGCGTCTAAACTCAAGTCAACCAATTTGATGGGCTATCCGCAGCGATCTCTCAGAGCATCTCGCGCTTAGATCTGCGTTCCAACACAGTGAACTAGGGCGTTTGGCAGCTGCTCATTCAAGAGCTGAAACGGAAATGCTTGTCGATTACAAGACAGGCAGTTTGCTACACGGACAATTCCTTATCTTGAAAAGGTTGACACAAACTTGAATTGGTTGGAAAACTCGAGGAGAAGATTTTACTTTGCATTGGAGTATAGGAAAAAACCTCAGCTGCACAAGGGAAAAGCCTATACACCTCTTCACCAACAACCAATTATCCCCCCAAAACAACCCCACCTCCCAACACATCCCCACATCCCCACTCACACCCTCCTCCCTCCCGCCCTGACCGGTACCCTCGGATCGGTCCTACCTGTCGTTTTTCTAGACCCCAACTCAGATTAGGTTATCGTTAGAATCAATATTGTTACTTACATGTTCACAATTGTCTTGGTTCCCCTATCCATTCCATCCCTGTTAGCTTCATTTCTTCAAAATCCAAGATTGACACTCACACCACATTGAGCGCAAGGATTGGGATTTTCAGGTGGGGGATTCTCGGGTGGGGGGGTATCGCCTTCCTGGTTGACAAGCTCCGCCGTGGTTGAAGCTGCCATTATGAGTGGGGCAGATGGAGTTGGAATTGCTTTGATGAAATTGTTGAGCTTGTGGAAGTAGAAGGTATCGATTGTATGAGAATTTGAGGGTTGAAGAGAAATAAATAAGAGCGTATTCTTCTCTTCTTATATAGATGTTTGAGCCCACCAGGCAGACGCGGGAAAAGGGGTTTCCAAAGAGGTTTTCCTATGAGGTTCTCGATGAGTTTCCCGATGAGTTTCTGCATGAGTTTCCGCATGAGTTTCCGCATGAGTTTCCGCATGAGTTTCTGCATGAGTTACCCCAAGGAAATGCCACCCTGCTGAAATCTCTCTCAGGGTAAATCCCATCGGCTGACTTACCTCATCTAAATGAGTGCATTGCTCTTTTAGTCGATCCTCGCCTCTCACCAAAGTCCGCGATCTTTGGAAAACATGCCAGTAGGGCCATTGGCTTATTATTCATTGGTCGAGATGACTCGGGGATATGACGGCGCTCGGATCTTAAAACAGTTAACACGCGCCACCCAACGATACGTTCGCGTAGTCGATTGGACGACCCCGCGTCATGGAGTGTTTTGCAGCTCTAATCCCTTCAAAACATTGGTAGCGCGATTGTGATGATCCGATTACCCGCTGATAGCGGAACCTAGGACTGGCCCGCAAGGTCCGTGCCCCTTCCATGTTCGCATTGTGCACACATCACACAATGTATGCTATTAACTTCAATCAACATGGACATGAGTGATTGTTTACCTCAATGGGAGTGCCCTTATTGCTCACGAATATTTCCATCGAGAGATGATATTAAGAAACACCTTGAACCGAAAAAGGTTCGTGCGTAAACTATCATTGCCTTAACTTAACTTACTTTGGACAGCAACTCATCATCGATCTTCTCAGCCAGCTCCAACAAGCACTTTCTCCAAGTTGTCAACAACTTCGAGAAACCACTGAGGGCTCGACCGCTTCTGAAGGGGGAAATGATGTTGATCTTGACTCTACGAAGCGGTCTCACGCAGAGGAGCCTTTGAAATGTCCACATTCCGATTGTGAAGGTGGCAAAGCTTTCAATAGAAGGGATTATTTGCTCCGACACTACAAGACGCGTGCGTTCCCGGCTTTCGGGGTCCTCGATACATTAGCTAACAATTATATTAGATGTGGTCTGTAACGTCGTTTGCGAATGTGGGAACACATTCAACGTTGTCGACCGATTTGAGAAACACGTCAAAGATTGTCAAATTATTCTCGCGTATAGAGGAGGTAATACTAATCACGAGAAGAAGTACAAGTCAATATTGGGTACGAAGAAGGTTTTGAACAAGACAGTTTCACAGGCCTTGAATGAAAAACTAACAAGGTTAGTTAGGCGCTCTGGAAACATCAGGTACAGAGAGCATAACTTACAAATAAACCAGTCTAAAATCTAGCCAATCCGAGAAAACAACGAAATCGTCATCTGGCAATAATAATCCCAGTACGACAGTCCTGTCTCTAAAGCGCAAGAGATCTGGTGAGTTGGATCTTCTGGATTTTGCCATTTTGTCTCACATTCGTTTAGTGACAGTGGGAAATGAGAGGAAAACCAGTCACCAAGACTCCACGTTAGAAGACTGCAAGGGTGCCGTTCATCTTGGGTCGTTAGGTGGCTTAGACTCTGTCACGAGTTGTAAGTTCAACCTCTCCAGACTGGCAGCATGGCTGACCATGCATATAGACACGCATATTGCTATAAATACACCTAAAGCAACCCAGACTTTCGAAAATTCAACTTCTCATCTATACCCCAATGAGTCAATTAATGACCCACCATTAGCGGAAAACACTGTCGACGGCAATTCTCTAGAGCCATCCTTGATAGAAACTGCTGGGGGGGTTGACTGGAACGACTTTTACACTGCAAGCGTGGCCGGCATAGATTGGGACTCTTTTTATTTCGCATCAGAAGTTTGGACACATGCTCAAGACCAAGCAACCAATATATGAAAAAAATAAAATAAGTCCGTGATCTTTGGATACCATCCAACCATGCTATGCAATTAAAATTCATTTCGTGCTTCCAAACGTGTCAAAACTGTACTCTTAGTAGACGAGGAGGATTCCAGCCCAACCAGCGCCTGTGACTGCAACATCTTTTTGCACCATGTTTGCATTGAAGACTATCACAGAGCCTTCGCCTGAGGAGGGCGTGAAGGGCGTGCCTAATATGCTCGGATCCAGCTCGTTCGACTTGTAAGAACCTTTGTAGATGAGAGGAAGTCCGGGCCCATCTCTTATCACAATGGCCACTGTGTGTTTCCCTGCACTGTTCTCGGGTTTGAAAGTGATAGAGGATGTTGGGAATTCGTGAAAAGAGACAAATCGGCGGTTCTGGCATGGCTTTTTGCACAGGAGCGTAATGTTCGGTTTCAGTCTCTATAATTCCATCAGGACAGTATATATATTTTAGCTTTTTCGCTTACAGTTTCGAAATCCCTTACAATAGCACTGCAGGCATTGTTCCACCTAAGCTCAGTCTGCCGATGATGCCGCTGCTTGACGTCTGGGGATTCCAGTTGGGCTCTAACTTTGCTGACCAACTCCAAGTCGATATCTCCCACTATAGCGACACCAAAATCGGTAAGCTCGTCGTTGATGGTACGCTCACTGTCAGGCATGATGTACTGGTAGCCGCTGGCAGGGTGGTGGGCAGGCTGCGTTTTAAGGGAAAAACATGCTTTCGCCCCGCCAAGCTATGACTGCGACGATAACGCACCAATTTTTTCCCGCTTAAGGTTAGCAAATAAATCACGTGATAACTGCGGATCATCGTTGCCTGCCGTCTCGGTTGAGGCTCCTCAAAGATTGTGCCAGGAATTTCTTGCAATGTGAAGAACGAGTTCATTGACGTTTTCACACAAGAGTTCGTTTCGAAAATGTGTTAGAAAGTATGTTGAGTATTACGCTTCCAGACGGCTAAGTTTTTGGCCTTCCCCGGGATATTCCCCTTGAG
>Ga0182030_10010947_pt1 | contig 18339 bp, 9 predicted proteins | sample 812S3MmetaG_FD_121299 | JGI IMG/M metagenome (GOLD analysis project Ga0182030, IMG submission 121299) | Permafrost microbial communities from Stordalen Mire, Sweden - 812S3M metaG (Illumina Assembly) | ecosystem: Environmental > Terrestrial > Soil > Wetlands > Permafrost | place: Sweden...
ATGGTCAAGACTCCCGCGCCACCCCCGAGATTCCCGAGCGCCGGCGTGGTGACGGTAGCGGTATAGTTGAAACCAGCCGCAGGAGCGACGGACAATGGATTGTAGTACAGGCCAGCCGGCACGTTGGCCATGGGATTCGATAGCACCAGGGGGCGCGCGCTTACGTCCGGCGTTCCGGTGTAGTCCGGGGTAGTCGGCGTAAGGCTGACGCCGGGATTGAACGGTATCCCGCTCTGCATGCTGAAGATTCCCGACAGAGTCCAGCGGTCCACAACCGCTCCGAGCACTTTGGAATGTAACGCCTTCCCCATGCCCGGAATGTCGTAGGACCAGTTGACCTGCAGGTTTTGACGGCGGTCAAAGCTCTGCCGCCCGTAATTCCATGATTGGTTATTCGGCACCACGGGGTTGAAGCTGCCTAATCCCATGGCTCGGGAGTAGGTGTATGACATCCCCAACGCCAATCCATATTGCAAGCGGTGTTGCAGGGATGAGGTTAGCGCGTTGTAGTTGGAAGTCCCGAGGTGGTTATAGCTGTTGATGGTGTTGAATCCCGGGTAGATCGTTCGGAGCAGAATGTCCGGCAGCGTTTTGTTGCCATTCGTGGCGTCCGCGTTCGCCGGGTTGAATGGAGCGCGGGTCCCGATTGGAATCGGGTTAATGTCGTACGACAGTTGCTGGTTGTAACCCCAGTCGCCGGTGTACCCAATGTCCACCGCCAGGTTCCTGGTGATAGACCGCTGGATGTCGATGCTGGCGTTCTGAGCACGGTCCCACGGAATGTTACCGCTAGGCCACATGTATAGTGTGGAAGGCCCGAATACCAAGCTGTTGCCGCTGGAGGCGATCCCGGCAAACGTGGTGTAGTTCACCTGCGGGGTATACGAATAAGGCGCTTGGCCGGAGAGGTTGTACACCTGGTTTCCGTCGAGGCGGTTGTAATAGATACCGAAGCCGCCGCGGAGGGCGGTCTTGCCGTCGCCGGTAAGGTCGAAGGCAAATCCGACGCGCGGCGCCAAGGCTAAAGGCGAGGTGGTGTACGGATTAATGGAAACGCCGTTCAGACCCAGAATCTGGAGGCCGTCCGCCGGATTGCCCGTATTCGGCACGTACAGACCGATATAAGCCACTGGAGCGACCGTCCCCGTGCCGGGATCGATGGCTACGCGCTTTCCTCCGCTGGTGCCCGGAATGTAGACGCGGGGCGCCGCCGCTTTGGTGTAGTTCGCCGGCACGAAATTGGAAAAGGTGTGATTGATGTCCGCCTGTGGCGTCTGGTGGTAGAAGCGCACCCCGTAATCCAGGGTCAGCCTCGGGGTAACGCGCCAGTTGTCCTGGATGTACCACTCCACGTTGTAGTACTGTGTATTGAACACCGCCCTGGCAGTGGTTTGCGTGTAGCTGTCGATATAACCCAGCAACCCGTTGGCATAACCGTCATTGGTGTTATACAGGCCATTATTGGAGTCTGGACTGAAGTTGAAATTGCCCTCGTAGGCCGGAGTGGAGGGTTGAATCTTGTTGTTCTTCTCGAAATAGATACCGGCTTTGAGGCTGTGCTTGCCGACCACCTTGCTCAGGTTGTCCGTGAACGTCCAGATGGTGTTGAAGTTTTCATAGTTGCCGGCGGTCGTCCCCACGCGCGTGAAGTTCATGGCCGAGCCGCCGCCTACCGAGCCGAATTGGAACTCCGGCAGGAGATTGAAGTATCCGTTGGTGGCCGAAGCACCGCTCGGATTGGTGGTCGGAATGGGAAAGAGCGACGGAATATTGGGAATCAGAGAGCGATCCTGGCTCTTCCCACCGTCGGTGGTGTAGTAGGACCACGTATTCCAACTCTCGCCTACCGTGAATTCGTTGACCAGGGTGGGCGTGATAGCATAGGTTGCCGTTCCCGAATAGCCGTGGCCCGGATTCGGGTGGTCGATCGGCGCGATTCCGGCTTGTCCCAGCGTTCCGCCTACGTCACTGCTGAACTGCGTGCCCTGATACAGCGAGGTCTGGTCGTCATGATCGTTGATATAGCGGACATACGTCGAGAGCTTCGACGTGGGGTTGAAATCCACGCGAAGCACGTCATTCCGCCGGGGATGGGTAGCGCTGGCGGATTCGAAATAGTTGGCAATGTTGGCTTGCGAACCGGACCCGGCGAAATTGGGCAGGGGGAAGAAGTCCAGCATCGATTGGCCCAGTGCGGTGATGCGGGAGGCGGGAACAATGTTCCCCGGGAATGCCACGTTGCCGTTCGTGGGGTCGACGATGGTGAACAAGGTGCCGTTGTTTTGCAGGGTTTGCGAGAAATTGCCCTGACGTTCCAGGGCCGTCGGCGTGTATTTGGTCTGCGAACCACCCGCGACGAACTGGCCGGTATACTCCTGCGACCAGAAGAAGAAGAGCTTGTTCTTGGCTGAATTGAAGTGGTGCGGAATGTAGATGGGGCCGCCAATGGTGTAGGTTTCGACGTTGAAGCGGTACCGTGCAATGGGAGAAACGGGCGCGCCCGAGGCGTTCACGCCGTTACGGTTGTTCTCCCATTGGTTGGCGTTGAAACCTTCATGGCGGTGGTTCCACACCAGGCTTCCATGGAAGTCCTGCGTGCCGTTCTTGGTAATCACATTGATGGTGCCGCCGGAATTGCGGCCGAATTCCGCCTGGTAGTTCGAACCCAGAACCCTCATTTCCTGGACGGCATCCGCGTTCGGCTCGTAGTGCACCGTGCTGTTGGAACCGGTGTCCATGTCCGTAATGCCATCCACGGTGAAGTTCAAAGCGGAGGTATTGCCGTTAATGGTAATGCCGCGGATAGCGTTGGGCGAAGTCACGTCGCGGTTGCCGGCGTTGGTGCCGTTGTAGCTGATGTCAACGACGCCCGGCAACAGTTTCAGGTAGCCGAAGATATCGCGGCCCCGCAGTGTCACGTTGCTCAACTGGTTTCCGTCGACCAGGGATTCTTTTTCCGAACTGGCCAATTGGACGGGAACGGCTTCCGCCGTGACGGTGACGGTCTCTCCCGAGCTGCCAATAGTCAGCGGGAGTTTGCCGAGGTCGTGGACTTCGTTAGCCGCCAGGACGATATCGTTCTGCTGATACCCTTTGAATCCTGGCGCCGTCACAGTTATGGCATATGTTCCGGGCGCGAGATTTAAGATTCGGAACAGGCCTGAGTTGTCGGAGGTCGCCGTGCGGGTGCTACCCGTCTCCGTCCCAATTAGCTTGATTTGTGCGTTTGGAACCACGGCGCTCGCCGGGTCTACCACGGTACCCTGTAGTGAACTGGAGACGGTCTGCCCCAACAGGCAAGCCGTGAGAATCGTCAGCACACAGAGAATCTGTGTCAACTTTCGAGAGGCGCTAAGCATTCTTCCCCCTGAAAATCTTAATTTTGAATTACCAAAGCAATGGCCCCTCGCGAGGGGCCATGCTGCAACCGCCCAAAACGTCGTGTGGGAGGCGAATCGATGGTACGCCGACATCTAAGACGATGCAAGGGTATTACCGTAGGAAATGCCGCAGTTCTTTTCAACACACTTGTTTTCAATTAGTAGCAAGGACGTAGGAAGCCATTTCCTACGTCGTTTCACGGTGAAAACTGGCCCATATGGGTCTTTCAATGTACTGCCGGCCGGCCATGGGGTTGGACGCCCATCTGCCATTGGGCGTAGAATAATCGAGGCTCTTCCATGCACAGCTTCCTTCGGCTTTCCGCGGTGTTGCTGGCCGTAGCCCTTAGCTTGGCCGGGGACGACCGGCCGGCAATTCGCGCAGCGCTGGCGGCTTTGCAGCGCGGCGACTTTGCGGTTGCCGAACAAACCCTGCGCCCCGAAGTCCAAGCCCGGCCGAACGATGCCTCGGCTCTTACCCTGCTCGGCGTGGCCCTGGATGGCCAGAAGAAGTTTGCCGAAGCAGAAGCGGTACACCACCGCGCCGTGGCAAACGCCCCAAACTCGCCCGACGCGTGGAACAACTACGCCAACCACCTGATGGAGGCCGGCGACCAGGCTGGCGCCAGCCGGCTGTACCTCCGGGTGGTGGCGCTCGACGTTTCCAACTACAATGCCAACGTCCAGCTTGCCCGCCTCTCGGTGGGGGCCAAGAACGGCGCCGAAGCACTGTCCTATTTCCAACATCTGCCGGCCAGCCAACAGGACGCCCCCAGGCTCGCGCCCCTGCGGGTGGCAGCTCTCTATCTCGCTGGAGAGACGGCCCAGGCCGACGCTCTCGCAGCGCGCTGGCTGGCCGTCACCAAGAGCGATCTGCCCCAGAGCTTCGCTCTCGGCTTGGCATTGGCCAACGCCGGGCAGTTCGCCAAAGCCGGCGCCTTCTTCACGCAAGCGTTGGCACTCGCACCCTCCGATTTCAACCTGCTGTTCAATTTGGGCGTCGTGGCCTACCGTGCAGGCAACTTCAAGCGCGCCCGCGAAGTGCTGGAGGCGGCAGGGCGCCAACAACCGGAAAACGTCGACGTCCTTTATAACCTGGCGTGCGTGGAACACGCCGCCAACCGGAACGAATCGGCGGTGGCACTGCTGGCGAAGGCCGCGCTCCTGGCGCCGCAGCGCGCCGACGTTCAGAAATTACTCGCCATGTCGACCGGAGACCTGGGGGCCCTGGACGACGCCGCCGCGGCTTGGGACCATTATCTGAAACTCGTGCCGGACGATGATGTGGCCCGCCGCGAACGAGGCTTTGTGGCCTTTCAGAAGGGCCTCTTCGAACAAGGGTTGACGGAAGTTCAGGGTTTTGTGGCCCGCCACCCCGACGACCCCGTCGGCCACTACGAATTGGGGGCCATTCAGAACAAGGACAATCCTGCGCAGGCATTGACCGAGTACGACCGCGCGGTGGCGCTCAACCCGGCTTTTGCCGCGGCCCACTCCGAGCGCGGCAGCCTGTACTACCAGATGGGTAAGCCGGAAAGCGCCTTCGCTGACCTGGAAGCCGCCGTGGCTTTGCGCCCCGACGACGCCGTGAGCCTGGACCGCCTGGGGCAAACCTACCTGGCCCTCGACCGCACCGCCGATGCCCTGCGCGTGCTCAGCCAGGCCGCCACCCTTGCCCCCGACGATTCCAAGACGCAACTCCATCTGGCACGCGCCCTGGCGGACAACGGGCAGGCCGCGGAATCCAAAGCCGCCATGGACCGCTTCCGCCGGCTAGGCCCCGTGGTCAACCGCGCCGTTCCGGGCGGCCTGGTGGACTATCTCAGTCTCACTCCCGACCAGCGCCGCGCCGATTACCGGCGCAGGGTGGAGCGGCTGGTGCGCGAGCACCCCGACGATGCCCAGGGACAAACCGGCCTTCTCGAACTACTGCTGGAGGATGGCCAGTGGCCCCAGGCGGCCGAGACCGCCCGCACGATCGCCGCTCTCAAACCGTCCGCGACCGTTCTAGCGAATGCCGGACGTGCCTTGCTTGAAGCCCGGCAGTACGTCCCGGCACAAGAGCTTCTGCGGAAAGCGGCGGCTGCTGCCGCGCCGCCGGCCGAACTGCAACTGGATCTGGCCGTGGCGGTGTTCCATGTATCGGGTCCTGCGGAAGGGCTGCGGCAACTCGACAGCGTTCCGGATTCCGGACGCACCGGGGAGTTCTACCTGGCGCGCGCCGAGATGCTCGATGCCGCCGGTAACGCATCGCAGGCCGCAGCCGCTCTCGACCAGGCGCTTCGCAATTCGCCGGGGCAGGCCGCTCCCTATCTGCAAGCGTGCATCTTTCTACTCGGGAAAAATCGCCCGGACGATGTCTTGCGAGTGAGTGATGAGGCCATCAAGACTATGCCGCAGGATCGCCAGATTCTGCTCCTTCGCGCCGTCGCTCTGGAGGAGGCGGGCCGCACCGAAGAAGCGCGCCGGGTGCTGGAGCAGATTCAGAATCGCTGGCCCGAGTGGGCCGCCGCGTGGGCTGTGGATGGCATCGTTCTGGCAGCGCACGGGCAACGCCAGGAGGCCATCGCAGCGCTTCGGACGGCGGTCGCGCTGGGCGTCAACAGCGCGGACGTGAAGCGTTACCTTGAGCAAGTCTCTGCCGGCACACCAGATCAACCTCCAGGCCTGGCCCTGGTACTGTCGGCCGCATTCCGCAGCCGGTAGCGTTTGTTGAAAATCACTAAAATCTCGAAAAATGCTGTTTATTCCGCCGCCTCGTGATAGAATTCCGTCCCAGGGGTGAGCGAGTAAATGGGAAGCACCACGATTGTGCGGTCTAATGCTCTCGTAACGGAGCGTGAGGACGGGATTAGGCCACGTAAAGAAGAAGTCCAGGCGCAGTTGGCGCGTCTTTTGGCGAGTCCGCTCTTTAACCACAGCAAGCATTATCCGAATCTCCTGCGCTATGTCGTGCAGGAGACGCTGGAAGGCCGTGGGGGCAACCTCAAAGAGCGGTCTTTGGGGGTGGAAGTTTTTGGCCGGGATCCCGATTACGACACCAACGCCGATCCGGTTGTGCGCACCTCGGCCTGCGAAGTTCGCAAACGAATCGCGCAGTATTATCACGAGCCCGGACGCGAAGAGGAGATCCGCATCGACTTGCCCTCGGGTTCCTATATTCCGGACTTCCGATGCGCCATGGTGTATCCGCCTTCGCCGGCTCAGTTGGAGCCGCCGGCGACTGCCGATCTTCCGGACCTGCCGGGCGATCCGATTCCGCCGCGGCGGAAATGGCTGCTCGTGACGGCTGCCGCGATCATGACGGTGTCGCTTGGCATCGGCGCCGCCCTGTCCTGGCCCGCACCTTCCGCCATCGAGCAGTTCTGGAGCCCGGTCTGGGGGCCGGCGGAATCCGTCATGGTGGCGCTCGGAGCGCCTCCGGAGACCGTTCCCGAACCCGTGAGCTCCGATGCCGGCCCGACCTACCGCGATGTCATGAGGGCCGACAATCTGGCTTTCGCAGACGCGTTGACCATGGCTCGCATTCACGGCGTCGCCCGCGAGTACGGAAAGAAGAAACTCGACGTGCGCCGGGCCACCGCGTACACGCTCACAGACTTTCGCAACGGCCCCCTGATTCTGGTGGGGGCCTTCAATAATCCGTGGACCATGCGGCTGGCCGGCCAATTGCGCTTCTTTTATGAACGGCGCGAGAACCACACCGGCTTGATCCGCGACCGGCAGAACCCCTCAAACGAGAGTTGGTTTCACGACCCGAACATCCCGTACGCGAAAACCGCCCAGGACTATGCCATAGTCTCCCGCTTTGTAGACGCGCTCACCGAAAGGATGGTTGTGGTGGTGGGGGGAATGGGGCGCGATGGCACCCTCGCCGCGGGCGAATTTGTCACCAATCCGCGCTATCTGGACATGCTCGCGAGACGCGCCCCCAAACATTGGGAGCGGAAGAACCTCCAGGTGGTATTAGCCACCGACATAGTCAAGGGCAATACCGGTCCGCCGCGCATCCTGAAAACCTGGTTCTGGTAGGCGCGCTCAGGCTCGCTTCGCGGGAAAACGCTCGGCGCGTACGATCCCCGAGCCCTCGCGAATCACCACCAACTGATCGGCAGCCACTTCCGCGACCTTTTCGATCGCTCCGTTGGGCCAACGAATCTCCAGACTGGCTTTCGTCTCGGAGCCCAGGCCGAAATGCAGCCGGCGATCGTTCACCGAGACGTAAGAACACTGCGCCAGAACGGCCTGCGCCTGCCTGTGTTCGCCGTACTGGACCAAAACCTGCGCTCCGATGGCGCTCCGGTTGGATTGCGTTCCGGTGAGCAAGACCTTGAGCCAGTGGTTGTTGCCGGTCATGTCGTTGCGCAGCAGCGACGGTGGCTCATTCATGTTCATGATCAGGATGTCGAGGTCGCCGTCGTTGTCGAAGTCGCCGAAAGCCACAGCGCGGCTGGAGTGCAGTTCCCGAACTCCCGGCCCCGCCTCTTCCTGGAGCTCCTCGAATTTCCCGCTGCCCAGGTTTCGATACACCACGCAGGGGGTTTTGTAGGGGCAATCGGGTTGCGATTTCTCCACCTCGGGATAGACCATGCCGGTGGCATAGAAGAGATCCGGAAGGCCATCGTTATCCAGGTCGAAGATGCCGGCGCCCCAGCTTACGAAACGGGTTTCGACTCCCAAACCGGACCGAAACGTTACATCCCGAAAATCGGCCTTTCCGTTGCCGCGGTAAAGCGCCGGCGTGTCGTCGCGGAAATGGGTTTTGAGAATGTCCAGGTTGCCGTCGGTATCGAAGTCCCCGATTCCCAGTCCCATGCCCGCCTGCTCTTGCCCGTCCTCGCTGAGGGAGACGCCGCTTTCCAGGCCTTGTTCGGTAAACGTGCCGTCGTGGTTGTTACGGAACAGCAAACTGGGCGAAGTGTCGCAGGCCACGTAGATATCCGGCCAGCCGTCGCTATCGAAATCGGCCGCGGCCACGGTCAGACAATAGCCGGGTTTCACGGTCGAAATGCCGGCCTTCTCGCTGACATCGGTGAACGTTCCATCGCCGTTGTTATGGTAAAGCCGGCAGGGCTCCTGGGGCGAGCCGCTCGGCCTGCAATAGACCGCCACGCCACGGTAGTTGCAGGTGGGGTCCTTTCCGCGAGGCGGCATCGTCTTGGGGTCGAAGACCATGTAATGGGCCACGAACAGATCCAGGTTGCCGTCGCGGTCGTAATCGATCCAGGTGCAGCCCGAGCCGTAGCGCACTCCCGGATGGATCAGACCCGCCTTCCCGGTCACCTCGGTGAAGGTGCCGTCACCGTTGTTGTGAAACAGAATGTTCTGGCCCCAGCAGGTGATGAAAATATCGTCGAAACCATCGTTATCGTAGTCGCCGACGGTAATTCCACTGGCCCACACGCTGCGCCCCAACCCCGACTTCGCGGTGACGTCGATAAACGTGCCGTCGCGGTTGTTGCGATAGAGGCGAATGATGGCCTCCGCGGGTGTGGACTGCCAGCGGCGGCCAGTCAGCAGGATGATATCCTGCCAACCGTCGTTGTCATAATCGAGGAACGCCACGCCGCATCCCATGGAGTCCAGAATGAAGTCGTTATGCCCTAGGTCTCCGTAGATTATGGGGGCCTGCAAGCCGGCTTTGGCGGCGACGTTGACGAAATGCGCATGAAAGGGCAGTCCTGAGGGTTTGCCGCGGGGCAAGGACTTCAGACCGCGCGATCCCATGCCGAGGTTCTGCGTCACTGCGGCGGGGCCGTCCGTAGCCAGTGCCGCCAGGGGAAGGGCCAACAGCTTTCTGCGCGTCATGAGCTTTCAGCATAACGCCGATGCGGCCTTTCCAAGCGGACCCCGTTAGAACCGGAGGCCGGCGCCCCGAACCCGATGGCGAATGATAAGATAACCATGGTTTGCCATGAACTCTGTCAGGCCTCTGTGGACTATCTTGGTCTCGGTAACGGGTGCGGCTCTTCTGTTCCTGCATGCTTCTGCCGGACAGGAATCCCCCAAGACCCTTCCCTTGCGTCTCATTTTGGTCAAATCCGCCGCCGCCGCGGAAAGAATCCATGAGCGACTGCTGGGCGGATTCGACTTTGGCGTGCTCGCCCGGGAGGAGTCCGTGGATCCCACCGCCATCGAGGGCGGTCTGATGGGGGACGTGGATCCCTCCCAACTCCGGGCCGAAATGCGCGATGCCTTGCAGGGCGTGAACCCCGGCGGGATCTCTCGCGTTTTCAAACTGCCGAGCGGCTTCGGCATCGTGAAAGTCCTGCTCCCCAGCGAAATCGCCGCACTCGAGGAAGCGGAACGCGCCCGCCAGGCGATCGCCAGGTCCGAAGCGAATATCCAATTTGACTTCGACATTTCCGGCCTGAACGAGACCGAGCAGGCGCTGGTATCGTTGCCTAAGCCGCCCGACTGGTATGTCGATGTAAATGTGGCCTGCGAGTATAAGAAACAATCGCTGGCTGCCCTTGTGAAGCGCATTGAAACGCTGGAGGATCCCAACGCCGGAGGGCCCGGCGCGAACCGCACTCCGTACGACCTGATGGCTGTGCGGGTGGCCCACGGGCAATATTACATCTACCTGGGCGAAGCCGAAAAAGCCATGGAGCAGTGGGAAATCGCCTACCGGATGGCACAGAAGGATATCCCGCGCTTTGTGCCCTACATGGAAAAACTACTGGGAATCGGATATCTGCAGAAGGCCCAGATGGTCAACGACCTGTTCCGGCACCCCGGAGACCGGTGTCTCTTCCCCATTGAACCCAAATCCAAATTCACCAAGACCGGCGACGCGGACAAAGCCATTCAGTATCTCACTAAGACCTTCCAGGCAAAGCCCGAGGATCTGGAAACCAGGTGGTTGCTGAACCTGGCCCACATGATGATGGGAACCTATCCCGCAGGCGTGCCGAAAGAGGCCCTGATCTCGCCCTCGGCGTTCGCCTCCGCCGAAGACCTCGGGCGCTTCAAGGATGTCGCACCGGAGGCCGGGATCAACCTGTTTTCCGAGGCCGGCGGGCTGATTGTCGATGACTTCGAAAACAACGGCCTCTTCGATGTCGTCACCTCAAGCTGGGACCTGTGCGCGCCCATGCATTATTTCCACAACAACGGCGACGGCACATTCAGCGACCACAGCGAGCAATCGGGGCTGTCCAAGCAGGTGGGCGGCCTCAATATGGTGCAGGCCGATTATAACAACGATGGCTGCGTGGATATTCTGGTGTTGCGCGGAGGCTGGGAGACCGGCCAGCGAAAGTCGCTGCTGCGCAACAACTGCGATGGAACCTTCACCGACGTCACCAGGGAAGCCGGCCTGGCCGTACCCGCGACCAGTACACAGGCAGGCGCCTGGGCGGACATCGACAACGACGGGTACCTCGATCTCTTCATCGGCGATGAAAATGGACCGAGCCAGCTTTTCCACAACAACGGTGACGGAACCTTCCAGGAGATCGGCCACGCCGCCGGGGTCGACCGCGTGGCTTTCACCAAGGGCGCGGTAGCGGAGGATTACGACCACGATGGGTACATGGACTTCTACGTCTCCAACTACCGCGGCGACAACGCGCTCTATCGCAACAACCACGACGGGACCTTTACCGACGTCGCCAGGCAGGCCGGCGTCACGGGAACCGGGCACAGTTTCCCCATCTGGTTTTTCGACTACGATAACGACGGCTGGGCGGACTTACTGGTAACCAGCTACAACATGTCGGTGGCCGAAACCGCAAGAAACTATCTTGGCCTTCCCCACAACGCCGGAACCATGAAGCTGTATAAGAACCTGGGAAACGGCGCTTTCCGCGATGTGACGGTGCAAATGGGTCTCGATCAGGCCCTGATGCCCATGGGATCCAACTTCGGCGACATAGATAATGACGGCTATCCGGATATCTACCTGGGCACCGGCGACCCGTCTTACTCCTCTTTGGCGCCGAATGTTCTATTCCACAACAAGCAAGGCAAGGGCTTCGTGGACATCACCGCTTCGTCCGGGACCGGCGAGATACACAAGGGACACGGCGTAGCGTTCGTGGACATAGATTACGATGGAGACGAAGATATCCTGGCCGTGACCGGCGGCGCCATCCCGGGCGACAGCCACATGTTCCGTCTCTACGAAAATCCCGGCCATGGCAATGACTGGATCAGCGTGAAGCTCCAGGGAGTGAAGGCCAACCGCTCTGCTATCGGCGCGCGCATCAAGGTGACCGTGAAGGACCAGGGGCGCGAGGCGCGGTCGATCTATCGCACGGTGAACAGTGGAGGCTCGTTCGGCTCGGCGCCACTCGAGCAGCACATCGGGCTCGGAAAGTCGGCGCAGATCATCAGTTTGGAAATCGTGTGGCCGGGCGACCCCGATAACCCGCAAGAGTTTACCAACCTGGCTGTAAACCAGGCGATCGCCATCAAACAGGGCGTCCAGGAATATACCAGGATCGTGCGGCACACGGTCCGCCTGGGCGGCGCCGGGCGAGCTGTTGCCCGATGAAACCAGCCATCCTGATCGCCGTCTGCGCGGTGGCGGCGACCGCCGCGGAGCGCCATCCGGTCGCCGCGGTCATTTTGAAGATCGACCGCCCGCATCGCAGTTTCGTAGCTTCCTGCCAGGAGATTCCCGGCTATATGGCGGCGATGGCGATGCCTTTCGCGGTGCGCGATGAGAAAGCCCTCGACGGTCTCGAACCGGGCATGCAGGTGGATTTTACGCTGGTAGTCGAGAAGGAACGCTCCTACGCGGAGTCCATTCGGGCACACCGCTACGAACCCGCCGAGCGGGAACCGCTGCTGGCGCGACGCCTGCAATTGCTGCAGGATGCCGAAGATCCCAGCCTTGCGGCCAAGACCCTGAAATTGGGGCAGGCGGCGCCGGATTTTGTGTTGACGGACCAGACCGGCGGGCGCGTCGCGTTCTCGCAGTTCGCCGGGAAGGTGGTGGCCATGGCATTCATTTATACCAGTTGCCCCCTGCCCGACTATTGCATCCGGCTTTCCAACAATCTCGGACGCCTCAACAAGCGCTTCGCCGCTCGCATGGGACGCGATCTGATCTTGCTGACAATCACTTTCGATCCGGTCCACGACAACCCCGAGGTTATGGCCAAATATGCCGCCAGGTGGAAGGCCGATGCCAAATCGTGGCGCTTCCTGACGGGAACGCTGCCCGAAGTGAAAGCGGTATGCCGGCTGTTCGGATTGAGTTTCTGGCAGGATGAGGGCTGGCTGACGCACTCGCTGCACACCATCGTCATCGACCGCCAGGGAAAGCTTGCGGCGAACTTCGAGGGCAACGAATTTAGCGCGGAGCAGTTGGGCGATTTCGTGGCGGTTGAGATGGAGCGCCGCTAAAGTGGCCCGAGTGCCGGCGCCGGGACGCGCGGGATTGTCCATGTTCTCATAGGGTGCTTATGAACCGGCTGATCATTGCAACGGGCGGGGCATCCGGCCAATCTGGACCGCAGCCGCCCTCGTTGCGATTTCCCTGTTTCTGTGAGACATAGTCGCTACTGAGAATCGTGGGGCTGTGCGCGCACGCACCTCGCTGAGTTGGACCATCGTCCCCAAGTCGCGAAACGGCCGTCACCAGATAAAGTGCGACAAGTCACCCGGCGCCGTTATTGCCCTGGTCAAATAAGGCCCTTGCACGGCATTTCGCTGGAAATTGATATCCTCACCCGATTAGTGCCCGTCAAGAAACAACCGTACCCCTTCCGCCAGGACCACTCCTTTACGGTCGCGGCTCGGAATCGGGTTCTGAGCCGCGACCGTAAGGGAGCGGTTGGAGTGGTTATTTCGTAACAGACGCTTACTCCCCATAAGTCGGCTTGCCTCCTGGCAACTCGCTGGCAGGACTCAGGGTCCCCCCGCGCACAATCCCCATTTCACGTCGGAGCGGCCTGCACACCAGTGCGCTTGTTGCCGTCAAGGTAGGCGTGGCTTTCAGCGATAACCCCAGGCCACATCGATCTTATTATTGGGCCGCATCGCTATTCCTCCGTCCTTCGCTGCGGCTTCCGCGCCCCCGGCGACCGCTTCTTGATCTGCTTTGCGGCCGGCTGCTTTCCCGTTTTGCCCTTTCCCTTGGCCGCCGCTACGGTCTTCTTTGCGCGCTTTTTTTGAGCCGGCTTGTCCTCAGCTAACGCGGCGTCCGCGCTCTGCGCCATGTCGAGGCCGAAAATCGCCGAGAGATCTTCGCCCGCCAGACGTTTGCCGGCGGCTGGCGCCTGCTTTGCCAACGGAGTCTCCGTGCCGGCGCTGACGATCAGTTCCGTCTCGTCCACGCCGCGCAAGCGGAAGAGCAGTTCGGGCTGACGATCGAAGCGCGCGCCAATGCCATACAGCACCGCCGCGACGTGCTTGCACATGTCGGCCCAATCGGGGCAACTGCACGAAAGCTGGATCTCCGCGGGCGCCGGAAACAGGCCGTGATTCTGCCGGCAGATCCGCTCCATCACGCCCTTGGACAATCGGCCCTGCAGCAACTCCACCAGCGAATCGATGCCGCCGGCGCAGTCCTTGCAGATGGCTTTCCACTTGGCCTTCTCCACGGGCGCAATTTTCAGCTTGACCTTGTACAACTGCGACCCGCTGACGTGCGCCTCGATCGACCCGGGCTCAATCCGCAGGTCCACCACCGAGCCGTTGCGCACATAGGTCCGCCCGCGCGGCAGGCGGTTTTCATAATCGCTGTAGCGTTCGAGGTTCTCGCACCATGACTTGCCCCAAAAGGTTGTCGCGATGGTGCGGCCCTCGATAAGCACGGGCGATATCGCGTGCCCCTGCTTCTTGCGCTTCTCCATTTCGCGCAACGCCTTCGCCCGCCGCTTCGCGACCGGAACGTAAGGCCTCCATCCCCAACCGCCGTAACCCATCGATCACGCCTCCGTGAGCGCCGTCCTGATATCCAGCGCCACCAGCTTCAGTAGCTCATCGTCTTTCATCTCCGTCAACTGCAGATCGGCGCCGCCTTCCAGCAGATCCTGCGAGAGTTGGCGCTTGGACTCGATGAGCTGGTCGATTTTCTCTTCCACAGTACCGCGGCACACAAATTTATGCACCAGCACGTTTTTGGTCTGGCCGATGCGGAAGGCGCGGTCGGTGGCCTGGTTCTCCACCGCCGGATTCCACCAGCGGTCGAAATGCACCACGTGCGATGCGGCGGTCAGATTCAGACCGGCGCCCCCGGCTTTGAGCGAAAGCACGAAAAAGCCGACGGATTCGTCTTCCTGAAAACGGCGGACCAGATCTTGGCGTTTTTTCACTTCGGTTTCGCCGTGCAGCACCAGGCCGGGCCGCTCGAAAATCGAGCCGAGGAACGCCGCCAGCGGCGCGGTCACTTCGCGAAATTGCGTGAACACCAGCATCTTTTCCTGCTTGGCCGCGATCACCTCGGCGATATCGCGCAGGCGCGCCCATTTGCCGCTGTCGCTCTCGCCCCAGGCGCCGTCTCCCAGCCATTGTGAAGGATGGTTGCAGATCTGTTTGAAGCGCATCAGGTACGAGAGCACCAGCCCCTTGCGCTGGATCCCGGAGGACTCCGCGAGTTGTTTGGCCAACTCGTTTACCGCCTGCCCGTAAAGCGCGGCCTGATGGCGGCTGAGCCCGCAGAACGCCTTGATTTCGGTCTTGTCGGGCAGGTCGGCGATCACCGTCCTGTCGGTTTTCAAGCGCCGCAGAATATAGGGCCGCACCAACTCGCGCAGCGGCCCGTAGCCGTTAGGCCGCTCGGCCAGGCGCTTGGCGAAGCGCGAGAACTCTTTCGCCGTTCCCAGCAGTCCGGGATTCACGAAATCGAAAATCGACCACAGATCGCCCAGCCGATTCTCCACCGGCGTGCCGGTGAGCGCCAACCGCGCGCCGGCCTTCAGTCTCTTGACGGCGCGGGTCTGCTTGGCGTCGGGATTCTTGATGGCCTGCGCTTCATCGAGCGCCGCCACGCGCCAGGGAACCTCCGCCATCCACGGTGCGCGCAATAGCGAGCCGTAACTGGTGATCACCAGGTCTACGTCGCGCAGGCGCGTGGGATCGAAAGCCTTCAGTTCCCCTGCCGGCATGGCCGACGGATGGGCGACGAGCGCCTTCAGCCCGGGCGCAAAGCGCTCGATTTCCGACGCCCAGTTGGCCAGCAGCGATGCCGGCGCCACCAGCAAGCTGGGCTGTGACTTGGCGCCGTTCTGGCGTTTCAGAACCAGCAGCAGCGCCAACACCTGGATGGTCTTGCCGAGCCCCATATCGTCGGCGAGGCAGGCGCCGAGGCCGAGTTTCGCGAGCAAATAAAGCCAGCGCACGCCCACCTGCTGGTACGGCCGCAGCACGCCGCGCAACTCGCCGCCGGGGTCGACCTGCGCCAACCCCTGCGGGCTGCGCAGCCCCCGCAAGGTCTCCGCCAGCCAGGGGCCGGCCGCCACCTGCGTCCAATCGGCCTCGATCGCGACCGCCGCGTCTTCGCCCTCGACATCCGCGCCGGCGAGCAACCGCATGGCTTCGCCGAAAGCCAAGCCGTTGTCGCGGGCGGTGCGCTCCACGGCGCGGAAACGCTCGATCATCCTCTCGAGATGCTCGCGGTGGAGTTCGATCCACCGCCCGCGCACCAGCGCCAGCCCATCCGTTTTGGCCAGCAGGCCGCGGATTTCGGCCTCCGTCAGCGTCTCGCCATCCAGCGTGACGGCCATCTGGAAATCGAGCAGCGCGTCGCTTCCCACCCCCACCGGCGCCTTGCTCCCCACTTGGCCCGTCACCCGCGGACGCGGCGGGCGATTGCCCCGCCACGCCACCGGCATGCGGACCACCACGCCCGCGGTCTCCAGTTGGGGAACGTCGCGCAGAAGCTGCAGGGCCTCGCGCGGGGTCCAGCGCAGGGGGTGGAAAATCTCCCCGGCGTCGACCATTTCCTTGAGCCACTGGCAGGTTTCCGACGCCCGCTGCACGGGAACCAGCAACGACAGCAGGCGCGCTTTGTTGGCCGCGCCGGCGTACTCGCGCAGTGCCTGCCCCAGCGGCAGATGCTGCGCCTTGGCCTGCGCCGAAAGACGCGTGGTGTAGGTGGCCAGAAACGCGAACGGGGCATCGGCGTCCCGGCGGTTCTCCGCAAGGTTGAAATGCACGCGGCCCACCAGGTTCCAGGCGGGGTTGCGGCGCTTCAGAAAATCCTGCACGCCGCACTTGGATTCGGCCAGCTCCACACCGAAAGCCGCGTCCAGTTGCTGCCACAAAGTTTCCAACACCGCGGCCGTCAGGTACTCCGCCCCCATCATGAGCGGCGCCGCCAGCGCCATCCGCTCCAGTTCTTCGTCCGGCGGGGCAGGCACGCGCACGCGCTCCTCCTGCGCGCACAGCGCAGTGACGTAGCGCGCGCCGAATTCGCGCCACCAGGAGAGCACCGGCGGCAGTGCGGCGCCCACTTCGTCCGCGCCCAGCAGCAAGAGCCCGTGGCCCGATCCCCGCTGGAAAGCCGCCAGCAAACGATCCGCGAGCGCGGCATCCAGCGGCGGCGCGGCGGCATCGTGAGCCAGCACCAGGTGGCCGTGCGGGGTGAGCGTCAGGCAGAGCGAAGCCGGGTCCACGCTCACGCGACACCCAGCGCCTGAGCCAGCGCCTGCTTCATGACGCCCGCGGGAGCCTCGCGCCCGGTCCAAAGTCGGAACCCGATTGTGCCCTGATAGACCAGCATGGAAAGTCCATCGAGCGTGGGCAAGCCGAGCCTGCGGGCGGCGGCAAGCATCGGGGTCTCCGGCGGATTGAAGACCACGTCGCAGACCAGCGTGCCGGGGCGCGCGCCGCTGAGGTCGACCGGCGGCATGGCGTGCACATCGGGGAAGAGTCCGATGGATGTGGCGTTGACCAGCAGATCGGCCGCCGCGGTCACGGCGTAGGTACCGCGCCAGGGCTCGTACCGGATGGGGCATCCGGTTTTGGCGGCGAGATCGGCCACCATGGCGCTGCCGCGCTCCACCGAGCGGTTCACCACCAGGACATCCGCGGCGCCCGCCAGCGCCAGTTCGGTGACGATCGCGCGGGCCGCTCCACCGGCGCCCAACACTACCGCGCGCTTGCCTCGCGGGTCGACGCCGGCATCCGCGCGAACGCCGTGCAGAAAGCCCTTGCCATCGGTATTCTCGCCGATGAGCCGGTCGCCCTCGCGCCGCACGGTGTTCACCGCGCCGATCGCCGTGGCATCGGGCGCGATTTCGTCGAGATACGGAATTACCGCAACCTTATGGGGAATCGTGAGATTGAAGCCGCGCAGGCCGAATGCGCGGGCGCCCGCGATGGCGTCGCGCAGTTTCGCGGGCGGCACTTCGATGGTGAGGTAGCGCCAGTTCAGGCCGAGTTCGCGGAAGCCCGCTTCCTGCATGACGCCGGTGGGGTTCTCGTCCACCGGTTGGCCGAAACAGGCCAACAGTTCGGCTTTGAAATTCGCCGCCATGGATTTTCCAGGCTAGCGGATGGGCGAAAAGGGCAGCGGCCGCAGAATCACGTTGGTGATGTTGATGACCACCTCGGGATCCGTCAGCCCCGGCCCGACGCGCATCTTCTGCCATTCCGGGTCGGCGTTGAAGGCGTTCCACAGCTTCTCGCGCGCGGCCAGATCGTCGAACGCCAGCATGTAGGTGAGGTTCGGCATGCGCGGCCCGACGATGGTCTGGCCGAAAAACACTGGGGGCATACCGAGGCGGCGGAAGATCGCGATCTCGCCGTCGCCGAACATCCTGATTTTGCGCGCCAGGGTCTTGTCGTTGGGCGATTCGTAGGTGCGCATTTCGAAGATATGGGCGGCGCGATTCGGGCCGGCGGGAGGCGGCGCCACCGTGGGGAATGACGGGAACGCCCACAGCAGCGAGCTTTCCATGCGCATGTACGATAGCTCGGGCGTCGCATTGAACGCCTCCGACGCGGCTTGAAATTCCGTGTCGGCGGCGAGCTTTTCGCGCGCGGTTTCGATGGCGGCCAG
>Ga0182030_10010948_pt1 | contig 18339 bp, 17 predicted proteins | sample 812S3MmetaG_FD_121299 | JGI IMG/M metagenome (GOLD analysis project Ga0182030, IMG submission 121299) | Permafrost microbial communities from Stordalen Mire, Sweden - 812S3M metaG (Illumina Assembly) | ecosystem: Environmental > Terrestrial > Soil > Wetlands > Permafrost | place: Sweden...
ATCCAGCGCGGCGACTGGCTGCTGATTGACCATTGGGCCAAGCTCGATCAACCCGGCGCGGTTTACTATGACGTCACCTGGACGGCCTTCTGCGGAGAGAACGCTTCGCAGCGCCACCACACGGTATTTGAAACCGTGCGCGACGCGCGCGATGCCGCCATTACGCGCGTCCAGACGGCCATCGCCGCGGGCCAGCCGCTGTGCGGCTACCAGGTGGACGACGCCTGCCGGGAGGTGATCGTGAAGGCCGGCTTCGGAGAATATTTCACGCACCGCACGGGCCATTCGATTGGCGTGGAAGTGCATGGTAACGGCGCCAACATGGATAATTTTGAGAACCACGATGAGCGGCGGGTCAGCCCGTTCACGTGCTTCTCCATTGAGCCGGGCATCTACCTGCCGGAATTCGGCGTGCGGTCTGAGATCAACATGTTCATCGCCGAAAACGAAGCGCTGGTCACTGGTGAGATCCAGCGCGAAATGGTTTTCCTCTAACATGCCGGCCCAGGCACTGGCGGCGGTAGTGACGCTGCTTTCCTTCGCGCCGCACGGCAACCGGGTGGAGATGACTCTCGACCGCGGCAGTGCCGAAGTGGTCTGGCAAAGCGCCCGCGCGTTTCATTTGCGCCGCACGCTGGATGGCCCGCTCGGCGCCTTGAAGGCGGACGGCGCGGAACCGGTGGCCCTACTGGTGGACGAGACTTCCGCCGGGCTTCGCATGCGATCGGCCTTACTGGACGTGACCATCGACAAATACGGCCTGCTGGTGCATGTGAAAGGGCCGGATGGCGAAGTCCTGATGAACGACTTGAGTGAAGCCCGCGCGGAAGGCGGCCAGTTCACCTGGCAGCGGCAGGCCCCCGCCGGCGGCCGCTTTTACGGGCTGGGCCCGCGCGCCGAAACGGGCTTCGAGTTGTCGGGCCGCGCGCTCACCACCGACGTGCCGTTTCTGATTTCGACCACTGGATACACGAGGCGCACGCCGGCGGCGGGCAGTACCACTTCGATTTCCAGGGCATGGGGCGCTATCAGGTGAAGGCGCCGCGGATCGATTATTTTTTCTTTTACGGTCCCGCGCCCAAGCAAATCTTCCAGGAGCACAACAGCGTACGCGCCCCGGCGATGGACTGGCCGGCGTCCACGGCGCGGCCTGGCACCTGGGACACGCTGCGCGATTCCCTGCTGCGGCTGACGCAGGGCGCGATGTCGGCCGACTTCGAACCGAGCTTCGACCTGGCGGCTTATGCCGAGGCGCCGGCTGAACTGCAGCAGCGCGCGCGGCAATTGGGGTCGCTGGTCCGCGAGGTGACGCCGGGCACGCTGGGGCTGAGCGGATTCCGCAAACAGCTCGAGAGCTTCTTCAATATTTATGCGGTTGAAGTGAGAGAGCACGGCCATCCCGACTGGCATCCGCTGCCGTGGCAGTTTCCCGACGATCCGGAATGTGCGCGCCACGCGGACGAATTCATGCTGGGCGACGAAATGCTGATTGCGCCCATTTACCAGGCCGGCGGCAAGCGGCAGGCCTATCTGCCGCAAGGCATCTGGACCAACCTCGAGACCAACCAGGTTACGCGCGGCCGCCAGACTATCAGTGTGGAGACTGCCGCGCTGCCGGTATTCGCACGCAACGGCACGGTTGTGCCGCTCGATTCAGCGGGCGGCATGGCGCTTCATTATTTCCCCAGCCTGGGCGGCGAATTCTTTTTGCTGGAGAACGAGACCGGCGAGTATACCCAAGTTCACGCCGCGCCGGCGGCCGACGGGATGCGCCTGGAAATTGAATCGAAGAAAGACCGCGATTACCAGTGGGTGGTGCACCACGTGGAGAAGCCAGCGTCGGTGGGCTTCGAAGAAAAGACGTATCAAGAGGCAGCGACCTTGCGCGCACTGGCTGTGGACACCTGGTTTTACGACGCCGCACAGAAGAACCTGCAAGTGCGTGTGAAGGTAAAGGCAGGCGAAGATCGCATCATTAATATCGCGTGGTGAGTGGGTCAGAGGAGCCTGACCGACGACCAAAGGCGATCGTCGGTCCCACCTCTAACCGATGCTCACCTGGCGCCTGGCGCGGGGCACGGAATAGCCGTCGCGGCCTGGCGGACTTCGGCGGCGTCGGCGGAGCGGGCGAGTTTTTCCAGACGGCTTGCGCCGTTTTCCAATGCGGAGCAGATCGCGGCGGGAGATTCCGTAGCGCCGGGCGAGGCGCGCCAGGCTGCCATCATTTCTTCGAATAATTGTGGAGCCGGGTCGACGGCGGCGGCTTCTTGAAAGGCTTCGACTGCTTTGGCCGGTTCGTCGTAATGCATGTAGGTGCGGCCCAGGGCGAGATATAACGGAGCCCAGTGTTCGCTCGGTTCCACGTGGCGGCTGGCCAGATCGACGGCGCGGCCGCGCTGCAGAACGGCGAGCGCTTTTCGATACCAGATGTCGGCTTGAGTGAGCGCGCCGGGTGCGCCGCCGCGCGCCAGTGCGTCGGCTTTGATGCGATAGCAGAAGCCGAGGTTGGCGTAGACGCGTGCGATCTGGTCTTGCGGCGGCAGCGTCTCCATAATGGCGAGAGATTGCTCTAACTGCGCGCGGACGGCGTCGGAAGCGGCGCCTTGCCGGGCGATCAGAACGTCGGCCAGATTGCCGTGGGTCTTGAAACTGGCGGGGCTGGTCTCGACGGCGCTGGTCCACAGGCTCTGCGCGTTCTGCCAGTCTGTGTTGCGAGCCAGTGTACGCGCGCAGAAGGCGATGCCCATCAGTCCGAGCGCGGCGGGCGCTCCAAAGCGGGCGGCGGCCAGGATTGGCTGCCCCACATGGCGGCGGGCCGCCAAAACCAGCCACACCAGGCAGCCGATGAAACCAATGGACGGCAGGTAGAGAAAGCGTTCCGCCATGATGGCGCCGATCAGGATGACGAGGTTGGCGGTGGGGGCGAGCGTGACGAAGAAAAAGAAGATGAAAAAGAAGACCGGGCGGGCGCGCCGGTAACAAACCATGCCGGTTGCCGCGATGCCGATCAGCAATGCCAGCGCGAGGATGGTTTTCCAATCTTCCGCATTGAAGTGGCGGCTAAACAGCGGGATCTGGTTATAAGAATAATCGCAAGAGAGACTGCCCGGCCACACCAGCACCGCCAGGTACCGGCCCAACACTTTGACCGCGGTGAGGCGGGCCGTCCAGAAATCAGCTCCGATAAGAGGATTATCAGTGACGGGCGTGACGACGGCGGGCAATTTGGCGAGCACCTGGGCGCGCACCGTGAGGTAAACCAGAACGGGCAGCCCCGCAGCCAGGTAACCGGGGACGCGCAAGCGCCAGGGCGCGCTGCTGCGAAAGGCCAGGTCATAGAGGGGAATCACGGCCAGGACGACGATACCGCTCTCTTTCGAAAAAATTCCGATGGCGGCGGCCAGTGTGAGCGCTACCAGCCACGCGCAGCGGCGGGAACCGGAAGACGCAGCGGCGCGGAGATAGCAGAGCAGGCCGGCCAGTACGCCAAACGCGGCGAGAAGATCGGCACGGCCGACGATGTTGGCGACGGATTCAGTGAGGATAGGATGCAGCGACCACAGGGCCGCCACAGCAAAGGCCGGCGCCGCGCCTTCCAGGAGCACGAGGGCCAGCAGGAAAACCAACGACACGTTCACGGCATGGATGGCGAAATTCACCCAGTGATATCCGGCGGGCCGCGGGCCGTTGCCCAGGATGGCGTAATTGAACAGGTAGGAGAACGTGGTGAGCGGGCGGTAGAGCGAGCCGTTGGGGGTGTTGTACCAGTAGAACTGCGTGAGGATCAAGTGCGTGTTCGCGGAAGAAAGCTCGCGGATGCGCGGGTCTTTGAGGACAGCCTGGCCGCTATCGAAGACCAGCGCGCCGCCAAAGGAATTGGAATAGGCCAGCAGTGTGATGGCCCACAGGGCCAGCACAAGCAGGGCGTGGCGCGGCGGGTGCGCGGGCTTCACGGCGGAAACCTGCGGCGCGGGATTGGTTCTGAGTCGTCGAGCCACTAATTCCAGCCGCGCGGGAGTTGTTCCACATTGGTCAGTATGCCGGAAGGCGGCGGCAAATCTCAATAGGGCGCGGGCGAACACGGCCCGCGCCACCAAAAAGTGCGGGCGGAGATACACTTTTTCAAGAACAGCCCCTTGCATCGAGCGGCCGGCTGCGGGATGTTTAAGAAGATGCCAGTCTCCACTGAATTCCTGCGCGGCCTGATTGGCCTGATCGGCATCGGCTGCGCTTATATGGCCGGCCGCAGCGCCGTGGCGGTGCGCAACGGATGGGTGAAACAGTCGCGCCTGGCCGGGTGGATCATCCGCATGCTGCTGTGTTTGCTGGCGGTCGGGTTCCGGCATCGGCTGGACGCGGCCGATGCGGCGGTGGGGGCACTGGCGGTGGTGGCGTTCTCCGCGGCGGCCTGGGATACAGCGCGCGAAAAGAAGCAGGAAGACCTCACGCCGAAAATATTTCCCGACGGGAATTGACGGGTGGCGGCGGCGAAAGGCGCTCCGGGATCCGCTGGAAAGCGGGGCCGCGACCGGCCAGGAGGCCGGTCCCACATGACCCTGCCGCCCGGCTGTTAGAATCTTCTCTTACATGTCACTCATCGTAGTAGGTTCGGTAGCGTATGACGGCGTAGAGACGCCGCATGGGAAAGTGGATCGTATGTTGGGCGGGGCAGCCACGTATATTTCCCTGGCGGCTTCTTACTTCACACCGGTAAGAATTGTAGCGGTAGTGGGGGACGATTTCGCGCAGGAGGATGTGGATCTGCTGGCGTCGCGGAACATCGGCCTGGAAGGACTGGAGCGGGTGGCCGGCGGCAAGACGTTCTTTTGGGCGGGTGTGTATTCCGCCGATATGAATGACCGGACCACGCTGCGCACGGACCTGAACGTGTTTGCGGGCTTCGACCCCAAGCTGCCGGCGGCATACCGCGCGGAGCCCTATCTGTTTCTCGGCAATATTCAACCGGGGCTGCAGCGGAGCGTGCGCGCCCAGATGCCGAATGTCCGGCTGACGGGCGGCGACACGATGAATTACTGGATCAACGATTTCCGCGGCGAGCTGCTGGAGACCATCAGGCAGTGGGATTTCCTGCTGATCAACGACAGCGAAGCGCGGCTGCTTTCGGGTGAGCCGAACATCCGCCGCGCGGCGGCGAAGATTCTCGGCATGGGGCCGAAAATCCTGGTGATCAAGCGGGGCGAATACGGCGCCATCCTCTTTCAAGGGGATCGCCATTTTATTGCGCCGGGCTATTTGCTGGAAGAAGTCTTCGATCCCACGGGCGCGGGTGACTGCTTTGCGGGCGGTTTTGCCGGATACCTGGCGGGCCGTAATGCGGCCCAGGTGGATTTCGGGGAGCTGTGCCGCGCGGTGATTTACGGATCGGTGATGGGCAGCTTCTGCTGCGAAAAATTCGGGGTGGACCGGTTCCGGACTCTGACCCGCGAAGAAATCGAGGTCCGCTATCGCGAATTCCAGGACTGCACAGGGTTTTAGCGTAACGGCGGTGTGTCTATGCGGCGGCGTGCTGGCGGCGTGGAGCGCGCTGGCGGCGGCTTTCTTTTTTTCGCACGGCTGGCTGCTCTATTCGGGCGACGCTGAAGCGCACCTGGACATCGCGCGGCGCATGCTGGATTCGCGGACGCCGGGCTACGACCAGGCGGGTACGGCGTGGCTGCCGCTGTTGCACTGGCTGGCGGTGCCCTTCGCCAGCGTGGGCGCATGGTGGCTGAACGGCTTGGCCGGCGCCATTCCGCCGGCGATTTGTTTCGTGGCGGGCGGCTGCTTTCTGTTTGCGGCAGTGCGGCGCATTTTTCAATCGGCGGCGGCGGCGTGGACGGCCACCGCGCTGGTGGCGTTGAATCCAAATCTGCTGTATCTGCAATCCACCGCCATGACGGAGGCAGTTTTCTACGCATGTCTGGGGGCGCTGTTGTATTTCACGGTGCGGTTTCGGGAAAGCCAGGGCTGGCCGTCGGTAGTGGGCGCCGGACTTGCCGCTTGCGCCGGTACGCTGACGCGCTATGAGGGCTGGTTCCTGCTGCCGTTTGTAGCGGCTTATTTTCTGTGGGCGGCGAAGCGGCGGCGCGCCATGGTGGCGCTGGCATTCTGCGCGATTGCGGGGCTGGGTCCGCTGTACTGGCTGGCGCATAACTGGTGGCTGAGCGGAGACGCGCTGGCGTTTTACCGGGGCCCCTATTCGGCGCGCGCCATTCAAGGCGACGCCTCGTTTCCGGGACGCGGCAACTGGAAATTGGCGGTGGAGTTTTACCGTACGGCGGTAGAGTTGTGCTGCGGTCCTGGACTGGTGCTGGTGGCGATGGGCGGATTTGCCATGGCTTTGTTTAAGCGCGGTTTTTGGGGGCTGACACTGCTGGCGCTGCCGGGCGCGTTCTATTTGTGGAGCATGCATTCGGGGGCGGTGCCGATTTTCGTCCCGTCGCTCTGGTTCGGTTCCTACTACAACACGCGCTATGGACTGGCGCTGCTGCCCATGCTGGCGGTGGCCGCGGCGGGGCTGGTAGCGGCCACGCCGGCGGGAAAGATGCGTGTGGCCGTCGCGGTGCTGGCGATTGCCGCCGGCAGCGGGCACTGGCTGGCACACCGGCAGCCGGGGGAATGGGCGGTGTGGCAGGAAGCGAATCTGAACGACGGGCCGCGGCGGGAAGCGGTTCGGCAGGCGGCTGAATACTTGAGAGCGCACTATGTGCGCGGCTCGGGAATTTTCACTACTTTCGGAGCGGTGACGGCGATTTATCGCGAAGCCGGAATTCCCTTGCGGGATACGTTCACGGGCGATAATGGTCTTGCCTGGGACGCCGCGGCGGCGCGGCCGGAACTGCTGCTGCGGGAGCCATGGGCCGTGGCGATTGAGGGCGACGCGGCGGAGGCGGCGATCCTCCGCGCGCCGATTTACAGGTTGGAGAAGAGCATTGAAGTGAAAGGCGCGAGAGCGATCCATATCTACCGGCGCGCGGGAGAGAAATCGTGATTCCACATACGTTCGTGACGACGACATTTGAATTGCCGGGCTACCGGGTGAAGCGGAATCTGGGAGTGGTGCGCGGCATTGTGGTGCGCTCACGCTCGATTGTAGGGACGCTGGGAGCGTCGCTGCAAACCATGATTGGCGGAAACATTTCGCTGTTCAGCGAACTGTGCGAGAAGACGCGCGAAGACGCCTTCGAGCTGATGCTGCAACACGCGGCGCAAGTGGGGGCGAACGCCGTGCTGGGCGCGCGGTACGACGCCACCGAGATCATGCAAGGCGTTACGGAAGTGCTGGCTTACGGCACGGCGGTGGAAGTGGAGCCGATGCCGCAAGCATGATGACGATTCCATTTACGAAGGCGCACGGCGCGCACAACGACTTTCTGCTGACGTGGGCGGCGGAGGCTCCCGCGGGCGACCGGGCGGAAATGGCGCGCGCGATTTGCGACCGGCACGCGGGGGTGGGCGCGGATGGCTGGATTCTGGTGACGCCGGGCGCGATGCCGGGAGCCGCGGAGTGCGATGGCTCGATCGAACTCTACAACTCCGACGGCAGCACGGCGGAACTTTCGGGCAATGGCACGCGCTGCGCGGCGGCCTTCCTGCTGCGGCATGGCTTACGGACGGATGTGGTTCGGGTGCGCACCGGCGCCGGCATCAAGAACTTGAGGCTGCTGAAGCACGATGGCCTGACGCTGGAATTCGAAATGGAGATGGGGATTCCGGAAATCCGCGCGGCGCGTTTCGACTTGCCGCTGGCGGCGGGAGCGCGGGATGTGACGCTGATCTGGGTGGGGAATCCGCAATGCGCGGTGCCGGTGGAGAATTTCGATTTCGACTGGCGGGCGATGGGCACGGAAATTGAATCGCATCCCCATTTCCCAAACCGGACGAACGTTTCCTTCGTGAAGCCGGCGGGCGAGCATTCCATTGAGGTGCGCTTCTACGAACGCGGAGCGGGTGAGACCATGAGTTCCGGCACGGGCTCGACGGGCGCGGTGGCGGCAGCGATGTCGCGCGGCGTGGCCGTGCCGCCGATGGAAGTGCTGACGCCGGCCGGTGCGCTGCATGCGGGCGTGAAAGACGGCTCGGTGTTCCTGACCGGGCCGGCCGTGCTGGTGGCCGAAGGCCTGTTTCTGTTGTGAGAAAATAGGCTTTCATGTCTGAAACTGAAGTCACGACGGCGGACACCCTGTCGATTGGATCGCTGCTGGCGGAGAAAATCCGGTCGCGTAGCGCGCGGGTGGGCATCGTGGGGCTGGGCTACGTCGGCCTGCCGCTGGCGGTCGAGTTCGCCAAAGCGGGCTTCCATGTTACGGGCATCGATATCAGCGCCGAAAAAGTACGGCGGGTGAATGCTGGCGATTCCTACGTGGGAGACATTCCGAGCGCGGTCCTGGGGCCGCTGGTGGAATCGGGAATGCTGCGCGCCACCGCGGACTTTCAGGCTGTGGCGGAGCTGGACACCATCAACATCTGCGTTCCCACGCCGCTGCGCAAGACCAAAGATCCGGACATGAGCTTCATTATTTCCTCATGCCAGGAAGTGGCGCGCTACTTTCACAGCGGCATGCTGGCGATTCTGGAATCGACCACGTATCCGGGGACCACGGACGAATTGGTTTTGCCGATTCTGGAGAAATCCGGTTTGCAGGTGGGACAGGATTTCTTTCTGTGTTTTTCGCCGGAGCGTGTGGATCCGGGCAATCCTCAGTACCAGACCGCCAACATTCCCAAAGTGGTGGGAGGCTGCACGCCGGCTTGCACGGACATGGGCCGGCTGTTTTATTCGCAGGCGCTCGACCGCGTGGTGCCGGTGAGTTCCACGCAGGTGGCGGAGATGGTGAAGCTGCTGGAAAACACCTTCCGCATGATTAACATCGGGCTGGCGAACGAAATGGCGCTGATGTGCGACCGCATGGGGATCGACGTGTGGGAAGTGATCGACGCGGCGGCCACCAAACCATTCGGCTTCATGCCGTTCTATCCAGGGCCTGGTTTGGGCGGGCACTGCATTCCAGTGGACCCTTTTTATCTGTCGTGGAAGACCAAGCAGGCGGGGATTGAAGCGCGGTTCATCGAACTGGCCGGGCACATCAACGGGTACATGCCGCAGTTCGTCGCGGACAAAGTGCAACAGGCGCTGAACCACGCCGGCAAGCCCGTGCTGGGCTCGCGGATTCACGTGATGGGGATTGCGTACAAGCGCGATATCGATGACTTGCGGGAATCGCCCGCGCTCGATGTGATGCTGCTGTTGAAGCGCCGCGGCGGCAAGATTTGTTATACCGATCCGTACGTGCCGGAACTGCACGTGGAAGGGCTGGAGCTGGAATCGCAACCGGAGGAATCGATCGAGAGCGCCGATTGCGTGGTGATTGTGACGGATCATTCGAGCTTCGATTACGGCAAGCTGGTGGAACGCGCCGCGCTGATTGTGGATACCAGGAACGCGTTGAAGGGCGTGAATTCGAGCAAGATCGTGAGGCTGTAGGTAGGACAGACGATCGGTTTTTGTCGTCTGTCATTTTCGGATCGCACGCCGCCTGACAGACGACAAGAACCGATCGTCTGTCCCACCTCGCCTGCTTACTTGTTTGCCGTTGGCTTCTCGGCGTGGTCGATCACCAGAAGCTCCGTGGCCTCTTTGCGGGCCTCCAGCTTCAGGCCGAGTTGATCTTCGACGGAATGAAATGCGGCGTCCGAAGGAGCATCCATCGAACCTCTTCTCAGAGCCGGCCCAAATTGCGCCCAGTCAACGTGAGACATGTCGAAGTTGCCGGTGAGTCCCGTGTGGTCTACCACAGGAGGTCTACGTGAAAAGCGAGCATATAAATGAGTTCGGGGATGGTGGAGTGCTCGGGTGGATCTTCCGGCTTCAATTGATCGGAGAGCCTTCGCAGCTTCGAACCTGTCTTGCCAATCACCAGGGCGTAAACGGGAAGCTCTTTGGTCTCGCGATGCAACTTCAGTTTGAAACGATCTGCCAGCAGCGTTTGTAGCATGAGGCGCCATTGCCGGGCGGTAGGGGTTCCTTCCGCTTTGGCGTCGATCACGAATGGATCGCCAACCACGGCCTCGGCCCAGTGCGGCAGACTGGAGAGTTGAAAGCCCTTTACGTTGTAGGCATCGGTTATCAAGTCACCCAGACTGCCTTCATCGTTAAAGCGGTTGCCGTGAGCTTCAATGGGCTCTCTTTCAGGCATCATCATCATTTGGCCGGGCGCCCGGACCAACGGCTTCACCGATGAGACTTCAAACTTCAGCGGCTTGTCTGGTTGCGGCTGCGCTTCGAGGCGCATTGAGATTGTGAGAAAGACGACAGCCGATGTGGCTGCGGTAGCCAGCAGCAGGACTCGAGTTGGCGTCCAGGCCATCAGTGCCCCTCCGATCAGGATTCTCAGAGTATAGCAACGCCGTGTGAGCCTGCGGGGTAGACTGGTTCTGATGGCGGCATCGGGCTTTGAATACATCCAGAAGTGGCACGCGGTGCGCCTGGAAAAGGGTTTCTGGCACAGCTTCGAACTGCCGAACGGGACGCGGATCGAGGGCGCCAACAGCGTGGAGAGCCAGCGGCGACGCCTGGGTCAGTTCCCGATTCCGGAGGATCTGCGCGGCAAGCGGGTTCTGGATATTGGCTGCTGGGACGGCTGGTACAGCTTTGAGATGGAGCGGCGCGGCGCCCAGGTGGTGGCCGTGGATTGCTGGGAAAATCCGCGCTTCCGCCAGGTTCACGCGGCGCTGCAATCCCAGGTGGATTACCGCATTTTGGACATGTACGAACTGACGCCTGAGCGCGTGGGGCTCTTCGACATTGTGCTGTTCATGGGGGTGCTGTATCACTTGAAACATCCGCTGCTGGCGCTGGAGCGGGTGTGCGCGCTGTCGACAGACCTTGCGGTGGTGGAATCCTTTATCCTGCGGCCGGAACAGCTCCCGGGAATGGACGGGCGGCGGGCCATTCTGGAGTTTTACGAAACCAGCGAAATGGGCGGCCAGACCGACAACTGGTTCGGACCGAGCCTGCCGGCGCTATTGGGAATGTGCCGGGTGGCTGGGTTTGCGCGCGTGGAATTGTGCGCGGTGCTGGATTACGGAGCTTGCGTGATGTGCTTCAGGCGGTGGGAGAAGCCGGGAGGCACAACGCAAGCGCCGCGCCTGGAGACGGCCTTGCATGCGGTGAACGGCGGGGTCAATTTCCGGTCGGGAATGGATGAGTATGCGGCCATCTGGTTCCATGCGGCTGGCGCGGTAGGGACGGAGGAGGTGAAACCGGAAGTGGCGGGGTATGGAGTGCGGCCGATTTCGGTCACTAATATGGGGGAGGATGTCTGGCAGGTGAATTTCAAGCTGCCGCCGGTAGACCGGGCGGGATGGCAGGAAGCGCGCGTCCGTCTGCGGGACAGTGAACCGAGCAATGCGACATTGATTGCAGTGGACTTACCGTTGGACGTGAGCCAGGCCCGGTTGTGCAGCGTGTGTGATGCCGCCACGTGGAAAGCAGGGGAACTGGACCAGGGAAAAGGGGCCGCCGTGAGTTTCTGGCTGGAGGGATTGCCGGAAAATGCCGATCTGAATAATATACGGGCCACTTTAGGCGGCCAGCGATTACGAACGATGTACCTGGAACCGGCCGGCGGCAAGGGGCCGGGCCGCCAGGTGAATGTCTGCCTGATGGAGGAACTGACGCCGGGCTCTAATGGGCTGGTGGTAACGGTGGGAGAGCGTGTGGTCGGGGAGATAATAGTAGAGGTAAAGGGTCAACTATGAGCTGTGGCTCGAAAGATACACTGGATCTTCATTGACATTGCTACAATAGAGGCGCAAGTTATAGATGAGCGAGGTGTTTATGAGACCGATCCGGTTGACGGCTCTGGTGATTGCGATACTGGCACTCACCGTTCCGGCTGTATTCGCGCAGCCGATCATTTCCGCTAAGTCGGGCGTCATTGCCGGCGTGGAAGGAAAAGTATTTCTGGACAACCAACCCCTCGAATCCTCTGTGACCCACTTTCCGGATATGAAAGAGAACGCGGTGCTGCGGACGGAAGAAGGCCGCGCCGAAGTGCTGCTGCCGCCGGGCTATATTCTGCGGGTTGGTGAGAACGCGTCATTCAAGATGCTGACCAACCGCTTGATCGATACCCGGGTAGAGATGTTGGCTGGCTCCGGGATTCTGGAAGTGGACGACACCAACAATAAAGATGCCAATGTGGTGGTGGCGCTGAAGGCCGGCGCTGCGACCATCGTGAAGGCGGGTGTATACCGGTTTGATTCGGACCCGGCGCGGATCAGAGTGTTCAGCGGCTCAGCGAGCGTGCTGTTGGGCGATAAGACGATTCAGGTTCCTACGGGGCACATGCTGGGCCTGACAGGAGACGGATCCCTGGTTGAGAAGTTCGATACGGGCGAGACGGATGCGCTGAATCATTGGGCACGGCGACGTGCCGAGGCCATGGCGGTGGCAAATGTCTCGGCGGCCAAGTACGTGAACGATAACTATGGCAAGCTGAACCAGAGCTCCTGGGGATTCAACCCGTACTTCGGTCTATATACCTACATTCCGATGAACGGCACGATGTGCAATTCCTACTACGACTACTGTTATTACAGCCCGATGGTGGTGTATGACCGGTTCTACGCGCCGATGTCGACATATACACCGAGCTTTGGGCAGGGCCCAACGAATGCGGGATATTCGACCATGGGCACGGGACAAAACGCCTCTTCGAACACGGTTGCGGCAGCCCCATCGGTAGGTGCGGCGCCGGCGGTGAGTTCGGGTTCGACTGCATCTTCAGCAGCGGCCTCTTCTTCTGCAGGGCATGGCTCTGCGGCGAGCGGCGGCGGACATGGAAAGTAAGTAAGCGCGGCGCGATCAGAAACAAAAAAGGGCCTGCCAGGCTGGTCAAGCCGGCAGGCCCTTTTTATATTTGAATGTGTCTTATACGGCTTGGCGTAGTGGGCGGTAGCGGCGGCTGGCGCGGACGCCGATGAGCTCAGCGACATCTGCCAGCAGGTTGGGCAGATCTTCGGCGCAAACCGAGACTTGTTGGCCTGGTTGATGGTGACGCTTACCGTCCTCATACGAGGTGACCAAGGCGGTAGCGGGGCGATAATCCTTTACTTTGGCGTAGGCCAGAACGTTCCGCGAAGCCCGTTCCGAGCCGAGGTCCGCATCACTGAGGACCAGTTCATACTGTCGTTCGTCTAATTTGCTGATGGCTTCGGCCGGGGTTCCGGCGACGTCCACAGCGTAACCACCAGCCTGCAGAATGGACTGCAGAGCCAGGCGGGAAGCCAACTCGCGATGCATGAGCAAGACTCGTGCCAGATCTAAGGCCGGACGGGCCAGACTGAGCGTATTGTAAGACTTGAGCATTCCGTTCCTAGTTATTACTTTACCCGAAATTGCTGATTCTTCAGCCACAAATTTTCAAGATGGCCCTTAGGAGTAGCTAGGGCGCATCGGTACTAGGACCTAAGGGCTATCGAAGGGTATTGGAAGTGTATCGAGCGGGACAAGAAATGACGATTTCTGCAACGTGAACACTACCGTGAGGGCACGGTGGCTCTGGAACCAGCAAGCCCGGCAACGACTAAAATTCAGTTGCAGTGGTGTCCGAACCATCTTGATCTTAAGATAAATTGTGAGAGGATGATCCGGACGGGCAGCGGAGCGCTGGAAGTTCTGCTCAATCGGGGAGCGACGGCGGTAAGTTCGATTGGGTCGCAGATTGGGCTGACGAGCGGGTCGATCGCAACGGCGGTGGACCGGCTGGAACGGCAAGGACAGGTGGAGCGGCGGGACGATGCGGAGGACCGGCGGGCACGCGTGGCGCACCTGACCCAAGCGGGAACGGGAGCTGATTGAGGATGGATCCGCGAAGCACGAAGAGGCCATGGAACGGGCTGCCCGCGGGCTGATAGCGGCTGAGCGGGTGCGAGTTGTGGCACTGCTGAAGAAAGTGGGACTGGCCGCGCGCTCAACTTTGCAATAACCGCTAAAAGAGTGTGTTCGTTTTCGCGAAGGTTGAGATAAGATAAATTGACCCGCACAGCGGAGCACACATATTCGAGGTAGATCATAATGGCAACCAAGAAGAAGCCCGCGAAGAAAGCTGCGAAGAAGCCTGTTAAGAAGGCTGTGAAGAAGGCCGCGCCGAAGAAGGCGGCCAAGAAGGCGGCTCCGAAAAAGGCCGCACCGAAGAAGGCTGTCGTGAAAAAGGCTGCCCCCAAGAAGGCGGCTCCGAAAAAAGCCGCACCGAAGAAAGCTGCACCGATGAAAGCTGCAGCGAAGAAAAAGGCTGCTCCTAAGAAAGCCGCACCGGTGATGCCGCCGCCCGCACCTCCGGTGGACGCGCCTCCGGCGCCAGAAATCCCCCCCACGCCGGAAAGCATTCTGTAACTTACGAACTACTACCGGAAGGCATCGCTAAACGGTTTCACTGACGCACACGGCTCTGCAAGGGGCCGCGTGCGTTTCGTGCGGTCTTGAATCCTGGTTGGAGCCATTGCGGGCGGGAGTCTAACTGCTTCGACTGCGTGCGGGCGAGAACCGCCCACGCCACCATGAGTGGGCACACTCAGATCAACTGGCGCGGGTCGGCGGTAGCGCCGTTCCAAAGAGCCAGGGCTTGCAGGGCGAATGCCGTCGATACGGGATTGATGTAAGGCAGGAACATTCCGCCGGCGCGTCCAAAATGAAAGCCACCATCAATACGAGGGTCGTCAGACTCGGCTTGAAAGGCGGCCAGACATTCAGCCTCGTGGTTGCCGGCGGCACGGTCTACGGGAACGATTTCAGCGGCCAGAACTCGCAGGCGTAACAACTGGGCATATACGTCGGAGCGCGCGAATTCGGGGGCGATTTCACGCAGGAGCGCGGCCACACGGGCGATGCCCTGGCACATCAGGGCGGCGCAATCCGGCTGGGCGGCGCACGGTAAGAGAGCTTCCAGAAAGTACAGATAGGCGTGTAGGCGGTCCATCACGCGGGCGCGAATGGGATGGCCGGGCAGAAAGGCCGCGGCGTCTTGTGTGGCGGCGGGGACCAGCGTCTGGTAGAGGCGGCGAAAGGCGTCGTCGCCGGTAGCGCCGGCCAGATCCCACCAGGCCAGGGCCGCTTTGAGTTGATAGCAGCCGGGGGATTGGGACCAGCGCGCGGGATCGCGGGGCAGTGGGCGCTTTTCGGGAAGCGTGAGGATAGGATGGTATTCCGCGGACGCGGCGGCGAAATCGCGGGACATGGAGTCGCCGAGCAGCGCGGCGACGGCCAGGAACTCGGGTGTTCCCGTTGCACGCCAGACGGAAAGCAGGCCGCGGACCACGATGCCGCAATCGAAGAAGTAGGTAAAGGCGGGCGGATGGAGTTCGAAGGGGAGCACGCAGGAAGCGGCATCCCAGGCGGTGGCGGCTAGGAACCGGGTGGTGGATTGGGCGCGGTCGAGATAGCGCGGGTCACCGGTGAGCGAGTAGAGATAGGCGAAGGTGCTGGCGGTATAGCCGGTGATTTCGGTCGAGATGGGGTTGTTGCGCTGAAGGTCCGCGCGGTAATAGCGGGCGACGCCGCCGGAGGGTTCTTGAATGCCGGAGCGCAGAAACCAGTCGCCGGCGCGAGAGACTAGGGGAAGCAAGAAGTCAGTTTAACATCGTGTGCGGCGCGGGCCGAGGAAGGCGGGGCTAGCTTTCCAGAAACCCATCGTGGAAGAGTTTGCGGCCGCCGAGTGCGGTGTAGAAGCCGAACGCGGCGATGGCCAGGATGAAGACGACAATGGCGAGCGAGATGCCGGAATACCAGGCGGAAAAATCGGTGGTCATAGGGAACGCCTGCAGGACGGTCAAGACGAAGACCAGGATGCTCATGGGAAGCACGCCGAAACGAACCAGCACCCACGTCGCGATCCCATAAACCGCCAGGCCCGACAACATGGCAGGGGTTCGCTCAGACGAACCGGCTGCGCCAATTACGGTGAGAGCCGCCACGATCACCACGCCAGCAATCCACTCGCGGCGCAGCAAGGCACGCAGCAGGAAAAAGACGAAGAGCATGATGAGGGAAACGTAAATGCATTTCGGCAGGAAGAAGAGGACCAGGTCGATGCCCCGGCGGACATCCAGCAGGGCCTCGTTTTCGGCGAAACTGCTGATGGCGCCGGAAGATCGCATCCAAAGGTAAGGAAGCGCAGTCACCAAGGTTACGGCAATTCCGACGGCCACTCCGAGGAGGGTGTGTGCGCCCACCAGCGGATCGCGGAAGCCTCCAGCCACCAGGCGGGTCCAGCTGATGAGGCTCTGCGGCCAGCGGCGCCGGATGTAGGGTTCGGCGGCGACATAGATGACCCAGAACACAGCGGCTGAGAAGAGGCCGACGCTCAGACCCCACGTCAAGCCCACGTACTCGTTTTGGGTGGGAACGTGGTGGGCCGAAGTTACCCAATTGAGCAAGCCGCAGCACACCAGGAATCCAGACACGCGGAAGGCGCCACGCGTGTCGCCGCGGCGCAAACGGACGTTTCTCCAGGCGAATAGAATGGCGATCACGAATACCAGCGAAGGGACCAGAATGAAAGTCCAACGGTTGATGAGCTGACCTGTAGAGAGCTCATAGGATTGCGTTCGGTCCGGACGGGTCCAGGGACCGACCAGCCGAAAATCGACGGGCCGGCCTCGCCAGGAGGCCGCTTCTACCCGGAGAGTGAGTGAGGGCGTTTGTGGGAACGAGCCGGTCCAGGCGGCGCGCCGGTCGAAGCCTACCAGGGGCACCCATTGCGGTTCGGCGGGCGTGAAGCGGGCGGGGTCCAGCCCGGCGGCCGCGAAGAATCGGTTCCAATCGGTCGGGCTTGTTTCGGTGGAGGGCGATGCAGCCGGTGTTTCCACCTCCGGCGGGACGGCGTGGAAATAGAGCAGGCGTCCTTGCGGATCCAGATATAGGTTGACCATGCCGGAAACCTCAGTAGGAGGGTCGGACCGGGTCACGATGGACCATGGATTGACGGGCTCCAGATAGCGGGGGCTCTGGCGGTACCAGAAAAACATAATTGCGGGCTGGCCTGCGGCCTGTTGTGCGCGGAAGTCTTGCGGCTTTTCGGTTTGCCGCCCGAATCGTAGGAAATCACTGTCCAGGGCGAAGCGGTAGTCGCGGTCGAGCGGCGGCGCGGTATAGCCAAAGCCTGCGATCAATTGGCGAGCATCGCGCGCCAGTGCCTCCGGACTATTTTCGAAGGGAATGACCTGCGGCGCGGCGGTGGCCTGCATCGTCCACACGCAGGCAGCCAGTCCCAGGATAGCGAGCGCGGCCAGCAGGACCAGGGTGCGAATGCGGAAGCCTTCGGTCTCACCGGCGGCGGCGACCATTTCGGGCGATGGGGTCTCGCCGGCGGCCATGGCGGCGGCGAGCGGGTCGCCACCGGGCAAAGCGCGGGCCACCGCCAACGCGGAGGCTGGACGATTGCGCGGATCATCTTCCAGGCAGCGCAAGATGAGGCGTTCGGCGGCGGGGTCGATATCTTTGACCAGAGTGGAGACGCCGGTGGGCGTGGTGCGGCGGGCGTCTTCGAAGGCGCGCTTGCCGGTGAACATCTCATAGAGCACCAGGCCCAGGGCGTAGATGTCGCTGCGGACGGTGACTTCGCGGCCGGCGATTTGCTCGGGCGCCTGGTAGGCGGGCGTGCCGTGGCGCACTTCGGCGCCTTCGATCTGGCCTTCGATGCCGGCCAGGCCGAAATCCGTGATGAGCACCTGGCCGCGGCCATCGATCATGATGTTGGCGGGCTTAAGATCGCGATGGAGCACGCCCTTGTCGTGGGCGGCGGCGAGGCCGGCGCAGAGTTTGCGGGCGATTTCGGTGGCCTTATCGCCGGGCAGACGGCCGATGCGGCGGAGCAGGGAAGCGAGGTCTTCGCCATCCACGTATTCCATGGAGAGGAACGTGGAGCCCTCGGTTTCGCCGATATCGTAGACGCGGCAGACGTTTGGGTGGGAGACCTGGCGCGCCAGCCGCACTTCACCGTGGAAGCGCGCGAGCCAGCCCTGGTCGGCGGACATATGAGCCGGCAGGAACTTGAGGGCCACAGGCTGCGCGAGCTTGAGGTCATGGGCGCGGTAGACTTCGCCCATGCCGCCGCGGCCGATCAAGCCGAGGATGCGATACCGCTCGGCGAGTAATGTGCCGGCGGGGAAGCGGCCTTCGTCCAGCCCACTGCTGGAAGAAGGCGGATGAGCGCGCTGGCTGGCCATGGCGACAGTGGCAGCCGCGGAGACAGCCAGGTCGATGGGCGTGCCGCAGAAGGCGCAGAAACGGCCGGTCTCCGGGATCTCCGAGGCGCAAGTAGGACAGCGCATGTTCAG